>Ga0066710_100006246_pt1 | contig 11074 bp, 6 predicted proteins | sample GraSoiAngelo_159_FD_79666 | JGI IMG/M metagenome (GOLD analysis project Ga0066710, IMG submission 79666) | Grasslands soil microbial communities from the Angelo Coastal Reserve, California, USA - 14_1009_16_40cm | ecosystem: Environmental > Terrestrial > Soil > Grasslands | place: USA...
CCGGTCGCACCCGTCGCCGGCCTCCTCGGGCGTCTGGCCGGTGGCGATTGGCAGACCGAGCTGGATGCGGCGCTTGCGGCCGTGGGTCTCGCGCTGCGGGTCGATCGTTGCTACGTCTTCCAGAACCTCCGAGGACCCGACGGCCGCCTCTGGATGGACCTACGGGGCGAATGGGACGCGCCGGACGTCCGACCACTCTTCGAGGATCCCAAGAACCACCTCCATCCGTACTACCCCGACTTCCAGCGGTGGATCGATGTCATGGGCGACGCCCGCGAGATCACGGGACCCGTGCGCGAGTTCGAAGACGCGGCCCGGCGCGCGTTGGAGGCCGAGGGCACCGTCGCCACGTGGCAGGTCCCCGTGCTCGTCGGGGGTGAGTGGTGGGGGTTCGTCGGCATCGATCTCTGCTCGGAACGCCCGCTCCAGCGTTCTCACGGCGACGTGGTGCGCGCCGTGGCCGCATCCCTGTCGGCCTCCGCGACCCGGCAACGAGCTGACGAGGATGCGCGGCTGCGCGAGGACCTCTACCGCTCGATGATCGAGCGCGGCCCCGCGATCACCTATATCGACGGGATCGAGGAGAGCGCCCCGACGATCTACATGAGCCCTCAGGTCACCGAGCTCCTCGGCTACACGCCCGAAGAATGGATCGAGGACCCCGACATGTGGCCCCGGTTGGTCCACCCTGACGACCGGGCGCGGGCGCTGGCGGAGAACGCGCGTCACAACGAGACCGGTGAGCCCTTCCGTCTGGAGTACCGGTTGTTCGCCAAGGACGGCCATGTGGTCTGGGTGCACGACGAGGCGATGATGGTTCGGGACGAGCGCGGGATGCCTCGCTATTCCCACGGCGTGATCATGGACATCTCGGACCGCAAGCGGACCGAGGAGCAGGGTGCCTTCCAGACCTATCACGATGAGCTCACCGGGTTGCCATCGCGCGCGATGTTCGAGGAGCTGCTCGAGCTCTCCGTCGCGCGGGCCAGACGCCACGACGGCTCGGTCGCGGTCCTGAGCGTCGATCTGAACGAGTTCCGGCTCGTGAACGATTCGCTGGGACACCAGGCGGGCGACGCGCTCCTCTCGGCGGTCGCCGACCGGCTGCGCGACGCCACGCGCGAGACGGATCTGGTCGCGCGCCGCGGCGGCGACCAGTTCCTCCTGTTGCTCGCCGACCTGGACCGCGATGACGGCGCGATCGACAGCGCCGTCATGCGGGCGCAGGTCGTCGCGCAACGGATCCAGGATTCGCTGGTTGCACCCTTCCGGGTCGACGGCACGGAGGTCTACGTGGCCGCGAGCATCGGCATCAGCCTGTTCCCCAACGACGCCGCCGACCCCGGAACCCTCCTGCGGAACGCCGAGACGGCGATGTACGAGGCTGAGCGCAATGGCCGGTCGGGCTTCGTCCTGGCACCCAGGAGCGCCCTGGACTCGTCGGCGAAGCTCGCGTTCGTCACGCGCCTGCGCAAGGCGGTGGAGCTGCAACGATGGGTGCTGCACTACCAGCCGGTGGTCGACCTCGACACGGGGTTGATGCTGAGCGTCGAGGCTCTGATCCGATGGGTCGAACCCGACGGGACGATGATCCCGCCCAACGATTTCATCCCGCTCGCGGAAGAGCTCGGGTTGATCGAGCAGATCGGCGACTGGGTCGTTCGAGAGCTCACCTACCAGGTCCAGGCCTGGCGGGAGCTGGACATCGATCTGGAGGTTGGCTTCAACCTGTCCCCGCGCCAGTTCTGGCAGCCGGACCTGGCGATGAGGATCCAGCGCGAGTTCCGCGCGGGCGGCGTGGATCCGTCGAAGGTGCTCGTGGAGGTGACCGAATCCTCCGCGATGTTGGATCCCGACCGCGCGCAAGCGATCCTGGGCGAGCTGCACGATGCGGGGTTCGCGATCGCGATCGACGATTTCGGGACCGGCTACTCATCGCTCTCGCGCCTGCGCGACATGCCGGTCAAGGTGCTGAAGATCGACCGCTCGTTCGTCAGCGGCGTCCACGACGACCGGCAGGCGCGCTCGATCGTCAGCGCGTTCCTGGAGCTCGCGAACGGGCTCGACATCGTGACGCTCGCCGAGGGGATCGAGACGCGCGAGGAGCTCGACTTCCTGCGTGAACGAGGCTGCGACCTCGGCCAAGGCTTCTACTTCTCGCGGCCCGTTCCGCCGGAGGAGATCATCGCCTTCGCCCTGGGAGGGATCCCGACCGCCGCGACCCTTCGCTCCGCGTGAACCACCCGGCTCAGCCGGACAATGCAGCGCGGACCGACCGAGCGATCCCGTCGGCGTCGATACCCGCCCATGCGCGCAGCTCCTCGGGCGTGGCCGAACCCGGCATGTCGGTGACCGCGAGCTTCACCACCCGTCCGCGGAGGGTACCGGTGGCGGCGATCGCGTCGAGGACGGCGTCGCCGAGCCCCCCCTCGATCCGGTGGTCCTCGACGACGACGAGCAGGTCGGTCGCCTCGAGCCCGGTGCGGATCGTCTGCGCGTCGATCGGCTTCACGCTGTAGCAGTCCAGCACCCGCGCGGAGATCCCTTCGGCACCGAGGATGTCGCGCGCCGCCAGACAGGTGTGGACGGTGATCCCGGCGCCGATCAGCGTCACGACGTCGTGGTCGGTGACCGACAGCGTCTTCGATCCACCGATCGGGAAGTCCTCGTCGTGCGGGTAGAGGATCGCGGTGGCCTCCCGCGTCGTGCGCACATACGAGATCCCCTGCAGGTCGCACATCGACGTCACGAGCCGGACCGTGCTGTGACCGTCCGCGGGATAGAGCACCGTCGTGCCGTTGATCGCTCGGAAGACGGCGAGGTCCTCCAGCGCCATCTGGGACGGCCCGTCCTCGCCGATCGAGATCCCGGCGTGCGATCCACAGAGTCGCAGATCTGCCCGGCTGATCGCACCCATCCGGATGTGGTCGCCGGCCCGCGTCCAGAAGGCTCCGAACGTCGCCGCGAAGGCGGTCTTTCCGAGGGCCTGTAGACCGGTCGCCGTGCCGAGCATGGCCCCTTCGGCGATGTACAGCTCCACGAACCGCTCCGGCGCGACGGCCTCGGCCTCGTCCGTGTAGGTCGAGTTGCCGACCTCGCCGTCGAGGACGACCAGGTCCGGCCGATGGCCGGCGAGCCAGGCGAGCGTGTCGCCGAACGCCTTGCGGGTCGCGATCGGACCTTCGTAGACGGGCGCAGCAGGCGGCGTCGCCTCGCGCACCACCTGCGTCGGCCGATATTCGGGGGGGGACGGCGGCGTGACCTGAAGGTCGCTTCGGCCGCCGAGTTGGTCGATCGCATCCTGGAGCTGATCGGTGGGCACTGCCTTGCCGTGCCAGCCCTCCTGGTTGGCGAGGAAGGAGACCCCGTGCCCTTTCTCGGTCCGGGCCACGATGAAACTCGGTCGGTCGTCGGCGATCGCGTTGCGGTAGGCGCGGTCGATCTGCTCGACGTCGTGCCCGTCGATCTCCGAGGCGTTCCAGCCGAACGCCGCGGCACGGTCGCGGAACACGTCCGCATCCCACCCGTGCATCGTGGGACCACGCTGCCCGAGGCGGTTCAGGTCGAGGATCGCGGTGACGTTGCTCGCCCGCTGGAACGCGATCGCCTCCATCGCTTCCCAGACCGAGCCCTCGGCCATCTCGGAGTCACCTAGCAGCACCCAGACCCGCGCGTCACTGCCGTCGAGCCGAATCGACACGGCCATCCCGAGCCCGATCGCGAGCCCCTGGCCGAGGGACCCGGTCGCCACGTCCACCCAGGGCAACTCGGGGATCGGGGCCGGATGACCCTGGAGCGGCGAGCCCTGCTTGCGGAGGGTCAGGAGCTCGTCGTCGCCGAACGCGCCGATCCCTTTGAGGGTCGCGTACAGGCCCGGCGCGGCGTGGCCTTTCGACAAGATGAAGCGGTCGTTCGACGGGTACGCGGGATCCTTGACGTCGAACCGGAGGTGCTCGGCGAACAGGACGGCCAGCAGGTGCGCACACGACATCGACGAGGTCGGGTGCCCGGAACCGGCGGCGGTCGTCGCGCGTAGGCTGTCGACGGCGATCTGCGCGGCGAACCCGTTCCAGAACTGAACGCGATCTTCCACCGCCCTCCTCCTTCTCGGCGTCGAGGGAAAGGCAGCCTACCGCCGTTGGCCGTTGAGGCTCGGGGCTGCAACCGTCCCGCGGTAGCCTCTTCGTGTGAGCAGTGAACCGGTGAGCTTCCACGACCTGGGTGTTTCCGACGAGGTCGTGCACGCCCTAGCCCAACGGGGGATCCTGGCGCCCTTCCCGATCCAGTCGATGGTGTGGGAGGACGCGCGCGCAGGGCGCGACACCCTCGCGCGCTCCAAGACCGGTTCGGGCAAGACGCTGGGGTTCGCGATCCCGATCGCCGAGCGGCTCGACCCCGACGCGCAGCCGTTGCCCGCGGCGCTCGTGCTCGTTCCGACCCGCGAGCTCGCCCAACAGGTGCGCGAGGACTTCGAGGTGGTCGCCGCCGCGAAGGGCCTTCGCGTGCAGGCGGTGTACGGCGGCACGCACGTTCGCGAGCAAGCTCGCGGGGTGGAGCGATCCCACGTGTTGATCGCGACCCCCGGCCGGCTCGACGATCTCGCCACCCGAGGGCTCGTCCGGCTCGACGGGATCAGCGTGCTCGTCCTGGACGAGGCCGACCGGATGCTGGACATGGGCTTCCAACCGCAGGTCGACCGTATCGTCCGGCGCCTGCCGAGGGATCGACAGACCATGTTCTTCTCCGCGACGCTGGACGGGGCCGTCGGTCGGATCGCCGAGGTGTATACGCGGGACCCGGTGCTCCACGAGGTCGCAGGCTACGACCGCGCCGTCGTCGAGGAGGCGGATCATCGCTTCATCTCCGTGCCGCTGCACGGCAAGCTCGCGAAGCTCACGGAGCTCGCCACGGCGGAGGGTGGCCTCACGCTCGTGTTCGTCAACACGAAGCGAGCGGTGGACGATCTGGCCCGGCGACTGAAGGCCGAGGGCGTTCCCGCGCTGGCGCTGCACGGCGACATGCGCCAGGAAGCTCGGGATCGCTCCCTCAAGCGGTTCGCCGACGGTCACGTCGGTGTGCTCGTCGCCACGGATGTCGCTGCGCGCGGGCTCGATCTGGACGACATAACGCTCGTCGTGAACTACGACGCACCGCTCGACGACAAGGCGTACGTCCATCGCGTGGGACGGACCGCGCGGGCCGGCAGGGCGGGGACCAGCATCACATTCGTCACGCCGCAACAACAGGGAGACATCTCGCGCATGGCGGCTCGGCTGGACCTCCATGCGGAGTTCGAGCTCGAGGGGATGAAGGTGATGCCGCCCCGGACCGTGTTCAAGGGCGGTCCGAAGGGGCGCCGCAGCGCCTTCCGCCCGCCGAAGCGGACGTGAGCCGCCTCAGATCGCGAGTCCCCCGTCGATCACGTGGAGCCCCGCCCTGCGATGCATCGCGGTGATCTGCTCTGCGGGGATGGGGCGGGAGAAGAAGAACCCCTGACCGAACGGGCAACCCCGGTCCGCTAGGAACCTCCACTCGTCCTGCGTCTCGATCCCTTCGGCCAGCGGCTCCATGCCGAGGTTGTTCGCGAGCGCGATGATCGCCGACACCATGCTCGCACTCTGTGGGTCCGAGTTGACCTCCCGGACGAAGGTGCGATCGATCTTGAGCACGTCGACTGGCATGTAGCGCAGTCGCGAGAGCGACGAGTAACCGGTCCCGAAGTCGTCGATCGCCAGCCGGAGCCCCTGGTCCTTGAATCCGTGAAGGACCTCGAGCGTGTGATCGGGGTCGTTCATCGCCGTGGATTCGGTGATCTCGACGGTCACCCGTGCGGGATCAATCCCGGCGGCCCGGATCTGCCGTGCGATCCGCCCGACGGGGTCGTCCTGCCATAGCTGTCGGGGAGAGAGGTTGAACCCGATCTCCAGCTCGATGCCCTCGGCCCGCCAGATCGCATCTTGTCGGCCGATCTCCTCGACCACCCAGCCGCCGATCGCATCGATCAGTCCCATCTCCTCGGCGAGCGGGATGAACTCTCCCGGCGCGAGCATCCCGCCGTTGGGGTCCGGCCAGCGGATCAGGGCCTCGACGCCGTACATGTCCGCGGTTCCGAGCTCGATCAACGGCTGGTAGTGCAGCGTCCAACTCTGCTGATCGACCGCCTTGCGGAGCCGCGTCGACAGCGACAGCTTGCTGCGGGCGTCCGAGTCGTCCGCCTGGTGCACGACGTACCCGCCCGGACCCGACCGCTTAGCACGGAACATCGCCGCGTCCGCGTTCCGCAGGAGCCCCCCGGCATCGGCCGCATCGGCCGGATAGAGGCTGATCCCGATCGAGACCGAGGCGTAGAGCTCGGTGCCGTCCAGCTCGAAGGGCGACTCCAACAGCTGCTGCACGCGGTCGGCCACCTGGATCGCGGCGAGCGCCACACCGTCGGTGCCGGCCGGATCCGGCGTGGGCTCGATGTCCGCCAGCAACAGCATGAACTCATCACCGCCCTGACGAGCGATCAGGTCGGTCTCCCGGGTCGCTCCGCGGAGTCGTTCGGCGAGCGCAGCGATCAGTCGATCCCCCGCCTCATGACCGAGCGAGTCGTTCACGAGCTTGAAGTTGTCGACATCGAGGGTGAGCACCGCGACGCCACGGTCGTGCCGGTTGGCTCGGGCGAGCGCGAGCTCCAGCAACTCGTCGAACATCGCCTTGTTGGGAAGCGACGTCAGGTTGTCGTGATACGCGAGGAAAGCGAGGCGCTCTTCCGCCTGCTTGCGTTCGGTGATGTCGAGCATCACTCCGTGGATCACGGACGGTCGACCGTCGGCGTCCTTCAACACGAGGGCGCTGTCTTGGAACCAGACCACCCGCCCGTCTGGTCCGAGCAATCGATACTCCATCGTGAACGGCTCGCCCGTCTCGCGGCCGCGCGTGTAGGTCTCGATCGCGCGTGCGCGGTCCTCGGGATGCAGCATCGAGCTCCAGAGATCGGGGTCGTCGAGGTATGCCTGCGCCGTGACGCCCAGGATGTCCTCGATCTGCGGGCTCACGTAGGTCGAGGTCATCGACTCGTCCGCGATGTCGATGTAGACGATCGCGGGGATCTGCTCGACGAGTGCGCCGTACTTCGACCGAGCATCGCGCAGGCCGACCTGCGCCTCGATCAGTTCGGACTGATCCATCATGATGCCGAGCCAGTACTGCGGTACGCCGGAGGCATCGCGGATCAAGACGGCCTCTTCACGGATCCACACGACGGCCCCGCTCCGGTGGAGCCCCCGGTACTGGACCCGGAACGGCTCGCCCGTCGCGATCGAGCGCTCGCACGCGGCGACGACGCGGCCCCGGTCATCGGGGTGCACGCGCTCCTGCCAGCGGTCGTAGGTGTCGACCCATTCGGCAGGCTCGATGCCTAGAAGGTCGTGGATCCGCGGGCTCACGTCCAGGACCGTCATCCCGGCCGCAACGCCGTCGATGTACAGCACCGCGGGGAGATGGTCGATCACGGCGCGGTACCGCGATCCGAGGTCGGATCCGGCTGCACCCGCGGTCGACGGATCATCGCCAGCTGCGGGCGTGAGGAAGCCCGGGCCGATCGCGTGCGCGTCCGGTCGAGCGTCGTCGGGATGGGTCACGGCACTCCGGGGGTTGGGTAGTCAACCATCGGCGCCACGGCCGAGATCCTTGAGTCTGAGCAAACGTTCAGCTCATTGCGTGACAGGTCATGCGGTGGCATCTGGCCGTGGCATCCGGCGTGGCATCCGGCCTACGCCGGTTGCGCCACCGCTTCAGAGGTAGACGCCGGTCCGGTATTCCGAGACCGGAGGCTCCGGAGCGGTCTGGACGCGGAACCGCAGGCGGGTCCGCTCGCTTCCGTCGATCGCCAGGACGAACGTGTGCTCGCCCTCCGTCTCGAAGACCAGACCATCGAGGTTGAGCGCGAGCGTCGCGGTCCCGGGACCGCTCGGCGAGGTGAAGGACGCTTCGAGGGCGCCGCGCGGGCCGAAGGCTCGCGCGGCGCCCTCCGGATCCAAGAGCGTCAACGTCAGCGTGTGCTGTCCCGCCTCGGCCGCGACCGTCCGCACGATCAATCCGATCCCGATGCGGTCGTGGCGAGCCGGGAACGCGGTGGTCTGGATCACCTGCCATCCGATCCCGAGGGCATGCAGCTTCCCGCCCGACGCTTGGACGGCGTCGGCGAGGAACGCCTCGATGTCCATGGCCGCATCCTACGGGGTACGGTTGGAGCGGACGCTGCGAGGAAGGGCGAACGATGGGCCAGGCGCTCGACTACCTGAAGGACGAGCTCGTCGAGCTCGAGACGAACGGGTTGCTGCTGCACCCGAGGACGCTGGAAGGCCCGACGGGTGCGCGCGCGTCGTTCGACGGGCGCGAGGTGATCAACCTCGCGTCCAACAACTACCTCGGCCTGTCGAACCACCCGCGCATGAACCGGGCCGCCGCGGATGCCGCCGAGCGGTTCGGTGCGGGAACCGGCGCGGTGCGGACGATCGCCGGGCAGATGCGGATGCATCTGGACCTCGAGGAACGGTTCGCGGCGTTCAAGCACGCGGATGCGGCTTTGCTGTTCCAGTCCGGGTTCACGGCGAACGCGGGGACGGTGGCGGCGATCCTCGGCCCCGACGACGTGATCGTGAGCGACCGGCTGAACCACGCGTCGATCATCGACGGCGCCCGCCTGTCGAAGGCCGAGATCAAGGTGTTCGAGCATCGCGACGCCGCCGATGCCGAGCGGCTCCTGACGGAGACGGCGAAGCCGGGCCGCCGTCAGCTGCTGATAACCGACGGCGTCTTCTCGATGGACGGCGACATCGCGCCGCTCGGCGACCTCGTGGAGGTCGCCGAGCGGCGCGACGCCATCATGATGATCGACGACGCGCACGCTTCAGGCGTTCTCGGCGCGGGTGGTGCCGGCACCGTCGATCACTTCGGGCTGCACGGCCGCGTCGACATCCAGGTCGGGACGCTCTCGAAGGCGATCGGCGTGCTCGGAGGGTTCATCGCGGGGCAGACCCAGCTGATCGAGTGGCTGCAGAACCGTGGCCGTCCCTACCTGTTCTCGACGAGTCCGCCGCCGTCGGTCGTCGCGGCGTGCATCGAGGCGCTCGAGATCATCCGCGACGAGCCCGACAGGCTGGAGCGCCTGTGGACGAACACACGGTTCCTCAAGGACGGGCTGCATGAGCTCGGCTTCGACACGGGGGACTCGGAAACCCCGATCACCCCCGTGATCACCGGCGATGAGGCCATGACCCAGGCGTTCGCGCGGCGCCTGTTCGAGGAGGGCGTCTTCTGTCCGGCGATCGTCTTCCCGACGGTGGGACGGGGTAAGGCGCGGGTCCGAACGATCGTCACGGCCGACCATTCGGAGCAGGATCTGGCCGAGGCGCTCGCCGGGTTCGAGCGCGTGGGGAAAGAGCTGGGGTTACTCGGCGGTTGACGCGGCACCGAGCGACCCCGCGGCGACCTTGGCCGTGAGACCGCGGATCATCAGATCCATCCCGAACTCGAACTGCTCGTCCCCGTCGCACTCGGCGAAGTAATGCGAGACGGCGGCGAGCACGGGGAACTCGTCGACGGGAAGGCTGGCAGCGAGATCCTCCTTGCGCTTGACGTGCTCCGGGCTCTCGATCGTGCCGCCCTCCATCATCACGAACCCCTGGATGTAGCCGCCGAACGCGTGGAAGGCCTGCACGCAGTCACGATCGGACAGGCCCGCCTCCCGGAACAAGCTCAAGGCGAACTCCATCGGGCGGACCGAGTCCGGGGAGGATCGCGCCGGTCCGTGGCGTTCGGCGAACAGGCGCATCACGTCGGGATGCGTCTGCAAGAGGCGACGGTACGAGCGAGCGCCGGCGCGGAGCCGCTCCGTGATGTCGCCGGCCGCATCCGGATATTCGAACTCCCCCATCACCGCTTCGCAGATCCCGTCGAGCACGTCTTCCTTGTCGCGTACGTGGTGGTACAGCGACATCGCCTCGACGCCGACCTCGCGAGCGATCCGGCGCATCGACACGGCCTCGAGACCGTCGGTATCCATCACGCCGAGCGCGGCGGCGATGATGCGCTCGCGGGTCAGTCGCTCGCGTTCTTTCGTGGTAGTCATGGTGGTTCGTTCTCCGGTGATCCGTTCTCGAAACGTTCACCGATGTTCGGGTTGACAGGCTTACACCGTACGCATATCCTCCGTACACCGTAAGCGTACACCGTACGTCAAGCTGCGCGGACGAATAACCAAGCATCGGGGGAGTGAAGGGGGATCCATGAAGCTGAATCCGGAAACACTTGCACGTGCGAGCAGCCGGCACCCGTGGCGGACCGTCGGGATCTGGGCGGTCATCCTCGTCCTTGGGTTCGGGGCATCGGCGGCCCTGCTGAGCAGCGCGCTCACCACGGACTTCGATTTCTCGAACAACCCGGAGGCGAAGCAAGCCAAGACGATCCTCGATCAGGAGAAGCTGGAGCAAGACGTCATCCCCGAAACCTTCGCGATGACCGACGGCGCCGGCGCCGTGAGCGACCCGGCCTTTCAGGCGCAGGTCAACGCAGCACTGAAGGACCTGCGAGCCCTCGGACCCGATGCGGTGACGACCGTGCCGGCGTCGTACCCGCTGCCGGCGGATCAACGGAACGACCCGCAGGTCGCCGCGCTCGGACCGATCGATTCGCAGGACGGCACCGCGGTCCTGTTCACGGTGATCCTCACCGGGAACTCGGATCAGACCGCGTCGCACGTGAACCAGCTGAACGACATCAAGGACCGGTACACCGCGGGTGGCACCACGATGTACATGCTCGGCGAGCCGACCTCGACCGACGACTTCAAGAAGATCTCGGAGAAGGATCTTCAGAAGGGCGAGAGCGTCGGCATCATCGTTGCGATCATCGTGCTGCTGGTGGTGTTCGGATCGGCCATCGCCGGTGTGACCCCGATCATCATGGGGATCTTCGCGATCGGGGCGGCTTTCGGCCTGACGGCGCTGATCGGCCAGGTCTGGCACTTCACCTTCTTCGCGCCCAACCTGATCTCGATGATGGGTCTGGCCGTCGGCATCGACTACTC
>Ga0066710_100006247_pt1 | contig 11073 bp, 6 predicted proteins | sample GraSoiAngelo_159_FD_79666 | JGI IMG/M metagenome (GOLD analysis project Ga0066710, IMG submission 79666) | Grasslands soil microbial communities from the Angelo Coastal Reserve, California, USA - 14_1009_16_40cm | ecosystem: Environmental > Terrestrial > Soil > Grasslands | place: USA...
GTGCACGTGTCGGTGGCCGACACCGGCATCGGCATCTCGCCGGGCGACCTCCAGCGGCTGTTCGAGCCGTTCCAGCGGCTCGACAATCCGCTGGCCCAGCAGGCCGACGGCACCGGCCTCGGCCTGGCCATCAGCAAGAAGTTCGTCGAGCTCCACCACGGCCGCATCTGGGCCGAGAGCCGAGAGAGCCAGGGCTCCACATTCCACTTCACCCTGCCGCTGACCGCGGCCGAGGCGTAGAGGGCCAACCAGCATGCCGATCAGCCGTCGCGACGCCAGGAAGGCCAAGATCCTCTACATCGAGGACAACCGCGAGAACCGCATGCTCGTGCGCGCGATCCTCGAGGCCGAGGGCTACAGCATCGTGGACGCCGAGGACGGCCTGGCCGGCATCGAGGCCGCCATTCGCGAGGAGCCCTCGCTGATCCTGCTGGACGTCAACCTGCCGGCGATCGACGGCTACGAGGTGGTGGCGGTCATCAAGTCGTTCCCGGCCTTCGCCAACACGCCGGTCATCGCGGTCACCGCCTACGCGATGGAGGGCGACCGGCAGCGCACGCTGGTGGCCGGCTGCGACGGCTACATCCAGAAGCCGATCGACGTGGACGCCTTCCCGAAGCAGGTCGAGGAGTTCCTGCACGGCAAGCGCGAGCACGTGGAGGAGCGCGAGGCGGGCATCTATCTCCGCGAGCTCAACCAGCGGCTCGTCTACCGGCTCGTCAACCAGGTCGAGGAGCTCAAGCGCCTCAACCAGCACTTCGTGCGCCGCGCCACCCAGCTCGCCGACCTGCACCGCGCGGTGCAGGACATCACCTCCGAGGTCGGCGTCACGCCCATGCTCGAGCAGCTCCTGGGCGCGCTCTCGCGCGCGCTCGGCACGCGCAGCCTGGCGGTGGAGCTCTCCGAGGCCGACGTGAAGGTGGCGGTGAGCGGCGACGCCGCCGAGCGGCCGCGCAGCGTGCTGGCCGGGGCCGGCGTGGCGCCCGGCGACGAGTGGACGGAGGTCGACTGGACGCTGCCGCTGGCGGTGCGCGGCCGCCCGCTCGGCGTGATGACCGCGCGCCACGTGCTGCCGCCCGGCGCCAAGGCCGACGAGGAGCAGCTGCTCAACATCGTGGCCAACCAGGTGGCCATCGCCGTCGAGAACGCGCGCCTCTACGACGGCGTCGTCCAGCGCGCCGCCGAGCAGCAGAGTCTCGTCGAGGCCGGCCACCTGCTGGCCTCCACGCTGCGCCTCACCGACGTCCTGCAGCGCTTCACCGAGCTCGTGCGCAGCCGGGTCAGCCTCGACGTCGTTCGCATCTGGCTGCAGGAAGGCCCCGGCGACTATCGGCTGCACGCCCAGGCCGGGCTGGCCGAGGCGCCGGACGACCGCAAGCGCCACTTCGATCCGGGCGAGGGCATCGTCGGCTGGGTGATGGAGCACCTGGCGCCGCTGGTCATCGCCGACCTGCAGGTCGATCCGCGGCTGAAGGAGCGCGACTGGGCCAAGGCCGAGGGCCTCGAGTCGCTCGTCGCGGTGCCGCTGCTGCTCGAGGACACGCCGGTCGGCGTCCTCGTGGGCGTCCAGCGGCAGCGCCGCGAGTTCACGTTGGAGGAAGTGGCGCTGGTGCAGGCGCTGGCCACCTCGGCCGCCGTCGCCATCCGCAACGCACGGCTCTATGAGGAGACGCAGCTTCGCCTGCGTCACACCGAGACGCTCGTCTCGGTCAGCCAGGCCATAGGCGCCACGCTCGATCTCTCCGAGGTCCTGCGCCGCGCCACCCGCGAGATGGTGCGCGCGCTCGGCGGGGACATGGGCGTGGCGTGGCTGCTGGCGCCCGAGCGCACCCACTTCGTGCCGCTGGTCGGCTACCACATCCCCAAGGACGTGCTGCGCACGCCGGTCGCGCAGGTGATCACTCTCGACGACCCGGTGATCCAGACCCTCATGGCGACCAGCGGCCCGATCGTGGCCGCCGACAGCCAGGGCGAGGCGTGGAGCCGCATGCCCGCCGCGCAGGCCGTCGCCCACAAGTCGATGCTCATCCAGCCGATCTACTGGAAGGAGGAGCTCATCGGCGGCTTCTCGGTCCTGTGGCTGAACGACGCGCATCGCTTCACGGCCGACGAGCTGCGGCTGGCCGAAGGTATCGCGCTGCAGGGCGCGCTCGCCGTGGAGAACTCGCGGCTCTACGAGGGCGTCAAGCAGCAGATGGCCGAGCTCAAGCAGACGCAAGCCCAGCTCGTGCAATCCACGAAGCTCGCCGCCATCGGTGAGCTGGCCGCCAACATCGCGCACGAGATCAACAACCCGCTCACGACGGTGCTCGGCTTCGCCTCCTTCATCGCCGAGCGGCTGCCCGCCGAGGACCCGATGCGCGAGGAGCTGAACCTGATCCAGGAGGAGGCCTCGCGCGCGCGCGACATCGTGCGCGACCTGCTGCAGTTCAGCCGCCAGCGCGACTTCATGCCGGAGCCCGCCGACGTCAACCTGGTGCTCGAGCAGGTGGTCGCCATGATCCGGCGGCAGGGCGCCTTCGGTGCCATCACCGTCACCGAATCGTACGGCGAGGACCTGCCGATGGGGGAGATGGACGTGCCGCGCATCAAGCAGGTCTTCCTCAACATCATCAACAACGCCGTGTACGCGATGAAGGACGGCGGCACGCTGAAGATCCGCACCACCGCCGGCACCGACAACCTGCGCATCGCCTTCGAGGACAGCGGGCCCGGCATCCCGCCCGACGTGCTCGGCCGCATCTTCGATCCGTTCTTCACCACCAAGCCCGAGGTGAGCGGCACCGGGCTGGGGCTGTCGGTGAGCCTCGGCATCGTGCAGAGCCACGGCGGGACGATCGACGTGGAGAGCAAGGTCGGCCGCGGCGCGACCTTCACCGTCACGCTGCCCTTGAAGATCGACAGCGACGACGGAGGAGAGACTATTGATTAGGGGGCCTCGAAGGGCCCCTACGGCGTAGCCGTCGCGCCCCTCGTTCCCTAGACCATCTCGGCGGCGACGTGGGCGGCGCCGAAGAGGGGGGCGCGGGGGTTGAGCGAGACGTGGATCGGCAGTGATTCCATCAGCGGCGTCAGCCGGCCCTTGTCGCGGAAGGACGCCACGAAGCCGCCGGAGGCGATCCGCTCGATCATGCGCGGCGCGATGCCGCCGCCCACCAGCACGCCACCGATGGCCATGGCCTTGAGCGCGAGGTTCCCCGCCTCCGCGCCGTAGATGCCGACGAACACGTCGAGGGCCTTGTCGCAGAGCGCGTCGCGCTTGGCCAGTCCCATCTCGGTGACGACCGCGCTCGGATTGTCGGTCCGCATCCGCTCGGCCACCTCCGGCGCCTCCTTGGCCCAGCCGGTGTCGCGCAGGAACCGGTAGACGTTATAGAGGCCCGGGCCGGCCAGCACGCGCTCGTAGGACACCCGGCCGAACTCCTTGCGCAGGTAGCGCAGCAGGTCGTCCTCGAGCTCGTTGCGCGCCGCCAGATCGCCGTGGCCGCCCTCGCTGGCGATGACCAGGCGCCGCTCGCCGTCGCGGACGATGATGGCCTCGCCCAGCCCCGTGCCCGCGGCGATCAGCACGAGGTTGCCGCGGCGCGGTCGCCCGGCCTGGAGCGTGCGCAGGTCCTCCTCGGGCAGGCCCAGCACGCCGTGGGCGGCGACCTCGAGGTCGTTGAGCAGCTTCACCTTGGGCGCGGGGATCGCATAGGTCAGCAGCCGCTCGTCGACGACCCAGGGCAGGTTCGTGGCCTGGCAGCGGCCGTCCACCACCGGCCCCGCCACGCCGAGACACGCCGCCGCGATGGTCGACCGCGGGCCGCCGTCGAGGAACCGCTCGATCGCGAGCTCGAGCGAGACGAAGTCCGCGCTCCGCAAGGTCCCGTCCCGGACCATCGTGAGGCGGCCGCGCGCGTCCTTGTCGAACAGCGCCAGGTCGGTCTTGGTGCCGCCCACGTCACCGGCGAGGACGATCACTTCTGGGTGCCGGCGTAGATGCCCATGATGGTGCCCAGGAACTTGAGCGCGTCGGGCTTCTTCCGCTGGAAGGAGTTGCGGCCGATGATCGAGCCGAACCCGCCACCGTCGCGGATGGCGCGGACCTCGTCGAACACCTGCTCGTCGCCGACCGCCGGCCCGCCCGAGAAGATGACGACTCGCCGGCCGTTGAAGGTGGACTGCACGACGTGGCGCACGCGCTCGGCCAGCGTGCCGACCGGCACGGCCTCCTTCTCGTACACCTTCTTGGCCGCCGCCTGCTCGAGATGGGCCGAGGGCAGCTTCACCTTCACCACGTGCGCGCCGAGCTGGGCGGCGATGTGCGCGGCGTAGGCGGTGACGTCGATGCCGGTCTCGCCTTCCTTGGAGAGCCCCGAGCCGCGCGGATAGGACCACACCACCACCGCGAGGCCGTTGGCCTTGGCCTCCTCGCCGAGGGCGCGCAGCGTGCTGTACATCTCGAGCCGCGCGCTGGAGCCGGGATAGATCGTGTAGCCGATGGCCACGCAGCCCAGGCGCAGAGCGTCGCGCACCGAGCCCGTGACCGCCTGCTCCGGGTCCTTCTCCTCGTAGAGGACGTCGTGGTTGTTCAGCTTGAGGATGAGCGGGATCTGGCCCGCGAACTCGCGGGCGCCCGCTTCCAGGAAGCCCAGCGGCGCGGCGTAGGCGCTGCAGCCGGCCTCGATGGCGAGCTGGAAGTGATAGCGCGGATCGTAGCCGGCCGGGTTGACCGCGAAGCTCCGCGCGGGACCGTGCTCGAAGCCCTGGTCGACCGGCAGGATCACCATCTTGCCGGTGCCGCCGAGCACCCCCGCGCTCAGCAGCCGCGCGAGGTTGGTCAGGGTCCCCGGGCTATCGCTGCCGTACCAGCTCAGGATCTCGCGCACGCGCTCGGTCGTCGCCACGGCTATTCCTCCTCGACTCGACAGGCTTCTAGCAGCTTACACGCGGCGGCGCGTCCGTCATTCGCCGCTCTGTTCGATCAGCTTGGCGACCAGGCCGGTCCAGCCCGTCTGGTGGTTGGCGCCGATGCCGCTGCCGTCGTCGCCGTGGAAGTATTCGTAGAACAGGATGAGGTCGCGCCAGTGCGGGTCGTTCTGGAAGCGCGCGCTGCCGCCATAGATGGGCCGGCGGCCGTCGCGCCCGCGCAGGAACAGGCGCGTCAGCCCGCGCGAAAGCTCGGCCGCGACCTCCCACAGGTTCAGCAGGCGGCTGGAGCCTATCGGGCACTCGACCTTGAGGTCGTCGCCGTAGAAGTGATGAAACTTCTGCAGCGACTCGATGAGCAGGTAGTTCACCGGGAACCAGACCGGCCCGCGCCAGTTCGAGTTGCCCCCGAACAGGCCCGTGCGCGACTCGGCCGGCTCGTAGTCCACGCGATGCTCGGCGCCCTCGATCTGCAGCACGTAGGGATGCTCGCGATGGTAGCGCGACAGCGCGCGGATGCCGTGGGAGGAGAGGAACTCGTCGCGATCGAGCATGTAGCCGAGCACGCGCAGGAGCTGCGGCCGCCGCACGATGGACAGCAGCCGCCGGACGCCGCCGCCGGCGCCCACGCGCGTGGCCACGTGGCCGCGGAACTCCGGCCGGTTGTCGATGAACCACTGCATGCGCCGCTTGAAGCCGGGCAGCCGGTCCACCAGCTCGGGCTCGAGCGTCTCCACGGCGAAGAGCGGGATGAGCCCCACCATCGAGCGCACCTTGAGGCGGCGCACGTCACCCGGCATGTTCAGGATGTCGTAGTAGAAGCCGTCCTCCTCGTCCCACAGCGCCTGGCCGTCGCCCAGCTCGTTCATGGCCTTGGCGATGTAGACGAAGTGCTCGAAGAACTTCGAGGCCACGTCCTCGTAGGCCGGGTTCTCGGCCGACAGCTCCAGCGCGATGGCCAGCATGTTGAGGCAGTACATGGCCATCCACGAGGTGCCGTCCGACTGCTCGAGGCGCCCGCCGCCCGGCAGCGGCGCCGAGCGGTCGAACACGCCGATGTTGTCCAGCCCGAGGAAGCCGCCCTCGAAGACGTTGTTGCCCTGGAAGTCCTTGCGGTTGACCCACCAGGTGAAGTTCAGCAGCAGCTTCTGGAACGCGCGCTCGAGGAAGAGGCGATCGGGCACGCCGTTGACGTTGCGGTCGATCTTGTACACGCGCCACACCGCCCACGCGTGCACGGGCGGGTTGACGTCGCCGAACGCCCACTCGTAGGCGGGAATCTGCCCGTTCGGGTGCATGTACCACTCGCGCAGGAACAGGATGAGCTGCGACTTGGCGAACTCCGGATCGATCATCGCCAGCGGGATGCAGTGGAAGGCGAGGTCCCAGGCGGCGTACCAGGGGTACTCCCACTTGTCCGGCATGGAGATGACGTCTTCGTTGTAGAGGTGCAGCCACTCGCGGTTGCGGCCCTTCAGGCGCATCGGCGGCGGGGGCGGCTCGGTCGGATCGCCCTGCTGCCAGCGCTTCACGTCGAGGTGATAGAACTGCTTGCTCCACAGCAGGCCGGCGAAGGCCTGGCGCAGGACGTTCTTGGTGTCGTCCGACACGCCCTGCTTGCCGAAGCGCTCGTAGAACTCGTCGGCGTCCTGCAGGCGCTCGGCCATCATCGCGTCGAAGGCCTTGCCGAAGGGGTCGCGCGTGGGCGCCACGTCGGACAGCCGCAGGTGCAGCGTGGCCGTCTCGCCGGGCGCCAGCGAGAGCTTGTAGTGCGCGGCCGCCTTGGTGCCGACGCGCGCCGGGTTCACGGCGTCCATGCGGTTGTGGACCACGTAGTCGTCGATGCCGTCCTTGACGTACGCGGACGTGTTCGGCGCACCCCAGAGCCGCTGCTTGTTGGTGTCGTTCTCGGTGAACAGCAGCTCGGCGGCGCCCTCGACGCTGAGCCAGCGGCGGCCGAGCGTGATGTGCTCGGCCTCGATCGCGCGCCAGCCCGGCCGCGACGCGCTCTCGCGCAGGCGCGGCCGCGGCGCGCCGACGTCCCACGACCACGTGTTGCGGAACCACAGCGTGGGCAGCAGGTGCAGCGGCGCCCGGTCGGGGCCGCGATTCGTGGCGGTGATCCGGACGGAGATGTCGGCGGGGGCGGTCTTGGCGTACTCGACGGCGATGTCGAAGTAGCGGTCGCCGTCGAACACGCCGGTGTCGAGCAGCTCGCACTCGGGCTGCCCGCGGTCCCGGCGCCGGTTTTCCTCGATGAGAGGACCGTAGGGGAAGGCCGCCTGCGGATACTTGTAGAGCCACTTCATGTACGAGTGCGTCGGCGTGGAGTCGAGGTAGAAGTAGTACTCCTTGACGTCCTCGCCGTGGTTGCCCTCGTTGCCGGTGAGACCGAAGAGGCGCTCCTTGAGGATGGTGTCGTGCTCGTTCCACAGGGTCAGCGCGAAGCAGAGGCGCTGGTGGTTGTCGGAGAAGCCGGCCAGCCCGTCCTCGCCCCAGCGATAGGCGCGTGAGCGGGCGTGATCGTGAGGGAAGAACTCCCACGCCGTCCCGTACGGGCTGTAATCCTCGCGGACGGTACCCCATTGCCGCTCGCTCAGGTAAGGCCCCCAGCGGCGCCAGTGGGCGCTGCGCTCGACGGCCTCTTTGAGACGCTGCTCCTCAGCCTTCATTTCCTCTGAGATTACCCCCGCCGGCCCACCCGGACGAGGCCGTGCCGCAGACTCTGCGCCAAGGCCGGCCCCCGAGTCAACCGCCCGTTAACTCTCCTTGACTCCCCTCTGCCGTTGCCAAATAGTAGGCGCACTTGTCTTGCGCTCGCGGCCCCGCCGCGGGGCGACCGGAGGCCTGGTTGTTCCAATACGTCGCCGCCCGGCTGCTGTGGCTGGTTCCCACGATCCTGGCCATGGCGCTGGTGACGTTCCTGGTCATGCACGCGACCCCGGGGAGTCCCCTCGATCCCATCGCGGAAGGGGCCAATCCCCTGCCGCCGGAGGCCCAGAAAAAGCTCGCGGAGTACTACGGGCTCGACAAGCCGCTCTACCAGCAGTTCGCGATCTTCGTCGGCAAGGCCGTCCGGGGCGATTTCGGCTTCTCGTTCGTGTACAAGACGCGGACCGTGGCCGAGATCCTGCGGGAGACGTTCCCCATCTCGCTGTTCCTGGGCTCGATGGCCCTGGCGCTGGCGGTGGCGGGCGGCCTCACGCTCGGGATCCTGGCCGCCGTCCACCAGAATCGGGGGTGGGACTACGTCTCGGTCTCGCTGGCGACGGTGGGCGTGGCGGTGCCGAACTTCGTGCTCGCGGTCTTTCTGATCATCCTCTTCTCGTTCGTCATTCCCCTCTTCCCGACGGGCGGCTGGGATTCGCCGCGCGACTGGGTGCTCCCCACCATCACGCTGGCCATGGCGCCGATGGGGATCATCGCCCGCTTCACGCGGGCGAGCATGCTGGAGGTCATCCGCGCCGATTTCACGCTCACGGCGCGCGCCAAGGGACTGAGCGAGGGGCCGGTGATCTTCAAGCACGCGCTCAAGAGCGCGCTGATCCCGGTGGTCACGCTGCTGGGACCGCTCTTCGCGGCGGTGGGAACCGGATCGTTCTTCGTCGAGTCTATCTTTCGCGTGCCGGGCATGGGCCGCTTCTTCGTGCTCTCCATGACCGGCCGTGACTATCCGATGATCATGGCGGTGGTGCTCTCGTACGGCGTGTTCCTGGCCGTCATGAACCTCCTCGTCGATCTCGCCTATGGCGCTCTCGACCCGCGCATTAGGTACTGACCCCCCGGGGGCCTCCACGGTCCCGGTGGTCGTCGACCCCACGACGACCTCCGTGCGGGGCACGTCGCTGTGGCGCGACGCCGTGCGGCGGCTGGTGCGAAACCGGCTGGCGATGGCGGGCGGCATCGTGATCGTGGTCCTCGTGCTGATCGCCGTGTTCGCGGATGTCCTGGCGCCGCTGCCGTACACGAAGACGAACTTCGGGCGGCTGAACGAGTCGCCGTCGCGCCAGTACCCGCTCGGCACCGACGCGCTGGGGCGCGACGTGTTCTCGCGGATGATCTACGGCGCGCGGGTGTCCATGCTGGTCGGCCTCGGGGCCCAGCTCATCGTGGTCGCGATCGGCGTACCGATCGGCGCCCTGTCCGGGTACATGGGCGGCCGCACCGACCTGTTCCTCACCCGCTTCATCGACGTGATGTATGCGTTCCCGCGCCTGCTGTTCGTCATCCTCGTCATGTCGATGCTGGGCGCCGGGCTCATGAACATCTTCATCGCCATCGGCCTCACCGGCTGGGTCGGCATCGCGCGCCAGACCCGCGCCCAGGTGCTGGCCCTCAAGGAAAAGGAATTCGTCGACGCCGCCCGCGGCCTCGGCGCCGGCTTCACACGCCTGCTCACACGCCACATCCTGCCCAATGCGCTGACCCCGATCGTGGTGGCCGTCACCTTCGGCATCCCGGAGGCCATCTTCACCGAGGCGGCACTGTCGTTCATCGGCGTCGGCATCAACCCGCCGACGCCGTCGTGGGGGCAGATGGTGGGCGAAGGGCAGCAGTTCATCCGCTCCTACTGGCACCTGTGCGTGTTCCCCGCCATCGCCATCGCGATCACCATGCTCTCGTTCACGTTTTTCGGGGACGGGGTGCGTGACGCCCTCGATCCCAAGATGAAGTAGCCAGCCCACAGGAGGAACTCATGAGGCTTCTCCGGATCTCCGATGCCCAGATGGATCTGCTGGCAGAGCGCCTGCGCGTGGTCGGTGTCGGCCGTCGCGACTTCCTGCGTGTCGCCGCCGCCCTGACCGCGCTCGGGAGCGCCGGCTTCAACGCGCGCCCGGCCTCGGCCGCGCCCAAGCTCGCCCCCGGCGAGAAGCTCGCCCGCGAGCAGCACGTGCGCATCGGCGGCGGGGGCTGGTGGCAGAACGATCCCTCGAGCCACGACTTCAACAAGGACCTCTACTGCAGCGGCGTGCCCTCGCTGTGGGCCGGCCTCATGAAGTTCGACGTCAACTTCCAGCCGGTCCCCTACGTGGCGGAGAAGATCACGTCCAACAAGGAAGGCTCGGTGTGGACGTTCACCATCCGCAAGGACTCGAAGTGGTCGGACGGCTCGCCGTGCACGGCCAGGGACTTCGAGTACTCGTGGAAGCGCCAGATGGACCCGAACAGCAAGAATCCCTACTCGAGCTACTTCTACGACATCAAGGGCGCCGAGCCCTTCAACAAGAGCAAGGTCCCGGATGCCTCCCAGGTCGGCGTGGTGGCCAAGGACGACTGGACGCTGGAAGTCACCCTCGAGGGGCCGCGCGGCTACTTCCCGGTGCTCTCCGCGTACCTCGCCGCCCTGCCCGCGCACCGGCCGTCGGTGGAAAAGCACGGCGACAAGTGGACGGAAGCCGCCAACATCGTGTGCAACGGCCCCCACGTGCTCGAGGCGTGGGAGCACAACAAGGTCATGGTGCTCCGGAAGAACAAGCACTTCTTCGGCGCCAAGGACGTGACGGTCGACAAGGTCACGATCCCGATCATCCCGGTGCAGTCGGGCGCGCTCCCCTACGAGAACAACGAGCTCGACATCTCGCCGCTGCAGACGGGAGACCTCAAGCGCCTGCGCGACGATCCCCGCACCAAGGCCCAGGTGTTCCGCTATCCGTTCCCCGGCACCTGGTACCTGCTGCCCCAGGCCACCAAGCCGCCGTTCGACAACGTCAAGGTCCGCCGCGCGGTGGCGCACGCCATCGACCGCGACAACGTCGTGCGCGTGGCCGACGGCTTCGCCATCCCCGCGCACTCGATGATCCCGCCCGGATTCCCCGGCGCGGTGGACGACAAGAAGATCCGCGACATCCAGCGCTTCGATCCCAAGGCCGCGATGGCGATGCTGAAGGGCACGCCGTTCGAGGGCGGGCGCAACTGGCCGAAGATCACGCTGACGATGCGCGAGGAAGGCCTGGGCTCCAAGCCGCTGGCCGAAGCCGTGCAGGCCGTGCTGCTCGAGCACCTGAACATGAAGACCGAGCTCGAGGTGCTGGAGCAGCGCGTCTTCCGCGCGGGCCTCTGGAAGAACGACTACCAGTTCGTATGGATCCGCTGGTTCATGGATTACCCGGACCCGCACAACGAGTACTTCGACACGTTCTACGGCAAGAAGACCGAGGGCAA
>Ga0066710_100006248_pt1 | contig 11070 bp, 15 predicted proteins | sample GraSoiAngelo_159_FD_79666 | JGI IMG/M metagenome (GOLD analysis project Ga0066710, IMG submission 79666) | Grasslands soil microbial communities from the Angelo Coastal Reserve, California, USA - 14_1009_16_40cm | ecosystem: Environmental > Terrestrial > Soil > Grasslands | place: USA...
ATGGATGAAGATGCGGGTGGCATCGTCCTTTTCGTTGGAACAATCAGAAACCAGACGAAAGGTAAGGAGGTAAAGGGTCTCGACTACGAAGTCTACCGTCCGATGGCCGAACGTCAGATTGCCAAACTGGAGGAGGAAATCAGGAAGCGCTGGCCAGTCAGGTCAATCAGACTAATCCACCGAGAAGGCCGAGTGAAAGTTGGCGAAGTCAGTGTCGTCGTTGCGGTATCAGCGGTGCACCGAGAAGAAGCATTCGAGGCCGCCCGCTACGCGATCGACCGAATCAAGGAGTCTTTTCCCATCTGGAAACGCGAAAAGTTCAGGGGAGGCCGTTATGCATGGGTAAAGGGGACCCCGATACAGAGCTATCCGGTTCAGACCGAGCGATAAGCGAGTCACATACTAGCTCGCGAGAAATTGTCCGCCCACGTACGAGAAGCCTGGTAGAAGCCTGACTGAAACCTCCTCGCCGGGCCCCAACTCTCTGATCCCTTCAGGAACTACTACAAATCCGTTTGAATCAGTCAAGACGCTGATCGACTCCGTATCCCCAACAATTGGTCGAGCGAGGAGCCCTTCGCCTTTTCTCTCCAAGCGCACGTAGAGAACCTTGGTGAAACCTTGAAACTTTTTCCTCGCCTTCCAACCCGTAGAAAGGCGTGCCCTTACGAAGGCGCTTGAGTCTGCTCCAGACGCTATTCTCAAGATCAGAGGAAGAGCCAGAAGAAGGAACGCGTTCATCGCTCCTTGAACTGGACCTGGGAGCATGACTACAGGCTTTCCTCGAACCGCGGCAACCCCCGCTACTCTTCCACGGTCCATCTTTATTCCATGAACAATGCGACTCTTCTTTGAGATTCTGCGTAACGTCTGTTCCACAAGATCTGCTTCGCCTAGCGACGTGCCCCCGAGTGTTAGTACTATGTCTGAGCTTCCAAGGGCTCGCTCGACCGCGTCACTCATGAGGTCAAGATCGTCTCTAACTATTTCCCTAGAACTCGTGACACCACCTATCTCCCGTATCAAATTCTCGAAAATGGGCGAGTGACTCTCCCGCACTTTCTGGGGATGGGTAATGTCAAACGAGTCTACCAGTTCGTTGCCGGTAGCAATTATCGCCACTCGAGGCTTTGCAAATACTCGAAGTTCTCTTATGCCCAAGAGCGCGAGCATCCCGATATCTTGCACTCTGACCGAGGCTCCAGCACGAACTACTATCGCGCCTTTCTTGACGTCAACCCCTATAGAAAAGCAGAATTCGCCCTTCCGAACCTTCTTCAGAAAACGGACCTTGGTGCCGGCCCTCTTTGCATCCTCCACAGGCACTACAGCATCAGCTCCGACCGGGAGCTCTCCCCCGGTGACAATTCCCATTGTCTGTCCCCGTGACAACCTCCGTCTTCGATGATGCGCGATGCCTAAGCTTCCCATGAGAGGAAGATCTATTGGGAATCGATAACTCGCACCAGTCAAGCTGGACGCTGCGACGGCGTATCCGTCCATGTGTGAGCGCTGCTTGTCAGGGACGTTAATCGGCGATAGGATATTCTTTGAAACAATTCGGCCATACGAGTTCTTTGTCTTAACCCTCTCAACCGAGAGTTTGGATTCGGTCAGGCGTGATATTGTTTCAAGAGCGAACTTGACTGAAGTATAATGAGTGAACCCGGTGACCAATTTCTCATCGATTTCCCGTCGTTTCGTATTATCTCTTGTTCGAGTCGTTGACCATGGTCTTAAGCGGAGAGCGTGGTCACCAATACCTTCATTACTGATTTGCCGGATCAAAGAGTGACTATGTCTCAGGTCCGCCAGGCGCATTTGCCTGGAAACTATGAGCTGTACGATTCTTCGTTAAACAAGCTGGGACCGGTCGTGTGCAAGGAGTGCTGGGAGGGTTTCAGGAAAGAGACTACCGCTCCATTGGACACTGTTTGGGTTTCTTTCAAGGGTGAGCGAATGGTCTGGTGGCTCTGTCAAAATCACGCGGAAAAGCTCAAGGCCCAGAAAAAATCTGGCGAAATACAGTTCCTCAAGCTTGTCCAAGGCGCGATAACCAGCCCTAGAATATGATCGTAATTATTGCTCATTTCTCGATTGAGTTTCACATAGGAAAGGACGAGACATTCTCTCAGGCTACGTATGAGCCGATGGATTCCCGTTGAGGAAGAACAGGCTACGAAAAAATATTAGCGTAGAGACCAGGATGCCTGTGGAAGAAAACCCGGCGTAATAGAGCAATCCAGGAGCCTGGTCGCACCGAGTAAGCCCCTGATAATTTAGAGCCGACTGACCAACACATGCACCCAAAGCCTCTGAGTATGCGATGTATGACTCCACGATAGCAAACAGGAACAAGACGACTAGAGTGAAGCTTGCAACTGCGAGCCTGCCTGCAGACCGAACGGTCATCCCAGTTCCTGCAAAGAGTCCGGAAACTGCCAGAACCAATCCCCCGAAACCAAGACTCCGTCTATCAGAACAGATGTATCCCAGGCTAGCTTGCTCGAAAGTGAAAGTGGCAGAGGGACAAGCGCCAAAACTTCTAGGACAAGCCCTCCAGCCAACAGTCGCGAGTTCAACGCTTTAGCTGAAAAATGAAAGCATCGCTTATGTGTTGCTCTAACCCGCACTCTCACGATCAGCTAGTTCACTATGCAGTTCCGAAAGCTCTGTGTCTCTGGTGAGTACCAGAGTGGCCTTTGAAGCGTTCCTCTTCCCAGACGTTACCTCTCTCATGGTATCTGTACTGCTCCCAATAGCCGTCACGGTAATCCTTCATCAGTTCGATCCGGTTCACCCATTTTGCACTCTTCCACGCGTAAAGGCTAGGCATGAACGGTCTCGCGGGAAATCCTTGTTCGGGGCTGAGCGGTTTCCCGTTTAGCTTGAACCCCATCAAGGCGTCGTCCTTGAGAGCATCTTCGATCGGTACTGCTGCAGAATAGCCTTCAACGGTGTGGAACATCACCCATCCGGCTTCAGGCTTCACCTTCGCTGGCTCAACCAGTCCACGGATTGGCAGACCCTCCCACTCCACATCCTTGATCGACCACTGAGTCACGCAATGGAATGATTTGACGTATCGGGTCTGCGGCATTGATGTGAGCTGATCGTAGGAGTACTCAATCGGATTTTCTACGAGCCCGTCAACTCGCAGTTTCCAACTGCTAAGATCGACTTTGGGTATTCCTAACGCTCCGTAGATGATGAACTTCCGGCCCCACACTTGATGCGGAGGGAGGGCTTGTTCAGACAATGTCTTGGTTTAGAGACACCTCAATCCAGCTAAAACAATTTCCATTGATCGTTCCAGAAACCGGGACGGCGTTTTAGCCACTTCTCTTAATCATCTGCACCATCGAAGTAATCGATGGGGAGTTCTCGTTTACTTCGAGAGTTCTTATTGGGTCGCCGGCTTTGACCTTCCCTTCTCGCAGGACCTTGAGATAGTATCCGGATCTTTCTGAGTCGAGAAAAGTCTTGAGGATGGCTTGGGTTCCAAATCTCAGACCTAGCTTGTAGCATGGAAACCGAGGCTGGGTCACCGCAAATTCTGCCGACCCGATGCCGAGCCGGTCACCCACATGAACTTCGCTCTCAAGCAACCCTTCTGTGGTGAAGTTTTCTCCGAAGGTTCCCCAGGGCATTTCCATATCCGGATATTTTTGCGACCCAGTATTGGTAGTGTTCAGATGGATAGGAGTAGACAGCCTTGTCGACGCCACCATGAACCGTCAGATCAGCTTGGCGGTCGCCTTCCAAGTTCAGGCTCCCAACCCTAACTGCACCCGAGACCGGTTTCTTGACAAAGCCCGAGTAGACCCGCTTCCCTCGGACCCGGCCTAACTGACGCACTGATCCTACGTTGACCGACATTATTCGCAAAGCTCAGATCCCTAGGCCTGCCCTTTGCCTAGGCTTTCTGCAGTTCTCCCTATGGCTGGTCTCTTTCAAGAACAGAAATCGATGGGATGATGGGGCCAACAAGGGTATCGAAGATGGATGGCATAGCCAACGGTCATGAATATTGGAATGATTACCCCGAGCAAGACTAGGATTGTAATGCTCAATCTTTTCATCCGGGTCGAGTTGAGGAGCAACAGGCTAAGCCCACTCGCGACCAGCAGGATTGAATTCGGAAGGAGGGCAAGAAACACTACTCCTATTCCATATTCTCCCTCTCCAAAGATTCCGCTTGGAGCCTGCGCAAGAACCAGCGCAAACAGAGGGAAGCCCCAAATTCCAAGAATAATTCCTGTCGTGGACGAGAGTTTGGCCGTCCGATCGAGCTCGTTCCACTTTGAGGCAATACTTCCTAGCATTTGCCCTCATGTGTGTCTGATGTGAAAGTCACTAAAAGCCTACGATGGGCGTCAGTATCTGAGAACGCAGGCAGCGAGTGGCCCCTTCCAGGAGTTTAGAAAAAAAATATTTCCCGCGATACAAAACTCGCAGTTGGGAGGGAATTAACAAAGAGTAGCCTCCTCTTCGACCTTAGAGAAAAAAACCGCAGACTGTTCTCTCTCATATCCGACAGGCGCAGAACAAGCCCTGATCCGGAATCGGGGCAGGCGATTTCTGATCACCGAGATATTCACGATTGATCGGGCGGACAAATCCGACATGGCAGAATGCTTGACTGGGATATTCTAAGCCGGAAATCGCAAGACTCGCCTGGAACAGTTTCAGCTGGCGGGAGCCCTCTGAGAAAAAGGGGGCGAAAATTTGGTTCTCGTGACGCAAGAGTGTTTCGACCTCGGCGTGTGAGTTCTAGACGTTTGCTTCGGAAATCCTCTGTTCTGGAGGTCGTTGGGACTTTCGAGGATTCTAGGCTAGGCTTACCGTGTCGAGTTCTGTGAGGTCGGAGAGACTGTTCATCTTGACCATGTTGTTGCTAATTGTATAGAGCACGCTGCCGATGTAGAGAGCGCGAGTAACGAAGAAGCTGCTGTTGCTCCAGCTCGGAAGCTGACCTGTCGACAGGTGTGTTATTCCGCCGCTGAAGACGATTCCGTCTTGAACGGTGACGTTGAACACGTAGGCTCCTTGCCAGACAAGAGGATTATAACACCATGTGCAAGTTGCACCCGGTTGTGCCTGCGCGATCTCCACAGGTATCACCAGCAAGTTGAGGGATTTCTCGAAAAGCACTGACTTGTGATCTGTCAAGGCCGGAGAGTCACTGCCCCGATCTCCCAACAAATAGTCGCTTGTGTCAATAGGGTGACCGGGATCTGTGACATCGAAGAGGCTAAGCTTCAGACCCTGGAAGAGTGCAGCGTTCTCCCAAGTAACATTGGTCGAGGCCTTGCCGAAGCCTATCAAGTGAGTCTCATCGTAGGGCTGCAGATAGTCAGAGACTCCAGGGATGTTGAGCTGACCCAGGACCTTGGGCTTGGTGGGGTCTTGCAGACCGATGACGAACAACGGATCCATTCTCTGAAAAGTGACCAGGTAGGCCCTGTCCCCCATGAACCGGGCGGCGTAGAACGCTTCGCCGGGCGATAGTCCTTCGAGTCTTCCGATGATGTGGAGGCCGCTGTCCAAGACGTACAGGTTCGTTTGCTGCACGTAGTTAGACGCTACGCCTCCCGTCGGGGCTACTTGGTTGACACCATAGCCAGTTGTGGCGATGCGGAAGTTGCCGTTGTACTCGTCCATGGAGAACTGGTTGAGAACATGGCCCGACACAGTACCCGTGGCTTGATAGCTGATGCTTCCACCATCAATGCTGATCCGATGGACGGCCGTTTGTTCGGCTTGGCTCCAGATTGGCTGAGTGAGATAGATTTGATGGAGTGAGACGTAGATGTTACTGCTCGTCCCGATGAGGAAGATCTTAGCTGATGGAGTAGGGTTGACTTGGGTTACGTTGATTCCGACAACCGTAGTGAAGCTGTGTGCCACATCGGCGATGTCAGAATGATAGACGGTTGCGATCCCCATTGGTACCACGCGGTCGTTTACCACATTCTCCGGAAGTACAATCGGGCCTGTGCAATAGACTGGTTGTGTCGCTACCAAGTAAGCGTAGTCTCCAATGAGCCGTGCCCCGGCGAGAGTTCCATTTACTACTAGAGTAGTAGTCAGCACTGGACTGGAATGATTAGAAATGTCGAAGATCGATAGAGAAGTAGTCTGGACAGAGTTAAGGAAGACGGGGTAGACGGCGACGGATCCCATTCCAAGCTGCACGCTACCAGTAAATGGTAGAGGATACTGCTGGTACTGCTGACTGACAATAACCAGCCTGTTGCCCTCGACAAAAATCCCCTGGAGAGAACCATTCACGGATACATGAGCCAGCAATCTTGCCTCGGTGACCGGATAAGCGAGGACGATCGCAACCGTGTTATTCGTTATCGTGTAGATGTAGGTGCCATCGTTCTTTACGGTGTCAAGTTCGTCAACCCCGGCCACCTGAGCGTTTGTCTCAGAGTGGCTGGGAGTTGCGCTCGTTGATATTGAAAATGTGGAAGTTCCACCTGTGGGAGAGGTGATGGTGAGACCGTTCGTGTTCTGAGGTGCAGGGGCGGGGTTGGGATTGTAGAGGTTGCGAACCTCGGTGCTATTGCAGCTCTTTGTGAGAATGAAATTGTGCAACTCCTCATAAGATGTGAAGGGGACCATAAGATGCTGGTCAGTAGCGTTGGGTGGGTGAGTGCGCAAGACCAGTATTCCGGGAAGCAGTATCAGCGCAAGTCCGGCGATAATTCCCAGTGTCAGCCCAAAGACAGTCCTGGTTTTGGAGCCAACCTTCACAGCTATATCCTCCTCTTCTCCCAGTTCGCTGCGACTCGCATAACCTGGCGACGATAGTGACCAGGACGTGGATTCTGATTCAGTCTCTGGTCTACCGGCAACTGCATGGACTTGATCTACGAGGTAGAGGACCTTAAGGCCAGTGTTTAGAACGGGGTGTTCAGAGAACAAAACACTTCTGCAAATGCGTAAACTTGTATTGATCTGACTCTATTCTTCTTCCCGGAGACCGCTTTTGACGGAAGACAGGGACAGGATCATAGAGTCTGAGCTGAAGGGACTCACTCTACGTGTCTACTGGCACCTTCTAAAGACCAGGAAAGAACCAATCGGAGTTAGGTCTGTACAACGTGCTCTGGGAATGAGCAGTCCCAGCGTTGCGCTACATCATCTGGAGAAGCTGCGATCACTGGGGCTGTTGGGGAAGGACTCAACAGGCGAGTATCATCTCGCCGAACAGGTCGAGGTGGGTGTCTTACAGAACTTTGTTGGCGTTTTGGGCTTCTTGTTGCCTAGACACCTTTTCTTCTCCGCAATGTTCACGGTAATGCTTGTTCTCTACCCTATTCTCTACCCTCCCGATTTTTCAACTCATAATATCGTAGCCTTCATCTTCGGAGGGTTCACTGTGGCGATATTCTGGTCTGAGACTTATCGAGCCTGGCGGCTGAGACCCTTGTGACAAGTCTTAGAAGTATTCTCTTCTGATGACCGTATCCCCCACCAGGGTTCACTAGGAAGTTGAGAACCAAGAGAGTGAAAAGCCTAGACAGGCTCACGATCGGTGACTGCGCAATTTAGGGGAGGGTTTCTTGACCCGAACGTCCCGTTTGCGCCTATTGCGGGTCTCGTCGGGAAGTTCTCGTAGGTCTAGTAGCCACATTGCTTGTAGGCTTGTCAACAGCCTTGGCACGCTGTCCCGGATCCGACTGGTTCGAAGATTGTTTCGCCACAATTCTGGCAGACTAGCAATCTGCCGACGAAATGGAAATCGGAGCGATATCGTAGCTCACGGTAGGTCGGTTCCTTGCATGTTCGACAGAAGACTTTGCAGTTGAGGCTTTGCATGGGACCCGGTATGGTGGTCGATGTAGATGAGTAGGAGAGTGGGACAAATTCTAGTTGAAACTATTCGGAATTATCGCCTAGTTAGCGTCTAGAGTTAAGCCCACGAGCACGAGGCAGATTCCGCAGAGGACTGGTTCGCGACATCGAATATGGCCAGGCTGATTCCGCTAACCAATATCAGCGGCAACTACGTCCTCGCAAGTGGGCAGAACCGCAATCTCGGGAGAGATAATGTAAGATGTTGACTGAATCTAAGATAGACAAATCATTACTGAAAGACGTCATTCAGAAGAAATTCGGAATCAGTGTAGTCAACTTCACCCTTGTCCCAAAGTGGGAGGCTGCAAGAGGATACATAATAGAGAGCTCAAACCACAAGAGCTTCTTCCTCAAGATTTACTGGGATGATAAAACAACTGACTCTGCATTCAGGTTTGCCGACGATCTCTTCTCCAGAGCGGGTATAGTGAATATCGCACATCCCATTCCAACTAGCCAAGGTCAGATGCGAATACAAATTCGTGACTTTCAGATTGCGCTCTTTGACTGGATATCTGGAAAAACGGCTCAAGAGCACAAGTTAACTGACATACAATTGGAAGGACTCGGCGAATTGCTGGCTAAGATCCATCAGTCAAAGACAATAATTGGGGAATACTCAGTAAGAGAGAATTTTACGATTCCGTTCAAAGATAGACTCGTATCGATTCTTAGTGATATGTCAGAGATGACTGGCGATTCATCCAAATACAAGACAAAACTCGAGCTTTTCCTCAGACCCCATAGACAAGAGTTCATGCGAGAGTTGGAAATACTGGAAAAACTCCAGCGCAAGGTAAGAACGATGAACCTCGAATTTGTCAACTGTCATGGCGAGCCATCACCCGGTAACATACTGTCTTCTGATAACGCTGAAGTCTATCTTCTGGATTGGGATGAACCGATTTTTGCTCCAAAAGAAAAGGATCTCTTGTTCTTCAAGGATAATCTTGAACCAGTTATGAAAGGCTACAGTGGCTTCTCCAGCGATACTGTTATCGATCAAGATGTACTGGAATTTTACGGACACATGTGGAACTTGGGTGAGATCACTTGCTATGGTAGCAAATTACTCTTTGAGGATCACAGTGATGCGCAGAATCAGATATGGTTGGACAATCTGGAAGGAGGTTGGGATTTTGCTTTCTAATTCGACAGAATCGGGAGTCCATGAGGGTGCCCTAAACCTGAGAAAATGGGTCCTCTCAGAGCCCTGATAAGCAGGGTTTCTTCCTTGTCACTTCAGAATCCGTGATAGAGTTACACGGATTCTAAACACGGACCGGCTCCGATTCAGCGAGCATGTTAGAGACCGAGACAGATTCTGAGGCTGAGGCTCCGGAGGGGGTCGTAAAGCGCAGGGCAGTCCTTTGGGATATGGCAGTGGGCGAGCAGATACGATACGAAGTGGCTACGATTAGGAAGTGCATGGTTATTCTCGGCAGGCTCAGCGCTTTCTTCGGCGAGGACGACCCAGAGACGGGGAAGCGGCTTGGAGAGTTGGGAGCTCATCTGGCGGATGTTGTCGAGCTGGTTGAGAACACTTGGAAAGGATCGATGCCAGAGGTCAGCGGTAAGAACCACAGTTCCATCGTTTAGCTCGACCGGGAGGGAGGGCTTGAGCCTTGGTTCCTTCCTGATATGAGGAAGACAACCGCGAGGCCCATCGAAGCCAATCCGAAGAGCGTGAACTCAAAGAATTGAGTTACCGCTTCTTGTGAGGCGTGTGCGGCAACTTGAGCGCACAAATCCGCGGTTAGAGTACAGATCATTTCCCCTGATTGGTATTGGATCACGGAAACTATTAGCAGGATAGTCCCTATGGTGATCAGAATCAGCGCGGCTTTCAGGTTCAGAGGTTTCATTTCAATATATGATGCAAGGGCTTTTGGCCCCATTGATTTCTCGTAACCGAGCACGTCGCTGATAGTTCCCCCGCAGGACGCCCCCTGCTTCAATTCAACGAAGGGATTGCGATGAAATGAGGCGAGTGGATGAAGATTCCAATCATCCTAACTATGGTGTAAGCAAGTTGCCGTGCAGGAACTTCATTGTTTATGTACCTTAGAAAGAAGCTGATCATCTGAGGTGGAAGTGGACGCCTTTTCTTGCAACCTTTCGGCCCTGGACCAGGAACAGAGGAAGCGACACGACATCCTGGCAAAGGACCTGTTTCCGAAGCACCTCGAAATTGGGGATCTACCAGATGGCTATGGATTTCGCTTCCCTAACAACCGCTCGCTTTTCACAGCATTATCGGAGTGGGCTACTCTGGAACAGCTCTGCTGTCCCTTCCTTACACTCACTCTAGAATTGCAACGTGATCATGGACCCATCTGGCTCAAAGCAACTGGAAAGGATGGGGTCAAGGATTTTCTTCGGTTAGAACTGGCGATTTAGCGTAGATAGTGCATAGGTGAGGCCCATCCTAGAGTATTCACGTCTGGTTTCAGGATCGTTTCAGCCGGTATGGGCCTATTGTATCAAGATCGTTTCACCGAACATATTTCCCGATATCACTAACACATGATATGGTTGGAGGTAAGAAATGAAAAATGGTTCAGAAAACCGCAACAATGGAGGAATATCCGAATGTTCCCTCAATACTAGCTCTTGTAGGTGGTGCCTTGATAGTGCTGGTAGACATATTCCTATTGGCAGTCGCCGTAGTTGTTCTACCACATATCAATTATGCCAATTTTACATCGCCACGAGGATATACTGGAAGCCCAGGTAGCCTCGCGTCCGGATTCGTCAGTGCAGCAGCAATATTCGGCCTCATCTGCGGCATCATCGTCCTACTCTCATCTGTAATGCTTCGTTTCAGGCCAGCTCAACGGCAGACATGGGGCACACTCACGCTGGTGTTCAGCATCCTAAGCTTCTTCGGCTTCGGAGGCTTCATCGTCGGAGCAGTCCTGGGAATAGTCGGTAGCATAATGATCCTCAGATGGAAACCACCGCCATCACCAGCGACAACAACAACCCAATAGGTAGAACCGGGAAATCTCTAGAAGCACAAAATCTGACCCAGCGAAGGGATGCAGAGAACGTTTGGAGGGGTGAGGTGTCATAGTTGGAGAAACTCAAGATTCTCCTGGTAATGCTCGTATCGGCAGCGAGTGGACTTGCAGTCTCCGGCTACATTCTCGCCCTAATCCTAACTCCCGCGGAGTCACCGTTACAAGTGCTCGCACA
>Ga0066710_100006249_pt1 | contig 11070 bp, 10 predicted proteins | sample GraSoiAngelo_159_FD_79666 | JGI IMG/M metagenome (GOLD analysis project Ga0066710, IMG submission 79666) | Grasslands soil microbial communities from the Angelo Coastal Reserve, California, USA - 14_1009_16_40cm | ecosystem: Environmental > Terrestrial > Soil > Grasslands | place: USA...
ACGACTGCGGATACATTTGCAGCGTGGTCATCAGTATGCGGTCTAGCTTGCGAAAAGGCTTTTCGAAAAAAACCACGAATTCGAGGTCTTCGCTCCGGATGCCCGCTTGCTCTAGGCAAAACCGGATAGCATTTTTAGGAAAATCGTGGTCATGCTTGATGCGAGAGAATCGTTCCTCCTCTGCCGCAGCCACGAGCACGCCATCTTTGAGTAGGGCAGCGGCAGCGTCATGGTAATAACAGGAGATGCCCAGGATGTACATGGTTTACTGCTTTCTCGCCCACTCTAAGTCGCAGGTCTCGTTAGGATGGTCCCGCCACTGCTGTGGGAAGTGCTTGATACGTAAGGGATCACAGAACAGCCGCACGGCCATTCCGAAAGGAAAAACTAACACGGCGTAGAATATGGTAAGAAGCACCCGCGCCTGAAAGTTTCCGATGCTATGGGCGATCTTCGTCCAAGCTTGCCATGCACGTTTCCACATAGACGTTCTCCTCTAGAACAGGCTGTATATGAACGGAGCAATAGCGGAACTTTGGGCCAGCGCGATCATAGCGCCGAGCACAAAGAGAAGCACTAGAATAGGCAAAAGCCACCACCGCTTGTTGCCCCAGAAAAATGTGAGCAGCTCACCCGCCACCCCAAGGTTCCGAACTGTGTTGCGTAAGGTTTTCATAGTCACTCCACTTCGAGTTGAACGTCCGAACTAAAATGGTTTCTGTGCAGGAAGAAGATGGCGCTGTTGCAGAATCTGTACGATAGCCTCAGCGCTCGCCTCGTGGCCCACCGCATTGAGGTGAGGATCGCATGTAAACGAAAAGTATGGCCATTGCAAGTGGTGCTGGTCGCGATATTTCTGCATATATGATGCAAAGAATTCCAGCTGGATATTGTATGTGTTCGCGATTTCCGTCAACCTTTGCTGTGGCTTGAACGGGTTAAACGAGGGTGGTATTTTCCCATAGCTTCTGAGCAAACTCTGCCTCCAATCTGAGTCCATGTCGGGCCATGCTAAAACCACGAATTTGGCACCGTCGGCCGCAACCGTGTCCCGCATCATAGCTAATACTCTTCCGGTAACCTGCCAGGCTTCGCTCCACTCAGGATCTATGGGATCGTCGGAATAGGTGCCGTAATAGAGCGGTAGACCTTGCCATTGGTGCAGGGGAATGTTGACTCTAAGCCAGGTACGCTCCAGATAATAGAGAAGAACAGAGTGGGTTTCGAGGTACGACCGTAGTGTATTGAAACGCCTAGGCTCAACCGGCTTAAAGACGAGCTTTCCGTCGGGAGCAAGGTCATAGTATGGAGCGTACCAGTCGTGCATGCCATACATTTTAGGCTGCAGCGTCGAAGAGTTGTTAACGATGTCGTTACCCAATAGGAACATTAGGAGGACCAAGTCCGGATGAAACTGCCGTACTTTCTGCTTATAAAGCAGGAATTCCTGTGTCGTACCAATCCCTTCCACAGCAAAGTTCATGACTTCTACGTTGTTGTAGCCACGGTCCCGCAGCAGCTTCTCCATCCTTATATTCACGACCTCATCGGGTTTCACGTGAACGGCTTCCACGGCGGAATCACCAATCATGGCAATGCGGAACGCGCTGGGCGGTTTTTCCACCGTACGATCCCGATCCCGCATACCCCAGCTATTGATGGAGACCTCTCCTTGGAAACAACGCCTTGAGTGAATTAGATGCTTGTTAGGGATCAAAGAAATACCGATTTCCGGATCGTATTCGCGGAAGGGAGCGCTCCGGTACCTTCCTAGAGGAATCAGGCGTAAAGTCAGTTCGCCGAAACCAATCAGGGCAACTAACACTAACAGGCTCGAAATCGTACCGAAAAGCAGCTTTTTCTTCCAAGAGAGCGGCGTCTGCAATCCGGCAGCCGTGGGTTCTTCTACCAATTTCATCATTACCTCGTTAAGGGTCCCCACCATAATGGGGACGAGCCCCCGAGCGCTAGCATTTCGATGTAAGAGTTGCTTCCTCGAGGTCCAACTTCAAAAATGACGTCCAAGACTAGCGGGAAAAATTGTTTCCTTCGCGTTAGGCGAAATTGCGTAAGGCCTTTTGGAAATACCAGTCTCGATCTTAGGAACTTGTCCAGGCATGGTTTGTCCTGCCGATCCGCCGAGTCCGTGATAGCGACGCGCCGCAACATGAAAGAACGTCGGCACTGGCTATGCACATTCTGAAAGTTTTGAACGTGGAGCGGATCTTCCTGCTGGTGCTCAGCTCAGAGAAGTAAATCTATTTGGTGAGTCATGACACCTGGCGCGCCGTGACACCGTAGGAAATTTTTCATCACTTTGGCCCACGAACCTGCGATAACCTTGAAGTTAGGGAGTGCCTTGACTGATCGCGCGTCGTGCCACATCACGCCCGCGATAACGCAGGCTCGGCGGCTGCACCGGTATCTACAAGCAGGTGACGTGCGATAGCCTTCGATGACACTGCAGTTTCCAAACTAACGGATCAACGCCGGAGCAGAAGTAGCTGCAGAACGCGTATAGTGGACTTACTACCACGTTCCAGACGCTTCTAGAGACCAACAAAGCTGCGGCTGTAACCGTTTTGGCTGCAACGTCTTTGATTGCTTAAAGTATTTCCAGTAAGCGATACCGTGTCACAGACACACCACAATTAGTCTCCCACCAAGAACATAATCACTGCACGGTGGCCGTCAACCCGGACGGAGCCGCCGGCGCGTTCGAGCCGTTCCCTTCGAGCAAGATCGGCTGCACTCCGATGCTGATCGATGTCACGCCGCTAGCGATGGTGGTCGTGTTTCCGGACAGACCCTTGTAATCGGGGTAGGCCCCTGCCGTAATAGTGTAGGAGCTGGCGCCGGCCGTGTTCCACACGGCTAGTGCCGACTTGCCACTCGATTCCGTCAGTCCGCACGTCCACACAGTGCCCGACTGAATGGCGCAAGGCGAGGTCATGGTCGAGCCGGCCATCCAGTTGTAGGTCTGCTGGTAGGCTGAGATGTTAGCTGTGATACCGTCCAGTTGCCCATAGACGGAGCCGCCATCTGGGTAAGACCACTGGTGTTCGCTAACTCCTGCTGCCCAGTTTAGTAACAGCATTCGGCTGATGAAGGCCGGCGCGGGAATCGTGTAGTTAGCGGTTCCCCAACTGCCTTCCGTATCTCTGAGAAGAGGAGTACCGCCCCTAAAGCTTGTGACACCATTACGAGCGATAGCGTTCTGGATGCACTTGGCGTATCCCGTAGTAGCGCAGTTACCCGAGCCCTGAGTACCTAAACCGTTGTTTGAAATAACGATTTCTGGAACCACACAACTTGGGGCGCAGAACGTATGCGGATAGCCGTGGAAGCTCACGACATCAAGGTGCCTGGAGTTGTTGGGAATAGCTCCCCAGGCGGACCAGAATTGGTCGAAATCTCCGCCTTGTGCGTAATGCCCGTCGGGATGATCCCATCCCATGCCTACTATAAGCGCCGATGGGCTGACGGCCTTGATAGCCTTGACATAAAGATCGGACTGTGCGGCGTATTGCGCCCAGGTACCCTGGTAGTCCTCTTCGTTGCCTAGTTCATAGGAGCCGATCTTGCTTCCGTAACGTGTCACCAGGGCGGTGACGAAGGCTTGCTGGTCCGCTGTATGGCCAGAAACAATTGGACCTCGGCATGCTTGCCCTGGCGCAATGCTTCTGCAACCAACGCTGTTAGTAGCCCAAGGCGGCGCTTCGGTAAAGAAAAACATGAATGGCAGGCCATGATTGAAAGCCGTGTTAACGTAGCCATCGAGCACCGTCCAGTTATAGGTATGGGTGCAGTTGGTCGTGCCCGGACAGCCGCTTCCGGTAGGCGCGTTCTGTTCGATGTAGCTCCATTCTGCCGCTGACTCTTTCCCCATCGTGCCCATCGAGGAGGTTATAGCTGCTGGCTGCGCGGCATACTCAGATGGAGCATTCCCCCCGCTGAAGGTCATGCCGAAGAAGGTAGCGGGAATGGTGCCGTTCGGAGCTTGTGCGTAACTTAATTGAGCAAACATAACAACTGCAAACAATAAAAGCAGTGAGAGTGGGAGCAAGAATATGGAGAATGGCGTGATCGCAAACGAAGAAATCAGACGTCTCCTGCCCTTTTCTCGAGCCATAAGTAATCTCAAACCCTCGAAGAAGTCAACCTCTTCGCTCGAGTACTCGTAAAGATACACGCTCGAAAATTGCGCATCAGTCTTTGCCTGCCTGCCAATTTCACGGCGGCTACTCCGGTCATGCCAAGTCTGGCTTGTGGTATTCGTTGCAGGATGGAAAACGCGTACCGGGGGGAGAACGGTGCAACGCTTCATTTCGTTTTACCTCGAGATCGGGATTTGCCTCCGCACTTCGCTTAGAGCTCGGGCGATGCAAACTGCAACCCGGTCCAAACGAATGCGGTTATCCTACCAACGAGCCTTGTGCAAGCACCAGGTTACACAGGTATTAGAACCTTCGAGTCACTCTCGAACCCAGATCGCGTACCACGGCCCGCGCAACCCTTTGGCTGTTGGGCCGGCCGCAGTTTACCTCGCGCGCATGTCTGCCTGTCGTTTAGCCTGGAAGATCCATGAATTCACAAACACGAGAAACCTCTTCATCTGTTCACATACCCACCTGGGGGCCGACATGTAGCGAACCGGCTCCCTGAGGATATCTTCGAGCGATTCCTTGCTTTCACTTAGCTCATCAGCAGCACAAGTATTCGTAGGCATCTGCGTCAGGATTCTGTGTGTGGCTCCATGCGTGCCGACCGAAAACCCAGCCCTCCGCAGCTCCTGGATTTGCGATACGCGTATGTATCCGAGCTTAACCAAGCAACGGTCTCGAGTAAAAAAAAACGCATTGAAACCGTGCTTTGAAAGCAATTCAGCGGCTGCCATTGTGCATTCCCGTCCATCATCGATGGTGAAAACGGCGATTCGAACAACTGCGTGCCTCGATACCAAGCGTTCGTTTCTGCGCCCCGCTATGCCCTCGACGACGAAGCGCCCTTCTTGCAGGAAAGCCAATTGGATCCTGAGTTGCTGAACAGTGACAGTGTATTGCTCCGTTTGATCTCCAACTTCGTGATACGTCAGGCAGGCGAACCTCCCGCCAAGTTGCGATGGACGCTCCGTATACAACATAGCTTCCTGCGAATTGTTCATGCCCGACGTCTCACGCAATAGCCGTGGATTGCTGGGGATTCTAATGAGTACCGTAATATGCCTCGATCAATTCCGCACACGTCTTGCGACCTCGTTCACTTCCGAACCAATTCGTTGGCTTGCCCGCATGCCTCAGCATCTGCAACTCGCGTCTGTAGTTGCCATTCAAAAGTTTAAGTAATACTCGCTTGGTGCGAAAGACCTCACAAAGGGCGTCGTAACCGAAGTCCGGCAGCTTAAGTCGGCTGCAGGTGCGCTGCACGCGCAGTCGTTCCTGGCGTCGCTTTTGCGCGTTTAGGCTGGCGTTTTGACCTGTCCAACGGAAAGCGCCGATCATGCTAGGTATGTAGCTGAACGCCTTGCCCTTGTCCGCAAGCCGGACAAAATACTCGAAATCCATGACGACTCTGTAATCGACGTCAATGAACAGGTCCTGCTCGAAAATGCCACTTCGAAAAAACGTGTTCATGGTTCCGATGAAGCAGCCGTAATACAGCAGGATGCCATAATCAAAATGGTGAGCGTGCTTCGTCCTGCGGATGCGGCCGTGTATGTCGACAGAGATCCCATCCCCGTAGAACACATCGGCCCTGCTGGTTTCGGCGGCGTGCGCGATTGCACGGAATGCGCCCGGCAGGTAGTATTCATCGGCGTTCAGCCAGCCCACAATGTCACCGCTTGCCATACGGAAACCCTTGTTGAGCCCGTCCGACTGGCCCCGGTCTTTTTCGGAGACCCAGCGCAGGTGTGGGTAGCGCTTTAGTATCTCCAGAGTGTTGTCTCGCGAGCATGCGTCAACGATGATGTGCTCGAAATTGGGATAATCCTGGCCTTGGACGCTGAGGATCGCGTCTTCGATGAAGGCTCCCATGTTCAGGCAAGGGGTGACGATAGATATGCGCGGATTGGCGCTCATAGTAGAAAATGCCTCTTGAGGATGCGAACCGGGAGTTGCTTTTTCCATAAGCAAGTCTGAACCCCTATAAAGCGACCGTTAGAGTGGCGAGAACTCGGAAGCACTAGAGTCCCTGATCCTAACTTTTAGGGTGCTGGTTGCGATTACTGCCCCCCTCTCCCGCAGCACCGGGATCATGGCGGAATAGAATGTCGTACGATACCAAATGCTGCTTCCGTTAGAAACCGTATTCTCTCACCGCGGCTCGCCAGGGGCTCACGATCGCGGCCACAGTTTTTCTCCAAGCGCGCGAAATCTCCCACCAACTCACATTGAAAGTCCGGGCCCCGCGGCTGACGAATATGAGCGCGGTGCCAGTAGATGTCACGACGCTCACTCCTCCTCCGCCAGAGGGCGGATGGACATTTCGCACTCGGTCCGCAGCAACCGCATTAACTCGCCGTTGGTGACGTACATAACGCCTTCCCGCCCCTGAACGTAATCCAACATTTCGCGCAAGTCCGGCCAAAGCCCTAGCGAGTCGATTTCCCAAGAATGCCCGTACAAATGCCACATCCCGCCCTTATCCAGCATGTGGTCGAACAGCCGTTGTCCCAGCTCGACCCAATTTCGGCATCGGTGCAGTTCTGTCAGGTACGTAAAGAACCTGTGCATGTTTGGCGAGCGCATAACATTTCGCAGGTACTTTCCCGTAGTATGGGAATATGCTTGAAGTGTCGTGGGCATCTCGAACTTCGGGAACTTCAAAGCGCTGGAAAACATTCTGGTCGTGCGTGCGCCATCGTAGCCGGCGCGTTGCAGCTCGCGAATCACTTTCGTGTCGTAACGGCCCATGGGGTAGCAGAACATCGAGACGCGCTTATCCACGGCTTGCTCGAGAATGTCTTTGCAGTCCACCACCTCCCGCGTGAGTTCGTTGGGACCCAAACCCAACAAATTTTGATGAGAGACCGTGTGGGCTCCGATTTCGAAACCCTCCGACGCCAGACCGCGCAGCTCCCTCGCGAGTAAGGAAGAGTGTGTCAGCCCGTTGGCCGGAATGTAGAGAGTCCCAGAGATCGCTCGTTCGCTCAGCAGTTCTGCGAGCTTCATATCCGAGCGGTCACCGTCATCCCAACTCGTCGTAACGATTCGCATTACCCGTGCTCTCGTGGCAGAAATCATGGCTGCCGGCCAGATCCTCTCTGTCCCTTTGTGGTCCACGATTGTGCGGCGCACTGGCGAACTGATGGTTTGTAGCGTTCGCAAGCTATCGGTCCGAGCATCGTCTTTGCGGTATTGCACCAGCATGCAGTTGCTTCACCCCGGATGCCACCTTTATTGCGGGCAGCACCGGCCCTCAAGGACACGACAACAAGCGTCGTCAGGAATTGGCCGCGGTCTGATAGGTGCTCGCTCAACACTGGTGTGCACTCGACCTCTCCTGCAGGCAGCGGAAAATCTGACGTTTTTGGTGATTGATTTTCGGCGCGAGGTACGAACCGCCATGTTCCAGCGCCTCACAAACGCGGTGCAACCTGTAGAGCAGAAGCAAAGCGTCGTCGGCCGGGGAGGTGAGGCCGAACTCTGCGTAGCACATCGGTTTTTCGTGCAGCAAAATCGTAACTTGGTCGTTAAAGTGGAACACGTCCCATAACTTCGGTGCGGCCCACCTCGCTGATTCCCAGTCGAACGCGAATAAGGAACCGTTCTCTTGGCGGGTGTTCCATGGTGCGAAATCACCATGCATCACACCGCAGGACACGGTCGTCCCTTCCAGTTGCCGTTCTGCTTCCCGCAATGCGGCTTGACCCAGGTGGTGCCACTCCGTTCCAAGTTGCGGTTCTACCTGCTGCCAGCGCGCCGCAACCTCCCCCACCAATGCGTGACCGCCTTTGTCCACCGTCTGCGCTTGCCATAGCTGTTCCAAGAACTGAATGTGGATCGTACCGAACTCATTTGGGCCTCGCGTGCGCGGACCGCTCGATTGGAACAAAATGAAAGTGCCGCTCCACTCGCCCGAATACAACACTCGCGGGATGTGTGGCCGGAGCCGTGGAGATTTGTCCCAGAGCCCAGTCAGCATGTTCGCCTCATGCCGCAGACGCTCGGTGGCGGCTTCGGTGAGCGGCAGCTTAATGTACCCCAGCACTTCGCCGCTGGGCCGCGTGACTTGTGCGGTTAATGCGCGAAAACGCTCCCGCTTGCCGAGGGAGAGCGCAAACGCCGGCCGCTCCTCTCCAGTGATGTCCGTGACCATTACCTGCAAGGGCAGGGGGCTGGACCGGGCCAGCAGCACTCTCGCGTGCTTCCATCCTCTCCAGCCGAGCAAGATCATGCCTTCAAGCAATGCCTTCAGAAGCCGCGCGCGCACGGCAAACGGAGTGTACATTTGCAACCCGCTCAGCATCGTCGGTGTGTCCGCTATAGGCAACAACCAGCGCGGTTCCTCGCAGTTGGGCAGCACGGAAAATTCGCACCTGTGGGTGTATCCAGCGCGAACCAGCTCCCGTTGCAACCTGCCGGACGGAGAAAAGGATATCAACACCGTGTCCCCATCAAGGGGAAGTACGGATTCCGGTCTTAGGATCGAGCGCTGAGTGGCGGGACCGATGAAAGCCTCGATTGCCTGGAGCACGTCATCTTCATTCTGGGCAAGCGTTGGACAGCGCGTCACAACCATGTCCTCTCTTCTCCATTTTCTCCATTTACTCGGCGTTCGGACTGATTCTGGTACCCGAGGGGCAAGCCAGCTGCCATGCTGACGCTTGAATTTTGCAGCAAGGTACGCAACGGCGATTTCTGACGCTTGCGCCAGCGTCGGTTGCAAGCCCTTGTCGGTCATTAGCAGCTTACCCCTGCCGGGATTCTCTACCGCTAGTCGGCGGTAATCCTGTCGCTGGCGGCAGACCTCTTGCGGCGTCACCTCGTTCTTCCTGGACAAGATCACTCCTTCCGGAGCATCCAGCACGAGCAGAAGCTGATCGCGTGGGGGCACAAACCTGGCCAGCAATCGTGGTAGCCATGCCGGACCGCCGTAGCGGTACCGCTTCGGGTCAACGAGTACATCTTGGAAATAGCGATCAAAAACCACCAAAGCTGTCCGAGCAAGCAAAGGGTAAATCATCAGACAAAACCCAAGCAAGTCATCCAGGAAGAATGCGAGAACATGCGCCGCCGAGGCTACCCGCCCGCGTGGCCGCAATCCATGCGGGTTGGTGACAACCCCCACTGAGGGTCCCCAGCCCAGGAACCCTGGTCGCCAGTGAGCGAGATGCTTGCGGCGAAATACTGGCTTGAGCACTTCCATCAAGTGCTCCGCTACCGTCGTCTTGCCTGAGCCGTCCGGACCGAGGATAACCATGAACATTCCGGTTGGATACAGCCAGCGCCGCGCCAAGCGAACGCCTTCTTCAAACAAGTACTGCACCAATTCGAACGGGTGCCGGGTCAAACTGGTCACCCAGGTCTGCCGCCGCAACCGGCCCAGCAGTTTATTAATAGAGCCAGAAACGCACGCCTCGACCGCATTCCGGCCACAGCGGCGGCCAAATAGTTCGTCCGCGATCGCTTCCGCCTCCGTGCGCCCCAGTCGCTTTATCAGTTCCCTGAGCCGCTTCGCTTGGTGCGTAGAAACCGAGCCCTTATCAGCTTTCTTCGCAAGCAGATAACCGAATTCTGCCGCCGGTGAGGCGACCCAGAATATTCCTTGTTTGCGTCGACCGCGGACCAGCGCTTCGCCGGCTGGCGCGATCAGCCCGCCGGCGCGGTGTTCGGAACAGACATCGAGAATCGCGAAGCTGATCTCGTTCCCTTGTACCCACGAGAAGGTGAACGCATACGCATTGACGGAGTAATTGACACACTGGACCGGACAGTAACCTCTGTCGTTCAGCGCGCGAAGAACCGATGGCACCCTCTCCACGTCTTGGGGATGGACCGCCACGTCCAGATCACTAGATAGCCTGCGGTGAGGAAGTCCATCCCACGAGTGGAGCACGCAGTAGCGCACACCGTTTTCATCCAGCTTTCGGAACAGCGTGCTTAGAAAATCTGTTTGGCTTCGCTCTTGCCCTCCGGCGTCTGTTGGGTGCGAGTATGCGGTCGCTGAGGCAGTACTGCCGAATCCCGGCAACGTGTGTAGCATGTATCTAGTCCTCAATGGGTTATTGACGGTGACCCGGCCCGAGCGGTCGCGGCAAGAGCCCGCCGGGAAGTTACGCGTTCGTAGATCGCGCTCAGCAACTGGTAGTTTCGTTCCGCGCTGTACTTTAATTCGAATTCAGTGCGACACTCGTCGCCCATATGCTTCAGATCAGCAGGATGACTCCACGCCCAGTCGATCGATTCCGCCAAATGTTCGGAGTCCCCAGGAGGGAACAACAAACCTGTTCGGCCGTGCGCTACCAACTCCTGCATCGCCCCCATACGCGAGGCAATAACCGGCACACCACACGCATACGCCTCGGCGATAACCATGGCGAAGGTTTCGTAGCAGCGGCTCGGGACGACCAGAAACCGCGCACGCTTCAAGGTTCCTAGAACCTCCGCTCGGGGCAGTTGACCACAGAATGTCACCCGTGAATCACGCTGGAATTCGAGACTTAACTTTTCGCGAAGTGGGCCATCACCAATCACCAATAGGGGTACACGGCCTCTTACGTGTTTCCATCCTTGGAGAAGCGTGTCCGCGCCCTTTTCTGAGCTCAACCTACCGACATACACTGCGTACTCCCCGGAATCTTTCCGAACGCCAGGATCCGGATGTACGAAGTTTGGCTTTACGACTAGCTGCCGTGCTGGCAACCCGACCGCCACAAATTTTTGGGCGGCAAATGCGCTGAGCGCGATATAGCAATCAACCATCCGAGCCCATGTCTGCCGCACCCGGTGAACGCCTAGCATCAACGCGAGCACCGCAGTAGAAGGCCGTGAGTCCCGGTAGCAACTGTGGATAACACTGTGCAGGAGACTTCCGCGAACGCACTGGTCGCAGGTCGCTTCATTGCGA
>Ga0066710_100006250_pt1 | contig 11070 bp, 10 predicted proteins | sample GraSoiAngelo_159_FD_79666 | JGI IMG/M metagenome (GOLD analysis project Ga0066710, IMG submission 79666) | Grasslands soil microbial communities from the Angelo Coastal Reserve, California, USA - 14_1009_16_40cm | ecosystem: Environmental > Terrestrial > Soil > Grasslands | place: USA...
AAGTAATCCCGCGCGAGCCAGATCGGCTAGTGCTCCATCTCGAGCTTCTGGTGCTAGCCCGCATTGATCTCCGTCATCGAGTCACCCCCGCCGCTCGCGCAGCCTCCGACGACCATCCGCGTGAATCCGATGCCGGGATGCTCGGCACGCCAGGCGTCGACTAGCGTGTCGAGTGCCGCCTTGCTGACGGCATACGCGCTCAGGCCAGGCCAGGGCGGCGTGAGCTGGCCGGCGATCGACGACAGGTAGATCGCCTTGCCGGCCGAGGCCGAGAGATGCGGGATCGCCGCAGCGGTCACGAGCGCCGCACCGATGACGTTGGTGTCGAACACGCGCCGCCAGGTCTCGGCGTCGATATCGACCATGCGGATCAGGGGTCCGATCGCGGGGGTGTAGACCAGGCCATCGATCCCTCCGAGCGCGTTGGCCGCATCCGCGATCGCCGATCGGCAGGACGCTTCGTCCGTGATGTCGCATTCGATCGCGAGCGATTCGCGTCCTGCCTCTTTCGCCGCGTCCTCGAGCCGCGCTCGCCGTCTCGCGAGCAACGCCACGCGCGCGCCGCGCTTTGCGAGGCCGATCCCGATGCAACGACCGAGCCCGCTCGAGGCACCGATCACTACGGTTCGCATTCCCTTGTTCTCCTGCTCAGGTGGGTGGCCCGTCATCCAGCCGTCGGAGGTATCGCTCGACGAGCTCGACAGTCTCGGCGTGGCCTGCGGACATGCCGAGTGCCTGTTCCATCACCAACACCCGGGACAGGCTCGTGAGGAGAACGGAAAGCACGACGGGCGGCAGAGACCCCGGGGCGACGCCGTCGCGGCCGAGCACCGACGACAACGCCTCGATCTGTTGCGTGCGAAGCTGCTCGGCATAGCGGGCGATTTCAGCGCGGATCGCCTTGCGGTGATTGGCCAGCGCGACGAACTCCATCGTCAGGGCGGTCCCTCTCGGGTCGGTGCTGTACTCCCAGAACGCGCGGAGCGGGTGGTCCGACGCCAGCGCGCGTGCCTGTCGCGCCATCCCCTCCTCGGCCCGCCGGCGGAAGACCGCGAGGAACAGGTCATCCATCGTGCGGAAGTAGTAGTGGACGAGCTGCGGCTTCAGTCCGGCCGCGGCGGCAACACGCCGGGAACTCACCGCCGCGTATCCCTCGTCGAGCATCAGGCGCTCGGCAGCGTCGAGGAGGACGGCGCGATTCTTGGCGTTAGGCCCGGCGATGCGGCGCGGCGATGCCATGGGCGCATGCTAAGCAATCGCCCAATGCTGGGCAATCGCTCAGCACATCGAGAGGAGAAGAGAAGATAGGAGAACAGAAGATGGGACGTGGACCCGCACCGCTTCGGCGCCGTCCACCTCCTCACCGACGGCGCCGTGGAGTTCACGCCCCCCCGCGGCGGCCGGCGATCAGGGCGGTTGCGGTCTTCGCCGCGTGGGCCCGCAAGAGCTCTTTCTCGACCTTGCCCGCGGCATTGACGGGTAGCTCGTCGACGATCTCGACCGCGCGGGGCACCTTGTAATTCGCGATCGCCCCTCGCGCCCACTCGATCAGCGCGTCGGGCTTCAGCTCGGCGCCGCGGGCCAGCACGACGAATGCCATCCCCACTTCGCCTAACCGCTCGTCGGGCATCCCGACCACCGCGACGCGGCCGACGGCCGGATGGCCGAGCAACAGGTTCTCGATCTCGGCGGGGTACGCATTGAAGCCGCCGACGATGAACATGTCCTTCTTCCGCCCGACGATGCGCAGACGACCCTGCTCGTCGATCGACCCGAGGTCACCGGTGTGCAGCCAGCCCTCGACGTCGACCGCGCGCGCGGTCTCGGTCGGATCGTCGATGTAGCCGCGCATCACGCTGTAGCCCCGCACGAGAACCTCGCCTCGTTCCCCTGCTGGTTGCGCCAACCCCTTGTCATCGGCGATGCGCACTTCGAGACCGGGTCGGGCGCGACCGACCGTCGTCGCGATCGTGGTGAAGTCGTCGTCGGGCGAGGTACCGGTCACGGTGCCCGCTTCGGTGAGCCCGTAGCCGGTGACGATTTTGCGGAACGGCAGTTCCTCGCGAAGCCGACGGATCAGGTCGACGGGAATTTCCGCTGCACCCGTGACCGCCACGCGCAGTGACGACAGGTCGAAGCGGTCGCGGCCGGGATGGTCGAGGATCGACTGGTAGAGCGTGGGTGGGCCGGGCAGCACGGTCACCGACTCCGCGGCAACCGTGCGCAGCACGTCGTCGACATCGAACACGGCCTTCGGAAGGATCGTCGCTCCCCGCATCAGCGAAGCGAGGCACCCCGCCTTGTAGCCGAACATGTGGAAGAACGGATTGACGACGAGATAACGGTCGCCGGTCACCAGGCCGGCCATGTCGCACCAGTCGGAGAACTGCCGGAGCGTCTGCGCGTGGGTCATCGACACACCCTTGGGCGCGCCGGTCGTGCCCGAAGTAAACAACACGTCGCAGGTGTCGTCGGCTCGAATCTCGCGCATGCGCGCATCGAGCATTTCATCATCAACCGATTCGCCCAGCGACAGGAAGGAATCGAGCGAGTGGTCGACGTGCGAGGCGCCGTCGAAGCCGACGACGAGAGCGAGGTTCGCGAGCTCTCGGCGAATGCCGGCCAGCGTGGCGGCATAGTTCATGCCCAGGAACTCGCCCACGGTGAAGGCCACGCGCGCGCCACTGCGGTGGAGGATGTAACTCAGCTCCTTGGCCTTGAACCGGGTGTTCACCGGCACCACGGTTGCGCCAGCGCCGAGAGCGCCTAACGCCGCGACCAACCATTCGTACCGGTTGGGCGCCCACACCGCGACGCGCTCGCCACGCTCGATGCCGCACGCCAGCAGCGCGGCCGTCACGCGACGGAAGTCGGCGACCAGCTCGGCAAAGCTCACGCGTCGACCGCCCTCGACTACCGCCTCGGCGACGCCGAAGCGCTTCGCCGCATCGGCGGCCATCTCGGGGATGCTCGCCCAGAGGAGGTCGCCTCTCATCTCGTCGCTGGCCTCTTCGACGCGTGGTCGAATCGGATCGGCTGGGTCCCGAGCGCCTCGGCAACGACCTGCTCGGCCACGCGCTGCGCGTCGAAGACCTCGCGTGTCTGCTCGTGCACGATGGCCTCGAACCGCGGCCCGCGACAGCACTCCTCCGCGAGGCGAACGAGGTGCGCCTTGACCAACTCGCGGATCTCGGTGCGCGCGCGCTCTCCCCTTCGCCGTTCCAATTCGCCGCTATCGACGAGGTAGCCGCGGTGCGCGCCGATCGCCTCCCACAAACGGTCTACGCCTTCACCCTTCGTCGCCACCGTCGTGACGATCGGCGGCGTCCACGGCGCTGACGGGGCCAACGCGAGCATCGCCGCGAGGTCCTTCACCGCGGCATCGGCGCCGGCGCGATCCGCCTTGTTCACCACGAACACGTCGGCGATTTCGAGGAGTCCGGCCTTGTTTGCCTGGATCCCATCGCCCCATCCGGGGCTGACCACCCCCGCGGTGGTGTCCGCCGCGCCGGCGATGTCGGTCTCCACCTGGCCAACGCCAACCGTCTCGACCACGATCCAGGACGTTCCGCTGGCATCGAGCACTCGGATCGCCTGCCGCGCGGCGGCCGCGAGACCGCCCAACTGGCCGCGGGTCGCCATCGAGCGGATGAAGACACCCGGGTCGGTGGCGTGCGCGCCCATGCGCACGCGGTCGCCGAGGATGGCGCCGCCCGAACGCGGGCTCGACGGGTCGACGGCGAGCACCGACACGGAATCGCCGAGCGAGCGCAGAACGCCGACGAGCCGATCGGTGAGCGACGACTTGCCAACGCCCGGCGCTCCAGTGATGCCGATCGTGTAGGCGCGACCGCCGTCGGCTGCCAGCAACGCCACCGCCGCGCGGGCCGCCTCCTCACCGGACTCGACGAGCGAGAGCAGGCGCGCCACGCTCGCCCGCTCACCGCGTCGGACGCCCGCGGCGAGCGCTGCGGGATCGACGCGGGTACGCGTTGCCGAGGTCGTCACGAGGGACCGCCCTGCTGGTACGGGCTCGATAATACCATTACATTATTTGAGAATGACTTTATCAATCACGAGCATGCCAGATTCTCGGACGCTCGCGGACTACCGCGCCGAGCTCCACGCCTGGCTCGACGCTCACCACGACGAGCTCGCTCCGACGCATCCGCCGCCCGGAACGCTCGACGACGACATCGCACAGATGCAGCGGGTGAGATCGATTCTGTTCGAAGCGGGTTGGATGCGGTACGGATGGCCGGAGCGAGTCGGCGGACGCGGCGGCTCGGCGATGTTGCGGACGGAGCTCGGTGCGGCGATCGTGGCGCGCGACCTGATCGAGCCGGGGCTCTCCTCACTCGTCGAGGTGCTCGCGCCCACGGTCATCGATTTCGCTCCACCCGAGCTCGCCGCCGAGATGGTCCCTCGCTTGCTCTCGGGCGCCGAGATCTGGTGTCAGGGCTTCTCGGAGCCAGGCACGGGGAGCGACCTGGCGTCGTTGAGCTGCCGCGCCGTTCCCGATCGCGACGATCACACGGCATCGCGGTGGGTGATCAAGGGACAGAAGGTCTGGACCAGCCTGGCCCAATACTCCGACCGCTGCGTGCTCCTGACGCGCACGGGATCCGCCGATTCGCGCCACCGCGGCATTACCGCCTTCTTCGTCGACATGGACACGCCCGGCATCACCGTCTCTCCACTCGAGATGATCAATGGTCGGCGTGAGTTCGCCGAAGTGTACTTCGACGACGTCGTTGTCCCGGCCGATCGGATGCTCGGCGAGCTGAACGGCGGCTGGACGATTGCGATGAGCATCCTCCCGTACGAGCGATCCTCGTGTTTCTGGCAGCACATCGCGTACCTCTACCGGCGGCTCCAGCGACTGATCGACGTCGCGCCCGCCGACGATCGCGCGGCCGAGGTCGTCGGCAACGCGTTCGTGCAGCTCCACGCGCTCCGTGCGCGATCGCGCGCCACGCAACATCGACTCGCCGCCGGATCTACACTCGGCGCTGAGACGTCGATCGATAAAGTACTCGTGGCGACCGCGGAGCAGGCGACGTACGACGCCGTCCGTCGGCTCCTGCCTGGGCTCGTCGAGATCGACGACCGGGTGGCCGGCGAAATGTGGCGCAGCGAATACCTGTACTCGCGTGCTGCGACGATCTACGGCGGCACGGCAGAGGTGCAGCGCAACATCATCGCACGCCGGCTCCTCGACCTCGGGAGTGCCGAATGATCGATGCCTCCGAGCGGGTCTTGCTGGAAGAGACGGTGCGCAAAGCGATCGCTGCCGTGTGCGACACCGCGGGCGGCGGCACGGCGATCGACGCAGTGCTCGCGCAGATTGGATGGCTGGAGTTGCTCGATGCCGAGCCAGCCGATGCTGTCGACATCGTATTCAGTGCGCTCGGCGCCGCCAATGCCACGGCGACCGTGCTCGACGACGTCGTGGCGTCGGCGCTGGGCGCCTCACCGGACAGCAACCTCGCCGTGCTCCTACCGCTATTCGCGGCATGGAGCTCACCGGGACGGATCGACGGGAGCCACCTTCACGCGCGAGGGCTTGCGACCGCTCGCGCCGTCAGAGCGCGCGAGATGCTGGTCGTCTGCAGCAGCGGGACGGAATCGTGGATCGCCACCGTTCCGACGAAGGACATGGAGTCGAACGCGGTGCACGGGATCGATCCCGATGCCGGCATCCGCGCGGTTCACATACCAGGAGCCACGGCGGTCGCCAAGCAGCTCGAGGCCGGCGCCTGGGAATCGGCCGTCGCGCTCGGCCGGCGCGCGGTCGCATACCAGATCGCAGGGGCTAGCCGAGCGATGCTGGCACTCGCGCGCAGCCACGCGCTGGAGCGGATCCAGTTCGGTCGTCCGATCGCGCGCTTCCAGGCCGTGCGCCACCGACTCGCGGACGCGCTGGTCGCGGTGGAGGCGCTCGAGGCGACACTCGCCGCAGCCCGCGACGAGCCGAACCCCGATACGGCGGCCCTCGCGAAGGCCGCGGCCGGGCGCACGGCGCGAACCGTGGCCGCACACTGCCAGCAGGTGCTTGCCGGCATCGGTTTCACCACCGGGCATCCGTTCCACCGCTTCCTCAAACGGACACTGCTGCTCGAAGGGCTGTTCGGATCCGCCGACGACATCGTCTTGGCCCTCGGACATCAGCTGCTCGCATCCCGCAGGGTTCCGAACCTGATCGAACTCTGAGGTGCTGGAGCTCGGCCTCACCTAGCACGAAATCGCCGAACACGAGATCAACGGGAGACATGCTGTGAGCGACTTCGACTCCATCGACTTCTTCCGCACCAATTCCCTGGTCGCCGACCCGTACCCTTATTTCGAATACCTGCGTGATCGGGGTCCGGTGTGGCGCGAACCGCATCGCGGCGTCGTCATGGTGACGGGATACGACGAAGCGGTCGCGGTGTTTCGCGACACGGAGACCTTCTCGTCGTGCACCGCCGTGACTGGCCCGTTCCCGGGTTTTCCGGTCCCGCTGCAAGGCGACGACGTCAGTGCGCTGATCGAGAAGCACCGCGACGAGCTGCCGTTCAGCGACCAGATCACGACGATGGATCCGCCCAAGCACACGGCTCACCGGGCGCTGCTGATGAAGCTGATCACACCGAAGCGCCTCAAGGAGAACGAGGCGTTCATGTGGCGGCTCGCCGACCGTCAGGTCGGCGAGTTCCTCGCCAAGGGCGAGTGTGAGTTCATCGGGCAGTTCGCTTCGCCGTTCGCGCTGCTCGTGATCGCCGATCTGCTCGGTGTGCCCGAGGAGGATCACAAGGCGTTCCGCGCGCAGATGGGCCGGAGCGAGCTCGGGAGCACCGACCATGACGGGATGGCGCACAGCCCGCTCGAGTTCCTCTATCAGCGCTTCAGCGCCTACGTCGAGGAGCGCCGCCGCGAGCCGCGCGGCGACGTGCTCACCGGCCTGGCCAGCGCGAAGTTCCCCGACGGCTCGACGCCCGAGGTGATCGACGTGGTCCGGATCGCCGCCAACCTGTTCGCGGCCGGCCAGGAGACCACCGTGCGCCTGCTCGGTGCGGCGCTCCAGTTCATCGGCGAGCGCCCCGACCTCCAGAAGCTGCTGCGCGAGGACCACGGTCGCATTCTGAACTTCGTCGAAGAGACGCTGCGGATCGAGAGCCCGGTCAAGGGCGACTTCCGGCTCTCTCGCGTCCCGACGACGATCGGCGGCGTGTCCATCCCGGCGGGCACCACCCTGATGGTCCTCAACGGCGCTGCGAACCGGGACCCGCGCCGGTTCGAGAGCCCGGCGGAGTTTCGCATCGACCGCACCAACGCCCGCGAACACATCTCGTTCGGGCAGGGCGTCCACACCTGTCCCGGCGCGCCGCTCGCGCGCGCCGAGGCCCGCGTCGGCATCCAGCGTCTGCTCGAACGCACGACCGATATCCGGATCTCGGAGGCGGCGCACGGCCCGGCCGGTGCCCGCCGCTACGATTACATCCCGACCTACATCCTGCGCGGCGTGACGAAGCTCCACCTGGAGTTCACGCCCGTCGCCTAACCCGCTGGATCTCAGCGTTTTTCCGCGGCCGGTGGACGCGGAAGCGGCGAAGCCGGGCCGCTCCCCGAGGCCTGCCCAGGGCGCGATCTCCTCGCCTGGTCGATCCTAGCGCGTCCCCGCAGGTGAGATCGGGGCTGATCGCCTAGCTGGGTGATCGCCCGCAGGGAAGCTGGCGCCCCGCGCGGATCGTCGCGTCCAACTCATCGATTCAATTCGAGTATTTTCGAGAGTCGGCGCGACCGGTTGGCCGAGCCAGGACCAGCCCCGAGGGCGAGCTCGGGCGGGCCAGCAGGCCGTATCGGGCTCGACTCCGTCCGCGCGTCTCGATCCGCAAGCGCATCGAGACGAACACTCTGTCGTGCGATCCGGTCGGGCATCACGGCACCCGCTTGTCCAGGGTGACGGTGGCATCACCCGCATTGGGAGCAGGCGCGCCGGTTGCCGCTCGGTTGCCGGTCCGCCCCGAAGCCGCTCAGCGTCGCGCGCGCCGTCGGATGCCGAACCCCGCGAGGCCGAACGTGAGCAGCGCCGCGGTCGAGGGCTCGGGCGCGTGGACGACCGAGAGCGACATCCCGCCGAGGTTGTCGTTCAGCCCATTGTCGCGGATCGAGAACCCGACGAAGCCGGACGTGCTCAGCGTGAACACCGAGTTCTCGGCATGGGCGAACGCGTCGCCCGGCGACGCATAGACGGTCGCGTCGTCGACGTGATAGCGATCCGTCTCGGTACCGTTGGACAGCCAGTAGTCCTCGAGCACGGTGATGTCGGTGGGGTCGGCGGCAATCGGCGAGAGCGGCGTTCCGCTCACGCTCACCGCGGTGATGTCGTCGGAGAGGACGTCGTAGGAGTTCTTCCAACCGAGGACGGTGGTCGGCATCGTCTGCGGGCAGCCGTTCGAGTCGATGCACGTCGTGAGGCCCCAGGGATTCCACGCGTCGTACAGGCCGCCGCCTCCGGTCCCGATCGGCGTCACGGTATAGGTGCCCGCCGCGAGGAACACGCTCACCGGCGTGGCGAAGTTGTTCGCAGTGGCGTCGATGTCGATGATCAGCGCCGCGCCCGGACGCGCGGCGAGCACGACGAACAGGAGCGACAGCGCGAGGCGGACGCGAGCCCGCAGCATGGGGACCTCCGGGGCGGAAGGCGGTCCCTTCTCATCGGCCAGATGGCCCCGCGACCGGAGCGGTTCGGCCGATCGAGCAGTTTCCGCGCGCAACTACGCGAAACGCTTCCGTTTCAGCAGCGCGAGCGCCGCGCAGCCGATCGCGAGCGCGGGGATCGCGGACGGCTCGGGCAGCGGGGCGATGTCGAGCGACACGCCGCCGAGGTTGTCGCCCGTGTAGTCGTCGCGGATCGCGAAGCCGACGAGGCCGGCCTCGCTCAGCGTGATCACCGACGCCACCGCGGATGCGCCCGCGTCGGCCGCGGTCGGATAGACCATCCCGTCGTCGACGTGATAGCGGTCGACCACCGAAGCGTTCGCGAGCCAGTAGTCCTGGAGAAACGCTTCGCCGGTCGGCTCCTCCTCGGCGGGCGCGAGCGGCGACTCGTTCACGCTCACCGCGGTGAGCGCGTCGGAGATCACGTCGTAGGAATTCTTCCAACCGGTGAACGTGGTGGGAATCGTCTGCACGCAGCCCGCGGGATTGCCGCAGGTCGTCTCACCCCACGGCTGCCAGCAGTCGAACGCGCCGCCACCCGCGATCGCGACCGGCGTCACCGAGTAGTCGCCCGCCTCGAGCGAAACCCAGACCGGATTGGCGAGATTGTTCTACGTGGCGTCGACGTCGACTCGGATCGGATCCGCTGCGACGCGCGCCGCGAGCACAAGAATCCACAGCGCTGCCTGTGCGCAGCGCGTCGTTCGCAACATTCGACCTCCCAAACCCCTCCGACGCCAGCAGTGTAACCGCTTCGCCGTCGGATACGCGGGGTCGGGAGCTAGGCGCTGCGCAGCTCCGCGATCGCGCGCGCAGCCAGGGGATCGTCGGCGGGATCCGCGGGCAGCGGGAAGTTTATCCGGGTTGCGAGGCTGCCGTACCAGTTGCGCACGATCTTCGCGATCTCCGCATAGGTTCCCTGCGGAACCAGCGCGTCGAGCATCTCGTCGCGGATCGCGCCCGCCATTTCGCCCCACCTCCCTTCGCGGGTGAGCGCGTGCAGCTTCTCGCCCACATCAAGCCAACCGTAGAGCTCGAGCGTCGGCCAGTAGGCGGGCGTCGAGTAGAGGAAGGTGAACAGCTCGCGCGCGTGCTCGCGCTCGCGCGCGACGGTCGCTTCGTCGCGGCCGGTGGCGATGAAGCCACCCGCGAGCAGCTCCAGCCGGCGCGCGTCGCGCGCACCGCTCTTCGCGCTGGCCGCGAGCGCAGGCAACGTCGCCTCGCGCAGGTAGCGCGGCGACGTGTTAGTCGGGTGCGTCATCAGACCGTCTGACACCTCGCCCGCGAGCTCGGTCATCTTCGGGCCGACCGCGCCGAGGAAGATCGGGATCTCGGGATGCGCGATTGGGCCCGGGTTGAGAGCATAGTTCAAGCTGGATTCTCGCTCGGTCCGAGAAGTAGCGTTACGTCAAATCCCCCCGGTAGCGGAGCGTTACGTCAAATCCCCCGTAGCGGGATCGTATTCGTACTTGCTCATGTGCGCGGTACCTCGTGAGACTCGTGTGGCGCGAGTCTCGCGCGCGATCGCCCGAGTCGCCAGCAGCGCGCGGTGCTTCGCGCGACACGCCGGCGCTACCTTGCGGCGCATATGCGGATCGAGCTCGATCACACCCCCGACGACTGGCGCGCGTTCGTGCGCTTCGTCGAGACGCGGGCACGAACATCGCACCGCCGGAAGTTCTGGGTAGGCCTCGTTGCATCCGCAGTGGCCTCGGCGCTTGCGATCGCGTTCGCAACGGGCGCGTTCGGAAGCAGCTCCGCGTATGCGCTGATGTTCGGCGTGGCCGCGGTTGCGCTGAGCTGGGACACTGCCGTGCGCTCGAGGCGGGTTGCTGCGGTGCTCCCCGATTCGTGGCTCGGACCCGCGAGCTACGAGCTGCGCGACGACGGGATCGCCATGACCACGCGCACCGGCTCATCGCTGGTCGAATGGCGCGCGGTGAAGACCGTCGACGAGACTTCCGACCATCTCTTCGTGCGGCTCGATCAGATCACGTCGCACGTGCTGCCCAAGCGCCATCTCGAAAGCTGCGGTGGGGCGCAGGCGGTGCGCGCGGAGATGGAGCGCAGGGTCGCGCACGCGCAGGCAGCCGGGCCTCCGCCTCAGCCCTCGTCGGCCGCCGCCCCTCACTTCACGAGTCGGGTGGCGGCGCCCGCGGATCCGAGCCGCGGCGCGCCGCTGATCGAGAATCTGCTGGCGGGCCTGTGGCTGTTCGAGTTCGTTCCCGTCTCCCGCGAGAACTTCGCGCCCTCGGCGCGCCAGGCGGTCTGGCTCGCCGCGCTCGCGCTCGGCGCATGGGTGCTGCTCGATCGCCTGCGGTTCGATGGCGACGCGGAGATCGCGTGGTTCAGCGTCCAGCAGGTGCT
>Ga0066710_100006251_pt1 | contig 11070 bp, 7 predicted proteins | sample GraSoiAngelo_159_FD_79666 | JGI IMG/M metagenome (GOLD analysis project Ga0066710, IMG submission 79666) | Grasslands soil microbial communities from the Angelo Coastal Reserve, California, USA - 14_1009_16_40cm | ecosystem: Environmental > Terrestrial > Soil > Grasslands | place: USA...
GCCGGAGCGCCGACACCTCTTATCGACGGATTGGGGAATCGTGTATACTGGCGGCCTCTCCGACAAAAAGTTGCTTTTCTCCAAAAATGGAGGTGAGACCATGAAGCCGAAGCGTGATCTTTTGATTGGTTTGATTCTGTTTGCACTCCTCGCGGCGCTAGCGGTTGGTCAGAGGCTACTCGAAAAACGGTCGATAGCCGAAGCCGCCGGCGTGCAAGCGCCAATGTTTGAGGTGGACCCGCTGTGGCCGAAGCCATTGCCGAACCATTGGCGCATCGGTTCGACCATTGGCGTCTCGGTTGATGCTCAGGACCACGTCTGGATCATTCATCGGCCCGAAACGCTTACGGAGAAGGAACGATACCCGCTGGCAGATCCACCTGCCGCCTCGTGCTGTTTCCCGGCGCCACCCGTTCTGGAGTTCGATCAGGGGGGCAACCTCATTGGCAACTGGGGCGGTAAAGGAGAAGGCTACGAGTGGCCGGTCTCCAACCATGGCATTACCGTCGATTACAAAGGCAATGTCTGGATCGGTGGTAATGGCCAGGGTGACGCACAGGTTCTGAAGTTTAGCCAGAGCGGAAAATTTCTGATGCAAATCGGCCATCAGGGCAAAAGCCAGGGGAGCAATGACACAGCCAACCTCAGCCGGCCGGCTAAACTTTTCATCGACGCCGCGACAAATGAGCTGTACGTCGCCGATGGCTACTCCAACAAACGGGTCATTGTGTTCGATGCGGACACCGGCAAGTACAAGCGGCATTGGGGCGCCTACGGTAAAAAGCCCGATGATACCAATCTCGGCCGCTACAATCCGGACGCTCCACCCGCACAGCAGTTCCGCAACCCGGTGCACTGCGCCGAACTCTCGAAGGATGGCCTCCTGTACGTTTGTGACCGGCCGAACGACCGGATACAGGTATTCAAAAAGGACGGCTCCTTTGTGAAGGAAGTGTTCATCGCAAGAAGAACTCTGGGCGATGGGTCGGTGTGGGATATCGCTTTCTCGAAAGATCCGCAGCAAAAGTACCTCTATCTTGCCGATGGCGCCAATGAGAAGGTGTACATCATTGATCGTGCTTCGATGGAAATCTTGACAAGCTTCGGCGACGGCGGACGCCAGCCAGGCCAGTTTTATGCCGTTCATAGCATCGCGACCGATTCCAAGGGCAACATCTATACGACTGAAACCTACGAAGGGAAGCGCCTGCAGAGGTTCATTTACAAGGGGCTCGGGCCCGTAACCAAGCAGGACCAAGGAACAGTCTGGCCTCGCGCGGCTTCCAGGTAAGGAAACACAAAGACACAAAGGCACAAAGCCACAAAGAAAGGCCGCAATAAAAGAATTCGTTGATGCGGCCTTTCTTTGTGTCTTCGTGCCTTTGTGTCTTTGTGTTTCTCCCCTTTCACGCCTTGGAGGGGCATTGCAGCTCTCTTGCAATTCATTCACAGCTTCTATGACCGCCGGCGCTTTTCAGAAATGCTGCACGTGGATTTTTGATTTCCTGGAGATGCTGCCGGAGCCTGCGAAGGGCTTCCTTCCGGTTGGCATTGCTGAGTTCGTGTTGGAGTTCTTCGAGAGCGAAGTGGACAACGTCAATCGGAGGAGACCCGAGAACAACAGTTGATGACTGCAAATTTTAGCTGCGCGCAAGATTGCTTGGTGCTAAGAAGAGATCAACTTTTGGGCCTTCTTCGTTCCGCTACCACAGTGACTTGGATGTCCTGAGCGAGTCCTATTACCTGTGAGACAAGGTTCCTCGTGCGCAGCAGCTTCCAGCCGCGTGAGCGTGAGCGCGCCAGAAAGATTTGGGTGATGTGATGCCGCCGGGCGAACTCTACAAGAGTTGCCGCTCTGTCCTGTCCCCTCAATGTGCGCGTCTCGATATGTAGATTCCTTGCAAAATTCAAATGGCGTTCAACTGCCTCGCGTTCGGCCGGTGGAAGATTGGACAAGTCACCTGTCGAAGAGACGTAGGTCGCGAAGCATTCCGCCCGGATATAATCCGCCACTCGCCTGCCGCGGCGAATGAGCATCGCTGTGGTTGGTTCGCCGGTCACATGAATGAGAATGCGATCGGTCGGACGCTGTTCTTCTTGGCGGTGTTCGACCTCGTGCGCAGCCTGCCGCAATGCCAATTCGCGCAAGGCGACGAGCGTTTGTTCCTTGAAGAAATTCTCTAAAGCCTTGGTCGCCTTCTCGGGTTCATAAACAACGCCTCTCCGCAATCGATTGATCAATGCTTCCGGGGTGACATCCACCATAACCACTTCGTCCGCTTGCTTAATGACCCAGTCGGGCACAGTCTCGCGAACCCGGATGCCGGATATTTGAAAGACTTGATCATTCAAGCTTTCAAGGTGTTGCAAATTCATTGTGGTTAAGACGTCGATACCGGCCTCAAGAAGCACCATGACCTCCTCCCAACGCTTGGCTCGTTGCGAACCCGGTACGTTCGTGTGAGGAAACTCGTCGACCGCGCAGACCTTTGGAGCACGCTGGAGAATCGCGTCCGTATCCATCTCTTCAAAGAGCACGCCGCGATACTCGATTTTTCGGCGGGGAATGATTTCCAATCCCTCAATTTTTTCGATGGTGTCTTTCCGGCCGTGAGGCTCGAAGTATCCAACGACGACATCGATGCCCTTTCTTTTTAGCGCTTGAGCTTCTTCGAGCATCCGATACGTCTTCCCCGCTCCGGCCGCATAGCTGAGGAACACTTTGAGGCGTCCGCGCCGCATGTGTTGCGGTTGGCTCATGCGCTGGACCTCTGCGGAAAGACCCGGATGTCCATTGCTTCCGCCAAGTCAATGAGTCGCTCTACAGGATTTCCGCGCAGGCGGTGCCACCAGCCTCGACGCTGGCTGTGACCAATGAAGATCTGGGTGATTCCTTTTTGCTGGGCAAAGCCGACAAGGGCGCGAACCGCATCGTGTCCCTCTAAGACCTCGATTTGGGCGCCAAGCTCCTGAGCGATTTTGAGATTGTTATCGAGCTTGGCCTGATCTTCCGAAGGCAAAGCCGCTTGCCGAACATAAGCCACAAACAGCTCGCCGTGAAACCGATCGGCATTGCGCCTTCCACTTTCCAAAATTGGACGGGCATCCGACCGGGGTGTGATGCCGACAAGAATGCGCTCTTGCGTTCCCCAAATCTCGTCGAGCTGATGAATGCGCAGATACGAGCGGAGTTCCTTTTCGACCACCTCTGCAGCGACCAATAGAGCCATCTCGCGCAAGCGTGATGCGCTCGCCCGCGCCGGCGCGTCGATGACCTCAATGTCGTCCGCTCGCTCAAGGAAGCTCTTCGGTACAGTTTCTCGCGGCCGCTTGCCGGTGATGCTTTCAACTTCGTCCTGGAGTTCCTGGATGTAGTGCAGGTTGATGGATGTGATGACCGAAATCCCGTTCTCGAGAAGCTCTTCAATTTCCTGCCATCGCTCGGCGTGCCGGCTGCCCGGCGGATTGCTGTATGCGAGACCGTCGATCAGGACGACTTGGGGATGCCTGCATAGGATGCGTTCAACATCGATGACGTCTTTTCCAGCAATCTTCAAAGTGGGAATGACTTCGTGTTTCAAAAGAAGCTGGTCGATTTCCGGCGACGATTTGGGCTGAACCGCCCCAACGATAACATCTTCCCCGCGCTCCTTGCGTCGCAGCCCTTCGCTAAACATCTTCGCGGATTTGCCGACGCCCGATGCGTATCCCAGGAAGATCTTTAGGCGGCCTCGACGCTCCCGTTTTTCCTCCCGTTCAATCTGTTCCAGTAACCGCTCTGGATCGCGCCGCCACTCGGTATCCATCATCGAGCTCCCCATTACCAAGATTATGGTTTACGCCCGATGATGAGCCACCACAATTCGTCGCCGGGCCGGTCGATGAACCGATCCTGCCGCTCGATGATCTGGATAATTGCTGGATCGTGCGGATCGCCTACTTCTTCGGGAAGCGCCCCTCCAGAGCGATATTCAAAGTGAGCACATTCACACGCGGCTCGCCCAGAAAGCCTAGATCCGGGCCGGCCGTATTGGATTCGATCAAACCGCGAATCTGTTCCGTCGCGACACCGCGAGATTGAGCGACGCGCGAAACCTGAGCCTCGGCTGAGGCCCGGCTGATATGCGGGTCCAGACCCGATGCGGAGGCGGTCACTGCATCAGCGGGAATCGGCGCCTTCGGTGTGAATACTAACGGCGCCTTCGCGTCATTGAAGGCCTTGATGAGCTTCACGTCGTCGAGGTCACCCTTAGCGTCCTTGAAATTGTCCAACGGTACGGAGGATTCGTAGGGAATCCCATTGTCCACGCAATAATGTACGATTCGATTGGCGATGCCGTCGAAAGCGACCACTTCGTTACCCTTGTCGTCCATCTTCGTCGCGCCGTTGATGAGTTTGGCGCTGGTCGGGCCAAGATTCGATCCCGAAGACGCTGCGGCATCATAACCGCTACCGGCCGACGAAGGCCGCGGGTGAAAGTACTCTGGTTTGGAGAAGGGCTGCCCAATCAGACTCGAACCAACAACCTTTCCATTCACCGTGACGAGGCTGCCATTCGCCTGGCTCGGAAAAATCAATTGAGACACACCCGTCATCACTGCGGGCTACAGGAATCCAGTGAGTATGTTGAAAACGAGCGTTAAACGAAATCCGGGTCCAAGTTGTTGAATCATATTGATCTCCGTTCTAAGCCAATCCGAGCGCGACGATGAGCTGGTCGATCGCCCAAATACCGGGGAATGGCACGATGATTCCGCCAAGCCCATAGATCAGAAGATTGCGGCTCAGCATCTGGCCTGCGCTCACAGGCTTGTACTGAACACCACGCAACGCTAGGGGAACCAGTGCAATGATGATCAATGCATTGAAAATCACGGCCGAAAGCACGGCGCTTTGAGATGAATGCAGTCCCATGATGTTCAGCTTTCCGAGTTCCGGATACATCGACATGAACATCGCTGGAATGATGGCGAAGTACTTCGCAACGTCATTTGCGATGGAAAATGTTGTCAGGGCGCCGCGGGTGATGAGCAACTGTTTCCCAATAGCAACAATCTCGATCAGCTTCGTTGGATTGCTGTCGAGATCCACCATGTTCCCCGCCTCTTTCGCCGCCATGGTGCCTGTGTTCATGGCGACACCGACATCGGCTTGAGCGAGCGCCGGAGCGTCATTCGTGCCATCGCCCGTCATTGCAACAAGCCGGCCCTCGGCCTGTTCTTTCTTGATGTATTCGAGCTTATCTTTTGGCGTTGCCTGGGCCAGGAAGTCATCCACCCCTGCCTCAGCAGCAATCGCAGCGGCGGTGAGCGGATTGTCTCCGGTGATCATGACGGAGCGAATACCCATCGCACGCAGCGAGGTGAGACGCTCCTTCATCCCGCCTTTCACGATATCTTTCAGATGGACCAGGCCGAGAACGTGCGGACCATCGGCGACGGCCAACGGAGTGCCGCCATTTCTGGAGATGCGTTCGGACCTTTCCTTCAGCGTCGCGGGTACTTTGCCACCTTGTTCCTGGACAAAGCGGATGATTGCATCGGTAGGGCCTTTGCGCAGGCGGCGGCGACTCATATCGACGCCGCTCATGCGCGTGTACGCTGAGAACGGAATGAAGTGAGTCTCGTGTGCCGAGACTTCACGGCCACGCAGGTTGTACTTTTCTTTAGCTAACACCACAATCGACCGTCCTTCAGGCGTTTCGTCGGCGAGGCTGGAGAGTTGGGCGGCATCCGCCAGCTCGCTCTCAGTTACTCCGTCAACTGTGATGAACTCCACGGCTTGGCGGTTGCCGAGAGTGATGGTCCCAGTCTTATCCAGAAGTAGCGTGTTGACGTCGCCGGACGCCTCGACAGCCTTTCCACTCATGGCGAGCACGTTGTGTTGCATCACGCGATCCATGCCGGCAATACCGATGGCGGACAGCAAACCGCCGATCGTTGTGGGAATCAGACACACGAGCAATGACACGAGCACCGCGACGGTCGGTACAGAACCACTGCCGACGGCCTGAATCGCATATTTGGTGTAAGGAGGCAGCGTCGCCACCGCCAGCAAAAAGATCAACGTCAGGCCTGCGATCAGGATGTTCAGGGCGATTTCGTTCGGCGTCTTCTGCCGCACGGCACCTTCAACGAGAACGATCATGCGATCGAGGAATGTTTCGCCGGGGTTCGACGTAATCTTGATTGTGATCTGATCCGAAAGCACTTTAGTCCCGCCCGTTACAGCGCTCCGATCTCCCCCGGATTCGCGAATGACCGGAGCGCTCTCCCCGGTAATGACCGATTCATCGACGCTGGCAATACCTTCGATCACTTCGCCATCACCGGGAATAAGATTGCCCGCTTCGACAAAGACCACATCGCCGGCGCGCAGTTTCGACGCCGCCACCATTTCAAACTTGCCGTTCTGCAGTAGTTTCTTCGCGACAGTATCGGTCTTCGTCTTGCGAAGGTTGTCAGCTTGCGCTTTACCTCGCGCTTCGGCCATGGCTTCGGCGAAGTTGGCGAAAAGCACGGTGAACCATAGCCACAGCGCGATCTGAATGCCGAAAAGAAGAGCGCCAACACCGGCGACCATATCCTTGATAACGAAAATGGTCGTCAGAGCGGCACCCACTTCGACGACGAACATCACCGGATTTTTTGCGACAATTTGGGGATTCAGTTTGACGAAAGACTCGATCGTAGCGCGCCGCAGGATTTCGGGATCGAAGAGTGGACGGGCGCGAACTCCCTTGGAGATGAGCTGCGGTCCTTCTTCTTTGATTTCTGGTTTGCGCCCTTGAGGCGGAGTAGTTACGGTTGCCATATCAAAACCCTTTCCCGTTCAGCATTTGGAAGTGTTCAACAATCGGACCGAGCGAGAGCGCCGGAAAATACGTTAGCGCGCCGACAATAATCACGGTTCCGACCAGGAGGACCACGAACAGCGATCCGTGGGTGGGCAGAGTCCCGCTTGTGACAGGGATCAGCTTTTTTGCAGCGAGACTTCCAGCGATTGCAAGCGCGGGAATAATGAATAGGAATCTTGCGATCAGCATGTCGATGCCGAGTGTCAAGTTGTACCAAGGCGTGTTCGCAGTGATGCCGGCAAAGGCGCTGCCATTGTTTCCTGCGCCGCTCGTATACGCGTACAGGATCTCTGCGAAGCCGTGAGGCCCGCTGTTATTGGTGTTTGCCGTGGCTGGGCCGGGAGGATTCCAGTAACCACCCGTTTCGAATGAGGCAACGGAACTGAGTGCCGTGAATCCCAGAAGGACGATGGACGTGGCAAGGATTGCAATGATCGCCATCTTCACTTCTTTCTGCTCGATCTTCTTCCCGACGTACTCAGGCGTGCGGCCAACCATCAATCCGCCGATAAAGACCGCGACAATCGCATATATCAACATGCTGTAGAGTCCGGCGCCCACACCTCCGAAGATCACCTCGTCGGTTTGGATGTTGAACAGGGGAACAAGGCCGCCGAGGGGCGTGAAGCTGTCGTGCATGCCAATGACTGCTCCACAACTGGCATCGGTCGTAACCGTCGCAAAGAGCGCCGTCATCGCATTGCCGAAACGAACCTCCTTGCCTTCCATATTGCCGCCCGGTTGCGTTCCGTTATAAGCGCTCTCGACGCCGAGTTTGGCAATCGTGGGATTCCCGCGTTGCTCCGCCCAATAGCAGATGAAAGCGCCGGCCAAGAACATCACCGACATCGCTGCCAGCAGTGCCCAACCTTGCCGCGTATCCCGCACCATCTTCCCGAACATGTACGTCAGTCCAGCGCCTAGAACGAATATCAGTAACATTTGGATCAGGTTGGAGAACGGAGTCGGATTCTCGTAAGGATGCGATGAATTCGCGTTGAAGTATCCGCCCCCATTGGTGCCAAGCATCTTGATGGCGAGCTGCGACGCCAACGGACCTTGCTCGATTGTCTGCTGAGAGCCTTCCAGCGTTTGAGCCGTGGCGGGGGGCTTGAAGTTCTGAATGGATCCCTGCGAAACGAAGAACAAGGCCGCAACAATCGAAATGGGCAAGAGGATGTACACCGTGCAGCGCGTCACATCGACCCAGAAATTTCCGATTGTTTTCGATGTGTGCCGCGCGAAGCCGCGTATCAGAGCAACGGCGATGGCAATTCCGACGGCAGCCGACATAAAGTTCTGCACCGTCAGCGCCGCCATCTGCACGAAGTAGCCAAGGGTCGTGTCCGGCGAATAGGATTGCCAGTTCGTGTTCGTCATGAAGCTGACGGCCGTGTTGAATGCAAGATCCGGCGTCATCGGTGTAGCGCCCATAGGCGCCTGAGCTGTTGAAAAACCCATTGGGTTGAGTGGAAGCAGTCCCTGCAAGCGCTGCAGAGCGTATGGGAATAGAAAGCAGAATATACTCAGCGAAACGACGGATGCCGTATAACGCACCCATGTTTGTTCCACGTCTTCGTGGACACCGCCGAGCCAATAGATGAGACGTTCGACTGGGCGAAGAATCGGATGAAGGAATGTCCTTCGCTCTTCAAAGACCCGAAACATGTAAATGCCCGCTGGCTTTGTGACGGCAAGCACAAGAGCGAAGAAGACCACTATTTGCGTGATACCGAGTAAAGTCATCTCACACCTCTAGTGATGGCTGCGCCCTATCTTGAGGCTGCGCGCTATCGCGCTTGCGCTTCGCGTCGGGCTTGCATTCGCAGCCGCTCATCAAAAACGTTCCGGCCGAAGCAATGCGTACATTAGATAAACGAAAAGAAAAACCGCCGTGATTCCTGCGATCAGGTATTCCATTCGATCCTCCATCTCTTAACGTCGGGCCGGCCGGCCGGATTGTTGCAGTACTGGCCGGTTCCCCCGCGCCTAAAGACGTTCCGACGCTTTGGTAAACCCCCACATCAGGGCGAAGAAAACGATCACGACAGCGACGTAAAACAAATCCAACATGATTCACCTCACGGGCAGCAACATCACTGATGGCCGGCTTTTGTCAAGAAACGGGCAAGCGATCATTACCTCACCTCACTCACAATCCAACCAAATGACCTGATGGCTGTCAACGGACCGCGTCTACAGTTGAGCTGATCGTTCTCATGCGTAGACCTACCGGTTTCGCGACAGAAACTAGCCCGTCCGGTTTAAGAGTCCCAGATTGGTTCTTCTTCATGACATAGACTCCGAAGAAGAAGTTAGCTCTTTGGACGCTAAGAAGTTACTAAGGCGGGCTTAAGTTTTCGCTAAGGAATCTCGATGCGAGATCTTCAGCCTGTTGAGCCTGCGAAACGATAACCCACCCACGGGTCAGTCAAGATGTATTGTGGTTTCGCCGGATTGGGTTCAATTTTCTTTCGAAGATGTGTGATGAAGACACGCAAGTAGTCGGTTTGATCGCCGTAGTCCGGGCCCCAAACCGCTTGCAGCAACTCCCGATGCGGTACTGGTTTTCCTGGCTGTGAAACCAGGTAACGGAGGAGCTCGAATTCTTTCGGTGTCAGGCGAACGTTCTTTGTGCCAGCTCGAACCTTACGCGTCTCAAAATCAATTTCCAGGTCGGGTGAGGCAAATGTGCGAAGGCTGCTCACGGCGGAAGAAGGCGATCTTCGAAGCGCGGCGCGGATGCGCGCCAACAGTTCTCGCTTGGCGAACGGTCTGTCTCTTCGTCAATGATCGTGGCCAATTCCCTGTGCGGAGATGGTTCCTCGTCAAGTATGGAAGATGCCGCGGCTTTGATCGCAGTCAGCGGAGTTTTGAATTCGTGCGCGAGAGCATCCAGAAGCATCGATTTCATTTCTTCGTTTTGCCGAGCTGCTTCCATGCGGCTCGCCGCTTCCTCCGCCAGGGCGCGCTCCATTGCAATCGCGGCGAGATTGCCAACAGCATTCACCGCTGTTTCGGAAATCACATCCCCTAAAATCGCTAAACTGCCGAGGGCCTTCCCGCCCAAATTGAGGGGGAGGACCGACAGTTTCGCCGATGAATCGTGATGAGCCGTACCCTGGAGGCTCACATCCCGCAACTTGGCATCAGAAATCGACTGATCTGTTGGATCGGTCCTGTACACTCGATCTCTAGTGCGGTCGAAGACCGCAACGGCTGGTAAATCGAAAACCTGCACGATCCGATCTGCTACTTGTTCTGCGATTGCCATCCGGTTGTCCAGTAACATCAAGTCGCGGCTGAGTTCGTAGAGTCTCTCCACTTCTTCCTGTCGCCGTATGGCTTCTAAGGCCCTTTTCTTGACGCTTGCCGAAAGCTGGCTGGCGACAACGGCGGTGACAAGGAAAGCGAAGAGCGCCACCCAGTTTTGGGGATCTGCAATCGTGAACGTGCCGACGGGAGGAAGAAAAAAGAAGTTGAAGCACAACATCCCAATGATTGAAGAAACCATAGCCTCGAACAGCCCCCAAGCTGTCGCAATACCGAGGATCGCCAGCAAAAAAGTAAGAGCGATGGTTGTGCTGTTCACCTCGGCGGCGATATGGCGATAGATGAATGTAATTCCGGCCAAGATGAGGAGACTTGTGCAGACTCGAATCAGAGTTTGAATGCGGCTTTGGTCGATATTCTTGACGAGCGGGCGGTATACCGCCCTCATCACCTTAGCATCACTTTGGAGGAGGGGGGAGTGGTACGCGTCTTTCCTCACAGGCCCAGGAAATCAGCGGCTAACCGGAGTATCAAGATTTGGCGCTTGGCGGGACTTCTGCTCCTGTGCTTTCATCAGAATACGAACGATCCGCGTAGTTGCCGTTTCGATTAGGGAAGAGGTCCTTTCTCCGATGAAATCCACGGTTCCACCTCAGACACTGAAGCGACAGGTACGAGTTGTCCTATCGACCACTGCGTTGCTGTCGTTCATGTCCATTTCGAAAGCAGCGGCGCTGGCGCTTGCAGAACTAGGCATCGCTGCCTTTTTTGTCATCGGGGTTGCGCGATCCGTCATCGGAGAATCGGCAGCATGGTTTGTCCTGGTAGCCTGCGCGCTAAGCGCGTTCGTTCGAGCTATCGATATTGAAAGTTGGGCCTTTTTCATACCGGGTGGTCTGATTGGCCGTACGGAACGCGTTTTTGGTCCGCGCGTGGCAAA
>Ga0066710_100006252_pt1 | contig 11069 bp, 11 predicted proteins | sample GraSoiAngelo_159_FD_79666 | JGI IMG/M metagenome (GOLD analysis project Ga0066710, IMG submission 79666) | Grasslands soil microbial communities from the Angelo Coastal Reserve, California, USA - 14_1009_16_40cm | ecosystem: Environmental > Terrestrial > Soil > Grasslands | place: USA...
CTCGACGCCCTCGTCGGCGAGGTCGGTCGCGAAGCAGTAGATCGATGTGTCCACGGGCTAGCGTGAGAGCCAGCCGCCGTCGACGGGGAGTATCACCCCGTGCACGTAGTCGGAGGCGGCCGAAGAGAGAAACACGACGGCGCCGGCGAGGTCCGTAGGCTCGCCCCAGCGGCCGGCTGGAATGCGTGCGACGATCTGTTCGCTGCGCTCGAGATCATCTCGCCAGATTCGCGCATTCAGCTGCGTCTTCATGTAGCCGGGCGCGATCGCATTCACGTTGACGCCGTCGCGCGCCCACTCGTTCGCCAGCGCCATCGTCAGCAAGGCGACGCCGCCCTTGCTCGCGGCGTATGACGCCACGCGGTACCCGCCCTGGAAGCTGGTTATCGAGGCGATGTTCACGATCTTGCCGCTACCGCGGTCGACCATGATCCGCCCGGCGCGCCGGCACAGCTCGAAAGTAGCGGTCAGGTTCGTCTCGATCACCGCGTCCCAGTCAGCCAGCTCGTGGTCGACGGCGTCCGAGGGTCGCCCGATCCCGTGGCTCGTGACCAGGATGTCGATCCCACCGAGCGCCTCGACGGCGTCGTCAAACCCGCGTCGCAGATCGGTGCGGTCGGCAAGGTCGGCCCGCACGGCGACAGCCGGGGTCCCCAGCTCCGCCGCCGCGGTCTCGACGCTCTCCGAACGGCCGAGAAGCGCGACCGTTGCGCCGGCCTCCGCGAGCGCGGCGGCCATGCCGCGCCCGAGCCCGCCGCCACCACCCGTGACGAGGGCGCGGCGTCCGGTCAGGTCGAAGCGGTCGGCTGCCACGTCGCAGGTCCGCGTACGCCGAGCTCGGTCAGTAAGCGCGCCGTCTCGCGGTAAGCCTCCTCCACCAGCCCGACCATCCGCGCAGGCTCCGGCGTGCGTTCGAGCTCTACCGAGATCGTGCCAGAGAAGCCGGTGTCGAGGATCGCCTGGAGGTACTCCTTGATCGGTGTCACGCCGCGTCCGGGCGGCATGTCGCCGTGCACCTTGCCGTCGCAGTCCGAGACGTGCACGTGCCCGATCAGCCCGGTGAGCACTGCGACGTCGTGGAACGATGCGCCGGACAGGTGGAGATGCGAGACGTCCGCGTTCGCCTTGACCGCCGGATGGTCGACGGCGCGAATCAGGCGCGCAAGGGAGTGGACGTCGCTCGCGATGCAGTTCTCGAACGGCTCGAGCTCGATCGCCACTTCGATGCCCTGCGCGTCGGCATGCTCGGCGAGCTCCCGCACGTTCTCGACGACGAGCCCGAAGATCTGCTCGGCCGAGAACACCTGCAAATCGCAGTAGTACTCGCCCGCGACAAACACGACGTTGCGGCCGCCGAGGTATGCCTGCTGGTCGATGTACGCCTTACAGCGGTCGAGCGTGAATCGGCGGACGGCGGGCACGAAGTCGACCAGGCCGAGCGCGATGCAGACCGCCGACCGCACGGGCAGCCCCACCCGGGCGCACGTCTCCCTGATCAGCCGCTGCTCACCGGGCGGCATCGTCAGCGGGTCCTCGAAGACATCGTATGAGTCGAAGCCGATCTTCTTCGTCGTCTCGATCCCTTCGGCAACCGTCATACCCGTGCCGTGCCACGCCGACCCGATCAGCCCGAGCTCCACCGTCGCCGACATCAGCTGGCGACGTGCGCGGCTCGCGCTGCCTCGGCGCCGACGGCCCCCGGCCTCCACAGCTCGGTTTCGAAGCGGCTGCGGTCGCCGCGGTGGATGCCGACGAAGTACTCGATCGGCCGGCCGTCCTCGAGATACGTGACGCCGCTGAAGACAAGGACCGGTGCGCCCTCGCGCACGCCGAGCTGCTGCGCGACCTCCGAGTCTGCGGCACGGGACTCGATCGCGCGGGTGCCCCGGAGGAGCTTGTAGCCGAGCTCGCCCTCGTACGTCTTGAACAGCGAGCGGTCGCGCATGTCGAGGTCGAGGATCGGCGCGCACAGCGAGTAGGGCATATGCGCGGTCGTGACGACGAGCGGCTCGCCGGCGAGGAAGCGCAGCCGCTCGAGTAGGACGATCCGCTCCGACTCCGGCAGCTCGAGCATGTGCGCGACGTGGGGCGAGACCGGCTCTACCTCGAGCCGCAACACCTTCGTCTCCAGGCGCACGCCGCGCGCGCTCAGGTCCTCGTGCAGGCTCGTGAGCGACTGAGCGACGAACTCGGATACCTTCGGGGACGCGACGAACGTCCCCTTGCCCTTGTGCCGGGTGACGAGCCCGGTACGATCGAGGTCGCTGAGCGCCTGCCGGACAACTGTGCGGCTCACGTCATAGTGCTCGCAGAGCGCGGCTTCGGTCGGGATCTTCTCGCCCGGCGCGAACGCACCGCTCGCGATCCCCCGTTCGAGCAACTGGAGCAGTTGGTAGTAGTAAGGCACGGGCGACGCCTTGTCGATCGTGCCTGGGATTGTCCCCGGCCGGCTCTTCCCGCCGTCACCGTCCTGTAATGACAACATGCTTGTATTACATCATTCCCTAAGGTAACGTCGCGCGCAAATGGCGGAGGCGACCGTTCTCGAGTCGAGCCCGCTGCTCGGAATCGTGCGCTTCCACGATGGTGGGGACGTCTCCGGCGCTGTGGAGGCACTAGTCAGCGGCGGCATCGAGCTTGTCGAGGTCACGATCGACACGCCCGGGGCGCTCGCAGCCGTCGAACGCGCGGCCGGCGACGGTCGCGTCGTGGGCGTCGGGACGGTGGTCTCGGTCGAGCAGGTGCGCGCGTGTGCTGCGGCGGGCGCCCGTTTCGTCGTCAGTCCGGGCCTGATCGCGGACGTGATCCGCGACGCTCGGGAGTTGGGGCTCGAACCGGTGCCGGGCGTCTTTACCGCGACAGAGATCCTGACGGCGACCGCCGCGGGGGCGCGCGTGATGAAGCTCTTCCCGGCCTCGTGCGGCGGGCCCTCGTACCTCCGCGCGCTCCGCGGGCCTTTTCCCACGACAGCGCTCGTGCCGACGGGCGGCGTGCGCCTCGACGAAATCGTCGCGTACTTCGACGCGGGCGCGACGGTGGTCGCGCTCGGCAGCGCGCTCGTCGGGCGCTCGGCGCCCCGCACCGACAACGAGCTCGAGTTGATCGCCGCCCAAGCGGCGCGGGCAACAGACGTCGCGCGTCAAGCCGTCCTCCCGGCCGCGGCAGCCGACCGATCGGGATCGACGAGCTAGGTCCGGGCAGGGATCGAACCTGCGACCGTTAGTCTGATCGGCGTGAGCCGCGCGATCGCGCACGCCGGGGAGAAGGTCGACAGGCAGGCACTGATACTCGAAGCGGTGCTCGGCCTGCTGTCCCGGCACGGGATTTCGGGGACGAGCATGCGCGCAGTGGCACGCGAGGCGAACGTCGCTCTGGGTCTTGTGCACTACTACTACGAGGACAAGACAAGTCTGATCGCAGCCGCGTTGCGCCGCGTCGAGGAGCAGGACATTGCAATCGTGGAGCCTGATCCGGTGCTGCCCCCTGAGGAGCGGGTCCGGCTGGCCCTTCGTCGCGTTGCCGATCCGCAGTTCCTCACCACGGAATACCTCTCCCTTCGACTCCAACTTTGGGCGCTTGCCCAAGCCCACGAGGCGTTCGCGCACATCAATACGACAGCGCAGCGGCGATACCGTGCCGGGCTCGCCGCGCTCATCCGAGCCGCGAGACCTGGGCTCTCGCGGGCCGAGTGCGACAAGCGGGCGGCTGACATCGACATCCTGCAGAACGGCATGTGGCTCACGGCCCTGCTCGGGTTGGACCGGTCGTCGATTCGCAGGACGGTCGCACGTAGCGAGGAGATCGCGCTTGCCGACGTAAGCACGTCGTGAGGTGGGAGGGTAGGCGTCTGAACGATCGTTCAGGTAGTATTGAACGATCGTCCAAAAAACTGGGTAGGTTGCGCTAATGGCACGTGTCACGGCCGACGACCTTCGTGAGATCGCCGCGGGGTTCGATCCCGATCCGGCGCGTTCCATGTCGCTTCGTTCCGAGGCGTACACGAATCCCCAGTGGGCGGAGGCCGACCTCGAGGCGATCTTCGCCCGCACCTGGCAGTGGGTCTGCCACGTCGAGAAGCTCGCGGAGCCAGGAAGCTATGTGTCGGCGACGATCGCCGGGATGCCGGTCGCGGTTGTCCGCGATCGCGACGGGTCTCTCCGCGCCTTCTACAACGTGTGCAAGCACCGGGCGCACGAGCTGCTGTCGGGCTCAGGGACCACCGGCAGCATCGTCTGTCCCTACCACGCGTGGGTCTACGGCCTCGACGGGCAGCTGAAGGGGGCGCGCCGCGCCGACCGTATGGACACCTTCGACAAGTCCGAGATCTGCCTGCACCAGGTGCAGGTGGAGGAGTTCGGCGGGTTCGTCTTCGTCAACCTCGACCCGACTGCGCGGCCCCTGGGCGAGCAGGCCGCGGACCTTGCGGTCGAGATCGAGCGGTGGGCCCCGGACGTCGCTCGGCTGACGCACGCGAAGCGGCTGAGCTACGACGTGAAGACGAACTGGAAGAACGTCATCGACAACTTCCTGGAGTGCTACCACTGCCACATCGCGCACAAGGAGTTCGTGGACCTCGTCGACATGGACACCTACGAGGTGAAGACACACGGGATCTGGTCGAGCCACTTCGCCGAGGCCGGCAGGCACGCGAACGCTGCCTACGACGTGTCCCACGCGACGGTCAACCAACACGCGGTCTGGTGGCTGTGGCCGAACACCTGCCTGCTTCGATACCCCGGCCGAGGCAACTTCATGGTGTTCCAGATCCTCCCGGCAGGCCCCGACCGCACCCTGGAGACGTGGGACTTCTACTTCGAGACCCCAGAGCTGAACGACGGGGAAGTGCAATCAGTCCGGTACGTCGACGAGGTGCTCCAACAACAGGACATCAGCCTCGTCGAGAGCGTGCAGCGTGGAATGAAGACACCGGCGTTCAACCAGGGGCGGATCGTCTACGACCCGGCCGGATCAGGGCTGTCCGAGCACGGGGTACACCACTTCCACGGGCTGGTTCTCGAGGCCTACCGTTCCCTGGCCGACGCGGGCGAGGACATCGGAGTGAGCCGGTCAGGGTCGCGAGTGTTCGCTAGGTCATCCGGTGTGGCCCGTCTCTAACCATGTGAGCTGCCCTTCCGTCAACGTGATCCGGCATGCCGAAAGCGCCTCTTCCAGATGTGTTCGGGAGCGCGTTCCCACGAGCGCGAGCACGTGGGATGGTTGGTGCAGCACGTACGCGAGGGCGACCGAGGCGGGCGCTGCCCCAAGCTCGTCGCCCAGTTCGCGGGCGCGACTGCGACGTGCGTCGTTCTCCGGGCTGTTCCAGCTCGCGGCATCGCGGCCCGCGAAGTACCCGGCCCCCAGACTCGCCCAGGCGAGCGCGTCAACGCCGCGATCCCCGAGCTCGGCGATGTCACCTTTCGTCATGGAAAGGCAGCCCGGCCAGGTCGGCGTCACCATCTCGCCCAGTGAGAAGTGGTTGCTGAACGCGACGAGGCGGTCGGAAGTACCCGCTAGGAAATCGGCTAGCGAGCGAAAGCGCGACATCGTCCAGTTGGAGACGCCGAACCCGGCAATCTTGCCGGTGCGCACCTGCTCGAGCAGCGCCTCACCGAACCTCTCCACGGCGACGCTCGTGTCGTCTCGGTGCAGCATGAAGACGTCGAGTCGCTCGATACCCAGATCCTCGAGCGCCTTGTCGACCTCGTCACCCACGAGTGACGGCGAGCAGTAGGGCGGATGACACCCCTTGCCGTAGACGACCATCTCGTCTCGTACGCCTCTCAAAGCGAGCCAGTCGCCGACAGCACGGGCGGATTCACCATCGGCATAGACGTTGGCAACATCGAGGGCGCGCCCTCCGGCCTCGTAGAACTGGTCGAGCAGCGGACCGGTGACCGCGTCGCTGCGGAGATCGGCGCTGCCGTAGACGAGTCGGGAGCCTTTCATCACGCCTCTTAACCCGTGCGTGCCCGGGGTGGAAGCGTTCGCTCCCACCCCGGTCGACGGTTCTAGAAGTGGTACTTGTCGATGTTCTGTGGCGTGAAAACGAGCGGCGGCCCGAGAACGACCACCGGCTTGTTCCCATCGCTGACCTGAACCTTGTACGTGCCGAGATGACCGGCCTTGAACGTCTCACCGATCTTGCCCGTCAGCTTCCCGGCGAGCACGTAGTGGGCGACGTACGTCGCGAGGTACCCGAGATCTTGCTCGTTCCAGAGCGCGAAGTTCCCGGCACAACCCGCCTTGACGTACTTCCGCATGTCATTGGGCAGGCCGAGGCCCGTCAGCTTGATCTTGCCGCACTTGCCCTCCTGCTGGAGCTCCTGCGCCGCCGCCTGGACGCCCACCGTGGTCGGAGAGATGATGCCCTTGAGATTCGGGTACGCCTGGATCAGCCCCTGGGTCTGCTTCGCCGACTCGGTCGGTTCGTCGTTGCCGTAGGCGATCTTGACCAGCTTCATGTTCTTGTACTTCGGCTTCTTCAGCGCGATCTTCATGAACTTGATCCAGGTGTTCTGGTTCGGCGACGTGACGTTCGCCGAGAGGATCGCGATGTCGCCCTTGTAGCCGATCTGCTTTCCGATCGCCTCGACCTGAGATGTACCGATCAGCGAGTTTGCCGTTGGGGCAACGAAGATCACCCGGGAATCGGGCCTCGTGTCGGCGTCATAGGACACGACCTTCACGCCCTTGGCCGCTGCGCGCTTGAGAGCGGGTGCGACCGCGTTCCCGTCGGGCGTCGAGATGACGATCGCGTTGTAGCCCTGGCGGGCGGCCGTGTTGATGAACGGAACCTGCGCCGGCCCCGTCACGGCTGTCGGCCCGTTGTAGGTGAGCGTGTCCCCGAGCTCTTTCGCCGCCCGCTTGGCGCCGATGCTGTTCTGGGTGAAGACGGGGATCGTCGTGGTCTTCGGCAGGAAGAAAATCTTGTAACCCGCCTGCCGCTTGGTCGTGCCGGCGCCGGCCGACAGAGCGACCGCGAGGGCGATGATCAGGGTAACGCCGGCGGCGAGGGCTGCGAGGCCCAGCTTCTTTCTGTGCTTCATCAGTTACCTACCTTCCAGATTCTGGGGATTCCACGTTGGAGGGCCTGACTGCTTCGTCTGCCTGACGCCCGATCACCCCCCTTCTCAGACCACGGATCGGCCCCGGGAAAAAGCCGCTGGTCCGTCCAGCGCGCAGAAGATTCCCCGCCACGATCGCGGCCAGGAGAAGCACGCCGATGACGATGTCCTGCGTGGGACCGCCGATGTTCGCGAGCTGCATCCCGTTTCGAAGCTCGGCCACGAGGACGAGTGCGAGCAGCACGCCGAGCATCGACCCGACTCCGCCGAAGATGTCGACCCCGCCGAGCACGACGGCGGTCACGACGTCGAGCAGCGAGCCCGTGGCGGCGTCCGCGCGCGCGGAGCCGAAGTAGCCGACGTAGACAACGCCGGCAATACCCGCCATCAGTCCGGAAAGGGCGAAGACCGTCACACGCACGCGGCCAACGGGCACGCCGGAGAAGCGCGCCGCCTCTCGGTTCGCGCCGATCGTGAACAGGTAGCGGCCAAAGCGCGTGACGTGGAGCACCAGACCGAGCACGAGCGCGAACCCCAGCAGGATGAGCAACGCGACCGGGAGCTGGTTCCCGGCGATGTAGCCGCCTCCGACGTTCGTGTAGCTCGTCGGGAACGAGGCGACGCCCTCACCGCCGAGGATCACGTACGCGAGACCCTGATAGGCCGCGAGCGTGCCCAGCGTGATCGCGAGCGACGGCAGATTGAGGATGCCGACGAGCAGGCCGTTGGCCAGCCCGAGCGCGGTCGCGACGGCCAGACCCGCGACAGCGGCGAGCCAGACGTTCACGCCGGCCGCAAAGATCTGCGCGAAACACACGACCGACACGGCGAGCGTGGAGGCCACCGAGATGTCGATCTCGCCGGCGATGACCACGAACGTGAGCCCCAGAGCCATCAGACCGACGAACACGTAAGGCGTCACGAGGTCGAGCAGGTTGCCGCGTGTGAGGAAGAAGGGCGACAGGGTCCAGCTCCAGATGCCGACGCCGACGATGCCGGCGACAAGCAGCGTCTCCCAGCGGCCCAGCAGGCGCCCGGCAAGACCCTTCGCCGTCATGCCTGCGCCTCTCGATGTCGCGCGGCTCGCACTTCCGCCCGGCGCCGGCGAAGGGCATCCTGCAGGCGTCGCGTGACGAGCGCGTCGATGGTGACGGCGACGACGATTGCGAAGCCGTTGAAGAACAGCCGCCAGAACTCGGAGATCCGGAGCAGGATGAACCCGTCCTGGATCGTCGCCACGAGGACGGCGCCGAGAGCAACCCCGAGCACGGTCCCCACACCGCCGAAGACGTTGACGCCTCCGATCACGGCAGCCGTGATCACGTCGAGCTCGAAGTTCTTCGCGGCGACCGCGTCCACCGTCGGGAACCGGGCCGCGAACAGGAAGCCACCCAGTCCCGCGAGCGCGCCGCTGATCGCAAACGCTGTGATCACGCGGCGGCGGACCAGGATGCCGGCGAACCGGGCGGCGTCCGGGTTCGAGCCAATCGCGTAGAAATCCCTCGCCCATGGCGCCCAGCGGAGGGTCACAGCCCCCACAAGGCAAACGCCGATCGCGATCCAGGCTAGTGCCGGCAGGCCCGCGGGCTTCTCGGAAGCGAGCTTGAGGAACGAATCGGGCAGCTGATAGGCCGTGATGTTCTTGCCGCCCGTGATCTCGTCGTCGATGCCGCGGTAGATGCCGAGCGTGGCGAGCGTGGCGATGATCGCCGGCACGCGTGCGACCGCCACGAGAACGCCGTTGACGAAGCCGAGACCGAGACCGATGGCAATCGCGATCAGCGCGACGACCGGCACCGGTGCTGCATGGTGGTGGACGAAGGTTGCCGCAGACAGATACGCGCTGAGGCCGACGATCGAGCCGACGCTGAGATCGATGTTGCGGGTGAGGATGACCATCGTCTCGCCGACCGCGACCACGGCGACGATCGCAACGTTCTGCGCGATCCCTTGCCAGTTGGAGACGGAGAGGAAGTCGGGCGCACGGATCGCGAAGAAAAGAACCGAGATGCCGAGAGCGGCCGCGATGCCGATCTCGCGCAGCCTGAAGGCGGCTGCGGCGAGCTTCTGCGGCGTCAGCCGCCGAACGACCCCGTTCACGCTGCGGCTCCGACGCCGGCCGCGGCCTCGATCACTCGCTCCTGCGTCGCCTCGGAGCGGGCGAACTCGCCGACGAGCCTGCCCTCGCGCATCACCAGCACCCGGTCGCTCATGCCGAGGATCTCCGGCAACTCGGACGAGATCAAGAGGATCGTCAGGCCCTCGGTCGCGAGGTGCGAGATCGTCTGGTGAACATCGGCCTTCGTGCCGACGTCGACGCCGTGCGTCGGCTCGTCGAGGATGAGGATCCTCGGCTCGGCAGCGAGCCACTTGGCGAGCACGACCTTCTGCTGGTTCCCGCCGGAGAGGCTGCGCACGGTCTGGGCAGCCGACGTCGTCTTGATACGCAGCCGCTCCATGAACCGTCGGGCGAGTGCGCGCTCACGCCGGGGCCGAAGAATGGCGCCCGGCGTCAGTTCGGGAAGAACCGCCATCGAGACGTTCTGCGCCACCGACATCAGCTGGACGAGACCCTGGTGCAACCGGTCTTCCGGCAGGTAGGCAAGCCCTCGGGCGAGCGCGGCACGCGGCGAGCGGGGTTTGAAAGGTCTGCCCTCGATCGAGAGCGAGCCGGCGTCGAGCGGATCGATGCCGAAGATGCTGCGCGCGATCTCGGTGCGGCCCGACCCGACGAAGCCCGCGAGACCGACGATCTCGCCCCTGCGGAGCTCGAAGGAGATGTTCGAGAAGACGCCTCGCCGCATCAGCCCTTCGGCCTTCAGCACGACGTCGCCGATCTCCGCTTCCTCCTTCGGGAAGAGATCGTCGAGCGAGCGCCCCACCATCAGGCGGATGATCTCGCCGTCAGGAAGCTCGGCCGCCGGACGCGTGGCGATGTGGCGCCCGTCTCGGAGAACGGTGACGACGTCGGCGATCGCGCCCACCTCCTCGAGGCGATGACTGATGTAGATGACGGCAACACCACGCTCGCGGAGGCGGCCTACGGTGGCGAAGAGGTTCTCGACCTCGTGGGGCGAGAGCGCCGCCGTCGGCTCGTCCATGATCAGGACGCGTGCGCTCGACGAGAGTGCCTTCGCGATCTCGAGCAGCTGCCGGTCGGCGACGCCCAGCCCCCGTACCGGAGTGTCCGGCCCGAACTCGGCGCCGAGCTCCAAAAGGACACGCCGCGCCTCCGAGCGCATCGAGCTCCAGTCGACGGCGTGCAGGTCGTTGCGCGGATGCCGGCCGGCGAACACGTTTTCTGCCACCGAAAGGTCCTGGAAGACGGTCGGCTCCTGGTACATGGCAACGATGCCGAGCCGGTGGGCAATCTGCGGGTCGCCGATCCGTTGAGGCGTGTCGTCGATCAGGATCTGGCCGTCGTCGGGCTGGATGACGCCGGTCAGGATCTTTACCAGCGTCGATTTGCCCGCTCCGTTCTCGCCTACGAGTGCGTGAACCGTCGAGGACCGGATCGCAAAGCTCACGTCGGCGACGGCGTGCACACCGCCGTAGCTCTTCGAGACACGCTGCAGCTCGACGACTGGCGGCTGAAGCGGTTCGCTCATCGCGGATAGGCGGCAGTGACGCCGCCGTCGACGTTGATGACGTTTCCGGTGGATTTGGTCGAGCGCGGGCCGGCGAAGAACGCGATCGCCTCGGCCACGTCCTCGGGATAGACGCTCACACCCAGCTTCGTGCGTTCCCGGTAGAAGGTCTGCAGAGCGTCCTCGGACACGCCGTAGGTGCTCGCCCGCTCGGCTTTCCAGTCCGACGACCAGATACTCGAGCCCTGGATGACGGCATCCGGGTTGACGGTGTTGACGCGGATGCCGTGCGGGCCGCCTTCCTCGGCGAGGCAGCGTGCCAGATGCAGGGACGCTGCTTTGGCGGATGAGTAGGCAGCGGCGTTGGTTCCGGCGACGAGCGCGTTCTTCGATCCCACGAAGACGACCGAGCCGCCGC
>Ga0066710_100006254_pt1 | contig 11066 bp, 12 predicted proteins | sample GraSoiAngelo_159_FD_79666 | JGI IMG/M metagenome (GOLD analysis project Ga0066710, IMG submission 79666) | Grasslands soil microbial communities from the Angelo Coastal Reserve, California, USA - 14_1009_16_40cm | ecosystem: Environmental > Terrestrial > Soil > Grasslands | place: USA...
AGGGGAGCTTACGGAATACAAATACGTCCCCGCCGTGCGCGATAAGCGTATCTACTTATTGGATGGCAAACATCTTTGCTGGTACGGGCCCCGCATCGCGGGAAGCCTGCGCTACGTCCAGGGCCTTCTCTGGGGCGGCCAGGCGAACGCCAACCTTGACGGTGTCCCCGCAACGGGGTTGTGAGGCGTATCAGGGGGACAGTATTCTATTAGCGCGTTAGTGTCGCGCTGTGAGGTGAAAGACTCAAGATGAACAACGTGAAGACAGTTTTTCTACTGGTCCTGCTGACGGGTCTGCTCATTGGCATCGGCTACTTGGTGGCCGGATTAACAGGCGCCGTCTTCGCCTTCATCATCTCAATGGTGATGAACATCGGCTCCTACTGGTTCTCGGACAAGATCGCGTTGCAGGCAACCGGCGCCCATGACGTAACGCCGGACCAGGAACCGCGCCTGCACGGCATCGTTGATCAAGTAGCGGCCATGGCTGGGATGCCGAAGCCCAAAGTGTATGTTATTCAGAATGATTCGCCGAACGCCTTCGCTACTGGGCGCGACCAAAAACACGCCGCCGTAGCCGCCACAACAGGAATCATGCGAATACTCGACGACCGCGAGCTCACGGCTGTCTTCGGACACGAGCTCGGTCACATCCGCAACCGGGACATTCTGATCAACGCGATCGTGGCCACGGTGGCGGGAGCGATCACGTTTATTGCCACGATGCTCCAGTGGTCGCTAATCTTCGGCGGTTTCGGCGGCCGAGACCGCAACGGCGGCATGCTCGGCGTCCTGGCGATCCTGGCGACTATAATTCTGGCGCCGTTCGCTGCCGCCATCATCCGGATGGCCGTGTCCCGTCAGCGGGAGTACGGCGCTGATGAGACCGGCGCCCACCTGACTCATGCGCCGCTTTCACTGGCCAGCGCTCTGCAGAAGCTGGAGGATTACTCGCGGGTGAAGCCCATGCAGGTTAACCCCGCCTTCTCGCATCTCTTCATCGTGAACCCCCTGGGAAAGATCAATTTCGCGGGGCTGTTCAGCACGCACCCACCGATCGAAAAGCGGATCGAGCGGCTTAACGAGATCGCCCGGCGGACAGGGAACTTCGGCTAGAGCAGGCACCGGGAATCAGGAAGCAAGAACAGGCAGGAAGAGCGAAAAAAGGGGCGCCGCTGGGCAGCCCCTTTTCGTTTCCGACGTGAACGCAGGCGCTGATATCATCTGGCCCGGTCATGTCGAAAGGAGCCAAAACTGTGCGGATGATCCTGTTCGCCGTATCACTTACTGCCGCCGTCGTCTTCTCAGCGGCGTGCAGTAGCGATAGCGGTAAGAAGACCGACGTGAAGGTCCAGCTGTCCGAGTGGACGGTCTCCGCGGATAAGACGTCCGTACCGAAGGGCGAGGTGACGTTCGACGTGGAGAACAAGGGGAAAGAGGACCACGACCTGGTGATTATCCGCACCGACCTGGCGTCTGACCAACTCCCGGCCAAGGATGACCGATCGGCGGACGAGGGCGCGGAGGGCCTAAAAGTCATAGGGAAGACAAATACGATAGAAGCTGGCGACAACGACAGCCGAGTCTTCACCCTGGATCCCGGGAAGTATGTGCTCATCTCTAACGAGGTACGCGATACGGACAATGGGAAGGAAGCGGATTACGAAAAGGGGATGCGCACGCAGTTCACGGTGGCCGATACTCAATAGCTCAGCAACACTGAGCGGACCCGCTCGGTTAGCGCCTCACCCGGGACGCCATTCTCGAACTCGTCATCCCTGGCGTAAAGGACTGCGGAGGTGATGCAATCAAGACTGGCGAAGAGCGGGCGCAGTCCGTACTCCGGCGAGAGCGCGTGCTCCGCCGCGATCCCGGTCTGCAGCCCGATGCAGCGCTTTCCTGCTAGATAAGCGGGCGGCATCAGGTCGAAGAAGCACTTAAGGAGACCGGTGTAAAGCGCGCGGTAGGTAGGCGTGGCGGCGATAAGCACGTCCGACTCCGCAACGGCAGACGTGGCTTCTTCCAATTCCGGCGATTGAGCGCGGCCGAGGAGTGCTTCCGCCGGTAAGGCGGCGAGATCGATCAGACGGCCCTCCTCGCCTCGCTCTGTCAGCGCGCGCAAGGCCAGCTCCGCCAGCGCCCGCGACTTGGAGGGCGAGCGAGGACTACCTGATATAGCCACAGCTTTCACAGCAAGAAAGCGGCCCGGCCTACGACGGACTCACGCGGCTACGGCCGCCTTGCCGGCGAAGTGAGGCATGACGTACTTCCCGAAGCGCTGCGCCTCCTCGAGGTGCGGGTAACCCGAGAGGATAAACGTATCGATGCCTTCGTCAGCGTACTCCTGGAGGCGCCGGGCGACGTTTTCGCCCGAGCCGACGAGGGCCGTTCCTACGCCGAGCCGCGCCTTGCCGATGCCGGACCAGAGGTTCGGCCCCAGCCAGAGATCTTCCTTGGCTGCGACTAGCTCGCGCTGACGCTTCTCACCCTCGGAGTCGCCGGCGGCGTGGTGGCGGTCCATCATCTGCTGGAAGCCTTCTGGGATATTGGCGATCAGCGCCTCGGCCGCCTCGCGCGCCTCCTCGTTCGTGTCCCTGGCGAGCACGTGAATGCGGAGCCCGAAGCGAAGGCTGCGACCAGCCGCGACGGCCCGAGTTCGCATATCGGCGATGCGTTCACGCACCATGGGCAGGGGTTCGCCCCAGAGAAGGTACACGTCTGTCTCCTCGGCGCCCACGTTGCGGGCCGCCTCGGAGGCGCCGCCGAAATAGAACGGAGGGCAGGGCTGTTGGTAAGGCCTGGGAAACACGTTGCCGCCCTGGACGCGATAGTACTTGCCCTCGTGGTCCCAGCGCTTGGCCTCCGTCCACGCCTTGCGCACCACCTGCATGAACTCCTGCGTCCGGGCATAGCGCTCGTCGTGTTCCGTGAAGTCACCGTCGGCGGCAAGCTCCGCCGGAAAGCCGCCAGTGACGACGTTGATGAGGACGCGGCCGGCGGTCAGTTGATCGAGGGTGTTGGACATCTTGGCGGCAACGGTGGGCGCGATGAAGCCGGGCCGCATTGCCACCAGGAACTTCAGCTTCTCGGTCCGTGCTGCCACGACTGCGGAAGCGAGCCAGGCATCCTGACAGGTTGTGCCCACCGGTACGAGCGCGAAGGTGAAGCCCGCATCTTCTGCTGCCCTCGCAACGTCGACAAGATAATCGGCGGTCGCTTCTCGGGTTGGCGGGCCGATCGTCTCGGAATCGCCCATGGTGGGCAGGAACCAGCCGAAATCGATAGTCATTGGCGCCTCCGTCGTCAGATTCGGGTACTGCTCACTACAATGTGGCCGGCCGTCAGCTCTTGAGAGCGACGGCGCACTCCGTGAGGTCAGGGATATCCAGGATCGGATGGACATCGATGTAGCGGACCTTGCCCTGTTTATCGATGCCGATGACGGCACGCTCGGCGGCGCCGGCGCCCCGGCCCTCTTCCATCAGCACGCCGTACCTCCTGGCAACTTCCCCGTGGGGGAAGTAATCGCTAAGGATGGGGAAGTCGATACCGGTCTGCTTCTTAAAGGCCTCCAGCGCCCACATACCGTCCACGCTCGCGCCGAAGACTAGCGTGTCCTCGCCGAATTGCGACTTCTGCTCCTGGATGCGGGGCATCTGGTTGGAGCAGACAGGCGAGAAGGCGGCGGGGAAGAAGTTAAGCACAACGTTCTTGCCGCGGGCCTCGGTCAGCTTGAATTCAGTGGCGCCGGTACCCTTGAGGGCGAAGTCCGGCGCCTGGTCGCCTACTTTCAGGGTGCGGGTCTCGTCTGGCATTCAAGCCTCCTTCGTACATGAGACAGCGATGGGACAAGAGAACAATACAACATCGGGTTCAGCCGGCGCTCAACTGGGTACGGCGGACACGAAGAGGAGGCCTTTAGCGAGCACTTCACCGGCGAGGACGAGCGCCATGGCGAGATAGAGGAGACCGGTGGCAGACTGCATGGCGCGGACGCCGCTGGAATCATATGCCATCCAGGTTAGGACCATGGGGAAGGCCAAGCCGCCGCCCACGCGCATCCAGAAGAACGGATTTTGAAGGATCGGCGTATCGACCGCATTGGCGATCGAATCACGGGGAAGGACGAGCGCCGGAACGAGGAGCAGCGCCTGCACTCCCATGGCCACGAGGAGGAAGAACGTCATCTCGCGTAGCGGCTGCTCCGGCAGACGCGGCGTGACCAGGTACCAATGTCCGAGAACCATGCCCATAGAGACGGCGCCCACTACCAGTCCGCCGACGATCATGCTAAGAAGCGTACCGGCATATCCCCAGGTGGGGATGGCGAAGACCTGCGCCAGGAACGCGAGCGCCGCGACACCAGCCAGCGAGGCAGCGCCGCCGGCGACAAGGGCGGCGCGTCGGGACTCGCGCAGGGTGAAGAAGGCATAGGGAAGGGAAAGGACGAATACTAGCAGCACGGCGCCTCGTGCCGCTGGCATGTAGTCCGGGTCCAGCGGATAACCATCGACATCGCGGCCGACGTGAAGCTTAGCGGCGATCCAAAAGCTGAGAGAAGCGAGCACGAAGATGGAGGCCGCCGAAAACTTGATGAACGACGCGGCTGACTTACCACGCAGGTGAGCGACCCAAAGCACCCAGAGAGCACCGACGGTAAGTTCCACAAAGAGGATGAGCAGGGTGTAAGGAAGGGCGGCGGCGCTGATCATTGGCGCGGGAACATCATATCGTGCGTGGAGATGGGGTCAAAGCCGCACCGATAAGGGCAAGCGGGCAGGACTGAAATAATTATGTCAATAATGGGCCAAAAGTTCATTGAAATGAGCAGACGGCGCGGATAGAATATATGTGCTGAGGCCTACGGGCCGAAGACGGCGAGGCGCGGCAGCCCGGGGATCTCCCTCCCTCTGAGAGAAGCCCCCCTTTCTCTCCCCGGTGCCGCGCTTCTGCTTTGCCTGTCCGGCCGGTTACTCTCTGCGCCGGCCTATTTGAGCCGCTCTGATGCCGGCGTCCGCCCAGCCCGCTCGTGTGCTTGTGGCGGTCGAGAAAAGACCCGCCGTTGCAGGGAAGTCCACGGTCGATAAGGGCTGACCGATAACCGGACAACCTGTCACCGGCGCCACTGGTAGGCCGGTGGCGAACCTCAGGATCTTCAACGCATCAACAGAATTGATACCGGCATTGCAATCGACATCACCGAATGCGGGGCTGCCCGAGCCGAGATCGGGACACGGCTGCGTTTGAGGCACCGAAAGGCCGATGGCCCTTCTCAGAAGCTTAAGGGCGTCCGTAGAGTTAACACTGCCTGAGCAGTCAGCGTCGCCTGCAAGCAGCACCGAACGAACGAACCCACCATCAGGTATACAGTCGGTGGGTTGAAGGTGGGAGCCGATAACGCTTCCAAAGTTAACCCGGTTATCGCCGCCCAGCGAGGCCAGGGGAATAACGAACGTGACGCTGGTCGGCGCCAGGATGACTGAGGCCGGCGGCGGCGTATTGCCGGGTAGTGGCGGCGGAAAAGCGAGGACCGGCAAAAGCGATCCGTAGTGGGCGCCGAAAGGCAGGAGTACGTCTGCGCCGAGGTTCGCCGGACGGCCACACAAGTTGTCCATGAAACCCTGGATGCCCGTCGCTGCTTTTTCGTCGGTGTCTACCAGCAGGTAACCAAATAGGTCCTGCTTAGGGTCAGGATCATCGACGTCTATCGGCCCGGCAAAGTCCATCCGGACGCAGAGGTTCTGCGAATCGGTACCTGCGGCGAGGCCCACGATGTCATGCCTCGTTCCCGTACCCGTGGCGTCACCGGCTTGATCGCCGGCGGTGACGTTCAGCGGCGGGCAAGCAGGGAAGGTGTAGTCAGAGACGGTGATTTCCAGCAGCCCGGACGCCGGCAGGAAGCCTTGTTCGATACCGCCGACCTGGATGAAATAGTTCGTGCCCGCATTCACGGGAAAGGCAAGCTTCGCCCTTGGGTCGAACCCGAAATCGCTGTTGCACGCCACTTCACTAAATCCGCCCGGGGTCTCTGCCCAAACCGCCAGGACCGTGTCGAAATCGCTCGATGAGGTGTCGACTTCGATGAACCCGTCGGCTTGTGCCGGCAAGGTATACCAAACCGTTGAGCTCACCGGCAGGACGGGAGCGCAGAATGTTTGCGGTACCCCGGCCTCGGTGGTCGCCCCGAAGGTGGCGACAGAATCGGAGAAGGGAAGCGTGCTGATGGGCGTGGCGTTGATCATATCGTCATTGGCGGCGGCCCCCACCTCGGCCACGTGGAAGACGAGACTGCCGGAAGTGTCAGGCGCGAAGGGAAAACCTCCGGCCTGGAAATAGTACGCGCGACCTGCCTCGGCAGAGAAACTCAGGCGTGACTGGCTGGACGAGACCGTCTCGTCATTGCAGGCGACTTCGCCGAGGTCGCCGCCCGGAAACTCGCTGAGAGACCAAACAGCAAGCACGGTATCGAAATCACTCCCCACCGTATCAGCGACAATAATCGCGTCCGCGATCGGTGTGTAGCTGTACCAAACCGTCTTAGCCATGGCCGAGCCAAAGAGGCACGTCGTCGTTGGTTCACCAACCTGAAGCGTCGCGTCCGTCGTGACCTGTGTATCGGAAAACGGCAGCGAGGCGATGGCGGTTCCGGGGTAATCATCGTTCGGAGGCGCAGCCGCCAACGCTCTGGGAGCGCCACCCAGTACGCCGCCCACACCGATTAGTAGTAGTGCTACCGTCACTACAGAGGGCAGGCGACAATACCGGCGGACGACGCGCCCACCGGTAGAGGGGGCAGCGAGTATTCGGTTCATGGCACCCCTTTCCCACATGGGACTGACCGAATGTATAACACAGAACCAGGGATGGGAACAGAGAGATATCGCGCCGCAGGGAGGCCGGTCATACAATGGACGGGTGTTTTTGGAACGACGCGATCCACAGGGGTGGGTGCTGAAGGCGCTGCGCGAGGCGGGAAGCTCGATTGTCTCGGAGTTGTACGGCGTGGACGAAAAGACGCTCTGTCTGCGGCCGGCGGAGGGCGAGTGGTGCCTCAAGGAAGTGGCCGCGCACCTGCGCGATGCGGAGGATCTGATGCTGCGGCAGATGACGGCGATTGAGGACGGCGCAGGCGGCGCACTCCCGGCCTGGGATGTCGACGTCCTGCCGCTGGAGCGCGACTACCAGTCGGGTGACGTGGAGGAATTCCTCGAGGAATTTCGGGCCCTGCGCCGGCAAACGACAGAGCTGCTCTGGATGCTTTCAGATTCCGACTGGCATGCCGTCGGACGCCATCCCTACCGCGGCGAGGTGGCGCTTGGCGAGCTGGCACACGAGCTGGCGCAGCACGACCTAGAACACCTCTGGCAGGTCCGCCGGCTGAAGCACCAGCTTGGCGCCGTCCCGGTGAGGCGACTGTACGACTGGTAATGCCCAGCGCAAGCCCGCCAGGGCTGGAAAACCTCGGCTATGCGGTCGCGCCGGGTGAAGGAGATGCGAGATGACGAGACCGGTGGTGCATTTCGAGATAAGCGGGCGAGACGGAAAGCGCCTGCAAGAGTTCTATCGCGCGCTGTTCGGCTGGGAGATCAACGCCGATAACCCGATGAACTACGGGTTTGTGGCCCCGGGCATCGGCGGGCCGGAGGCGGGAGTGGGCGGCGGAATCGTCCAGGGCGACCGCCCTTACGTCGCCATCTACGTCCAAGTGGTGGACCTGCACGAGACGCTGGCGAAGGCGGAGAGCATGGGCGGCAAGGCGGTGATGCAGCCCATCGACGTGCCGGGCGGGCCCACGATCGCGCGGTTGGAGGACCCGGAGGGTAACGTAATCGGCCTGGTCAAGCAGTAGGCCAGATGTTAGGTATCAGGTGCCAGGTGTCGGAGTCCTGTTTGTTCTGCCGCATCGCCTCAGGTGAGCTGACCGTGGAGAAGGCGATCGAGACGGAGAAGACTATCGGGGTGCTGAACACGCTCGAGCCTTTCGCCCGCGGGCACGTCGTCTTCTTCCCCAAGCAGCACGCGGTAACCATTCGCCACCTGCCGGATGATTACTTGGCGGACATGCTTCCGGCGATCATGCGCGTGGCCACGGCGCTGGGCCTGGAGAACTACAACATCCTATCTAACAACGGGGCTGTCGCCGGACAGACCGTCTTCCATGCGCATTTCCACCTAATCCCCAAATGGAGCGAGGAGGAAGGGCTAGTCTATCGCCGGGAGCCGAAGCAGGGGCTGGACCACAGCGAGATGCGGGAACGGCTCCGGCGCGCAAATCTCGCAGGTCATCAGCCCGGCCGTCTGGATGGAGGCGGGTAGCTTCAGCGGCCCGCGTGGACTAGGTGTTTAGCCGTTATGCAGGTAGGCCAGAGAAGTAGGGGTCTGAAGAGCCTACCTACGAGCCGACATAGCTCACTGGCCGCAGGAACTTGGGTTTTGAAGACGCCGACCTACGCCGCCGGGACGAGACAGTCGGGCCTCATCCGCTGTACGTCCAGCCGGTGTAGGTCGATGTCATGGGTTCCGCCTGCCGCGCGACGGCGCCGTCAAGGACGCGGCCGACGACCAGCGTATGATCGCCGATCTCCAGGAACTGCTCCGCCTGGCACTCAAACCAGGCCATAGCGCCGGAGAGCACCGGGCAGCCCTTGGCGGTGAGGTGATAGGGCAGGCCGTCCAGCTTGTAATGCACCTTCTCCGACTCGGCCGCCGGACGCCCTTCCACCTTGCTGCCGGCGTAGGGTTGGGCGAAGGGCCGCGCCAGCTCCATGCTCTCTTTGTCGGCGGAAAGCAAGTTGGCGGTGAAGAAGCGGTGCTCTCGCACATTGCCGAGCGTGTGCGAGTCATTCTCGAACGACACAGCCACGAGACGGGGATCGAAGGACACCTGCATCACCCAGTCGGCCATCATTCCGTTGACCCTGGCCTCGCCGTCTCCAGTTCCCGCCTCCTTGGAGCCGATGATATACAGTCCGTAGGGCATCTCGTGCATCACCCGCTGCAGGTTTTCTTCTGTCATAGGCGGCCTCCCCGGAATAACGCGCGCTACCGGCCGATGGTCCTCACGCCCGCTGTTTGCAGCGCTTCGACGGCTTCCTTAAGCCCTCCCGGCTCGGTCACCGGCGGCGAGCAGGCGGTACCCGCGCAGACATACGCTGCCGGCGCCGCCGAAGGCAGGGCCAGCGCTTCCAAGCGTTCAGTGTCGCGCTGCGGGTCGAGCAGTTGGACGATGCGAGAAGGCGTATCGAGAAGCAGGGCGGCGCGGACAAGACCGGCCGCGGCTGACGGACTGCCAACGATGTTGATTTCGGGCGGTCGGTTGAGGAACGCGTCTACCTGGCGCGCATATCCGGCGGCAAAGTAGCCAAGGTGTGGCACTGAAGAGACGAACGCCTCCAGCGTGCCTTGCGCAATCTCGATGTCTCCCTCGTCGCGAAGCAGGTGGCCGAGGCGGAGAAAGACCTCGGCGCAAACAGCGTTGTCCTGGACCGATTTCTGCCGGTCGCCGAGCCGGCCCTGCTCGGGCACTTCGTCCCAGACGTCGAAGAAGCCGGCCGGGCGGGCGTCTATGCGGTCGAGGAAGCGATGCACGAGGAGCCGAGCGAGTTCTAGCGCGCGATCGATGTAGGCCGAGTAGCCGGTAACTTCGGCGGCGTCAAGCAAGGCCCGGGCGGTATGCGCCTGGTCACCGAGCAACCCGAGAATCTGCGGTTGCGCTTCGGGCCCGGCAGGAAGGTATCGGTACATCGAGCCTGACTCGGCGTCGCGCAGGCCTTCCCACAGAAAGTCGAGTGTCTTGAGCGGGGCGTCGCGGAGGTCCGGGCGGTCAAGCGTCCAGGAAGCTTCCAGGTAAGCGGAGACCGCCATGGCATTCCAACTGGTATAGCAGGTCCGGTCGATGTACGGCTCCGCCTGCTGCTGCCGGCCTTCGCGGGAGAGCTTGTAGAACTGCTCGTCGGCGTCCTGCGAGCCGTAAAAGTAGCCACGCTCGCCGTCGCGCAATTTCCAGTTCAGGTAATCGATTGTGCGCCGGGCAACATCCGCATGGCCCTCGGCGCCCGTCATCCGGTGGAGGGCGAGCACGTTGCGGAGCAGGTTGGCGTTGTCTTCCAGCATCTTCTCGTAGTGGGGCTCGCTCCAGTCGCGGCGGGTAGCGTAACGGAAGAAACCGCCCCATTCCTGGTCGAAGACCTCGCCGTTGGCCATGAACTCCAGCGTCTTGCGGGCCATGTGAAGGAGGTCCGGATCGCGCGTCTTGCGGTGCGCGTAGAGAAGGAGGTCGTTGGCATCTGTGTGCGGGAACTTGGGCGCCTCACCAAAGCCGCCGAAGACGGGGTCGTAATTGGTCGAGATGTTCTGGAGAATGACGTCGAAGACCGCGGGCGATAGCTCGCCCCGTGACGCCTCGCCCTGCGCGGCGGCACGCCGGATGCGCGCGTCGGCCACCTTCTGCTCCACCTCGCCCTTATTGCTTCGATAGTAGACGTTCACTTTGGGCAGCAGATCCTTCATCTGGTCGGGCGGGATGTAAGTGCCCCCGGTCAGCACCTCGCCGTCGGGCGTCAGGAAGGCGGTCGTCGGCCAGCCGCCAAGGTTGTAGCGGGCATTGATATCCGGCCGCTGGTCGTTGTCCACGCGCACAGGGACATAGTGCTCGTTGATGTACGAGATAACTCCTTCGTCGGAGTAGGACGTCTCGTCCATCACGTGGCACCAGTGGCACCAGACGGCCGAGAGCGCGAGGAGGATCGGCTTACCGGTCTCCCGCGCTTTGCGGAAGGCGTCGTCGCCCCATTCTTCCCAGCGGATTTCACCGGCGCGGTTGGGACGGGGCGAGAAGTGGAACTTTGAGTGCGCGTTTGAGGGCATCGGTCTTCCTTCCGAAAGCGGAACCTGGACGGGGCGCGGCAAGGAGCGCCCCTGCGTTTAATCTAACAGAAAACGTTCCCGCAGTTCGGCGCCCGGCGTCATGCAATCTTCGCGCTTGCCGAACCAGCGGTAGCGGTTGCCGGCGAATTGGTCATAGAGGAAGTCGCGGACCGGCCGCGGGACGAGGATTAGGGAGCCGA
>Ga0066710_100006255_pt1 | contig 11066 bp, 8 predicted proteins | sample GraSoiAngelo_159_FD_79666 | JGI IMG/M metagenome (GOLD analysis project Ga0066710, IMG submission 79666) | Grasslands soil microbial communities from the Angelo Coastal Reserve, California, USA - 14_1009_16_40cm | ecosystem: Environmental > Terrestrial > Soil > Grasslands | place: USA...
GAGGGTGGCGGCCATCTTGGCCAGCACCACGGGGTGGCGGAAAGTGACCGGGCTGACCAGCGTGCCGAGTCGGATCGTTTGCGTTTCTCGGGCGAGGCCGGCCAGGTAGATCCAGGCGTCGGCGGCCATATGTTTGCGATATCCGCCGGGGTAGCGGTCCGCGGGACCCGAGGGGTAGTAGTGCTCGGCGAGCAGCGAGGCATCAAACCCGAGCGCCTCGCCAGCCCGCGTCATCGCCAGCGTATCGGCGTAGCTCATCCCCTCCTGGATCTCGATCGACAGGCAGAGCTTCATAAGACGCTGAGGCGATCTTATGTGTTTCCGTGATGTCGCCGCGCGCATCGGGCGAGGTGGACGCCTGGCTGCGCAGGCTTCTCAGGCCGATATGCGGGCGAAACTGATGTAGAACAGTCGGCGATGCGATCAGTCGTCCGCGACGGTGGCAGCGCCCGACACGCTTCTCGCGCCGGTCAGCGGGCGAAAAACGAAAGGGAGATTATGACTGCGCCACCCGCGGCGAAGGTGCGCTAGAAGCTCGGCCGACAAGCCGGTTTTCGGCGCAAGTCGCAGTCGGCCGAACTTCGATCAACAGATTGGCCTAGAGGGGCGGTCAATGCCAGAAGACCTTTTCGGCTGCCCCTCTAGGCGTGGACGGCGAGCATGCGATCGATGGCGATGCGGGCGCGATCGGCGATGGGGCTGGGGACTTCGACGGTGGGCGCCAGATCGCGCAACGTGTCGCGAACCTTCTCGAGCGTGATCTGCTTCATGTAGCCGCAGACGGCGTTTTCGTCCGCGGCGACGAAGCGTTTGCCCTGGATCTCCTTGTGCAGGCGGTGGAGGATGCCGGTCTCGGTGGCGACGACGAACGTATCGGCGGCCGACGTCGAGGCATGTTTGACCATGCCTTCGGTCGAAAGCACGTACGTGCGCGGGTTCATCACACCACGCCCGTTCGCCCAGACGCACGCGCTGGCGCAGCCGCACTCCGGATGAATCAGCAGGTCGGCGTCCGCATACGCCTCCTGGCGGGCGCGGACCTCTTCGGGGCGGATGCCGGCATGGACGTGGCACTCGCCCAGCCAGATGTGCATGTTTTCGCGGCCGGTGCGCTCTTTCAGCCATGAGCCCAGGAACTGGTCCGGCAGAAACAGGATCTCCTGGTCCGCCGGAATCGAGCGAACCACCGCTTCTGCGTTTCCGCTGGTGACGCAGTAGTCCGACTCCGCCTTGATTTCGGCAGTCGTGTTGACGTAGCTGACCACCACGGCCTCCGGATGTTCCGACTTCCAGCGCCGCAGGTCGCGCAGGGTGATGGAGTCCGCCAGCGAGCAACCGGCGGTTGGATCGGGGCTGAGGACGGTGCGCTCCGGGTTGACGATCTTGGCGGTTTCGGCCATGAAGTAGACGCCGCACATGACGATGACCGGCGCGTCGGTCTTGCGCGCCTGTATGGCGAGGCCTAGCGAGTCACCGACGAAGTCGGCGATGTCCTGGATTTCGGGCACCTGATAGTTGTGAGCCAGGATGACGGCATCGCGCTCGTCGGCCAGGCGACGCACCGTTTCGCCGAGTTCCGCGTTGCGCGTTCCGCGTTCGGCGCGTTCGGCTCTATCATCGGATGTGATTTGCGTGTGGATTCGGTCCGCGGTCGCGAGCGAGGCAGGCAGCACCTCCAACGCGGAACTCGGAACGCGGAACGCGGAACGTCTCATGAGATGACCTCCAGCGAGAAATCGAGGACTCCAGCGGAGTGCGTGAGAGCGCCGAGTGAGATGAAGTCGACGCCGGTGGCGGCGACCGCGGCCAGATTGTCGAGATGGATGCCACCGCTGGCCTCGAGTCTGGCCCGGCCGCGGGTGTGGGTGACCGCCGCGCGCAGCGTGTCGATCGAGAAGTTGTCCAGCAGGATCAGGGTGGCGCCGGCGGCCAGGGCTTCGTCGAGCTCGTCCAGGCTGGTGACTTCGACCTCCACCAGCATGCCCGGGGCAGCGCGGCGCTGCGCGGCACGCACGGCCGGGCTGATTCCACCGGCCGCGCGGATGTGGTTTTCCTTGATCAGCATGCCGTCATCCAGGCCGGCGCGGTGGTTGCTCGCGCCGCCGACGCGCACCGCGTACTTCTCCAGCACGCGCATGCCTGGCGTCGTCTTGCGGGTGTCGATGACGGTGGCGTGGCTGCCGACGACGAGCTGCATGGCGCGCCGACTGACGGACGCCACCCCTGACAGGCGCTGCAGAAAGTTGAGCGCCGTCCGCTCACCGGTCAGGATGGCGCTTGCGGGGCCGTCCAGGCGTGCTACCACGCGGCGGCGGTCATCGAACGAGCCCTCCGCGACGACGGGCGTGACGCGCACGCGCGGGTCCAGCTCACGCCAGACTTCCGCGACGACCGGCAGTCCGCACACGACGCCCGGCGCTTTCTGAAGGATGTCGGCCCGGGCCACGGCGTCGGGTGAGACCGTCGCCTCAGTGGTGACGTCTCCGCGGCCGACGTCCTCGGCCAGAGCCAGGCGGATGATGGCCTGCACGTCGGCGCTGGCCGGGAAAGCGGCTGCTGTAACGAGCTCAGCGCGTTCCACGGTCGTGGACATGCAGGACCTCCTTCTTTGAGCGGGCTGAATCCCAGCGCAGCTCTCTGGTGCGCGTGCCGGCGACCGGGCCGACGAAGCGGTACAGCTCGCCAGGGCGGCCGACCTTGCCCGCCGTCGCGCGGTGGCCGACGGGCACCAGCGTGTCGGTGGCGAACAGGGCCGAGAACGCCTTTTTGAAGTTGCTGGTGTTCAGGCGCTCGAGCGACGGATCGAGGATGGCCGAGTACGCGGCGCGCAGCTCCGAGACCGTGAACCGATCCGGCAGGAGCTGAAAGGCGACCCATGAGTAGCGCAGCTTCGCCTGGACACGGTTGATCGCCACGCGGAGCATGTCGGCGTGGTCGAAGACCAGCGTTTCGGCGGGTAGACCGCGGACAGGCACCCAGTCGATGGATTGGATGCCGCTCCCGCGTACCAGCTCGACGTCGTCCGTGCGAACCAGCGCCACGTGGGCGACGGAAACGACGCGGCCGCGGGTATCGCGACCGGGGTCGCCGAACGTGCCCAGCTGTTCGAGGTACCAGTCGCGGGCGTCCAACCCGGCCTTGGTCTGCAGAGCGCGGCGGGCGGCGGCGTCGAACGTCTCGTCGGCGTGCACCAGGACGCCGGGCAGCGAGAGCTTGTTGCCGAAGGCTGGCTCGTCGCGGCGCACGAGCAGGACCTGCCAGCGGTCCTCGATGGCCGGGGTGGGCCTGAGGGTGAAGACCACCACGTCGACGGCCACGACGGCGTTGGGATTGAGCCACGCCTCGGCTGCAGCCGCCCGGCGCCCGTTGGTGTTCGACTCCATCAGATTTGAATCTAGTATATCGATTTTCGCCCGTTGTGGGAAGCTCCCTCTCCCTCTGGGAGAGGGCTGGGGTGAGGGTGCCTTACGAGCGCAAGCGTTGATGCTCGTACGCCACCCTCACCCGCGCTGCGCGCGGCCTCTCCCAGAGGGAGAGGCGGACGCGAAGCTGCGCGTATCTTTAGAGGTGTTGGACGAGCTGATCGAGAGCCGCAAGGCGGACCACCTGCGGCTCTCGGCGTCGGGGGACGTGGAGGCGCTCGGGGGTGCGGGCTGGGAGGACGTGCAGCTGGTGCACGAGGCGCTGCCGGAGGTGGATCACGCCGAGATCGACCTGACGGTGGACTTCCTCGGCAAGCGGCTGAGAGCGCCGCTGCTCATTGCTGGCATGACGGGCGGGCACAAGACCGCGCATGATGTGAACGCCGTGCTCGCGCGGGCCGCCGAGCGACACGGCCTGGCCATGGGGGTGGGCAGTCAGCGTGCGGCGCTGCGACGACCAGATCTCGCCTACACGTACACCGTCGTGCGCGACGAAGCGCCCTCAGCGCTGCTCATTGGCAACCTCGGCGCGCCGCAGCTGATCGCTCAGGGCGACGAGAGCCCGCCGCTCGGGCTGGATGAGGTGCAAGCCGCGATCGACATGATCCGCGCCGATGCGCTGGCGGTCCATCTGAACTTCCTGCAGGAGAGCGTGCAGCCCGAAGGCGAGCGGCGCGCGCGCGGCTGCGCCGAGGCCATCAAGCGGGTGGTGGAGCACGTGCGGACGCCGGTGGTCGCCAAGGAGACCGGCGCCGGCCTGTCACGGGCCACCGCGCTGAAGCTCAAGGAGCTGGGTGTGTCGGCGCTGGACGTCGGCGGCGTCGGTGGCACCAGCTTCGCCGCCGTCGAGGGTCTGCGCGCCGAAGCGCAAGGCGCTGCCGCGGCTCAGCGGCTGGGCGATGTGTTCAGAGACTGGGGCATTCCCACGCCGGTATCGGTGGTTGGGGTGAAGCCGGTGGGGCTGCCGGTGATCGCCACCGGGGGGATCCGCAGCGGCCTGGACGCGGCCAAGGCGCTGGCGCTGGGCGCGACGCTGGTCGGTGTGGCGCGGCCGTTACTACAGGCCGCGCTGGAGGGCTTACCCACGGTCGATGCGTGGATCGAGCAGTTCCTTCGTGAGATGCGTACTGCCCTGTTTCTTACGGGGTCCAGGAACGCCGACGCACTACGTGCGAAACCGAGGGTGCTGACGGGCGCAACGCGAGCCTGGCTGGAGCAGCTTGGCTATAGCGGGTAGCGCGCACTAACGCGGGCGGAAGGCACAGGGGGAGGTCCCCCTTAGACCCCCGTCTAGGCCGCGTCGGCGAGGTCGGAGGCGACGCCGACCGTCTGGATCAGTACCTCGCGCTTGGCACGCGGCCCGTCCAGCTCCACGAGGAAGATGCGCTGCCACTCGCCGAGCAGTAGCTCGCCGTCCTCGACCGGCACCGTCTCACTTGTGCCGAGCAGGAACTGCAAGCAGTGCGAGTGGCCGTTGGGGCTCTCGTCATCGTGCATGTGGTGGGTGCGGATGCGGAAGTCGTTGTGCTGGTAGTGGAGGTTGGCTGGCGCCAGGCGGCGCAGAAAGCTCAGCAGGTCTTCCAGCAGCAGCGGCTCGGCTTCCTGGATGCGGACCGCCATGGTGGTGTGCCGCGACACGATGGTGACGATGCCGTCGCGCACGCCGGTGCTGCGCACCGCGTTGGCGACTTCGTCGGTGATGTCCAGGAACTGGATCGATTCACTGGTCTCAAAGGCCAGACGGCGCATCGTAACGGCCGTTTCGGGTCGATTTCGGCTTAGCAGTTGCATCTCGGGAGAAGTATCGGCCGGTTGGTCGGCCTTCTTGAGCGGTGCGATTTCAGGCGACACGGTCGTTCCTTGTGACGCGGCCAGAAAGGATTTTGGACGCCTGAGACTCCTCTGGTGCCGCGTCACCAGGAACAGTCTGTATGAAGAAGGTCGGACAAGCCGAACTTTGGGGCTTCCACTGCGTTGTCGCCAGCCAGTCGCCGAAGGCGGCGACCGGCAGAGGGCGACTGATGAAATAACCCTGGGCCACGTCGCAGCCCAGTCCCGCCAGGTAGTCCCAGGTGACCTCATCCTCGATGCCTTCGGCCACGACGGCCAGGCCGAGATCGTGGGCCAGGCCGATGGTCGAGCGCACGATGGCGGCATCGTTGTCGTCGCTGGCGATGTGCGCGACGAAGGACTTGTCGATCTTGAGCTCATCCACGGGCAGACGCTTGAGGTAGGCCAGCGATGAGTAGCCGGTGCCGAAGTCGTCGATGGAGATACCGACGCCCATGGCACGCAGGCGCCCGAGCACGTCCATCGCTCGCTCGGCATCTGCCATCAAACTGCTCTCGGTGATCTCGACGACCAGCCGAGATGGGGGGATGCCCCATCGGGTCAGAAGCTGGCGGATGATGTCGACGCCCTCAGGATCGTGCAGGTTGCGCATCGGCAGGTTGACCGCGACGGCCAGGTCGAGGCCGTGATGCCGCCAGCGGCTGCACTGTCGGAGGGCCGCGTCGAGCACCCAGCGCGCCAGCGGCCTGATCAGCCCGGTCTGCTCGGCGATCGGCACGAACAGGTCAGGACCGAGCAGCCCATGCCGTGGATGTTGCCAGCGCACGAGCGCCTCGGCGCACGTGACGCTACCGGCCGCCAGGCTGACCTTGGGTTGGAAGTACAGCGACAGCTCGTTCTGGTCGATGGCACGCCGCAGCTCGCTCACCATTGCCAGGCGCATCGGGCTGTGCTGGTCCTGGTCGGCCGTATACACCGCGTGGCCCACGTTGCCGCGCTTGGCGACGTACATCGCCACGTCAGCGCGGCGGAGGAGCGTATCGGCGTCATGGCCGTGGTCCGGCGCCAGCGCGATGCCAATGCTGGCGTCGATCTCGAGCTGCAGACCGCCGAGGGTAAACGGCTGCTCCAGGACCTGCAGCAGGCGATCGGCGATCTGCTGGGCCTCGTCGAGTGCCGCCGTTGGCAGCAGGACGGCGAACTCGTCGCCGCCGAGGCGCGCGATGGTGTCTGAAGCGCGCAGAACGCTGCCCAGGCGCTGGCCGAGCTGTTCCAGCAGCTGATCGCCGGTGTGATGCCCGAAGGTGTCGTTGACTTCTTTGAAGCGGTCGAGGTCCATCACCAGCAGCGCTACCGACGTGGTGTTGCGGTCGGCGGCGCGGATGGCCTGCTGGAGTCGATCGTGTAACAACACGCGGTTTGGCAGATCGGTCAACGCGTCGTGCAGCGCCTGATGCTCGAGGGCCGCCTCGGCCTCCTTGCGACGCGTAATGTCGCGCACGCTGAAGATCTGCAGAGGCTGGTCGTGCTCGAGGCGCATCGTGCCGACGGACACGTCGGCGGCGAAGCGCCGGTCGCCGCTCTGGCGGCCGATCGTCTCGCCCGGGTTCAGGCTGTCGAGGAGCGTACGCACGTCGCCGCCGATCACGTCGGCAGCCGCGTAGCCGAAGATGCGCTCGGCGGCCGGATTGAACGAGGCGATGCAATTCGCCTCGTCGACGGTGATGATGCCTTCAGCCACGTTATCGAGCACCGCGCGCAGGTGTGCCTCGTTCGAACGCAGCTCTTGGAGCAGCTGCGCATTACGGATCGCGTTGGCGGCCAGCGTTCCGACCGCGTCTAGCAGCTTGCCGTCGGCGGACGAAAACGGCTCGTCGTCAGGCGACCGCGCCAGGCTGATCCCGCCGACGATCTCGCCCGCGCTGCGCAGTGTGGTGCTCAGGCGATGATCGGGGCCGGCCGTGGCGACGTTGGCCCGCGACACGCGCACTGGCTCGCTGGAGGACGCCAGGCGGAGCTCGGCGTCACCAGCGGTCAGCGCTTGCAGGATCTTCTCGACGATGAGGCTGGTGACTTCCGAGACGCCCAGATCGCTGGTGAGCACCTGGCCCAGCTCGTAGAGGAGGTGGAGCTCCTCGTACGCGTGGACGATCTCAGCGGCGAGGCTGTGGATCTCTTGCTGCAGCCCTGCGTCGGGCGTCGTCATGCTGCGAGCTCCAGGGCTTCGGCCTCTGGCGGCAGTGCGACGCTGAAGGTGCTGCCGACGCCCGGCTGGGAATCGACCCACATGCGGCCCTGATGGTGCTCGACGATGTCGCGGCAGATGGCGAGGCCGAGGCCCGTGCCACGTGGCTTGTCGGTGAGCGTGTCGCCGACCTGCTGGAACTTCTCGAAGATGCGCTCCTGGTCGGACTCTGCCACGCCGATGCCCGTGTCTGACACGGAGATGCGCAGCTCGTCGTCGGCGAGCTCACCACGGAGGGCGATCCTGCCGCCCGCGCGAGTGAACTTCATCGCGTTGTTGAGCAAGTTGGCGATGACCTGGTGCAGTCGATCTCGGTCGCCGTACACCTGCGCCACGTCGCCGGCGATCTGGACATCGAATGTCAGTTTGGCGAGCGTGATCAACGGCGCAAACGTGCGGCCGAGGTCGGTCAGCAGCTCGGACACATCGATGCTGCTCATCTTCCAGTCCATATGGCCGGCTTCGATGCGGCTGATGTCCAGCACGTCGTTGACCAGTCGGGTCAGGCGCTCCGATTCGGTGCTGATGATCCGCAAGAACTCCTTCTGGACATCGGGATCGTCCTCGTATGCCAGAAGCAGCTCGGAGAACGAGCGGATCGAGGTCAGCGGCGTGCGCAGCTCGTGCGAGACGTTGGCCAGGAAGTTGGTCTTCATCTCGTCGACGCTCAACAGCTCCTGGTGGGCGGTGGCCAGATCGGAGTAGGCGCGTTGCAGGTCCTGGCTACGGTCCGCCAGCGTGCGATACAGCGACGCGTTTTCGACGGCGAGGCTGATGCGCTCGACGAACGAATCGAGGATGTCCGAATCGAGGCTGATCGCCATGCCAGCCGGTACCGCCACGCCGATCGTCGCCAACGACAGCTGGCGGGTCGGCAGCGCCAACTCGAGGATGACCGCCTGTTCGCCGGTCGCCAGCTCCTCGATGCTGATCAGGTCGTCGGCGGTGCGCGCGTCCTGAGCGCGGCGCGCATACTGGACGCACAGCCGTTCCAGCGCACGCTCGGTCGGGCTCCGCCCATCGCTCGAGAAGAAGATCGGCGCCGGCAGGTTGACCGCCTGGCTATCCAGGCCACTCGAGGCCTGCAGAACGGCGGTGTTACTGCCGAACAGCTGCGCCGTGGCGCCGACGGAAGCACGCAGCACGGCGTCGAGCTCGAGGCTGGCGCCCAGCATGCCAGTGACTTCGTTGAGCGCGTTGGATTGGCGCAGTCGCTCCTGGAGCGCGCCCTCGGCTCGCTGCGCCTGTTCGCGCAGATAGCCAGCGAGGACGGTGGTCAGCGGCAGCAGCAGTGAGCGGACAACGAACGGGGCGCCGACGGGTTGTTGCGCGGAGAGGTAGCCGATGCCATCAGCGCTCACGTACAGCAGCGCCACGCCGAGCGAGGGGCCATAGCCGTAGCGCATGGCCGCGGCCAGGGTGACGGTGAAGAGAATGAAATAGAACGGCGAATCGAAGCCACCGCCGACGATGACCATGGCGATGTCCAGCAAGGCATCGCCGAGGGTCGAGATGTAGCCGTTGGCCAGCCACTGCGGGCGGCGAGGCATGAGGTGCTGGAGACCCGCGTTGTAGACGCTGGCGACGATCAGCACCAGGTAGGCGGCGACGAGCCGGTCGAAGGTCAGGTGCGCCAGCAGCAGCACCGGGGCAAGGCAGGCGATGCCGAGCCAGCGAACGGCGACGAAACGCCATTCGAGCTTGAGGGTCCTGGGCAGGTCGTCGGGACCATCCCAGAAGAACTGCAGCCGTTCGGCGAGGGCTTGAGCAGAGAGCATCATGGAGTCTTGTAGAGTCCGTTTCAGGCGGCGCGGGCCGCGGCGCGTTCGGCGAGAATCGTCCGCACGCGCTGCGCGACTTCGCGCGGGCTGAACGGCTTGGTCATGTATTCGTCGGCGCCGCCCAGCAGGCCGCGCTCGCGGTCGATCTGCTGGCCTTTGGCGCTGAGCATGATCACGTAGGTGTCCTCCAGGCTGGGATCCTGCTTGACCTGCTCGCAGACCTCATAGCCGTTCATGTGCGGCATCATGATGTCCAGGAATACGAGCGGCGGACGCAGGGTGCGCACGCGCTGAAGTCCCTCTTCACCATTTGTGGCGGTCTCCACGGTGTAGCCCTCGCGCTGGAGCAGGTAGCTCAGGGAGCGGAGGATGTACGGCTCGTCATCGATGACGAGGATTGGCCCCGACATGTCGGGGGAAGGCGAGTTCTCGAACATGGCGTGGTTCAACTCCTCTTCTCGGTAGCTAGATTCCAGGCGGCGAGCGCCGCTTCGATTGCCGCGTGGACGACCAGCGGCGGGATGTACAGACACTTGTCGATCCACAGGGGTGGATGGCTGACGTTCTTGCTTCTGGCCGCGGCGAGATAGTTCGCCGCCAACTGACAGCGGACGCGGTCGGCTTCCTCCAGGCTGCCGACCAGTGCCAATAGTCCGTACGCCGTCTCTTCGGCAGTCGGCAGGCCGTAGAAGCCCCAGGACCCGTCGTCGTTCTGTGACTGGCGCAGCCACTCACGCGAGCGGTTGACCAGATGCGTCACGCGCCACCGCTGTGCGGGCGCCAGATCCTCGAGCACGCACACCGCGTGGGAGGTGGCGTACAGCGGCGAGATGTGCCACTTGTCGAGCCAGTACAGGCCGTTGTGCTGATCGGCCAGGTAGCTCAGGATGCGTTCGATGGCGGCCTCGGCGTTCGGATAGCCCGGCACGCGGGCGAGCGCGTGGAGGACGTGCAGGTTCACGCCCACCGACGAGTGTCGTTCGTAGGGGAAGCTGACGAACGAGCCGTCCGGGGCCTCGAAGGCCTTCAAGACCGTGGGATCGACGCGCTCGCCCATGTCATGGAGCAGCAGCAGCGCGACCGCGGTATCGTCGGCATCCGGGATCGGAAAGGTCGGCGAAAGGCTGACGCCGGCCTGCGTGAGATCGCGTGCGAGCTGGCGCCGCTCGGCTGGCCGTAACAACCGCTGGCTTGAGGCACCGCCCAGGAACAGGTGGTAGGCCGCCCAGAGCAGCTCGAACGTCTCGCAAGGGTGCAAGACGGGCGCGGTGGCGCCGCCGCTGTGGTCCAGAGTGGACTGGAGGTAGCTGAGTGCGCGATGGTTGCCGTGCTCGGTCTGGGTCAGGAAGAAGGCCGTGGCGGCAGGCGAGTTGCCGATCGCGCCGTTGTCGCCCTGGGCGGCCGCGAGTCGAGCCGGGTCGGCCCGCTCGCCAAGGAACTCGAGCGAGTGCACGACGGTCGCGCGCGGCGAGTAGAGCGCGCTGGCTGGAATCAGGTCCAGTTTCCTGGCGCGCTGCGCCCTGTAGATATCCAGATGGGGCGGGACGGCCACGCCTGCTTCCCTGGCGCGTTGCACCAGGGCTGGCAGCAGCAGCTCGAAGCCGACCAGCTCGACCGGCTCTCGGTCCAGAAGGTGTCCGTGTTGCCACAGGTAGCGCGTGCCGGCGTCGACCGCGCGGTGGTCCTCGGCGCGGCGACCGAACTCGGCCAGCGGCGCCACGGCGGCGAGTGTGCACAGGATGCGGTCGTGCTCGTAGCGCACGGCGCTGCCCCAGCTGCCGTCGGCTAGCTGGTTATCGGCCAGCCAGCGCAGCGTGGTCGGAAAGC
>Ga0066710_100006256_pt1 | contig 11065 bp, 9 predicted proteins | sample GraSoiAngelo_159_FD_79666 | JGI IMG/M metagenome (GOLD analysis project Ga0066710, IMG submission 79666) | Grasslands soil microbial communities from the Angelo Coastal Reserve, California, USA - 14_1009_16_40cm | ecosystem: Environmental > Terrestrial > Soil > Grasslands | place: USA...
GATCTTGAGCCTTCGCCTTTTCCGCGATGCCGACGACAAGATGAACCGCGCCCTCGAGGAGGTGGGCGGCGCGGTGCTCGTCGTCTCGCAATTCACCCTGTATGGCGACGCGCGCAAGGGCCGACGGCCCAGCTTCATCGACGCCGCGCCGCCGGAGGTTGCCAACCAGCTCTATGACATGTTCGTGGCGATGCTCAGGGAGCAGGGAGCACGGAGCAGTATCCCCGTTGAGACCGGCGTGTTCGGGGCGATGATGGACGTTGAGCTGGTAAACGACGGGCCGGTCACCCTGCTCTTGGAGAGGTGACCAGCGATGCCCGAGCCATACTCCGAGACCGACACCCGCCAGCAGATCATTGACGGCCGTCTTCGCCTCGCCGGATGGGATCTCGACGATCCGTCTCAGGTGATCCAGGAGCTGGACATCTACGTGGGTGGCGCGAGCGCCGCCGCCGTCCGGGAGCGGAGGCTTCAATACGCGGGCCACCGGTTCGCGGACTACGCCCTGGTGCTTCGCGGCAAACCCGCAGCGGTCGTCGAAGCCAAGAAGACCAGTCGCGACGCTCAAGTCGGCCAGGAGCAGGCCAAGCAGTACGCCGAACAGATTGCGCACCTCCAGGGCGGGCCATTGCCGTTCATCATGTACACGAACGGATACGACACGTTCTTCTGGGACTCCGATCGCTATCCGCCCGACCGAGTCATGGGCTTCCCATCCCGCGACGACCTGGACTGGCTGGTACAACGGCGCGATACCCAGGGCGCCCTCTCCGTAGAACTCATCAACACGGCTATCGCGGGCCGGGACTACCAGATCGAAGCCGTGCGCACCCTGCTCGAGGCGATCGAGGCTCGGCGCCGCAAGTTCCTGATGGTCATGGCAACCGGGACAGGGAAGACCCGAACTGCCGTCGCGTTGGTGGACGCCCTGATGCGCGCGCACTGGGTGAAACGCGTGCTGTTCCTCGTGGACCGGCTGGCGCTCCAGGAACAGGCGCTCGGTGCCTTCAAGGAGCACCTCCCCGCCGCGCCGCGCTGGCCGGAGGAGGGGGAGACGATCTTCGATCGGAACCGCCGCATCTACGTCACGACATATCCGACGATGTTGAACTTGATCCACGCCGGCTCCACGCCCGCCGCGTGGATCTCGCCCTTTTTTTTTGATCTCATCATCGCCGATGAGAGTCACCGCAGTATCTACAACATTTATCAACAGGTCGTGCGGTATTTCTATGGGTTGACCCTGGGCCTGACCGCGACGCCCCGAGATCACGTGGACCACGACACGTACGCGTTGTTCGACCGCCCCACGGGCGATCCCACCTTCGCCTACAGCTTTGACGAAGCCGTCGGGCACGATCCGCCGTACCTGTGCGATTTCGAGGTGCTCAAGGTGCGGACCAAGTTCCAGGTCGAGGGGATCCGGGGACCGCGGCTCGACGAGCCGGAGCGGGAGCAACTCGCACTTGAGGGCCTGGATCCCGACGCGATCGACTTCGAGGGCACCGACCTGGAGCAGAAGGTAACGAACAGCGGAACCAATGCCCTGATCGTCCGCGAGTTCATGGAGGAGGCGATCAAGGACCCCTCGGGGACGCTACCCGGGAAGTCGATCTTCTTTGCGGTCTCCATTCGGCACGCCCGCCGCCTGCAAGAACTGTTCGATCAGATGTATCCGGAGCACCGAGGGCGGCTCGCTCGCGTAATCGTGTCAGACGATTCGCGCGCGCTCGACCTCCTCCGCCAGTTCAAGACCGAGGACGTGCCAAGGGTGGGGATCTCGGTCGACATGCTCGATACCGGTGTGGACGTGCGCGAGGTGGTGAACCTCGTGTTCGCGAAGCCGGTGTACTCGTACGTCAAGTTCTGGCAGATGATCGGCCGCGGCACGCGGGTGCTCGAGGCGGATCCCGCGCTGCGCAAGCCCTGGTGCCCCGAGAAGGACCGGTTCCTCGTCATCGACTGTTGGGGGAACTTCGACTACTTCCAGATGCATCCCCGGGGCCGCGAGCCGGGGGAACAGGTACCGATGCCGGTGCGGTTGTTCTGGGCGAGACTCGATCACCTCGAGGTGGCGCTCGCTAACGGGGCGGTCCAGGCGGTCGAGGCGGTCAAAGTGGACTTGAGGGCCGATCTTGCGGGCCTGCCCGCAAACAACGTGATCGTGCTCGAGCAACAGGCCGACCTCGCCAGGGTCCGCGGCGACGCGTTCTGGGCCCGCCTTGGCCGAACCGAGATCGGTTTCCTGCGTCGCACTATCGCGCCGATCATGCGGGCGCAGTCCGACGCCGACTTCAAAACCCTGCGCTTTCAGATCGACGTGATCGAGCTGGGCACAGCGCTCCTCACCGGCAATCGCGATGCGGCGGAGGCGCTCCGAGAACCGGTCCTCGAGCAGGTCGGCGAGCTGCCCTTGGGTGTGAACCTCGTGGCGAGAGAACGGGAACTCATCGATGCAGTCCTGGCGCCGGCGTGGTGGACGGCCGTGGACCAGCCGAAGCTGCGGGAACTGGCGACGCGCCTCGGCCCGCTCATGCGCTTCCGGCAACAGCGGCGCGACCCGATGCTGTCGCTGAACCTCGCCGACCTGCGGGCCGTGCACGAGCGCGTGGTGGTGGGGCCGGACGGGCGGGACATGCCGATCGCCGCCTACCGCGAGCGGGTGGAGGCGGCGGTGCGGGCGCTTGTGGCGGAGAACTCAGTATTGCAGCGGCTGCAAACGGGCGCGGAGGTCTCGACGGCAGACCTGCGGGAGCTGGCCGAGCTGCTGCGGCGGCAGGATCCGACGATCGACGAGGAGCGGTTGCGCAGAGCGTACGACGTGCGCACGGCGAGCTTCGTGCAGCTGATTAAGCATGTGCTGGGGGTGGCGCCGCTCGAACGGTGGTCCACCTATGTGACGCGGAAGTTCGACGAGTTCGTCGCCGGCCACACGACGTACTCGGCGCTCCAGATCCGTTTTCTCCAAACGCTGCGGACGTTCATTCTGCAGCGGGGTCGCGTCGAGCGCCGGGACTTGGTAGAGGCGCCGTTCACCCAGCTGCACCCTCAGGGTATTCGCGGCGTTTTCACCCCGGCGGAGACGGAGAGCATCCTCAGCCTCGCCGGTCATCTGGTCGCATAGAAACGTGGTAACGGATTGACGAAATGTGGTAATAACTATACCTTATTACCACGTTTCAGCCCATGTCCTCCTTCAACCCTGCTTTCCTAGACCAGCCTCGCTTCTCGGCGCAGCATGGGGCGCAGCTGCGCGCCCTGGGCCAATTCCGTGGGCGTGAGGACTTGTTCCGCAAGCAAGCTCCAGAGGTTTTGGCCACTCTGCGCGAAGCCGCCGTGATCGAATCGGCGGAGTCGTCGAACCGTCTCGAAGGTGTGACCGCGCCGCGGGAGCGGATCGAGGCGCTCGTGCTCAAGCCCACGGCCCCGCGCGACCGGTCCGAGGAGGAGATCGCCGGGTACCGCGACGCCCTCAATCTGATTCACGAATCCGCGCCCCACATGGCGTTCACCCCAAACGTCATCCTCCAGCTCCACGGGATCCTGTACCGCTACCATGCAGGTCTCGGCGGCAAGTGGAAGATGGCGCCGAACGAGATCATCGAGCGCAACGCCGATGGGACCGTCCAGCGCGTACGGTTCGTGCCCGTCTCGCCGGTCGCAACCCCGGGCGCGATGGACCAACTCGCGGCGGGCTACGCGCGGGCGATCGACGAGCAACGGGAGCGCCTGGTGCTGGTGCCGCTTGCCATCCTCGATTTCCTGTGCATCCACCCGTTCGCTGACGGGAACGGCCGCATGGCGCGACTGTTGACGCTGCTTCTGTGGTACCACGGCGGCTACGAGGTGGGGCGGTACATCAGCCTCGAGCGGATCGTGGAGGAATCGAAGGAGACGTATTACGAGTCGCTCGAAGCAAGCTCGCAGGGGTGGCATGACCATAAGCACGATCCGCTGCCCTGGATGAGCTACTTGTGGGGCGTCCTGGTCCGCGCCTACCGGGAGTTCGAGGAGCGGGTAGGGACGATTCGTACAGGCCGGGGAGCCAAGACCGATCTGATCGAGCAGGCCGTACGGCGTCGTGCGCATCCCTTCGCGATAACCGACATCGAGGCCGAGTGCCCGGGGGTAAGCCGGGACATGGTGCGGCACGTGCTCCAGCGGCTAAGGGATGAAGGGAAGCTGGCCGTGGAGGGAGCGGGCCGCGGAGCCAAATGGGTTCCAGTACTGTCGGGAGGGTGACGCTATGCTGACGCCAGCGATCCGTTCGAAGGTGGACCAACTCTGGAACAAGTTCTGGTCCGGAGGAATCGCCAATCCCCTCACCGCGATTGAGCAGATCAGCTACCTCCTGTTCATGCGCCGGCTGGATGCGCTCGACGAGAAACAGCGCGGCGACGCCGAGTTCCTGAAGCAGGAATTCCACTCGCTGTTCGCTGGGAAATACGAGACCAGGAAGGTAACCAAGCACCCGCGTGAGGACCTGCGCTGGAGCAAGTTTCGCCATTTGCCGGCCGAGGAGATGCTCGATCACGTCCGCGACAACGTGTTCCCGTTCATCAAGACGCTGAAGGACGGCGGCCAGATCTTCACACAATACATGCAGGACGCGGTGTTCATCATCCCGAAGCCATCGCTGCTCGTCGAGGCGGTGGGGATCATCGACGACATTTACGTCGAGCTCGAGCGGGAGCGGCAGGAGGCGGGGCAGACCTTCCAGGATGTCCAGGGCGATCTGTACGAATACTTGCTCTCCGAGATCGCCACGGCCGGGAAGAACGGGCAATTCCGCACGCCGCGGCACATCATCCAGATGATCGTGACCCTGGTGGATCCGAAGCTCGGCGAGGAGATCTGCGATCCCGCGTGCGGCACCGGCGGCTTTCTCCTCGGCGCTTACCAGCACATCCTGACGCAGCACACTTCGGCAGAGCACCGCTTCGTGGGCGAGGATGGGATCGAGCGGGGGCTCGTAGGTGACCGGCTGACGGATCCCCGGCAGTGGGCGGCGCTCAAGGAGAAGACGTTCTACGGCTACGACTTCGACACCACGATGGTGCGAATCGGGCTGATGAATCTCCTGCTGCACGGGATCGACCGGCCGAACCTCGGCTACATGGACACCCTCTCCAAGCGCTACCAGGAGAAGGACCGCTACGACGTGGTGCTCGCCAATCCCCCGTTCAAGGGGAGCATTGATAAGGGGGACATCAACGAGGACCTCAGGCTCAAGACGACGAAGACCGAGCTGCTGTTCGTGAACCGGATGATGAATCTGCTCCGGATCGGCGGCCGCACGGGCGTGATCGTGCCGGATGGCGTGTTGTTCGGCTCGAGCAACGCGCACCGCGATCTGCGGAAGATGCTGGTCGAGGAGTGTGAGCTGGAGGGGATCGTGAAGATGCCGGCGGGCGTGTTCAAGCCCTACGCGGGCGTCAGCACGGCGGCGTTGATCTTCGTCAAGGGCGGCCGGACCGAGCACGTCTGGTACTACGACATGCAGGCCGACGGCTGGTCGCTCGACGACAAGCGCGAGAAGGTCGCCGAGAACGACATTCCCGACGTGATCGCGCGCTGGCGGGCCCGGGATCCGAAGAAGGACACGGATCGGACGGCCAGGGGGTTCTCTGTGCCGGTGGAAGAGGTTCGAGAGAACAAGTACGACTTATCGATCAATCGGTACAAGGAGGTGGCGTACGACGTGCCCCTACGTGCACCGCCTGCTCAAATCATCGCCAACCTTCGCGCAGTAGCATACGAAGTCTCGCAATCCCTCGACGAACTCGAGAGGCTACTGAAATGACGGACGTAGGCGCGCCGCTCGCTGAGTTGTTCACGATCCAGAAGGGACGACGACCAAGCACCGTGCTGGGAGCCCCCGCCGCAGGTGCGCGACGCCTGCTGCAGATCAACGACCTCCGGGGCGATGGCCCGCCTCTGTTTTCGACCGACGAACAGGCGGTCTGTGCCGGACCCGGTGACGTCCTGATAGCGTGGGACGGGGCAAACGCCGGAACTGTTGGGTGCGGTCTCGAGGGTAACGTCGGGAGCACGTTGGCCGTGCTTCGCCCAGCCACAGATCGGACCTATACACCCTATGTGGGGCGTTTCTTACAGGCGCAATTCGGTCGCCTCAACGCATCCGCCCACGGTGCTGCGGTGCCGCACGTCAGTCGTCGCGTGTTAGAGACTCTTGAAGTGCCACTTCCTCCCCTCGCCGAGCAGCGGCGGATCGCGGCGGTGTTGGAGAAGGCGGATGCGATTCGGTGGAAGCGGCGGGAGAGCTTGCGGTTAATGGAGGAGCTTCTTCGGACAGGCTACCTGACCCTCGTTGGTCCCGGGAACAAAGATTATCACAACTGGCCGCACTCTCTCGTCGCCGATCTGGCTGAGTCGCCCGACTCCATGCGAACCGGCCCGTTCGGGAGCGCTCTTCGGCACTCCGAGTTTGTCGATCACTGCATCGCGGTACTGGGGATCGACAACGCTGTGCACAACCGATTTGCGTGGGCGGAGCGAAGGTTCATCACGGAGGAGAAGTATCAGAAGTTCCAGCGGTATACCGTGAGGCCCGGTGACGTCATCATCACGATCATGGGGACCACGGGCCGTGCAGCAGTGGTCCCTAAGGACATCCCGCTCGCGATCTCTACTAAGCACTTAGCTGTGATCACTGTTGATCGAACCAGGGTAGATCCCGAATTCTTGGCGCAAGCCTTTCACTCTGATCCGAAAGTCTTGGGGCAAATAGCCGCTGCGAATCGCGGAGCGATCATGTCCGGTCTCAACCTCGGCATCATCAAACGCCTTCGTGTTCGATTACCGCCCCTCGCCGCACAACAGCGATTTGCGGACCTGGTCAGAAGTGTGCGGGAATCTCGCGATCGGATTAGCCACGCCAGCCGCGAGGTCAACGAGCTCTTCAACTCGCTGGCACAGCGGGCGTTTCGGGGGGAGCTGTAGGACGGGGAATCATGAGCGACATGTTGCGTACGACGTCCCACCACCTTTACGCCTTGGGAGCAAGCAGCAGTTCCTGGAGCCGCAGCAGAACAGTACCAAGGCGCTCAGAAGAGAAGGCTGGTCGCCGAAGCTTAGCACGCCATTCAGGGGTGTTGCCCAAAGCCTCGGTGACCGCGGCGACGCTAACCGGGAGGCCCGCCTGAGCGAGTTCTCTTGCGGTCCAGTGCACAGTCGCGAGCGCCTCAAGCTCGTCGTCGGGGAACCGGACGAAGTACTCGATGACCTGTCTGGCGAGGGCCTCAGAACGCACGTACCGACCGACAAAGCGATTCACTTCCGTAAGGTCCTCACAGGCGCGGAGCGTGGTGCCTCGCACCTTCAACCATCCCTTCTTGACAGCAATTGGTTCAGCGTCTCGATAGCGAGCCTTGCGGTCGTACGGTCCCAACGGCTTGCGCTCATGCTCGGAGAACAGACCGAGATTCATCGCGTACTCTAGGAGGTACGTCACCTTCTGCACGACTAACCTGGACGCGTGGGCCCGCCGTTTCTGGACAAGCGATACAATCCAAGTCCACACCACGGCCTTCCGGAACGCAACGGGAGCCTTGCCACTCCTGACTCGGGCGGTGGCTCGAAGCGCGTCCAATGAGATCGCCATCTCTCGGACGGCCGCGGCACCAGGGTCGTGGGGCGCCTCGAGCCACTGCCGCCCCAGATTCACGGCCAAACAGGCGTCCCTGAAGGTGCTCTCAGTCACATCGGTGTCCAGGGCGGGGAACGGTCCCACCTTCATATCCGCTTCGCGGGGGGTACCCTTCGCCCACATCCAGAAATCAATGATCTCGTCGCGGTACTCAGGGTAACGACCAACCCAGGCAGCGATATCCACTCTGCCGACCCGCTCGTACTCCGCGAGCAACGATGCCTTGACCTTGTCGACGGGACTATCCATCGGGTCCTTTGCGGGCGCCGAACTGCAGCGGATCATGTTGGGCACCATTATGCCTCCCCGAACCAGATCGCGCGAATCGCAGGGTCTGATTGCAACGCCTTTCGGGCCTTCGCGAGAAGCATTCGAACGGCTCGAGGTGTGATCGCCATCAGACTAGAGACGGTGTCTTCCCCTGGGCCCTCTATGGGGCGGCCCTCTACCCACGTGAGGAGAACGGCGGCACCTTGGCGCTTTGGCAGACGTCGGACGGCAGAGAGGAGAACCCCTTGGTGAATAGGGTTCGATAGGCGCGCGGCAACATCATCATCGATACGAGCTTCGTCGGGGTCCGCAATCTCGTCGACTTCCGGAATAGCCCCGCTCGCTGCGCTGCTGAAAGCGCGTTCTTGAACGGCTTCCGACGACTCCCTGACAATTGATTGTGCCGCGTCGATGGCCTTCTGGCGGAGCGCCATCCCGAAGCGCATCTCCCAGAACAGCGTTCCGTCATAGATCGCCTTCCACATGTCGCCATGGCAGCGAGCTCTAAACTCGCGCATGAGGCGAGGGTCTCTCTGGAAATGGAAGCTCGCCGCGAGGTTGACGATCACCCCCTCGCAGTGGCCCCCATGCCATCGGCCCTCAGGCCCTTCTGAACCGATGAGTAATCGGCCACAGAGTTCAAAAAAAAGTGCGTCGTGAAGGTCCAAGGACCTTCGGAGCAGGTAAACCAGAGTCTCCGCCTCGAATCCTGGACCGTGCAGGCGCACGTGGGCCATGCACTGAGTCGTCCCCAGGGCGGGTAGGGCAGCAATCTCAGCCGCCGATTTCGCCGATCGCCGAAACTCCATTCTCGCTGATAATAACCGCTCGACCCAAGCACACCCTGAACCCCTTCCGCTCCAACTCCAAGGGCCCACACCCGGTATCTCCCCCCGCAACGTTCAGGGTCGGGCCACCGCTGGCGGCTTATACGAGTGTCGGGCTATGAAGCCTACAAACATCAAAGGAGGACACTCAGATGAACGCCAGGACGCACATGGGCGCCGAAGTTGTGATCTTCATCGATCAGGAGCAGTTCAAGCTCGAGGACCGGGAGTACACTCCCCGGGAGCTCTTGAAGCTGGCTGGAGACGACCCGGCGGAAACGACCCTCGTTCTGAAGCACGGGAACGACCTCGAGAAGCTCACCGATCTTGATAAGTCGCTTCGGCCCAAGAACGGTGAACACTTCGTCGTCTACCACAATTCACCGACGCCGGTTTCCTAATGTACGGTCCCGCGCGCCTCGTCGAGGACCTCCGGGCCCTCGGGTACGAGGTGCGGGAGGTCACGGCCGTGAACGGGGAGAGGTTCGCCGTGATCGCTCCCTTCACAATACCCGGGGGCCGGTTCACGGATCGTGTCATCGACCTCGGTCTACAGGGCACCCCCGACTTCCCGCGAACCGTTGCGTCGGCGATTCACGTCCGGGCGACGCCCCAGTTGTACGATACCGGCGATTCGGTCCCCAACGTGCGCAACATCCAGGCGAGTGCCCTGGGCCCCGAGTGGCGTTACTGGAGCCACAACTTCGGCTGGCAAGGCGAGCGCACCGCTCGCCACCTGATGACGCAGATCAACGGGATCTTCCTGAATGCCTCGTGAGTACAGCGTCGCCATGGCGGAGCCGGTCCACGGCGCGCTGTGTGCCCACCTAATCCGCAAGGACGGCGATGAGGACCTTGCGTTCGCGCTGTGGTCGCCGTCCGTGGGAGCCGAGCGGCTGACAGCGCTACTCCACACCGTAGTCCTGCCTCAAGAGGGCGATCGCGAGGTCCACGGCAACGTCAGCTTCAACCAGCAGTACTTCGAGCGCGTATGCAGGCTCGGCCTGGCGGAAGGCCTCGGCATCGCCTTTCTCCATAGCCACCCATATCCCGGGTGGCAGGGGATGAGTTGGGATGACGTCGTTGCGGAACGTCGCATCGCCGGTCCTGTCGGCGCACTGACGGGGCTTCCCCTCGTTGGGCTCACCATCGGTTCGGACGGTGCCTGGAGTGCCCGGTTTTGGGAACACGAGGGTGGACGCTCATACGAGCGACGCTGGTGCGCCATTGTACGGGTCGCAGGGGGTCAGCTTCGCGTGACATACGCAAACGAGGTATTGCCACGCCCAGCGTTTCGTGATCTGTTCCGCCGCACTGTTACTGTCTGGGGTTCAGAGGCCCACGCGGACCTGGCTCGCTTGCGTGTCGGAATCGTTGGACTTGGCAGCGTCGGCGCTCTCGTGGCGGAAACGCTAGCACGAATGGGGCTGACGCGGTTCGTGTTGATCGACTTCGATCACGTCAAGCCGCACAATCTCGATCGTCTCGTGACCGCCACCGAGACCGACATCGGGCGTCTGAAAGTGGAGGTCGCGAGGGCCCGCATCCTCGCAGTTGCCACTGCCAAGTCGGTCGACGTGCGCGCCGTGCCGTATAGCCTCGTCGAAGAGGATGGATATCGGGCGGCACTCGATTGCGACGTGTTGTTCTCGTGCGTCGACCGCCCGCGGGGGCGACACGTCCTGAATCATATGGCCTATGGCCATCTAATCCCGGTGATTGATGGTGGGATCGCGGTGCGGTTCAAGCAGGGCCGCTTCTCGGGAGCGGACTGGCAGCTGCAGACGGTCGGTCCTGGACTCCCCTGTCTCGAGTGCCTCGAGACGTACGACCAAGCGGATGTCTCCACCGAGGCCGCGGGGATGCTGGATGACCCGTCGTATCTCAAGGGGCTGCCAGCCGACCATCGGTTCAAGCGGAACGAGAATGTTTTCCCGTTCAGTGCGAATCTAGCGTCCCTGGAGGTTATCCACCTTGTGGCACTGGTTACCGGGGCGGCTGGCGTGACGGATTTCGGCGTCCAGCGCTATCGGTACCTACCTGGAATCCTCGAACAGCTCCCGACGGCCCATTGCAAGTCGCACTGTGATCAGCATGAACTCACCGGGCAAGGCGACCGTCACTTCACGCTTGTCGGGCGAGACATCTCGGCCGAGCGATCTCGAAAAGCGACAGACTAGAGCTACTCGAGCGCTAGCGCGGCACCGCGACGAGCGCGAGGCGATCGCCGCTGGGGCTCACCGCGAGCCGCGTGACGTTGGTCAAGCCGGCCGCGGCAAAATCCGCCACCGCTTCCCAC
>Ga0066710_100006257_pt1 | contig 11065 bp, 4 predicted proteins | sample GraSoiAngelo_159_FD_79666 | JGI IMG/M metagenome (GOLD analysis project Ga0066710, IMG submission 79666) | Grasslands soil microbial communities from the Angelo Coastal Reserve, California, USA - 14_1009_16_40cm | ecosystem: Environmental > Terrestrial > Soil > Grasslands | place: USA...
ATTGCACCCCACCGCCTAGCAACCCATTATGCGATCTCTCTTTCGACCGCGCAGTTGCTGGCTCTTGTGATCGTGGCTCTTATAACCTTAACTAATTGTCGAGGCCTTCAATACGGTAAAGCCATCCAGAATACTTTTACCATCGCAAAAACAGCAGCTCTGCTTGGCTTAATTGCTGTTGGAGTTTTCATTGGTCGTAATGCATCCGCCATGCACCTGAACTTCGGCAACTTATGGCATGCCCGCGGTTTTGTGCCGCTGACCTCGACTCTCGATGCCTCCACAGCATTCGGAGTCTTTGTGGCGGTATGCTTGAGTCAAACCGGCTCTCTGTTCTCCGCTGACTCGTGGCACAACATCGCTTTTGCCGCCGGCGAAGTCCGGCACCCAGAGCGAAACGTAACCCGGGCGATGGTCCTTGGCACCACGGTTGTGATCGCGCTTTACCTGCTGGCGAATCTCGCCTACTTAATGACGCTCCCACTCAGCGCCATTCAGCATGCACCCGCGGACCGTGTAGGGACGGCGACCCTGCAAGCGATTTTTCCGGGCTTTGGAACCGCGTTGATGGCGGCGGCAATCATGGTTTCAACATTCGGAACCATCAATGCCCTGGTCCTTACCGGGTCGCGCGCTTACTGTGCCATGGCGCGGCAACGACTCTTCTTCCGCTTTGCAGGCAAACTGAACAGCGCAAGGGTCCCGGCGTCCTCGCTTTGGATCCAGGGAGCGTGGGCCATGTTGCTGGTCCTGCCGCGCACCTACGATCCCGTCAACGGCACGTTCGGAAATTTGTACAGTAGCCTGCTCGAATATGTGATTTCCGCCGCGCTGATTTTCTATGTGCTCACGGTTTCCGCCGTTTTCAGGCTCCGACACACGCGACCGAAAGCTCCTCGACCGTATCGCACCTGGGGATATCCAATGGTTCCTGCCGCATACATCCTGACCGCGGGCACGATTCTTGTGGTGCTGTTCGCGTATCGCCCGGCCACGACCTGGCCTGGGCTGTTAATCGCGCTCTTGGGAATTCCCGTCTATTTCTTGATTCGACCTAGGACCACAGAAAACCAGATTCCGTCGAACACGGACGAGACTGCCGGTTCGGGCCAACCAGCGGCGTCACGAGCTGGGGTCGGCAATTCCCCGGGCATGCACTGATTGCGCGGACTTTGGCGTATCGCTATCATGCCTTCTGTAGTAACGTTTTCTTTCGCCTTAGGCTGACATGAATTTCGTAACCACCCCAGAATCGGCAATTCCGCGGCAGTCGCTCACTTCGGCGGTTGCCGACAAGCTGCGTGAGGAGATTATCAGAGGCACGATCCCGGAAGGCGCGCAGCTTCGCCAGGACGCCATCGCCATGCAATATCAGGTGAGCCGGATTCCGGTTCGTGAAGCTCTACGCCAGCTCGATGCGGAAGGCTTGATCACGATTGTGCCGAATCGCGGCGCCATTGTGCCGGCGCTCTCGCCCACGGACATTGAAGAACTCTTCACGATACGCGCGCTGCTCGAACCGGAAATTTTGAAGCATTCCATCCCGCGCTTGACGGATAGCGATTTCGCCGAAGCGGATGTTGTACTTCGCCGCTATGAAGACGAATTACAGCACGAAGACCATCTTTTCTCATGGGGACGTCTGAACTGGCAGTTTCATTCGATTTTGTATTCCCGCGCCGAACGCCCGTACTCGATGGCCATCATTCGCAACGTCAACAACAGCGGCGAACGCTATACCCGCCTGCAGCTCTACCTCACGCACGGCATCAAGCGCGCCAACGAAGAGCACCACCAGATTTTGGAATTGTGCCGTCAACGCGATGTCGGCGGGGCCTGCAAGTTACTCAAGCAGCACATCCAGTACGCAGGACAGTCGCTGAAGCAGGCGTTGCAGGAGCGACGGTCGTCGTCCTGAGCAAGACTTTACTTTCTGCCCGCTGAGAAAGACCGGCTCAACATTCCCAGAGATCAGCTGGATTAAAAAAGGCGATGCAATCGCAGCCGTTTAACTGCGATTGCATCGCCCATTGGCGGGAAAGCTTCAGAACTCGATATTCGCCCGCAATTCGATAACACGAGCTCCCTGATTAGGGGAATCAGTGTTGTAGTTCGGTGATATGCCGCCCAGCCCAAAGCCGCTTCCCTGGATAAACGGGAACTGGTACCCAGCCGAGGTGCAGTAGTAGTTGCAGCCAGCGCCAGGCCCCTGCTGAAAGTTGGGATGGTTGAAGACATTCAACATTTCCGCCTGGAACGTGAAGCTCAGGCTTTCGCGCAGCGGTATACGCTTAGAGAGCGACAGATCGTCGTTCCAGTACTTCGGTCCGTACAACCAAACGCGCTGCCCGATCGTCCCTGGCGTCGTGTTCGGAGTGATGAAAGCCGGGTTCGCTCCACCGCCGATGTTCGGGCCAGACGATGTGGCTAGGTACTTGGGATTGATGAGCGACACCTGAGTTGACCCCGGTATTCGATATACGCCAATCGCGCTCTGCAACTGTGACACGGTCACGCCGTGCAGAACCACGCCGCCATCGCCTAGACCGTCAGCATTTGGGTTATTGTTAAAGGTGCTTGCTGTAAAGGGGTCACCGTTCCCGCTGCCGCCTCCCAGAAGGAACGGGGTGCCAGTCTGGAAATTAAAGATAGTGCCAACCGTCCAGCCACCCACAACCTTGTCCAACACCTTGTTCTGACCTAGGAATGCCTTGCCATGCCCAAATGGAAGATCAAACGTGCCGTTGATATTCAGGGAGTGCCGGATGTCAAAGAGAGAGGGCCCATAACCCAAGCGCGGATTGCGCAGAGTAAAGGTGTAGGTTTGACCTTGCCAATTGTTTGGGCTACTAATCCCAAGAGTTTTTCCCCACGTGTAATTGGCATCAAATTGCAAACCGTGCCACTGCCGCTGCCGGAAGTCAATCTGCATTGCGTTGTAATTCGAATACCCCTGAGCAACCAGGTAAAGAGCGCCGTTGCCTGCTTCAAACGGATTTGCCTGAAGGAAATTGCTCGGCAGGCCAGGTCCTGGCCCCCCTGCCCAACCCACTCCGTTCAGCGGGTTTGTGCATGGCCCGAACGGATTATTTCCGGAAGCATCCGCCATCAAGTTACAGAAATATTGGGCGTTGCCGTTGTTGTTGGTGAGCCTTCCAGCAATCGATCCTGCTTCTCCCATCTGCACCATCGTCTGAAAATTGAAATCAGTGTAATCGGCAAGACTACCGTCAGCGCCTGCCGACTCACCAGCAAACGCAGCGTCGAACAGAGGAGTGGGTTGTTGCCCTGGCAATCCATGATTTGCGAACGAGCCTTGGTAATTTGCATTGCCGCTGGCATTGTTAATCGCTAAGTTTTGCTGCGCCGCCTTGACGTTCGTGAGAACGCCATAGGATCCCGACTGGAAGATGTTGACCTCGTTGATGTCCTGATACATCCACTGCCGTAGCGTTCGGTTGCCGACATAGCGTATCTCCAGCGCCCTTGTGTTCCCCAACTGCCGCTGAACACCAAAGTTCCACGATTCGCTATATGGCTGTTTAATGTTCGGGTCAATGCCGTTTGCGCCGGGACCACCGGCGAATGTGAAATCAGACTCCGCTTCGCTTTTCAAGTACGCCTGCGGCGACAGCAGATAAGACTTTCCGGCAGGCAGTTGTAGCGGAGCACTGTTGTTGAAGAGAAACGGAGTATTCAGAATGTAGCTTCCAGGCGAAAAATTATTCGCACCACCGTTATTATTCGAATACAGGTTAAAGAACTGGTAGAAGAATGCTCCGATGTCGGAAGCCTGATTCCAGAAATACTGCTGCGGCTCCGTGAATTTCTTCAATGATGCCCCCGCACGGATCACAGTGCGGTCTCCACCAGTGATCTTGCCCAACCACCCGTCGCCACCGTGCGGATTCCAGGCAATTCCGAGCGCTGGCTGAGGGCTGACGTTCCAGCTATTGAAAGGCCGTGGCCGTTGCGCAATTTGAGGATTCGGGTCACCCTTGAATGACCCCGGATTAAATAGATTGTAGAATCCAGACGGACCAAACATCGCGGCTGGATCTGCGTTGTGGTAGCCGCCGGTGAGGTCGTGGTCTGGACCGGTAAAATCCCAGCGCAGCCCGTAGTTCAGGGTCAGATTCGGCCGCAAACGATAGGAATCTTGAAAGTGCAGCGCCCAGGCCCGCTGCAACTCGTCGAGGTTGTATCCCAGGAGTTTTGTTGAGTTGTATTGCTTGGTGTTCGGGTCGTAGGCGTACTCGCCATTGATACCTGAAATCCTACCGGTGAGAATCGCGTACAACTGTTGCGCTTGAGCGCGCTGAGCGCCGGTCAGGCCGGGAATGCTGCCGATTGCGTTGGTAGCGGCATCTCCGGTCACAAGTCCCAAAGTCACTACAGGGAATCCCTGGACTGCGTTGTAATAGTGATCCTGTTCCTGATACCAGGAGAAGCCAAAATTGAAGCTATGTGCCTTCTTTTGCCAGCTAATCGTGTCGGAGGCATTCAGGAGCGGATAAAAGGTTCCGACCAGTAGCCAGTCAACAGTACCGTTCATCTGAGTGCTGCGCTGGCCACCGGCACCGGGATACGCCCAGGCAACTTGCGGCACATTGATGTCGATGGGTGCCGCATTATAGGAGAACAGGTCGGCGTTGTAGAGATATCCGCCGCGAAATTCGTTCACAACGTTGGGCGATAGCGTCCAGTCAAAACCGAACGAAGCAGAGTAATTCTTACTTGTGTTTCCCGCGCCCGTTTTTGCCCACGTTGAACCCGGAAAATCAGGCGCGTTAGTTGACGGCTGCGTGCCCTTGGTCATGTTCCAGGCAACGTTAAACCTCATCTTTTCATTCGGCGTGAAGTCAACACGAACAGCCGGGTAGTAGGTTACCGTCGGATTCGCGACTTGCCAGTCGATTCGGTTAACATTCGCGTCACCATTAACAGCCGGGGTGATGCTTCCCAAGTTCAACGCAGGATAAGCGGCGAACACAGCCGCAGTGGCCGGACTCTGGACGTTGTTGCTTGTGACACCGTGGCTTCCGGCCCACTGATAGAGATCCTGAGTGTTCGTCGCACCGGTAGTTTGGTCAACCCATGTGAAAACGCCAGACTGCGCTGCAGGCGTGAATAGCCAGTTGTTGTATTGAGACGTCCCAGGCCGCCTGGATTCCGCAAATGTGCCAAAGACGAACAACTTATTCTTCAGGATAGGACCACCAACACTGCCGCCGAAGTCGTTCAGCTTAATAGGATTTTTCGTCTGTGGATTTGTGGGATCAATGGCAGTAGCAGCATCGTTGAACCAACTGTTGGCGTTCAGCGCTGCGTTTCTGAAGTCATCGAATACGCGCCCGTGAAATGCATTGCTGCCGCGGCGCGTGACAAAATTAATCTGCATGCTGGCCTGCCCGAACCCTTGATTCATATCGAGCTGCTCAGTCTGTACTGTCATCTCCTCGATGCTTTCCAGGCGTGGCGTCACGGCCGGCTCGGAATTTCCACCAAACTTCATCCGACTCGGACTGCCGATGATACCGTCAATATTGTTACCTTGGTCGATTGAGGGGAGACCATTCCATGTGCCTCCTATGTTGTTCTGTCCTCCTGTGTACCCAGGGATGAGTTGCGATAGTTGACCGATATCGCGACCCTGGATTGGGAGGCCCTCGATCTGCTTCATGTCGATGGTTGTGCCGATACTGTTGGTCGTGGTTTCGACCAGGGGCGCGGCGCCGCCATTTACTTCGATGGTTTCAGCAGCGGCGCCGACCCTTAACACAGTGCTAATGTCAGTAGTGCGCGCAGCTTCCACAACAACATCGTCATAGACTTGTGTCTTAAACGCGCTCTTACCAACCGTCAGCTTATATTTTCCGAGAGACAAGTTTACGAAGGTGTATGTGCCGGATTCATGCGTCTGGCCTTTCCTGACAACATTGGTCGCGAGGTCCGTTAACTCCAGTTCCGCTCCTTGCACCACACTGCCGCTCGGGTCGAGAACGGTTACGGCCACCGTGCCTTCCGACCCATGCTGTGCAAGTGCGGTAGGCGCGACGCAAACCAAACTCAAAAGGCTTGCTGCGATTGGGAGATAAAACGAGAACGCAGACTTGCGAGACATACATCCTCCTCCGGCAAAGAGCCGTTCATCGGTCAGCCATGAGGAAAAAACGTCGGCCCGCGACGAGAAGGCCCGCAGACAAACAGTACGGCAAACGTTTTCCCTTGGTTGGATTTTGTATACTTTATTCAGATTGGTTGTCAAGCCAAATCTTATTTCATGAACCCAATGCCTTGTCCGGAGCCGTGCGCACGCAAGCGCGATAACGGTAAGATTCACTTTCAATCGTGAACAAATTTTCCAGGCGAGACCTCCTCAAGTACGCGGCATCGGCCACTGCATTGTTGGCCGGGCCGCACCAACTCTGGCCGCTTTCCCGTTCCGGTATCAGTTATGTGGACGTTGCCCGCCAATCCGGTATCACCTTCTCGCACGACAATGCCGCTTCACCCGAGAAGTTTCTGATCGAAACCATGGGCTCTGGCTGCGGCTGGATTGATTACGACCAAGACGGGCTGCTCGACCTTTATTTAGTCAACGGCGCTGCAACTCCGTCGTACAAGCCGGCCCACCGGTTGCGAAGTGCTCTCTATCGCAATAACGGCGGCGGCACGTTTTCGGATGTCACCGCAAGAGCAGGCGTCGGTGCGGAAGGCTTGTTCGGCATGGGTCTTGCGGTCGGCGATTATGACAACGACGGATTCCCCGATTTGTTCCTGTGCGGCTACGGACGCTGCATTCTTTATCACAATAACGGCGACGGCACTTTCACGAATGTGACAGCGCGCGCAGGGGTCGACAACACTGGTCGGTGGGCGTCGAGCGCGGCATGGTTCGACTACGACAACGACGGCCGGCTCGATCTCGTGATCGCCAATTATGTTGATTGGTCTCCGGAGCGGAATTTTTATTGCGGCGATCGCGGGCCGGGCATGCGCAGTTACTGCCATCCGGATGATTTCAATCCGCAGCCGCCAACGCTGTTTCACAACAATGGCGACGGCACTTTTACTGATGTCAGCAAATTGTCGGGAGTCGGACTAAAAGCCGGGAATGGACTCGGCGTGGTCACATTCGACTACGATAACAACGGTTGGCAGGACATCTTCATCGCCAACGATCACATGCCTAATTTTCTGTTTAAGAACAATCGCAATGGAACGTTTAGCGAGGTTGGATATTTGGCCGGGGTCGCCGTCAGCGGCGACGGACAATTCGAAGCAGGCATGGGCACCGATGCGGCGGACACAACTGGCACGGGCGCCATGGATCTGATCGTCACTCATCTCGACATGCAGCTTGCGCGTTTCTATCAGAACCTTGGCGACGGTTCATTCGATGACGCGACGTTTCGCTCGAAGCTCTCGTACGCAACTTTTCATATGAGCGGTTTCGGGGCGCGATTTTTTGATTACGACAATGACGGAACGCGTGACCTGTTTATGGCGAACGGTCACGTGCTCGATAATATCGAGCGCTATCACGCAGACACGAAGTATGCCGAGCCGAAGCTCATGTTCCGCAACACCGGCCGCGGACTTTTTGAAAATGTCAGCGATCAACTTGGGGCGGATTTCCTCTTGCCGCGAGTCAGCCGTGGCGCGGCGGTCGGTGACTTCGATAACGATGGCGATTTGGATATCCTCGTCAACAACAACGGACAAGCTCCACAGTTGCTGCGCAACGATGGTGGCAACGCGAATCACTGGCTGGAAATTCTCCTGATCGGAACGAAATCGAATCGCGACGGAGTAGGCGCGCGAGTAAAGGTTACAGCTGGGGATCTGGTCCTTTACGACCAGCGTAAAGGCGGTATGAGCTATCAATCGGCACAAGACCCGCGCTTGCATTTTGGGCTAGGGACACGAACGAAAATAGATTCAATCGAAATCAACTGGCCCAGCGGAATGCTTACCAAACTCGCGAACGTCAAAGCGGATCAAATCATCGCAATCCAGGAAGGAGAAGGCATGGTCGATCGGCCATTTCCTCGGATCAGGAAAGCGCAGTAGTGGGGCGACGGGCATCCTCGCCCGTCACCCGTGCCAGCTGCCATTTTCAGTGCCGCGGTTGTGAACCCAGGACCTCGTCATAGCCTGCCTTGCGGTCCCCCGGCGCGGTCCTGATCTTTTCCGCCTGCTCTTGGTTGAGCTTCGCCAAAGTCGCAAGCGCGTCCTGGGCCTTCGGCAGATCGCCGGCCTTTCGGTATGCAGTTGCAAGCTGCGAATAGACTGCGGGATTGTTCGGTCCGAGGTTCCGCGCAATTTCAAGGTGCACGATCGCATCAGCCGTGCGGCCCTCGAGAAGAAACAACTTTCCCAATGCAAGTTGCGAGCTTGGATAATTTGGGCGTTCGGAAACCGCCATTTCGAGCGCCTGTCGCGCCTCGTCAAACTCCTTCTGTCCAGGTGTAATGCCGGAACGCAGCAGTGCTTCGCCCAGAAGCGTAAGCAGCATGAAGTTGTGATCCCCTTTACTGATTCCTTCACGGGAGATTCTAACTGCCTCTGCTATCTTTCCTTCGAACATTGCCTCCTGCGCACCGGAGATGCTAGCAATCTCCGAATCAGGCGCCAGTTTGCGCGCGAGTTCAAAATCGTGCCGCGCATCATCGAAGCGATCGAGCAAGCTGAGAAACATTCCGCGCTCGAAATAGAGTTGCGCCGAGTCTGACAAGTTCTTCAGCCCGAGCTCCACGACCTTCACGCCAAGCGCGTAGTTCTGCTTGTCCATGCAGGCATCAGCGACGAACATGTACAGCTTTTCATTGCTGGGTGTGAGCAATGCCGCGCGCTGTAGAGGTTCGAATGCGTTGTCATCTTGCCCAGCTGCAACATAAGCTTGCGCCAACAGATTGTTTACATCTGCGTTCTCGTGATTGCCCGCGCGAAGTTCATTCAGGATGGGAATAGCTGGCTGCGGCTGGCCAGTTGCGACATAGCAGAGCGCGAGATTGAAGCTGGCGGCGTATTCATTGGCGACGCGTCCGTGTGCTGCCAGCAGGTGTGGAATCGCTTCGGCAAAATGCCCTTCGCTGGTGAGGGCTGTTCCCCGCTGTAGCTCCTGCTCGGGCTGTGACCCCGTCGCGAAGGATGCTCGTGCCTCATCAGACTGAGATGGCGACATCCTCGTAGAAGACTCCGTCTGGGCAACTACTGGTTGCATCGCGCAAACTGCCACGGCGATACGCAAGAGTGATCGCGCGGAGCGGTGCTCCGCACGACGGGCGAGGACGCCCGTCGCCACACGGTTTGTGCTGGTTACTTCCACTTACCTTCTCCTTCCACGATGGTGATATAGCGGTCAATCGACAGATCGGTTAAACGCTCGGTCTTGCCACTGGGCTGCGGCCATTTCACTTCGATCCAGTCTAGTTTCGTTCGCTGTCCAATTCCCAACACCATGCGAGGGTCGTGCGACGAAAGATAACTTCCGCCGCCAACTTTAAAGATGTGACGCTCAAAATCACCGGAGCGCCACGTGAGCTTCGCGCCGATCGCGTCAATGTTGGCCTTGCGACCAACCAGTTTCACGCCCAGCCAATGATTTTGCCGGCCTACATTATTCCGCAACAGCACCGGTGCGCCGTTATTCTGCGTGACCAGCACATCTACTGATCCATCATTATCGAAATCCCCCAGCGCCAGTCCGCGTCCAGCCAACGGTCGGGAAAAGATCGGTCCGCTTTCGGCGCTCACATTGCGGAAGCCTTTGCCTGTGTTTTGGAACAGCAACATCGGTTCGAGAAAGGTCACACCGGGGAGCCGCTTATCAACTTTGTCATCGGGATGGCCGTTCACAAGTAATAAATCCACATTGCCGTCATTGTCGTAATCGAAAAACTTCAGCCCCCAGCCGCTGAGCATCCGGGTAGCATCGCCAATACCAGCAGGCAGCGCAAGGTCGCTGAACGCCTCTTGTTTGTCGTTGTGGTACAGCGAGAACAGCTCGTGATCAACATTCGCCTCGAACAAATCGAGCCATCCATCCTCGTCGTAGTCCGCGGCATCAACTCCCATTCCAGACCGTGGCTTCCCGAACGCGTTCACCCCAACTCCTGCGAGGATACCGATCTCTTCGAATTTCCCGCTGCCGCGGTTCGCAAACAGGAAATTTGGAACTGTGTCATTGGTGACGTACAGATCCATCAAACCGTCGTTATTAATATCGGCTGCTATCACACCCCACGCCTTTGACATGGAATGGGCAATGCCCGATTTCTGGCTGACGTCAGTGAAAGTTCCGTCACCGTTATTGTGAAAGAGCCAGCACGGCATGGGATCGTAAATGGTGGGAATGCAATACGCGCGCTCGCCAGTCAGTTTGTCGCCGCAGAACTTGAGTTTGTCTTTGCTGTAATCCACAAAACGACAGACGAACAGATCCAAACGTCCGTCATTGTCGTAGTCAAACCAGACCGCACTCGTTGCCCAGCCAGGAGCGGCGACGCCCGCCTTCGCGGTTACATCGGTGAACGTGCCGTCGCCGTTATTGTGATAGAGAATGCTCTTTGGATATTGGGTGAGGTAAAGATCCGGAAAACCATCCGCGTCATAGTCGCCCACCGCAATGCCCATTCCGTACGCAGTTCCGCTGACGCCGGCTTTGACGGTCACGTCAGTAAAGGTGCCGTCACGGTTGTTGTGATAAAGCGCGTTGCGTAGTGGTTGCGGCGGACTGTAGAAATCGCAAGAACCGCTGTTCACGAGATAGATGTCCATCCATCCGTCGTTGTCGTAGTCGAGAAAGGCGCACCCGGCGCCGACAGTTTCGGGAAGATGCGCCATGGGCGAACGGCCATTGGTATGGGCCCATGAAATGCCGCTGACTGAAGGCGGAATTTCTTGGAAAGCTGGAGGTGAACTTGCCGCGCCAGCCCAGCTAAGTCGGGGATTCCGTGCGACCAACGCAGCCCCAGCGGCGCTCAGCCCCTGCAGGAATCGGCGGCGCGGGACGCCGTTCCGGTCGCGCCGAATTCTCGACATCTCCATTTGACGGTCA
>Ga0066710_100006258_pt1 | contig 11065 bp, 6 predicted proteins | sample GraSoiAngelo_159_FD_79666 | JGI IMG/M metagenome (GOLD analysis project Ga0066710, IMG submission 79666) | Grasslands soil microbial communities from the Angelo Coastal Reserve, California, USA - 14_1009_16_40cm | ecosystem: Environmental > Terrestrial > Soil > Grasslands | place: USA...
CGCACCAAATCCTGTGCACCTTCGGCCGTGACCTTGCGTGCAGTGTCCAACCTGAACGTGCGTTCGACCGTCGTGAACCCGCGTGTATGACCCAACTTGCGGATCTCTTCGACCACGACGACCGAGTTCCTTTCGGTCGGCGTGTAAAGCACGCCCAGCGACTGGAACGGGCGGTAGGCGGACATGGCCAGTATCTGGGCCTCGGTCGAGGCGACGTGCGCCACACCGGTCACGTTGCGCAGGGACGACTTCGTGTCCGGCACGATCTTGGCCAACACCGGTGATGCCACCATGGTGAAAACCACGGGGATGTCGTTGATGAACGCGCTGCGGTCGACCTCGTCCTGCGCCCCGATGATTCCCAACGTCACCGACGTGCCCCATGTGTAGACCAGGTCGGGGCGCGTGGCGCGGATTTCCTGGATGAAGGCGCCGAGCCGGGTCGCATCGCGGTTGAGGTCACGATAGACGATCTGCACTGGAATCTTGCGCGAAGCGAAGTACTCTTCGAAGCCCTTCTCGACGTCCGTCATACCTCGGAAAGTGACCGCGTAGATGCGAAACGGCCGCAACGCGGCGCGCTCCGGCGCCTTCGCCCAGGAAGCGGCCGAAAGCATGCCGGCCGCGCTCGCCGCAAGCAATCCGCGTCGAGATATGCCTGTGTGGTTCATGAGTGATTCCCTTGTCGCGCGGCGACCATCGCGACGCTGCGCGCGCGACTGGTCGAAAGGAGGAAAGCGGCACCACTGAGGACTGCCAAGGCTCCGATGGCCACGAAGCTCACCCGGTAGCCGAAGTTCAGTACCAGGACGCCGGCAAGGACAGGCCCCAGTGCGTTGCCGATGCGTTCGAGCAGTCGATAGACGCCGTAGACCGCCGACTCTCCCATCTTGGCGACCTCGCTCGCGCAATGTTCGCTAACGAGCGCACTTTGTGCAGAGATCGACAGCGACTGCCCCAGCCCGATCAGCACGATCGACGCGAACACCCAGAGTGTGCCGCCGCCGGCCAGCAAGAGCGCGCCGCCCAACCCGGAGACCACCAGACCGCCGCCGACGAGCCACTCCATGCGTTCGCGCGAACTGGCCAGTGCGGCAGAAAGCGGTGCCATCACGACCATCACCACCGCGTAACTCATGAGCAAGCGACCGGTGACGGCCTGTGAACCGCCGATGGAGAGTATGTACAACGGCACAAGATAGAAGCAGATGCCGGTGAGGACGATCTTCGCGGGCATGGCCGCCAGGCTCGTAACTGCCATGAACCGGCCGTTGACCAGCAGCGCGCCGATCTCGCGCAGACGCGGCGCACGGGTGGCCGGCCGATTCGGATCGAGGGCCCGCTGGTCGGGGAGATGTCGCATGGCGACGATGGATCCCAGCGCAAGCAGTGCCGAGACGCCGAAGGTCATCCGCTCGCCGATGTTGTCGGCCAAGATGCCCCCGATCGACGGTCCGCACACGGTGGCCACCATGATCGCACCGACGAAGACGGCGAAGTTGCGTGCACGGTTGCTGGCCGAGGCGTGTTCGAGGACGTAGCCCTGGCCGGCGACGAAGACCATTGCATAACCCACGGCGCACAGCGAGCGCCAGACGAGCAGATCCAGCACGGTGGTCGCGAACGCAGTGGCCATGAAGCCGAGCGTGGCGACGCCCGCGCCTATGAGCATCGCGCGTCGTTGGCCGACCCGCTCGCTGTACGCGCCGAGGTGTGGCTGCGCAAATGCGACGATCAACATGAACAGTGAGATCGGCAGACCCACGGCGATTTCGGAGGACAGCCACGGAATCGGGACCAGCAGGCTCTTGACGTAGGTAGGAAGGAACGAGCGAGTGAGCTCCTCGGCAAGAATGAACACGAACAGCGGCGCGCGAACCTTGCTGATCTGGTTGTTGTCGCTGCGCGCAGCGTCCGCCTCGTTGCCAAAGCGATAGCGCTGGCTCAATTTCTGCAGGCCCAGGTTGGCGGCGCCGATGGCCGGCGGGCGTTCGTGCGCCGGGTAGCGCCGGCCGGCTTCGATCTCGCGCGTGAGTGCCTCGAATGCGACATTGACGCGCGCGAGTACCGCCTCGAGCATCCCGGTGACCGCGCCAAAGTCGGACCCGGCGCTGCTGCACCGGGTTCTCGTGGAGAAATCGCCTTCGATGCCGCGATCGATGGTATTGCCGAGCGACTTCAGCGAACTCTCCAGCCGCTCGCCGGCCATGAAATGCAAGAGCTCGAGTGTGAAGAACAGTGCGACGACGAGAACGACGAGCATGTCGTAGGTCATGCCCAGGACGATGCTGTCCACGAATCGCACGTCCACCCCGATGTGCAGCATCCCGAGTGGCCCTTGCGCTGACATGATGGGCAGCGAGACGATGTATTGGTCGCTGACGCGAACCGCCGGCGGTACGATGTCGGGCTTCGATAGGGCGGACAGCACCGAAGGCTTTTGAAAGTACGCAGCGGCGCCGACGGGCGCATCGAAGCGCTGATGCAGTACCGCGCCATGCGTGTCGGTGACGGCGAAGTAGGCGATCTCCGGAACCTCGTGCTTGATCTCGTCGAACTTCTGCTCGATGCCGTACAGCTCGCCGAATTTGATGCGGTGGCCCACGGCGTTCAGCACGAGTGACCGCACCGACGCGCCGATCGTGGCGACTTTCTTGGACATCTCCGGCGCCAGAGCGCGCTCGAAGACGCGGTGCGACATGACCACACTGGCGCCCAGTGCGAGGACGACCACCAGCATCACGACGCCGGCCAGCCGCAAGTAGATGCCCCGAAGGTACGACTGGCTCATCGTGTGGTCCCCCGTGCAAGGTGGCCGCGCACGGCATTGATCTGCGACTCGGCGCTGTGGACGTTTGCGAAGAAGCGGCCGAGGGCGAGTCCGAAGGGACCCTTTTGAACCTCGGCGGGCAAGGGCGTGGACCCGACCCATGGAAGCGTGGCTTCAATGGCCCGGACCTGGCGGGCGAGCCTGTTCATGACGGCGATCAACGCCAGCGACGCAAGCGTCGCTGCGACCGCGAACACGCCCATGGCGACCCACGCCAGCTCCCACGCCACCGCGGCCTGCGCCTGCCGGATGCGGTCGCTGTCATGGCGCACCGCGAGGTAGCCGACGGTCAGGCCGAAGTTGTTTTCGATCGAGACGCCGACAGCCGAGTCGGAGCCGTCCCTGACGAACCAGTCGGCCAAGCCGGCACGGCGAGCACTCGCGAGCCAGGACGCGGGCATCTCGCGCGCAGCGCGCAGGCGGTCGGTGCTGTAGAGCGGGTGGCCTTCGGTATCGAAGACTTCGATGCTGAGAATGAGGTCGTCGTTCGCGCGTTCACGCTCCATCGTGGCTGGCAGCGCATCAAGGCTCGAGAATTGCAGCCCGAGCGAAAGTGACTGCTGGATGCTGTTTTCGACGGTGTGGCCGATAACAAGCAGGCGCTCCGTGACGATGCCTTCGGCGGTGCTGCGGTACTTGAAGAAGTTCAGCAATCCCGCCATCCCGACCGCGAAGAAACACACCATCGCGGCGATCAAAACCATTCGTCGTTTCGTCGAATCCATCTCGTGGGCTCCAGAGCAGCGAGCTCCATCAGGGAAGCGGCTGGCCCCCCAGTTATCGGCGAGAGCGGCTGCAAGCTGAAATCGAACTTGGCGCGCGATTCCAAAATAAAGAGCTCCATAAGCATCGGTTTGTTGCCGAAGAAGCGGGGTCCGACGAGCGCGGGGCACAAGCACCAGCGTCGTTCCCGCTCAGAAAGGGGCAGTGTGTGAACTTCAATTCGGTGTCCAGTAGCCACGCCGTGTGGCCCAAGTGCAAGCGGGTTGTAGCCGCCGAGGGGGGCAGATGAGCTCTTCCCTGAAGTCCCTACCCCGCGATGAAGCAGCGGGCGACACCGTTCCGGGCGCCTGGCCCGATCTGGCGTGGGAGCCGCCCGTCCCCGGGCGCCGCCGCGTCCTCAGCAGCTGGAAGGAGTACATGGCGCGCGCCAGTCAGGTGGTCGGGCGCTTCCATGGGGAGTTCCGGATCGGACACTTCGACTACGTGCATCCGACACGTCTCCAAAGCGGAACGCCCCGCCGGCTGCAGATCCCGTACACCGTCCCGGTGTCGTATGCGGATTGGGGCCCTGAAGACGCTCCCGTGCTGGTGTGCTGCGGCGGGGTGGCCAGCGTGGCGATGCGTTTCAACTATCTCGCCTCCGACCTGAGCGACCGATTCCGCGTGATCTGCATGGACTGGGTCGGCCGCGGCCGTTCGGGCTGGCTCGCCTCGGAGGGAGACTACTCGCTGGCCACCTACGCCGAGCAGCTGCGGCAGATCATCATGCACCTGGGTGGCAGGCCGGTCACCGTGCTCGGCTCGTCGCTTGGCGGCAGTGCGGCCATTGAGATGACCGCCCGGTACCCCAAGCTGGTCAAGCGGCTGATCCTCAACGATATCGGCCCGCACATCCCCTTGCGGCGGCGACAGCGGCGCGCTGACGCGCTCGCTCGCCACTACGTCTTCCGCGAACCATCCGACCTGTTGCGTCGAGTGGGAGCGTCGCAGAAGAACGATGGCCCTGTCAGCGACGACATTCGCTTCAACCTGACTTTCCACCAGACTCGATGGTCCGACGAGGACGGGGGCCGCATCTACCGTCACGACGTGCGTGCGATGCAGGCCTATCGCCGCGACGCCCAGCGAAGCCTGCTGCAGTGGGATCTGTGGCAGGGGGTGCGCTGCCCGATCCTGTTGATTCACGGACTTCAGTCGGATGCGTTGTTGCCGCCAACCATTCGCCGCATGTCGACGGGCAAGGACATCACGCTGATGAGACTGCCGGACACCGGCCATGCGCCGCTGCTCGCTGACCGCAACCAGATCTGGTTCATCCGCGACTGGCTGCTCGGAAACGGCAACGCCGCAGGGGAGTGGACGGTGCTGCACGCACCGCCGCGCGAACGACATCCGGGTTTGCCGATACGTTTTGCCCCCATCACCGCGCTGTAAGGTCGACGATGTTGTCCACTTCGATGCGACCAACTCCCGAGCCACGGCGCCTGGCCTTCGTGCGCCACGGCGCCACCGCTCCCAACTTGGCCGAACTCAGATGCGGGGGCGATCTCGACGTGCCGCTGACCGACATCGGCCGCAGCCAAGCGCTGGCGGCGGCGGGCCGGATGGCCGAGCTCGATCCCGGCATCGGATTGATCGTCACCAGCGACCTGCAGCGCACCCGGGAGACTGCCGCCATCATTGCGCGGGCGCTCGGCGGGATGGACATCGCCGTCGAGCCCGGCTTCGCCGAGCGCCGACTCGGTGCGTGGAACCTCCTGCCCGTTGCCCAGACGGAAACGAGGCTGCGCAACGGACAAACGCCGCCCGGCGGCGAATCGGGCCTCGAATTCATCCGACGCATTCATACGGCCCTGCCCACCTTGCTGCCGCACCTTGTCCGGCGGCCCTTGCTCGTGGCGAGCAAGGGTGTGGCTCGCGCGCTGGGCGAGATACTGGGTCAGCCCGCAGGCGCCAGCCTCTCGAACGGCGAGCTCTCCCATTTCGATCTCACTCACTTCGGCCCACTTCCAATCGAAGGCTGCCAGCCATGACATCGACTTCCCGGCTCCCACCCGTGCTGGCGTGGACAGCGGCCCTTCTCACCATGGTGACGCTTGCCGCACTGGTCAACGACCTCATCGGACGCCCGCTGCCCGGCGCGCTGCTCAGCCTCCCGGCGGCAATGGGTGCGCTGGTGCTGATGCGCGGCGTTACCCGCCGCCGCTGCGTCGTCGACCCGGAGTTGATGTCTGCACGCGAAGTGCCCGTGTCGCCTGAGGCTTACCCGACATCGTCGCCACTCCCGTTCATGCACGCCCGCATCGATGCGACGGGTCAGTGCCGCTTCGCCAGCGAGCCGCTGGCGGACTGGCTCGGCGTGGCGTGCGAGACGATGACGGGGCAGGCGATTGCCGATGCATTCGGGCCCGCGAACCGAGCACAGGTCGCCGAGGAGGTCGCAGCGGCGCTGAAGGGCCGCACGCGGCGCGTGTCGTGCGCTTTCGTAACGCCGGAACGGGAGCAGACGCTCCTCGTCGAGCTGATCCCCGAGGTGCAAGCCGACGGGTCGGTGACAGGTTGCCAATTGGTCGCCCTCGACCTGTCGAACGAGCAGCGAGTGCTCGACAACGTAGCGCGTTCAGAACGACGCCTGCGCATCATCATGAATCACATCCCGGTGACGGTGTCGTACATCGATGCCGAGTACCGCTACCGCTACATCAACCGCGCGCAGGAGCAGTGGCTCGGCAAGTCCGACGAAGAAGTGGCGGGCCGCGAAGTGCGTGGGCTTGTCGGAGATGAGGTCTGGGCGAACATCGAGCCGAATCTGCGCGCCGCACTGGCGGGCAACGAGGTGCCCCTGGAGCGCGAGCGCAGGGACCCGAAGGGAAACCTGATCTGGCATTCGGGGCGGCATTCGCCGGACGTCAACGACGATGGCGAGGTGGTCGGCGTCTACACCGTCTTCTTCGATACGACCAAACGCGCGCAGGCCGAGCTGGCCTTGCGCAGCAGCGAGCAGGACCTGCGTTCAGCCAAGGAGTTGGCCGAGGCGGCAAGCAAGGCCAAGTCGGAGTTTCTGGCGAACATGAGCCACGAGATCCGCACACCGATGAACGGCGTGCTCGGCCTGACCGAAATGCTTCTCGAAACGTCGATGGATTCGCAGCAGCGATCGTTCGTCGAGACGGTGCGCAACTCCGGCGAATCGCTGCTTTCGATCATCAACGACATCCTGGACTTCTCGAAGATCGAGGCCGGTAAGCTCGAGACCGAGTCGCTGGATTTCGACCTGTTCCAAGCTGTCGAGGACGTGGTCCAGCTGCTCGCGCCGCGCGCTCACGCCAAGCGGATCGAGCTGGCCTGTCGCATCGACGACCGGCTGCCCGCGGCGGTGCGCGGCGACCCCTATCGGCTTCGCCAGGTGCTGACCAATCTCCTGGGCAACGCGTTGAAGTTCACCGACGCGGGCGAGGTCGTTGTCGAGGCGAGCCTCACGGATGAGGGTCAGATGCACTTTTCGGTGCGCGACACCGGAGCGGGCATCTCCGAGAATGTACGCCAGCGGCTCTTCACGCCGTTCGCCCAGGCCGACGGCTCGACCACCCGGCGCTTCGGAGGCACGGGACTCGGCCTGGCCATCTCCCGCCACCTGGTCGAACTGATGGGCGGCTCGATCGGCGTCACGAGCGTCGAAGGCCAAGGCTCGACCTTCTGGTTCACGTTGCCGCTGCAGGAGGCGTCCAGCCTGCCGGCGGTGCCGCACCCGGGTGGGCTCGCAGGGCGACGCACGTTGGTGGTCGACGACAACGCGACCAATCGCGACATCCTCGGTCACCACGTTGCCGCTGGCGGCATGCGCGGGGACACGGCATCCAACGCGATGCAGGCACTCGAGCGCCTGCATGACGCCGCGCGCGCAGGCGATCCCTTCGAACTGGCCATCATCGACATGAAGATGCCCGGGATGGACGGCATCCAGCTCGCCACCGCGATCCGCGCCGACGCGGCCTTGAACGATCTGCGGCTGGTGCTGGTAACCTCGTTGCACTCGATCGACGAGATGGGGCGAGCGCGCGAGATCGGGTTCGGCGCCTACCTCTCGAAGCCCGTACGGCGGCAGGAGCTGTACCGTGCTTTGGCGCAAGCGAGCGGCGGCCTGCAGTCCCGCGGCGCGCCGCTTCAGGGCAAGGCGCCAGTGGCGCAGATGTCTGCCAAGGTGCTGATGGCCGAGGACAATGGCGTCAATCAGTTCGTGGCGCGCAACATGCTCAAGTCGCTCGGTTGCGAGGTCGACATCGTTGCCAACGGTCGCGACGCCGTGCTCGGAGTGCAACGCGGCGGCTATGACATCGTGCTCATGGACTGCCAGATGCCCGAGATGGACGGGTACGCTGCCAGCCGCGCGATCCGCGAGTGGGAGAGCACGCTGGTCCTGCCGCATCGCATTCCGATCGTTGCGCTGACGGCCAATGCGCTGGTCGGCGATGCTGAAGACTGCCTCGCGGCCGGCATGGACGACCATCTGGCCAAGCCATACACGCGTCGCCAGCTCGGCTCGGTCATGGCGCGCTGGTTGCCGGCAGACCTGGTGGACAAGACCTGCACCGCACCGGCACCCCTGGAGGCGATCTCGTCCGAGCCGACGGCCCAGCTCGGCGAGACCCTGCTCGACCAGACTGCGCTCGATAACATTCGCGAGCTCGATGACGGCGCCGGCGAGTCTTTGCTCGACGAGGTGATCGGGATCTTTCTCGATGAAGCGCCGCTGCACCTCGCGCGGCTGCATGCCGGCGTCGCACGCAGCGACACAGAGGAGCTCGGCAGAGTGGCGCACGCCTTCAAGTCCGCGAGCTGCAACCTGGGGGCGAACCAGCTCGGCCGGTTGTGCCGCGATCTCGAGCGCCGGGGCAAGGCCGGCGAGCTCGAGGGTGCGGCGGACCTGGTGGACGCGATCGACGGCCATTTTCAGAAGATTCGGCCGCTGCTCCTGGCTGAAATGAGGGAGTCGGCATGAACCACTGCAGTCGCATCCTGGTGGTCGACGACGACGCGGGCGGGCGTCGCCTCACGCGTGCCACGCTGACCAAGGCGGGCTTCCACGTCATCGAGGCGGCCGACGGCCAGCAGGCGCTCGATGCGATGTGCAGCGAGTTGCCCGACCTGGTTCTCATGGACGTGAGCATGCCGGTGATGGACGGATTCACCGCCTGCGCCGAACTGCGACGGCTGCCCGGCGGTGGCCGCGTCCCGGTGGTGATGATGACCGGCCTCGAAGACGTGCAGTCGATCGACCGCGCATTCGAAGCCGGCGCGACCGACTTCATCACCAAGCCGATCAACTGGACCATCCTTGCGCATCGGGTGCGCTACATGCTGCGGGCCAGCGCCGCGATCAATGACCTGAACCAGAATCAGCGACGCCTTTCCAACGCGCAGCGCATCGGCGTGATGGGCGACTGGGAATGGGACGTGCGACACGATCACATCATCCCGTCGGAGCAGGCGTGGCGCATCTTCGGCCGCGACCCGGCGACGGGCACGATCGGATTCGATGGCTTCATGTCCACTGCCCATCCGGAAGACCTCGATCGCCTGCGGCTCGCGTTCGAGCGCGCGATCGATGGCGGTGATGCTTTCGCGATCGATCACCGCATCGCCCATCGCGACGGGACGCTGCGCCACGTTCACCAACAGGTCGAAGTGATCGAGCGCGACGCGGCAGGCCGCGCCCTACGCCTCGCGGGAGCTGTGCACGACATCACGCGACACAAGGATGCCGAAGAGCAGATCCGCATGCTCGCCTACTACGACCCGCTCACCGGGCTGCCGAACAGGCTACTGTTCACCGAACAGCTCAAGAGGGCCATCGCGCTCGCCGAACAAGACCAGCGAAAAATCGCCATCATGTTCGTCGACCTCGACAACTTCAAGCGCGTCAACGACACACTCGGCCACGGTGCGGGCGACGAACTGCTGCGTGCCGTGAGCGCGCGCCTTGCCGGTCTGCTGCGCGTTCGCGACTCGGTCGCCCGGCACGCTACCGAAGTGGACGACAGGAGCATCGCGAGGTTGGGGGGCGATGAGTTCATCGTGTTGCTCAGCGACCTCAAGCGCAGCGCCGATGCTGCCAGCGTCGCCCGCCGCCTCGTCGCGGCGCTGGCGGAGCCGATCTTGATCCAACACAAGGAGATTTTCGTCGGGGGCAGTCTGGGGGTGGCGATCTATCCGGACGACGGCACCGACGCGGACACGTTGCTGATGAACGCCGACACCGCGATGTACCGTGCCAAGGAGGCCGGTCGCGGCAGGTTCCAGTTTTACAACCGTTCGATGAACGAGCGCGCGCTCGACCGGCTCATGATGGAGTCGATGCTGCGCCGCGCCCTCGAGCGTGACGAGTTCGTGCTGCACTTCCAGCCGCGAGTCGACGTCAGGAGCGGCATGATCGTGGGCGCCGAAGCGCTGATTCGATGGATGCATCCGGAGCGCGGCCTGATCCTGCCTGGCGAGTTCATCCCACTGGTCGAAGACAGCGGCTTGGTCATTCGACTCGGCGAATGGGTCATCGACGCTGCATGCCGTCAGAACGCTGCCTGGCACGCCGCCGGTCTGCCCGTCATTCCGGTGGCGGTCAACCTCGCTTCGACTCACCTGCGCGAGCGGGGTCTGCCGGACCTGGTGGCACGCGCAATTAGGCGGCATGCGCTGCCGGCAAGCGGGCTCGAGATCGAGGTCACCGAGTCGATCCTGCTCGTCGAGCCGGAGCTCAGCCTGGAGATCGCCACCCGACTCGAATCGATGGGCGTGCGGTTGTCGATCGACGACTTCGGTACCGGCTATTCGTCGCTGAGCTACCTGAAGCGGTTGCCGATCAACTCGTTGAAGATCGACCGGTCTTTCGTGCGAGATCTGGCCACCGATCCCGACGATGCTGCCATCATCACCGCCATCATTGCGATGGCGCATGGCTTGAAGCTGAAGGTCGTTGCCGAAGGGGTGGAAACTCAGGCACAGCTCGCGTTCTTGCGCGCCCGAGGCTGCGACGAATATCAAGGGTTTCTGATGAGCCGGCCGCTGGAGGGACCAGCGTTCGCTCGGCTCTTTGAAGACAGGCGACACGGCAGTCTTTCGCTGTCGGCGGTCTAGAGTAGAGAGTGGTTTCGTGTGAAAGTGACTGCTACAGGTAGGCTTGCGCAACCTGCGAAAGACGCCGAACGCCAACGGACAGTCGCTCATAGCGTTGGCAATGGCCGAACGACTGCATTCCGCCGCTTTGTTCGGTCGTTCCTAGGTCGGGTTTGGGTCGTCTTCGACCGCACGGTCACCGCAGCCGATCGGCAGGTCTGCGTGAGATTGCCGTCATAGCAGTTCGGGTGTCGGCAATGTGTCGTTGATCTGCCGTTCGGATTCATTCGGTGGACTTCGCTGGACGGCCAGTTGCGGTCCTCCACAAGCGGCAGCTTTCAGGCATCGTGTCCATAGGCGCGCGCAGCTCGAATGCCCTTCACAAGTGCTTCATGCAGGGGA
>Ga0066710_100006259_pt1 | contig 11065 bp, 13 predicted proteins | sample GraSoiAngelo_159_FD_79666 | JGI IMG/M metagenome (GOLD analysis project Ga0066710, IMG submission 79666) | Grasslands soil microbial communities from the Angelo Coastal Reserve, California, USA - 14_1009_16_40cm | ecosystem: Environmental > Terrestrial > Soil > Grasslands | place: USA...
AGCTTCCGCAGAACGGACTCGGTCACCGAGCGATCGTCGAGAACGGCGCGTAGCCGCGCCTTGAGCGCGAAGTCGAGCGTCTCCGGCACGAGTCGCGATTATCAACCACCCGTCTTCGAGAAGTGCTGGTAGTCCGGTGTCGCCGCCCAGCGGCCGCCCCAGACCCAACCCACGGCGGCGAACGCGCGCACGAGCACGCCGCCGGCCACCGCCATGCCCGGCCGTACGCGTGACCGGTCGCGATAGGCGGCGCCCGCCGGCGGGATCACCCGGCTTCCCTCGATGTACGGGTTCTCGAGGTCGTTGACGTCGATTGCGGTGCCGTACGCGTGCGCCGACCAGCGCTTCGGGCCCGAGGCGACCGCGTAGCGGCAGTTGAACGCGGACGTGTCGTCCGCCGCGGCCGCGCGGTCGTCGCTGCCGCCGTACCGGGCGACGGGAACCATCCGCCGGATCGGGAAGCGCGCCGCGTAGAGGCGGCGAAAGACGACGCTCACGTCACGCGTGACCGACCGGTCGACGACGAGCTCACCGCGATGGCCGCGGCCGTCGAAGTCGACGTAGGAGACGAACAGCCGACGCAGCTGCGCGGGGCCGACGGGACAGCCCCTGTGCCACGAGCGGCCGAGCTGGGCGGCCGTCACAGGTGCGACCGTGGCCTGGAACGGTGGCAGCGCGGGCATCGTTCGAGCGTAGATGCTGACCGTTGCGCTCGTCCTGGCACTCCACGCCTGCCCGCAGAAGATCGTGGTCACGGCGCCGTCCGCCCGGGCGACGACGGCGTCGCTCTCCCTGCTCGAGTGCGGGCGGCGCGTCGCCGGGCCGTTTCGCGCGCGGGTGGGCCTCAACGGCCTCTCCGCCCACCATCGCGAGGGCGACGGCACGACGCCGCTCGGCACGTTCGGGATCGGGCCGACGATCTACGGCCTCGATCCGAATCCCGGGGTGCGCCTCGCCTACCACCGGCTTCGTTGCGGCGACTGGTGGGACGAGGATCCCGCGTCGCCGACGTACAGCCGGTTCCGTCATCTCGCCTGCGGCACGACGCCCGCGTTCGGGGGCAGCAGCGAGGCGCTCTGGCGCAGCCCCGTCGCGTATCGCGAGTTCGCGTTCGTGGAGTACAACGCCGCGCCCGCGATTCCGGGCCGCGGCTCGGCGATCTTCCTGCACGACGACCGCGGCCACGCGACCAACGGCTGCGTGAGCCTGCCGCGGCCCGAGCTGGTCGGGATCCTGCGCCGGCTCCGGCCCGGAGCCGCCATTCAGATCAAGCTTGCTGCATAATTTGCATCTATCTGTATACTTTCCAACTCGATGGCGACCGCTGCGATTATCGGCACGGCCGGCTACGTCGGTCAGGAGACGCTCGACCGGCTGCTCGCGCATCCCGGGCTGGAGCTCGTCGCGCTCGGCTCGAACACCCTGGCGGGCAGGTCCGCCGGCGCGCTCGATCCTCGCCTGAACGGCTCGCTGCCGTCGTTCGTCCCCAACGACGAGGCCGCCGCGAGCGGCGCCGACGTCCTCTTTCTCTGCCTCTCGCACGACGAGGCGGCGGCCTTCGAGCCCGACGCAGAGGCGCGCGTGACCCCCTGGGACGACGTTCCCGACGACTGGCTCGGGCTCGACATCGGCCCCGAGACGCGCGGTCGGTTCGCCGAGCGGATCGGTGCGGCACGAACCGTCTTCTGGAACGGGCCGATGGGGGTCTTCGAGTGGCGGCGCTTCGCGGGCGGCACGCGGGCGGTGGCCGAGGCCGTGGCGACGGCCGACGCGCGGACGGTCGTCGGCGGCGGCGACTCGGTGCGCGCGGTCGAGGAGCTCGGTCTGGCCGAGCAGATCGACTGGATCTCGACCGGCGGCGGGGCCTCGCTCGAGCTCCTCGAGGGCAAGGAGCTTCCTGGGATCGCGGCGATTCCCGAGGCGTGACGATGCGCAAAACCGGCACACTCCCGCGCACCACGGGTCAAGATTCCCGCGGTAGGCTGAAACTGGAGGGAGGCCCGCGGCGGCCCCGAGCTCGATGCTGATCGCCGGCAACTGGAAGATGTTCAAGGGGCCGCGGGAGACGGCCGAGTTCTGCGCTCGCTTCGACCCGCCTCCTGGCGTCGACGTCGTCCTCTGCCCGCCATTCGTGTCGCTCCAGGCGGGGCTCGCGAGCCGACTGACCGTCTACGCCCAGAACGTCCACTGGGACGCCGAGGGCGCCTTCACCGGTGAGGTCTCGGCCGAGATGCTGCTGGAGCTCGGCGTCAGCGGTGCAATCGTCGGGCACTCGGAGCGGCGTCGGTACTTCGGCGAGACCGACGAGACGACTGCACGCCGTGCCGCGCACGCACTCGAAACCGGGCTGCGCGTGATCGCCTGCGTCGGGGAGACGGAAGCCGAGCGCGACGCGGGTCGTACGGAGGAGGTGCTGGCCCGCCAGGTCGAGGTGCTCGAGCCGCACGAGCGGCTCATCGTCGCCTACGAGCCCGTGTGGGCGATCGGCACCGGAAAGACCGCAACCCCGGCGCAGGCGCAGCAGGCACACGCCTTCATCAAGGGCCTCATCGACGCCCGCGTCCTCTACGGCGGCTCCGTCAAGCCCGAGAACGCCGAAGAGCTGCTCGCCGAGCCCGACGTGAACGGGGCACTCGTCGGCGGAGCATCGCTCGACGTGGATGCATTCACGGAGATTTGCCGGACGGCGACCCGTATCCCGTCGTAGCGCTCGTCGTCCTCGACGGCTGGGGCTGTGCTCCGCCGGGGCCCGGAAACGCGGTCGCCCAGGCCGAGACTCCGGTCTTCGACGCCCTCTGGGCGCGCTGCCCGCACACCACGCTCTCCGCTTCCGGGGAGGCCGTCGGCCTGCCGGAGGGTCAGATGGGCAACTCGGAGGTGGGCCACCTCACGATCGGCGCGGGCCGCGTCGTCCCTCAGGATCTCGTGCGCATCAACCGCGCCATCGAACGCGGGGACTTCTTCACCAACGAGGCGCTGACCGCGGCTTTCCGGCGCGCGCGTGACCGGGGCGCGAACGTCCACCTGCTCGGGCTCGTTTCCTACGGCGGTGTCCATTCGCACATCGATCACCTTCGTGCCCTCCTCGAGCTGGCGCGGCGGGAGGGCATGGCGGAGCGGACCTACGTCCATGCGTTCACGGACGGCCGCGACGTCTCGCCCCGCGCTGCCGCGAGCGACCTCGCCGAGCTCGTCGCCGAGGGCGCACGGATCGTGACGATCTCGGGCCGCTACTACGCGATGGATCGCGACAAGCACTGGGAGCGGACCGAGCGCGCGCTCGCGGCGATCGTCCGCGGCGAGGGCGCAACCGCCGACGACCCGGTCGCGGGAGTGCGGGCGAGCTACGACGCCGGGGTCACGGACGAGTTCGTCGAGCCGGTTGTGCTGCCCGGACCCCGCCTCGATGCACGTGACGCGGCGATCTTCTTCAACTTCCGTCCCGACCGGGCCCGACAGCTGACCGAGAAGCTCCTTGACACCGGCTACGACCTGACGACGATGACCGGCTACCGCGAGGACTTCGATTGCCCGGTCGCGTTCCCGGAGCAGCACGTCGAGGCTGCGATAGCGGAGGTCCTGGCCGAGCGCGGCATTCGCCAGCTGCACGTGGCCGAGACCGAGAAGTACGCGCACGTCACCTACTTCTTCAACGGCGGCAACGAGCGGGAGTGGGAGGGGGAGACGCGCATTCTCGTCCCCTCGCCGAGGGACGTGGCGACGTACGACGAGAAGCCCGAGATGTCCGCACCGGAGGTCACGCGCCGCTTCTGCGACGAGATCGGGGACGGCTACCGCTTCGCGATCGTCAACTTCGCCAACCCGGACATGGTCGGCCATACGGGGGTCATCCCCGCGGTCGTGCGCGCGGTCGAGACCGTGGATGCGTGCCTTGGCCGGATCGTCGAGGCGGTGGAGGCCCTCGGGGGCGTCTGCGTCGTGACCGCCGACCACGGAAACGCCGAGCAGATGCTCGAGGAGGACGGCGCGAGCCCGCACACGGCGCACACGACGAACCCCGTCCCGCTCGTCGTCACCGCGCCGACAGGACGCCTCGCAGAGGGCGGCACGCTCGCCGACCTCGTCCCCACCTGCCTCGCGCTCCTCGGCGTGCCGGCCGCGCCCGAGATGTCGGGCAGGAATCTTCATCAGCCCGGCTAATGGCGCCTCTATACTTCGCGGACAGCGGTTCGCGGACTCGCCCGGTGCCTCTGCCACAACCAGAACACTTTCTCCTGCGCCAGGCCCAGCGCGGAGACGAGCACGCCTTCTCCGAGCTCGTGCGCACCTACGAGGTCCCGGTCTTCAACTACGTCTTTCGCATGGTGGGCGACCGGTCGCTCGCCGAGGACCTGACGCAGGACATCTTCCTGCGCCTCTTCCAGGGCCTTCCCGGCTTTTCGCTCCGCTGCCGCTTCACGACCTGGCTCTTCCAGGTGGCGAAGAACCGCGTGCTCGACGAGCTCCGCGCACGCGAGCGGCGGCCGCAGAGCCCGCTCGCGCTCGACGAGATGCCGCAGCTCGACGTCGTGGACGCGCCGCTCGAGCGCGTGGAGGCGATCGACGCCGTCTGGCGGGCCGTCGGCGAGCTCAACCCGGATCTGCGGATGGCGCTCCTCCTGCGCGACGTCGTCGGGCTCTCGTACATGGAGATCGCCGACTCGCTCGAGATCACCCTCGCCACGGTCAAGTGGCGGATCTACAAGGGGCGCGAGGAAGTCCAGCTCGCGCTCGCCCGCGAGGGCATCCTCGTCTCCGAGGACGACGCGGCCTCTCTCTAGGCGCGCGTCTCGTCCGCCGGCCAGATCACGCTCGCCTTGTAGGGCAAGCCCGCCGTGCGGGTCTCGAACGTGAAGTAGCCGAGCGTGATCTCGGGCCCGTCGAAACGCGAGGCTGTGATCGCCCCGTGCCCGCCCTGGTTGCGGACAACCCGCTCGACGGTCTCGCTCCCGTCCACCGTCCGCTCCCCGACGACCGAGCCGAGCAGCTCGCAGGCGCGCGCGTTCGCGGCAACGTACCGCCGGTCCTCGTCCCAGACGAGAATCCCGACGGAGGCCGACGCGGCCGCCTCGGCGAGCAGCATGAGCTGGACCTCTTCGTTCGCCAACCCCCGCGCATCGCCGGCCGCCATGCGCTGACCGTAACGCATTTTGGCCCACGTTCGAGCAGGTTTTTTGTGACTACGACCCGCGAGTGTGGTCCCGGATCCACTGCTCGAGGTTGCGCGCCTGCTGGGCCGGGTCCTGAGCAGCCGGAACCCCGGCGACGGGTTGTGTCGGCGTGGGCGTCCTGGCCCCGCCGCCGCGCGAGACGAGCGCGAAGCCGACCGCGATCAGCGCGGCCAGCGCGGCTGCGATCAGGAGGCCCCGCGTCGAGAGCCAGCGCGTTCGGTAGATCGGCCCGAGCGGGAGCGTGAGGGCCTCGGAAGGAGGCCGGCGCGGCTTCGGAAGCGGGACGGTGAGCTCCTCGGACGGCCGCGTCCGCAGATCGGCCGCGAGCTCGGCGGCGGAGGAGGGTCGGTAGCGTGGGTTCCGCGCCAGGCAGCGCATCACGGCCGCCTCCGCGGAATCCGGGACGTCGGGCGCCAGCTCGCGAACGGGCCGCACCGCCCGCCCCTCGTCTTCGGCGAGCTGGCCGAGCGCCTCGATCCGGTAGGGAGGCTCGCCGGTGAAGAGCTCGTAGAGGACGACGCCGAGCGAGTAGAGGTCGGCGGCGGGCGTCGCGGGCTCGCCGCGCGCCTGCTCCGGCGCGAGGTAGTTCGCGGTGCCGAGGACGGTGCCCGCCTGTGTCAGCTGGGTCGCGTCCTCGGGACGGGCGATCCCGAAATCGGCGACCTTGAGCAGCCCGTCGTCTCGAAGGAGGAGGTTCGCCGGCTTGACGTCCCGGTGGACGACCCCCTGGGTGTGCGCGTACTCGAGCGCGGCGCACGCCTGCTGTGCAAGCTCGATCGCGCGCGAAGGCTGAACGCGGCCCTCACGACGGAGAACCTCGTCGAGGCCTTCGCCCTCGACGTACTCCATCACGATGAAGAGCCGGCCGTCGTCTTCGCCGGCGTCGAAGACCTGGACGACGTTCTGATGCGCGAGCCGCGCCGCCGTCGTCGCTTCCCGCCTGAAGCGGGCGACGAACTCCGGGTCGTGCGCGAACGGCGCGCCCAGGACCTTCAACGCAACCGGCCGGTCGAGCTGTGCGTCGTGTGCGAGGTAGACGGACGCCATGCCGCCGTGGCCCAGCAGGCGCTCGACGGCGAAGCGGCCGTCCGCATAGGTCTCAGTCGCCGTGCTCGTCTCCGTGGTGTTTTCCCTTGTGCTCGTGCTTCTTCGTCTTCGCCGGAGCCGGTGGCGGGAGCTCGATCGCGGCGAGGAGCCGGTTTGCGCCCGCGAGGAGGGGCTCCTGGAGCGACGTCGGCACGCGGCCGGCGTCGATGGCGGCGACGACCGCCGCCCGGAGCGCGAGCGCATCCCGACGTGCGGAGGCCGGGTCCCCGGAGCCGAGCTCGGCGGTGATCTTCGCCGTGCGGTCGGTGAGGCTCCGCCCGAGCGAAGCTGGGAGCTGGGACGGCTGCGCCTGCTGAGTGCTCCCGCCGCAGCCTGCCGCGACGAGCAGCGCGGCGCTACACGCCGTGCTCGAGACGATCCGCCAGCGCTTCGGGGAGTCCCCGCTCACGGATCTCGGCCTGGGTCCTTTCGACCGGGTACGCGGCACGCCTGAAGCTTGCCCGATGGGCTGCGAGGTCAAGCAGCAGGTAGGCGGCCCGCGGATCGCCGTCCCTCGGCTGGCCGACCGAGCCGGGGTTCAAGAGCCAGCGGCGTTCGGGGTCGAGCTCGAGCTCGGTGCCGGCGGGAGCGAGGCCTCCGTCGAGCCTCCCTTCGCCGAACGCGAGCGCCAGCGGGACATGGCTGTGACCCACCATGACGATCGGCTCGTTCGCCTGGAGGAGCGACGCGAGCGCCACCTCCGGCGACAGGACGTACTCCCAGACCGGATCGCGGGGACTCCCGTGGTAGAGACCGACGTTCGCGTGCACCGCCGACGGTTCGAGCGACTCGAGGTATCGCCTCGGCTCGTCTTCGAGCACCTCGGCGGTCCAACGGGCGCTCTCGGCGGCTTCGTGCGAGAATTCGGCGAGGTCGAGCCGTCCGAGCACGCCGAGGTCGTGGTTGCCGACGAGACTGAGAGAGGCGCGGCCCGCGACGATCGTGCAGCAGCGGTTCGGCCGGGGGCCGTACCCGACCAGGTCGCCAAGACACCAGATCTCGTCCGGGACGTCCTCCTCGATTGCCGCCAGCACCGCTTCGAGCGCATGCAGGTTTCCGTGAATGTCAGAGACGACCGCCGCGCGCACCGGAGGCGGGCAACGTTACCCGCGCTCGTGGCGGCCGCGCTCCTCGCGCTCTGCGCCGTGGCGGGCGTGTTGCTGTGGCGGACCGTGGTACCCCCGCTGCGGCTCCCCCAGCTCGATCCGGCGCCGTACTTCACGGCGGCCGGGCTCGCCAGGATCCACCGCTTCCGCCACGTCTCCCGCGGGCTCCTGCTCGGTTCGCTCGCGGCGCAGCTGCTCGTCCTCGCCCTCCTCGCCTGGCGTGGGCGGACGCTCGCCGCGCGGTTGCCGCTCCCGACCCGGGCGCGGGTTCGCACCGGCGTCGCCGTCGGGCTCCTCGCGGTCGTCGCGGTTTGGCTCGTCACGCTCCCCGTCGACGGCGTCTTCCACTGGTGGTCGGCGCGTTACGGGCTGACGAACCAGGGCTACGCGGCGTGGCTCGGGGACGAGGCGGTCGCCCTACTCGTCCGCGCCGTCCTTGTTGCGCTGGCCGTCGCGATCGTGATGACGCTCGCCGGACGCCTCGGAGCATGGTGGTGGCTGGTCGGAGCGCCGGCGCTGGCGGGCGCGGCCGTCGTCTACGTCGTCCTCCAGCCGGTCGTCGTCCAGCCGTTGCTGACGAGCGTGCATCCGCTCAGGAATCCGGCGCTCACGCGCGAGCTCGAGGCGCTCGCCCGCCGCATGGGCGTCCATGTGAGCGGCGTCGACGTCGAGAACGCGAGCAGCCAGACGACCGCGGCGAACGCCGAGGCGGTCGGCGTCGGCCCGAGCGGCCGCGTCGTCCTCTGGGACACGCTGCTCGACAGCCGTTTCAGCCGCGCGGAGATCCGGGTGGTCGCAGCGCACGAGTTCGGGCACGTGAAGCGGCACCACGTCTGGAAGGGTCTCGCCTGGTTCGCCGTGATCACGATCCCGGCCGCGGCGATTCTCGCTCTCGTCTGCGAGCGCGCCCGGCGGGGCGGCGTGGCGCACCCGGCAGTCGTGCCGCTCGGGCTGCTCCTCGCCTTCGTCCTCTTCCTCGCGACGCTGCCGCTGCAGAACGCCGTCTCGCGCCGCTACGAGGCGGAGGCCGACTGGCTCGCGCTCGAGGCGACGCGGGATCCGGGCGCGATGATCGCGCTCCAGCAGGGCTTCGTCCGCACGTCGCTTGCCGATCCGCATCCGCCGGCCTGGGTGACCGTGTTCTTCGGCGACCATCCGACGACCATGCAGCGGATCGGAATGGCCGTCGCGTTCAGGAAGGTTGCTCGGGCAGGTTCCTGATTCCCTCGCGCGTCTCCCACTTCGACCAGCTGTCGCTCATCGCGTCGAGGAGCTCGCGCATGAAGCGCGGCGACATGTTCACCCGGCTGACGACGACGCCGGGGACGTCGCCCTCCTCGACCTCGTGGTCGATGCGCGCGAACGTCAGGGTGAACTCATAGTCGGAGAAGCTGACGTTCGCGAAGTTCGCATAGACCCCGGCGAGGTTGTCGGGATCGAGGTGGATGTTGAGCTGGCGCTCCTGGCTCTCGTCCTCCATGCGGCTACGATACTACGGCCGTGACGGACTCCTTTAGCGCGCGCCGGGTCGCACGCGTGGCCGTTGGCGGCTGACGGGACGACTGCCGTCGAGCGGCTGGCCGCCGAGATCGGCCGTCTGGCAGAAGCGGAGGTCGAGCTCGAGCGCCCGCGCGACCCCAGCCACGGGGACTACGCGACCAACGTCGCGATGCGCCTCGCACCGCTCCGCGGGCGGCCCCCGCGTGAGCTCGCCGAAGAGCTTGCGGACGCGGCGACGGGGTTGCGGCAGGTCGAGCGCGCCGAAGTTGCAGGGCCCGGCTTCCTGAACCTCTTCGTCACCGACGCGTGGTATGCGGGGGCGCTCGGGGAGGTGCTCGAGCGTGGGCGCGACTATGGCGCCGGCACGCCGGAGTCGCGTCCCCAGCGCGTCCAGGTCGAGATGGTCTCTGCGAACCCGACCGGCCCCATCACGGTTGCTTCCGCCCGGAACGGCGCTCTCGGGGACTCGATCGCGCGCCTGCTCGAATTCGCTGGGCACGAGGTCGCGCGCGAGTACTACTACAACGACGCGGGTGGGCAGATGGACCGGTTCCGCGCGTCCGTCGAGGCGATCCGGCGTGGGGAGGAGCCGCCGGAGGACGGCTACGGAGGCGAGTACATGAAGGAGCTCGCGCAGCTCGACGGCGATCCGGTGCCGCACATGCTGGAACGCATCGAGGCGTCGCTCGCACGCTTCAGGATCTACTTCGACTCCTGGGCACGCCAGAGCGAACTGGAGCACGAGCTGACGGAGCTCCTGGAGCGGCTGGACACGTACGAGCAGGACGGGGCGATCTGGGTTCGCTCGACGGACTACGGCGACGAGAAGGATCGCGTGCTCATCCGCTCGCCCGAGCGCGGCGGCCTCCCGACCTACGAGGCGGCCGACATCGTCTACCTGCGCGACAAGCTCGAGCGCGGCTTCGATCGGGCCATCTACGTCCTCGGAGCCGACCACCACGGCCTGCGCTCGTGGTACGAGGTGATCGCGCGCATGCTCGGGTACGACCCCGACCGTGTCGAGGTGATCCTCTACCAGCTCGTCCACCTCGTTCGCGGGGGCGAGCAAACGAGGATGTCGAAGCGGCGGGGCGACGTGGTCTTCCTCGACGAGTTCATGGAGGAGGTCGGAGTCGACGCAGCCCGCTGGTACCTCGTCTCGCGCGGCCCGGACCAGACGATCGAGGTCGACGTCGACCTCGCGCGCGAGCGGAGCGAGAAGAACCCCGTCTACTACGTCCAGTACGCGCACGCCCGGATCGCCGGGATCCTGCGGAATGCCGGCACGACGAAGGCCTCGCCGGAGCTTCAGGGCGAGCTCACGGACGAGGAGCGCGACCTCGTGAAGCGCCTGGCCGACTTCCCTCTCGTTGCGGCGGAAGCGACGCACCGGCGCGCGCCCCACGCGATCCCGACGTATGCGATCCGGCTTGCGGACGACTTCCATCGCTTCTACCACAATCAGCGCGTGCTCGGGAGCGAGACGGAAAGCTTCCGGCTCGCGCTCATCGAGGCGACCCGGGGCGTGATCGCCCGCTCGCTCGACCTGATCGGCGTGGTCGCCCCTGACCGCATGTGACGGCCGCCTGCGGCGGCGCGCTGTTTTAGCCTGAGGCCGGTGCGCAATACACTGAGAGGCGAAGGAGGGCGGAGAAAACATGAGCAAAATCACGATTTCTGCGATCAAGGCCGATGTCGGCGGCTACGTCGGCCACGGAGACGTCCACCCGGACATGCTCGCCGAGGCGGAGAGCAGGGTGCAGGAAGGGATCTCGAGCGGGCTGCTCGTCGACGGCAAGGTCGGCGCGTGCGGCGACGACATCAACCTCGTCCTGAGCCACGAGCACGGCGTCGACGCCGAGGACGTACATCGGTTCGCCTGGGACTCGTTCCTCGCCGCGACGAAGGTCGCGAAGCGCCTCCACCTCTACGGCGCCGGCCAGGATCTCCTGGCCGACTCGTTCTCGGGGAACATCCGCGGCGCCGGCCCAGGCGTCGCCGAGCTGGAGATCGAGGAGCGGCCGTCCGAGCCGTTCATCGTCTTCGCGGCCGACAAGACCGAGCCGGGCGCCTGGAACCTCCCGGTCTACAAGATCTTCTGCGACCCCTTCAACACGGCCGGGCTCGTGGTCGACCCGAAGATGCACGGCGGGTTCGCGCTCGAGGTGCACGACTTGATGGAGAACAAGGGTGTCGTCTTCG
>Ga0066710_100006260_pt1 | contig 11063 bp, 9 predicted proteins | sample GraSoiAngelo_159_FD_79666 | JGI IMG/M metagenome (GOLD analysis project Ga0066710, IMG submission 79666) | Grasslands soil microbial communities from the Angelo Coastal Reserve, California, USA - 14_1009_16_40cm | ecosystem: Environmental > Terrestrial > Soil > Grasslands | place: USA...
AAGGGCTATTGCAGGAAGAATTGTCTATGGAGGAAATTTGGAAACTTGTGAATTCTGAACCAAGGAATACGACAAACCCTTGAAGTTTCCAATGCCCGGAACACCCCACCGTTTCACAATTTTCAAATGCGCATACACGCGCTGGCTCCGGTCTGCAATCATTGCTTGTGTCGCATTATCGGCCACGGCGTCGAAGGAAAAACCGGAGCGCTGTTCTGTTCGGCCAATTGTGCAAAGATGGAAGGTGTCAGTGAAGTGAAGGACCGCGCGTCGTGACCTTACGCCGCCGATTTGTCGCCAGGTGATTTTTTCGCGTGATGCCGTTCTTCCGCTGAATCCACGGACAGAGATCGGTGAAGATCTTTGTCCGTGCGTGCGAGATACGCCAGGCGCCGATAGTGTTTTTGAAGATTATTCAGCTCTTCCTCGTTCCACTCTTCGAGGTCAATCAGCCGGTTGCTGGCCCCTCTCACTGCCGCAACGAGCTCATTCAGTTTCAACTGCACCGCCTCGTTTTCTTTGTTCTGAGCGCGCTGGATTAAGAAAACCATGAGGAATGTGACGATCGTGGTGCCCGTATTGATTACGAGTTGCCACGTATCAGAAAAACCAAAAAGCGGGCCGCTAGCCAGCCACACAACGAGCGAGCCCGCCGCGATCGCGAATGCCCAGCTCGTTCCGGTATATTTTGTCGCCGTGCAGGAAAGACGCTCGAGAGTTTTGTTGATTTGAACGCGCATACCGGATGCCGGATGGACCCAGAGCAATCAAGAGCACGCGCGGGGCCAATTATCCTCCGTAACTTTGAGGCGCCATGATGCGTAGGTACCGGCGGAGAAAGAACATGCACATTCTGATGGCGGCGCTCGCTCTGATTTCAATATTTCTCTTCCCGATCAATGGTTCGTCTCAAACACCGCATATAGACCTGCATTCGATCACGGATACACGGTTGACTGCCCCTACATTCATGACCAATTCTCACGACGGTACCGGACGTCTGTTTGTTCTCGAACAAGGCGGCCGGATCCTGGTCGTGAAGCCGGATACGCGCGCGTCGACGCTATTCCTGGATCTGACCGACAGGGTCATGACGAGCACCGAGCGTGGACTGCTGGGACTGACGTTTCATCCTCAATTCACGGACAACCGCGAATTTTTCGTCGATTACACGAGGAAGCCTGATGGCGCCATCGTCGTGGCCCGTTACAAGGTGTCGGCAACGAATCCCAACATGGTGGACCCTGGTGAAACCGTTGTCTTGACGATTCCGCATCTGGCCGCCGAACACAACGGTGGAATGATCGAGTTCGGTTCGGACGGTTACCTATACATTTCGACAGGCGACGGCGGCGCGTCGTATGACCCTGCGAACAATGCCCAGGATCTCAACAGCCTTCTCGGCAAGATTCTGCGCATCGATGTGGATTCGCCGGCAGGTTCCACCCTTCGCTATTCGTCGCCGCCAGACAATCCGTTTTATGGCTCGACCGTTGGCCGTGACGAAATATTTGCGCTGGGCTTCAGAAATCCCTGGAGGTTTTCTTTCGATCGCGCAACCGCCGAGATGTATGTCGGCGATGTGGGACAGGATACCTTTGAAGAGGTCGACGTCGCCGAATCCGGAGGGAACTACGGGTGGCGTGTCTTTGAAGGAACGGTCTGTACGAACAAAGGACCGGCGGCTTGCGACCCGGACAAGTACATCCCGCCAATCCTGCAGTACGGACACTCCGGCAAGGGCGGCACATGTGCGATAACAGGCGGGTACGTGTATCGCGGAAACAAGCAGAGCCTTCCATTCGGTGCGTACATATACGGTGACTACTGCACCGGCCAGATTTACATGCTGTATCACGGTGAACAACAGCTTCTTTTGGATACGACGAAGCAAATCACGTCGTTTGGGGAAGACGAAGAGGGCGAGATCTACGTCGTCGGCGGCACCGTTGATCGAATCGTTAATCGGGAAGGTCCGTTTGCCTCGACAACTTCATTCGAATTAAATCCGGGCGGCACACTCTCGTTCGAGAGCCCCGGCGTATCCGATCACGTTTCCGTCGCTCACCCTCAGATTCAGACAGACGACGATCAACTGCGGCCTTCCGCGCTGGCATTCATCGGATTCCGACAGGACGGCGTACTCATTTCAGAATCCGCAGTTCCAGCGACCGCTTTGTTTGAATCCGGGCGTGTGTATGTCGAGACGGGTGAGGGACACGACACGGGTATCGCTCTCGTGAACCCGGACATGGTGCGTCCGACGACTGTGTCGTTTTATTTCACCGATACGGACGGAAACGATTTCGGCGAAAGTCTCGTAAGAATTCCGGCAGGCGGCAAAATCGCGGCGTTCCTTCATGAAGCGCCATTCTATGGACCGGCTGTCTTCAGAGGCACGTTTACGTTCGATTCGTCGGTTCCCTTATCCGTCATCGCGCTTGAAGGAATCACTAACCAGAGAGCGGAATTCCTGACTACAACTCTTCCCATCGTGGATCTCGCTACACCGGATGGGTCACCCATACTGATGCCCCACGTCGCAGTTGGCGGGCGGTGGGCAACCGACATCATTCTGGTCAATCCGACTGACGATCGGCTGAGCGGCGTCATGCAGTTTCTTCCTGCGCAGCAAAACTCGTTGAGGAGTGACTCTCCGTATTCAATTCCGCGTCGCAGTTCGATCAAATTAGGAATCAGCGGCCAGACTTCGGAGATCGTCGGCATGGTGAAGGTCGTACCGGATCAGGACAATGTCACGCCGTCAGTTGCTGCCATCTATACCTTCACATCAGGAGGAATTCTTGTTTCCGCAAGTGGGGCAGCCGCAAACGACGAGTCGAATGATTTCGATATCTACTCCGAGATTTCCGGTCAGCCTGGAACGATCGGATCCATTCAGACTGGTGTTGCAATAGCCAATGCATTCGACAAGGACGTCGATGTCCGATTTGAATTCGTTAGCCTGGACGGAAAATCAACGGGAATCGCCGGCGTTTTGGAACTGCCCGCACACGGACAGATTCACTCGTCCATACCGGAATTGCCGGGAGCGGAAAACCTGCCGCGGCCATTTCAGGGAACGCTGCACATTTCGAGCGCGACACCCATCGCAGCGCTTGCCATTCGCGCCCGCTACAATGAGCGCGGCGACTTTTTGCTTTCGACTACACCGCCTTCGCCGTCGGATCCGGAAGATAATCCGCAGGACGAAGCTTTCATTCCGCAGATTCTCGACGGCGGGGGCTACAGTACCCAGATTGTCATTTTCGGAGGAACAGATGAGGAACAACCGGCTTCGGGAAATATTTATTTCTTTGATGCTGACGGGCAACCGATCGATCCGCCGGTCGAATAGATTAGAATATCGGGATTCACGGTTTTGATAAATCACGAGCGGCTGCGAGTGCAAGCCCGATAGGGCGCAGCCATTGGATAAAAGGAGGACACTTGACTGCATTCGTTTCTCAAAAAGCACCGGATTTTTCGGCTGAGGCCTACGTGAATGGCGAGTTCAAGAAAGTCTCGCTTGCGGACTACAGAGGTAAGAAATTGGTTCTGTTTTTTTATCCGCTGGACTTCACTTTCGTTTGCCCGACGGAGATCCTGGCGTTTGCGGACCGTCTCGCGGAATTTAAAAAACGCGATACGGAAGTGATCGGCGTCTCCGTCGATTCGAAATTCACACACAAGGCGTGGGCCGACACGGAACGGGCGGATGGCGGCATCAAAGGAGTCAACTTTCCGCTCGTCTCCGATATCAACAAGACGATCGCGCGCGATTACGGGGTGCTGATCGAGGATGCAGGAATCGCTCTACGCGGGCTGTTCATGATCAATAAAGACGCCGTCCTGAAGCACGCGACGATCAATCATCTTGATCTCGGAAGAAACATCGATGAGGTTCTGCGATTGCTCGACGCGATCGACCACACGGAAAAACACGGCGAAGTTTGCCCCGCGAACTGGAAATCAGGCGACAAGGCAATGAAGCCGACGCAGGCCGGCCTTCGCGAGTACGTTCGCAAATAGCAGGGAAAATTCGGGGTCTGACTGGTTGTTTCCTATTTTTCAATACTTGAAAAAAATAGGAAACAACCAGTCAGACCCCGAATTTTCTCAACCGAATTTTCTCAAAACTATTGTTGACAGATTAGAAACGCTGGGTTAAAAAAGTGGGGCCGCACGAAGTTGTGCGGTCGTATTTCTGAAGACATCGACGTCCTGAGAGTTTTGCTCTCCGGGCGTTTTTTTTTGCTCTAAAACACAGAGAGAAAGGCTGGAGTATGAAAATCAACAAATCAATCCTCGCACTCACCATCGTTCTGTTGGTGGCGCTCACCGGCCAGGTGGCGATGGCGCAGAGCACAATTTTCAACATTCCGACAACGGATACGGTAGCGAAAGGCAAGGGCTATTTCGAATTCGATTACCTCGGCCAGCTTCCCGGACCAGATCCCGGCAACCGCTTTGACTATTTCGTTCCACGCGGTATTGTTGGCGTGGCCAACAACGTCGAAGCCGGCGTTAACGTCAATATTGGGCACACGAAGGGCTTCAACCAAGCGTTGATTCAGCCCAATTTGAAGTGGAAGTTCTTCAACAATGACGACAAGGGAGTAGCAGCAGCGCTGGGCGGCATCGCATACTTCGCCGGGAACAACCGCGATAGTACCCGTGATTTCGGGATCGTCTACGGCAACGTCAGCAAGAAAGTTAAATCCGGCAACTATGGACCACGCTTCCACGCCGGTCCTTACGCAACCATCGGCCCCGTCGCCGACCATATAGGCGGCGTCATCCTGGGATATGAACAACCTGTCCACGCCAAGGCAAGCATCGTGGCGGACTGGTTCAGTGGCAAGAATTTCTTTGGCTACTTCACGCCTGGCGTGTCGTTCACACTGCCCGGCAGCGGACTACTCAATATCGGCTACTCGATTGGAAATGACAGCTGGGAAAACAGCAACGCGACGAAGAACCGCTACCTGTTTATCTATTACGGCGTGACATTCTAACGTTCGAGCAGCACCTTTTTGTAGCGGTGGTCTATAACCGCCGGCGGTCAGAGACCACCGCTACAGTTATAATGAAACCCACAATCACTTATGGTCGTGGCGTTCATTCTCCTGTTTGCCCAGTTGGTTCAGTCCCCTCAGGTCGTGCGAGACGGCGATTATGAAATCACCGTACCTCACGGCTGGATGGCGGAGCGAGTCGGCCGCGATGCTAGTCTCAAACACACAACCGGCGCATCACTACTGGTAATAAACTCGCGTTCGACAAACGACTTCAGCGGTTTTACCGAGCATGAGGCGGAGAGAGTTGCGAACCCACTGGGTTTCGCAACCATCAGTAAGCCGCGGCACTTCAGCAGTTCGAATCAGGAGTGGTTTGAGTACGACATTCGAGGTAACCGGCTGGCCGACCACAGGAGAATCCTGTATCGCGCGGTTCGAACCGGAACCGGCCTGACTGAAATCATCTTCGAGAGCGCCGAAGATCGGTTTGACATACTTCTCCCCGAAGCGCTCTCGATGGCTTCGTCGTTGAAATCAGTTCCGCGAAAAGTACGGGTGCGTAAGTAGCGCAGGCTTCTGCTGTGTTGCCGGGGGGCGCTTGAGATCCATTTCCTCCAGCAGCACCGATGGCGCGACAACACTCATCGGAGTTGGAACGTCCGCAGATCCGCCGAGGCGGTTCGCAACGAACGTATCGTTGCCGACAGCTTCGATCTCGCGCAGCGATCGAATGGGAATCGCACTGGCCGAAGCTCCGCGCACGAGTTCTTCGTGGCCGTCATCGACGTAAACCTTGTACGTCAACACCGGAATGCCGATTGGGCTGCGGCCGTCAGGAGTCAGGGCTTTGATGAGAAGGCAAAATTGCAGTTGTTCCCGTTTGCACGACTTGATGAGCTCCTGCTTCAACTGGTCGTAGCTCTTGCCTTCGTTCGATTCTATGAACAGGTTTCCAATTTGCGCCGTCTCACGGCCGGGAAACCCTGAACGCCCATGACCATTGGAACGAGGCAATTCCTTTGTCGGACGCCTCGACATAAGAAAGTTTCTCAAGACGCCTTCTTCAATCAGCGACACACGCTGCGCGGGCACACCTTGATCATCGACCTGATAGTGACCGATGAGTTCCTGGTTGCCGATCTGGCTCTGCGCCGGATCGTCGAATACGGAGATGAACGGCGGCAGCACTGGCCGGTTCATTCTTTCGACAAGTTCACTGAATGTCGTTTGCCCCTGTGCGAGCTCGCGTTCCGAAAGCGGAAGGCGCTGGCCGGAAAGATTCGGAGCCAGGACTCGGGCGAACATTTCCGCAGAGGCCTGTCCGGTTAGGAGAACAGGGCCGGAGAAGTCCTTGTTGAAGATGGGCGCCGTGCGCAAAGCGGTGAGGTCCGCGCCCATGCGGCGGATGGAATCATCGACCACTTGTTTCGCCGGAAGCTGTGCAAAGCTCGCCGCGTTGAACGGAATCGAGTGGACCAGGCGCATTCCATCTTCGGCTTCCGTCCGCGCCTCAATCTCTAACGTAACGATCATCGATGGCTGAAGGGTCCGCGTGCCTTCGCTGTTAACCAGATATTTGTTGATTACCAGGGCCCGCAGTGAAATCGATGATTCCTGGATCGACGGGAACTCCCGAAACATCGCGGACCAATCCCGAAGCTGTTTTTCCCACACCGTCTTATCGAATTCCAGGTGAAGCGGCGATCCAACCGAAGTGATCGCGTTCTCCATCGAAAAATCTGGGATCTGCTCGTCGCGGACCTTGTTCTGCACAAACGCGCGTTTGCGCGCGAGCTGCTCGACAGACTGTTTGTAAGCCGCGTCGGTCGCGAGCCAGAGGGAATGCCGAATGCCGTCGTAGTCATCATCGATGATTGTCGTTGTGAGCACGCCCGACTGCGGCTGAAAACCCTGCGCGATGAATTCCGAATTATCGAAATCGTAATCTCCGACTCGAACCTGCGCCTGAAGGATGCGCGCGCGGTCTTTTTTCGAAGCGGTCAAGCCGCCGAACGTAGCGTCGGCCTGATACTGCTCGCGATCCAATATGATGTATTGGATGAAGTACGGCTTTTCCAGATCTTTGAACTGCAGCTCCGAGACAGACCGCTGAAGTTCATCAGCCATCGCCTTCATCACGTTGTTCTGCTGCGCAGGAGCCTGCGCAGCAGACAGAGCCGCGCCGGCAAAGAGAACAATGAAAGTGAAAACAGCCGCCGCGCGTTTCACGGACGCACCCCATTCGAAGCGATCGGCGGCGCGAGGATTGGCGGGCGATCCGAAGATTTCGCCTTCTTCTGCACTTCGATCTGAGTTGTCAGAATGCTGGGAGATACGGCGGATACGGGTACATACCCCGACTCAGCGCCACAGAATCCATTAAAGATGTCCGGCTTGTCGCCGGCAGCGACGATCTTGCTGAACGACGTCAGCGGCGTTCCGATCAGGTCGACACCGCGAACGAGTTCGTCGGGCCGGCCATCCGCGTACACGCGGTACACCATGATCGGCGTCACCTGGAAGGACTGCGGATTTCCTCTTCCAGTGGTGGTGAAGCCGCCGGAAATATCCTTGAACAGCAGACCGAAGGTTTTGCCCTGCTTTGTCGCTTCGGCGATCAACATTTCTCGAAGTTTTGCTTCCGGAACCGTATTGGTCGCCTGGACGATCAGGTTGCCCTGCCGACCGACAGACCGGTAGCCGGGTGCTTTCCGGCCATGACCATTTGATACTTCGAAGCCGGTAATCGGGGCGCGCGACATGAGGAAATTCCTGAGAATGCCTTTATCGACAACGGTGACTTTCTGAGCTGCAACACCGTCGTCGTCGTATTTGTAATAACCGTTCAGATCCACGCCGCCGATCTGTTCGAGCGTCGGATCGTCAACGACGGAAATGAAATCCGGAAGCACAGCCTTGTTGACCTGTTTCGTAAACGTCTGGCCTTCGTTTTCGTTCTTCTGGCGCTGGCCTTCGATGCGATGTCCAAATATCTCGTGGAAGAAAACGCCGCTGGCGCGTCCTGAAAGAATCGCGGGGCCAGTGTAAGGATCGATGACGGGGGCTGCACGCAGCGCCAACAGATCTTTCACCATCGTGTCGATGGTTTCACGAATGACCTGATCGGTTGGCAGCTTGTTCGCGGAGTGTACATCGAACGCTTCGAAGCGATTCAGATCCATGCCATCATCGGCTTTTGTTCTGGCATAGATGCTCAATCGGATATTCGTCGCACCGTGCTGGACCGAGGTTCCCTCGCTGTTAACGAAGTAATTGTTGTCTCCACTCGATGACAAGCTAACGGTCCCATCATAGATCTGCGGGTATTTCTTGAATAACGCGGAGTATTCCTTCACGCGCTTTTCCCACGCGCCGCTGTCCACTTCCGCGTTCGCGAGCGGCAGAGACGCCTTCACCTCTGGCTCGCGCGAGAGATCGGCGGACGTATCCTCTTCATCGACCTTGATGGCTCGGTTCGCGCGTACCTGAATGAAGCGTTCCAACGCAGCCTTATATTTGCGGTCGGTCTCCAGCCAAATGACACTCTTTAGCGCAGCGACGTCATTGTCGAGTGGCATCACAACCGGATATGAAAACGCCGGACCCGCCGGGGTGCGCTGCCCCCGGATCTGGTGCGTGCTATCCACTTGATAGTCGCCGACGCGAACGTCGATATCCAGCAGGCGTGAGCGCTCAGTTTCATTGGACTTCAATGCTCCGAGGTCGGCCTCGACGTCGGTAGACTGAATCTCATTTACGGAATAGCTGATGAAATACGGTGCAGGATTTGCCTTTTGCTTCAGAAGATTCGTGGCGCGCGTCATTTCTTCCTGAAGCGCCTGTAGAACGGGAGTGGGACCAGGACCGGGAGATGGATTTTGTTGAGCTGCCTGAGATAAAAAACCGATCAGCGGCAGCATGAGGATGATTCCAAATATCTTCTTCATATGGGGACCTCAGTGTGGACAAATGAGGCAATTCTACACTCCGCGGCGGTGTCAGAGTGAAGCTATTTAAGCGGCAGCGGACGTGGCAGTGTCGTGCTTGCCTGCAGGACGAAGGTGAATGTTGAGAATACGGCGGACTTTGCCGTTGAAGTCGACTTTACAACGGTGGACGCGGGGTCCAAACAAGGCGCTTTTGCCTATTTCGAGAATCGTTCCGGTCATTCCAAGGCAGTCGGAATGAAGCAGTCCCCGAATGCAGACGCGATCACCAATATTGAATTGAACCATTCAAAAATTATCCTGTGACGGAACTGCCCGAAGGAAGACTTTTCTGTATACAATCGCCCCAACATGCCGCTCTCGGCAAAAATCAGCCAGGACAATATGGAAGCGCTGCTCGATATCGAGGGCGAGCAGGTTGCGGAAAACCAGACTGACCCCGCATTCGACCTCAGCGGGATTAAGCGCGTCCTCGAGCAATCCGGCGTCCAGTACGGCATCGACGAGGAAGCCTGCGCCCATGCCGCCCAGGCCGCTAATAACCTGCCTCCGGGTGAACGAATGTCGGAGCTGGTGGCTCGCGGCACTGCGGCCATAGACGGCGAGGACGGCCAGCTTGTGATGGCGGTTGAATATCACCGCGATCAAATCGGTCTCCAACTGGATTTCGGCAAGATCGATTTCCACCAAAAGGGGGCGTTCACCGGCATCGACAAGGGCCAGCTTATCGCCAATATCATCCTCCCGACTCCAGGAACGCCAGGCAAAAACGTGCGCGGCGAGGAGATCAAATCGCAGCCGGGCAAGCCTGCGGTCTTTCGCGCCGGTCAGGGAACGAAGGTCGAACCGAATCGCACGGAGTTGCGCGCCACCCGTGCCGGCGATCTTCGGTGCGAAGGCGACCTGATCGAAGTCATGGATATGATTCGCGTGCCTGGAAATGTCGATTTCGCGGTTGGAAACATCGACTGCGAAGGACCGGTGAGAGTCCAGGGCGATGTGCTTCCCGGTTTTCATATCCACGCCGGCGGTGATGTCGTCATTTCAGGCGTTGTCGACTCCGCAGAGGTGAAATGCGAAGGCAACGTTATCGTCAGCCAGGGCGTTATTCGCGGAAGCCGGATTCAGGCGAAAAAGGGAATCATGGTCGGATATATTCGCGAGTCCTATCTTGAAAGCGAGGGCACTATCAAGGTCGTCAACGAGGCTATCAATAGCACTCTCGTATCCGCGGATACGATCGCCTTCGCAACAAGCGGCAGAGTTGTTGGCGGAAGACTGCAGGCTGCAAGACATATCGAAGTCGGAACTGCCGGTCATCCGAACGGCAATCAGACGGTTCTCGCCGCAGGGGTGGATCCTTTTCAGGAATTTCAGGCGGCCAAACTCCAGGCTCACATCAAAAGGACGGTCGTGCGCGAAGCTACAGTTGACCGCATAAGGAACATTGCGGATCCGGAACATCATCCTGCACTCGATGAAATGGTGTCGCAGCAGAGTACGAAGCGGGAACAGCATATGGAAGCGCTCGCGGAACTTCAGGAGAAGGCCGTGGAGCCCATCGACAGCCGCGTTAAAGCCAGCGTTACGATTCATCCGGGCGTTGTCATTCGGATCGGTCCCGCAGAACTCCACATCCAGGTTGAACAGCCCGGCACGATTTATCACTATCACAGGGACCGCGGTGAAGTCGCCCCGGTCGATGCGAAGGCAACGAGATGAAGAACATGAAGGTCCGGGAAGCAATCGGTTCGCAATTGGTGACGCTTAGAGAAAGCGACTCCGCACTCGCTGGTCTTCGCCTTCTCGTAAAGGAAGGTCTGAGCGGCGCGCCGGTGGTCACGGCCGACTTGAAATTGGTAGGAATGGTGACGGAGTTCGATCTGCTGCTCGCGATCGATTACGTAGGAGAAACGACGCCGATCTCCCGGGTCATGACAAAAGACGTAACCGCCATAAGAACAGACACCGATCTGGAACAAGCACGCCGGTTGATGCTCGATCACCACTACCGGCGCCTGCCGGTTGTAAGCGACGGGCGAGTTGTTGGAGTTCTTTCACGAAGGGATATCCTGCGCGTTCTGTTCGGGTTGTG
>Ga0066710_100006262_pt1 | contig 11062 bp, 12 predicted proteins | sample GraSoiAngelo_159_FD_79666 | JGI IMG/M metagenome (GOLD analysis project Ga0066710, IMG submission 79666) | Grasslands soil microbial communities from the Angelo Coastal Reserve, California, USA - 14_1009_16_40cm | ecosystem: Environmental > Terrestrial > Soil > Grasslands | place: USA...
CCCGGCCGTGCCATTGCCCGCGACCGTATGGATGATTCCCGAGGTGTCGATCTTGCGGATCCTTTGGTTGGCGTGGTCGGCCAAATAGAGATTGCCAGCGGAATCCAGGTTCAAACCGAAAGGCCCGTTCAATTTGGCCAAAGTTGCCGGACCGCTGTCCCCGCTGAACCCGGGCGCTCCAGTGCCGGCGATGGTAGTGATAATGCCCGTGGGGCTGATCTTCCGAATGCGATTGTTGCCGCTGTCGCTGAACAGGATATCGCCCTTGGAGTCGATCACCGACCGGCGTGATCAGCACCATTGCGGGGACTGGAATCTCTGGCTTCAGCGGCGACGGTGGGCCAGCCGTATCCGCGAAAATCAGCTTTCCGGTGGATATGTACTTACCTTTCGGAGCCGGTGATCTATTTGGTCGGCAATGTACAGGTTGCCTTTGCTGTCCATCCTACCGCCCAAAGGGCTTTGCAGTGCGGACGACGTGGCGGGTTTATTGTCATTGATAAAACCGCCAGCGACGGTGGTTACTTTCACCTGGGCGCGGGCAGCGCTTACGAGGCATAGTGTCAGTGTGAGGTAGCAGACCAACAGAAAACTGTAGTTGCCCGCCTTCAAGGTTTTCACGAAATCCTCCCGAAGAGGAAAGCAAGCGACCCATCACTACGCGGATTCCGGGAATTGTGCCCTGTGGTCAGAGTCCCTACGGGACACGAGCGCGAGTGGAGGGAGTAAGCAGCGGAGAACGCAGCCCTCCTCGGCGCGCTATTGTCCGCTAGCAGACAGAGGATGTCAAGAACGATGCTCACGGCCTTAGAAGAGGCAGAAGGTCACGAACGGCTTTTAAGAATCATGTCGGGCTGACGGGCTCTTCATCCCAATAAGAATGTCAGTTCGCACACCTCCTTGCAGAAGGACGAATGTGCAGTCCTTAATATCTTGGGTAGGCGACCAAAACAAAATCGTGTTGCAAAAAACGCAAGGCTGGGGCAACCTCAGCATCGTGAGGGGTGTGCCAGCCTGCCTGGGGGCAGATCGCAAGGCGAATCGAATTGGTGACAACAAGCCGGAAAGGAAGTGACGCCATGAGTGGGCAGCAAATCAACCGGGTCAGCGGCAGAGTCGTAATAGTCCTGTCGTTTACAGCGTTGGTTGCGGTGCTTAGCGGGTACACTCAGCCGCCCCAAGCGGACGAAGGCGCGGCGGCACATATCTTTCAGCTTTCAATCGTGGCGCTGGTGCCGATGATCCTGCTTTTCCTGGCAACGGCGGATCGGAGGCAGCCTTGGCGAAGCGCGCGACCATTGGGCATTTTCAGCCGCCGCCTTAGTTCTCGCCTTTGGAGCGTTGTATTACCTTGAGCACTACCGATAAATTGCGCTACAACCGTGGATCAAGCAACCCACTATCTGTATTTTGGCCGACAACTATGCTGCCGTAACTGAGCATCCTAGCGCCGCCGGGAAATACGCTATGACAACTATGGCGTCGAAGGCGTGGGACATGATGCGGTTGCTGCGCCGGGGCGGGCCTGCGCTCTGCAATGTGGCCGTCACCAACGCCTGCAATGCTACCTGCGATTTCTGCAACTTCGCGAATGGAAAAGTTCCGCACCACGCCTTACGCTGGACCAACGCAGACGAGTCCGGTTGAGCTCTCGACATTCTGTACCAGCGCGATCTTCGCTACATCAGCTTTTTCTGAGTCGAGACGCTTTGGCATCCGCGTGTGCCGCAGCTGATCGCGGCGGCGGGGGCAAGGGGCATGGGGCCGGCGGTGATTACTAATGGATGGCTGCTTCCGACGCGGCTCAATCAGCTTGCCGAAGCGGGCCTGAAGACGGTGTACATCTCGATCGATGCAGCGGCCATGGCCGAGCACGAGGCCAACCGCGGTTTGAAGGGTCTGGGGGAGCGCATCCGCTCGGCTACCTCGCGCATGCCAAGCCTGGGCATGACAGCGTTGGCACAGGTTACGATGAGCAAACTGATTCGTGACTACCGCGCGCTGGCGCCGCGTTTGCGTGATCTTGGATTCGCTGCCGTCAGCTTCTCCTATCCGCAGAGAGGGCGGCTGGGATCCTCTTCCCTCGCCTGGTCGAATGACTCGAGACTGGTCAAGTTCACGGACACGGAACTGATCGCCGCGTTTGACGCGGTGGACGATCTTCGCAGCGCGTTTCCGGTGAACAATCCGCGTGCTTCGGTCGCGGACATGAAGCGCCACTTGCGCGGGCAGCGGGAGCGTTTTGTCTGCTATGGCGGCTACAAAAGTTTCTACATGGATTGGAACTTCGATATGTGGCGTTGTGATGCCTGGGACGAGCGCCTGTGCTCAGTCTGGGATTTTGCGGAGAAAGCACTGGTCCGAGATGGATGCACCGCGTGCATTGCCGATTGCTATCGCGATTCGAGCGTCATGCTCCACTTCGCGGTCTCGCTCGGGGACGCCCTCGATAGCTTAGGAGAGGGACGTGTGCTGGCCGCGCTTAAATCTTTGGCGAGTACGCGCAATCTCACTTCGCTAGGCGCGGTGGCGGGAAACGCCCGGGTGCTATCGCGGTTGGCCAAGGTGGGGTAAGGCGCGCCTGCGGCTTAGTGAGAACGATGTTCCGATATCTTTTCGTAAGGACCGCCTCGGAACAGTGTGATGAATAGCCCAATTTGCAAAAAGCGCAACGGTGGGGCAACTTCAGCATCGGGAGGGTGGATCAGCCTGCCAAGCACTATCTGTTTCTCTTACCTCGTCTGCCGGTCAACCAATTGTTTGTCGAAATCCCCCGCCAGCACGATCTTGGCATGGAACAGGGTTCCGGCAACCCGGGTAGCAATCGCGATCAGTTCCCTCTGTCCGTAAAAAACTTTCACTAGGCGGGCTTGCGACATTTCCGGCAGATTTACGGTGCGTCCGGCGCGAATGCGGGCGGCGCTTTCCTCATCCGCGGTCACGGCGGGCAAGTGCGGCAACAGACTGCGGGGATGGACGAATAAATCTTCCACTCGTCCTTCTCGCGCGGCAGCATCGACCTCTTCCAGTCTGTGAGCATCGCGAAGATCAAATTCTGCGACGCTGGTGCGGCGCAGCGATTCAAGGTGAGCGCCGCAACCGAGTAACTGGCCCATGTCGTGAGCCACCGACCGCATATAAGTTCCGGAGGCCACACGGGCCCGGAAACGGGCGCGAGTTCCCTGCTGGGTGATTTGTTCGGAGGAATCGGCGGGCAAGCTTTTTTTATCGGCTACGTCTTCTTCTGCTACATCCGACAAGCCCAATATTTCAAATTCCTTGATTTCCACTTGCACCGGCGTGAGCGGCACCTCTTTGTGCTTGCGTGCAAGTTTGTAGGCGGGAACTCCGCGGATTTTTTTGGCGGAAAACGGCGGCGGCATCTGCTGGATGACGCCACGAAACCTTGCCGCCAGCTCGCGCACTTCTTCAAGTGATACTTTAACTGTTAGTGCGGCTCCGATCGGCTCACCGTCGGCATCATAGGTGTCGGTGGCGAAACCGAAGCGGATCACGCCCTCGTAAATCTTCTCTGAGTCGGTGTAGAACTGGGCCAGTCGCGTCAGGTTGCCGATTACCAAGGGCAGCACGCCCGTAGCCAGCGGATCGAGCGTTCCCAAATGCCCCACTGAGCGCTGTTGAAGGATGCGGCGGACGCGGTTCACCACGTCGTGCGAGGTGAGCGAGGGCGGCTTGTTGATGAGCAGGACGGAGTTCATGGGAATTTAGTAATTGAGTAATTTAAAGGCAACACCCACGAAAACATTTAGTAATTTAGTAATTTGTAATTTAGTAATTTAGATGCAACCAGGATCAAATTCACTTTGTTGCCGCTCTCCAGATTACAATTACCAAATTACTAAATTACTCAATTACTAAATTCTCCTCATGATTCCCCTTCGTGATGACCAGCCTTGTTTCTCCACGCCGTTTGTCAATTATTTTCTCATCGCACTCAATGTGCTGGTATTCATGTTTGAGCTTTCGACCGCGTTTCAAACCCGGGGCCAGCTGAATGCGTTCTTATATGAATTCGGAGTTGTTCCCAGTTATGAAATATCCTTGCTAACCGGCACGCCAGTGTTCAGTCCCCTTGGAGCATTTTTTCCCATACTTACTTCGATGTTCCTGCATGCGTCGGTGGCGCACGTTCTGGGAAACATGTGGGTGCTCTGGCTATTCGGCGACAACATCGAGGATTATCTCGGCCACTTCCGTTATCTGGTCTTCTATTTACTAAGTGGTGTGGCCGCGACTATGACTCATATTGTGCTGAATCCCAGTTCGCGAATCCCCAGCGTCGGCGCCAGTGGCGCGATCGCAGGCGTGATGGGAGCCTATTTCATTCTCTACCCGCGAGCCCGCGTTTTGACCTGGTTCCCGCCAATTTTTTTGTTTCATGTGCCCGCCTGGCTGGTGCTCGGCTACTGGTTCCTCACCCAGTTCATGAGCGGCGCCGTAACCTCGATTGCGGAAACCAGTCAGACCACGGGAGGCATTGCCTTCTGGGCACACGTGGGAGGGTTCGTGACGGGAATCGTGTTGATTAAACTATTTCCCGAGCGACCACAGCGCTATCGCTACGGGACGTGGTAGAGGTGAAGCGGGTCGGATTTCGGCGTCACAAAAGCAGAACAATTAACCCTGTCGCTTTTTGACAAGTCGGTAGTCTGCTGTGTGATGCGAGTCGTTACCGCAGGGGGCCGCGATCGCCGTAAATCCAACCGCCCACCAGCGCGCCGACGACCATTGCCACCACTCCATAAACTGACCAGAGCATCACAAACTGCGCGCTGAAAAAGTTCATGGGAAGCAGGCCGAGCAGCGCCACTGGGATGACCAAAAACCATCCCGCCAGCCCAGCCAGTACCGCGGTCTTTGGGCCGGGACCGAATCGTGGCCGGATGCCGGCGTAAATCCATATCACGGCCAGACCTTTAAGCAAATCGTAGGGAAGAAAATACGCGGGGCTGTGCAAGTCCTGCTGCGTTTGCGGCCCCAGTATGGCCGCCCATTGCTGCTTCAGCAGAACACCGTGTACCAGGCCATCGCCAAAAAAATAGACGATGCCAGCGAGCAGACCTCCCAAGATAACTCGGTTGATATTCATCGCGTCGTCCTCCGATCATTCGATCATTGGCATCGGACAGAAGCTACCGTCGCCGTTTTACTTGGTGGCTTTGACGGGAGCAGCATACGCGACGCAGCGGCGTACATGCAATTCAAGTTATGTTGCTCGTCTTGTCTCGCGGTCGCACATGCTATGCTGAATTTCCGGGTCCACAGCCTTGTCCGAGAGCCGACCGCCAATTAATCCGCGGCCGCCGCTGGATGTGCCGGCGGCGCTTACCGGGATTCCTTTTGCAGATCGCGAGAGTGCGAAACAGAATTTTTCTCGCGTGGTCGAGCGGCTGTCTCCTGCTCTCGGTAGCGCTCTTCCCGGACTCCTGGTTGAATCTCCCGACCCGGATTCTGCGCTGATTCTGTTGGAGCGCCTCATCAGGGAACCTACCGGCGAAATCTCAGGTTTGCTCAATCGGCACAATTTTCTCGCACACTACGCCATCGTGGTTTTCGGTCACAGCCGCTTCCTGGGCGAGACCCTGATCCAGAATAATGATCTGCTGCAATCGTTTTTACGGGAACGAAATCTTGATCGCAGCTTCTCACGCGAGGAATTCCACGAAGCTTTGGCGCGCTTCCGCTCGCGGTCGTTTGAGAGGGATGTTTCCCTGGTTCTGGCACGCTTCAAACGGCGGGAGTATGTGCGCATCATGCTGCGAGACGTGCTGAAGATCGCACCATTGGCAGAAACCACCGCCGAGATTTCCGCGCTGGCCGATGTGCTGATTGAAGATGCTCTGCGCGAGTCTGAAAGCAGAATGCAGCAGCGCTACGGCATTCCGCAACGGCTCGATGCCGAAGGCAGGGCGGTGCATACACCGTTTGCAGTTTTATCTCTCGGCAAGTTGGGTGGAAACGAGCTCAACTACAGCTCAGACGTGGACCTGATGTACGTCTTTGGCGACGGAGAAGCGCCCGCGGATGCGGCAATTTCAAATCGCGAATATTTCATCCGGCTGGCACAGCAGGTCACCGAGGTGCTGTCGAGTGTCACTCGGGAAGGCCCGGTTTTCCGCATTGATATGCGTTTGCGCCCGCAGGGTGCGGAGGGTGAGCTGGCCATCAGCCTGGATCATGCGTTGCGATATTACTCAGAGACCGCGCATGATTGGGAACGCCAGGCGCTGATCAAAGTTCGCTACTCGGCTGGGGATGAGACACTGGCACGCGAGTTCATTCGTAAGGTACAGCCCCACGTTTACACCACGCAGGTGAACTTTCCTGCGATTGAGACTGCTCTTCAGGCACGTGAAAAAATGCACATTCGGCGCCGGCGATTGGGCGCGCACCAGCATGAGCAGACGATTGATGTAAAGGTCGATCGCGGCGGCATTCGTGATATCGAATTTCTGGTGCAGTGCCTGCAACGTGTCTATGGCGGCGCCGAACCCTGGCTGCGCTCCGGCGGCACCTTATTTTCGTTCCAGAAGCTGCATGACAAAGGGCATATCAGCGGTAACGAATTTCACGAGCTCACCAACGCCTACGAATTTCTGCGTCACCTGGAGCACCGCCTGCAGTTGCGCCAGGGCTTGCAGACTCACGAGTTGCCGGCATCCCAGTCGGAGCTGCGCATTTTGGAACGATCCATGGAGGGCTATGCCAGCGGCCAAGACCGCGTAGTGGACGTCACGATCGCAGTCGGGCGTCGCATGGAGGCGGTGGCCGGGATTTACAACCGCATCATCCATCACCAGCAGATACGAAGATCGCACGAGGCGCCGGACACTGAGTTCGAATTGCGCAGCACAGCTGAACCAGGCGCCGCCGAGCATTCCAACGATCACATCCTCGAGCGCCTGGCCGACGACTCCGCCCAGCTCTATGAAATTGCCAGCCGTCGTGATCTGAGCACACAGGCTCGCCGCAATCTGTTTCGCTTCTTCAGTTCGGCGTTCACCAGTTCGGAGCGCTATGCAGGCGTGATGCGTTATCCGCAAGCTTTAGACAGAGCTTTGGAACTGTTCGATAGCAGTGATTACCTTACCGATATTCTGGTGCGGCATCCCGAAGAAATTGCCACGCTGGCGGAGCTGGACGGGGTTCCCTCGCGCGTAGGCAGCGGCTACTTGTTCCAGAGCGCTCTTGCGGAAGGCCGAGTGGCGGGTGATCCTGTGTTCAATTATTTGGCGCAATCGTCTGCCTCCTATGGCGAAAAACTTTCGCTTCTGCGGCAGCATTACCGCCATCGTGTGTTCGCAACTGGGGCACGGGATATCACTGGGTTGCGCGACGTTTACCAATCTCTAGGCGCAACCACCGCAGCGGCCGAAGATGCCATTGCCGCCGCATTCAGCATCGCCGGCGAGCCTCAAGGCCTGGCAGTAATGGCGCTGGGACGGTTGGGGACGGGCGAATTCGATGTACTGTCTGACGCGGACGTGCTGTTCGTCTGCGATGACAAACAAGATGCGCCGGCGCTTACCAAAGCGGCCGAGCAGATGATGCAGGCGTTGGGGGCCTACACCCGCGACGGCATGGTCTTTCCAGTGGATGCGCGCTTGCGTCCACGCGGCGGCGAGGGCGAGTTGCTGGTCACGCTCTCGCAATTGGAAACTTATTTTGCGCAGGAGGCTCAACCGTGGGAAGCGCTCATGTACAGTAAGCTGCGCTTTCTCGCCGGCTCACGACCTCTTGCTGACTCGGCCGCAGTCGCAACTACTGGGCTGTTTCAGCGTTTCGCCGGGGATTCCGATTTTCTGCCCGCCATCCGGGAGATGCGGACAAAACTGCAAAATGCAGAGCCCGGAGAGAAGAACTTCAAAACCTCGGCTGGCGCGATCTACGACATCGATTTTCTCGCCAGCTATCTTTTAATTAAGCACGAGGTGAAAGAAAAACATGGTACTTTGCGTGACCGGCTATGGCGATGTGTTGCGGCCGGGCGATTGGAGAAGTCAGACGCCGCCATGCTGGACCATGGCGCCGAACTGTTGCGTACCGCAGAGCATGTGGTCCGACTAGTCGTGGGACGAGCTCGGAAATGGTTGCCGGCAACCGAACATGCCAAGCAGGTCACGGAAGATTTGACGTCGAGAATTCTGGGCACGAAATGGTCAGAGGGCTTAGAAGCGGAGCTCACCCGCACTTGCGGCGAGGTTAGGTCAATCTATAGTCGCCTGATCGGCTGACAGATCGGTGTCTGCTGCTACGCCGCGGCAGCGACCGTCCGGCGTCTGCGGTAGAGATGCACCAGCCACACGATCAGGGCGGTCATCAATCCCAGAATCACTAGCGGACAGAGCAGCAACAGCAGCAGCCATCCCTTCCCTTCCAGAGACGCGACATCTCCAGCAATGGCGGCTTGCGGTTGGCGCCGCACCGCGCCGCCGATGGCCGCGACGTCACCTGCCACCGAGCCACCGTTGGCAACGCGAATGTCCCCGAACAAGGTCGCAATATCGCCAGCGACAGAGGCCCCGCCGTCAATGACCACATTGCCATGAAGTGCAAATACGTCTCCTGCCACGTCGCCGCGGATGTAGATCGAGCAATTAATGCAACTGAGGTCTCCGACCTTCTGGCCCGGTTCCACGCGAATATCGTGATTGGTCTGGGAGCGGCTGGGATTCTCCTCCGCCATCACCAAACCGGAAAGGCCCAATAGGAAAACCAGTACGGCGACGCAATAGCGATCGCGTGTGCCGAGCCCGGAAAGCTGTGTCATGGAGAATCCTCCTGAAGCCGACAGTTTAAGACAGCCGTGCTCTATTTGACACAGCAAAAGTTCTTACAATCCTTTTACAACTCGAGACAGACGTTTGTCGAAACTATCGCCTCGCCATGGGATGCTTCGATTCCAGACTGTAATTGCGGACCACTCCAAAGCCGGTGACGCCGATGTGCACGATGGAAATCCAGCGCTCCATGCGGTGATGTCCGGTGCGATGCATTAAGTAAGACAGGCCCACTGAGGCCGCGCTGGCCCCGGCTTCCACGGCGGCGAATCCCGCCGAGTTGTTGACCACATCATCAGGCAGCAGGATCTCTTCCCTTCCCCGTGCCTGCATGTTGCGCGTGGAAGCGTAGTCGAGAGCGCGGAAGACTCCCACGCCGGCGAACAACATGCGATTGGTTGCATCCCAAAAAGCATGTGAATCGGGGCTTCGTGGCGGTGGCTCTGGCCTCGCGGGGGTGGTCGTAGGAAAAAGCGGAAATGGCCGGTTCAGCACGGGCAAGTTCGTAGCAGGATCTGGCCCACCAATCGTAGAGGAGTTATTCCCTGGCCTGGTTTCCTGCGCCCCGGCGGGTGCACCTGGCAACAAAACCATTGCAAGAAATACGAGCCCGAGGATGCAGTTCGCAGAGCGCACCATGGTTTGGTGAGGCATTGTCTGCATTCTAATTGGGTCGATCGCTTTTGCTTGAACCATTACCCAAAAGACTTTTGTCTCCCTTCAGGCACTCAATTTTCGACGAACGACTTTAGCCTGGACAGTGCCTGATCCCACTGCTCGGAAACGAAGTCGAGGTATTCCTTGATTCCTTCAATCGGCTCCGGATCGAATTGGAATCGGCTCTCGCGACCCGTACGGACACAGCGCACCATTCCTGCACTCTCCAGCACTCGAAGATGCTTGGTGATCGCCTGCCGGGTGAGATTCGAACCCTCGGTTAACTGAGATATCGAATGAGCCTGCCCACCACAGAGCTTGGCAACCAGCGATAGCCGGGTTTCGTCGCCGAGCGCGGCAAATACGGGTACACGAGCCTGTCGTTTGGCGGCGATGCTGCTACGGCGTTTGTGCGACATGCTTCTCGATGTTCTTCATTTGCTGTGTCCACCCGCCGTCGTTCATGCGGAATGCTTCAGCGCGGCGGTCGCTGGGTATTTTGTCGAAGCCGGACTCGGTGACCAGCAGGTGTGTGCCGCTCGGGATCTTTTCGAGCCTGAATTCGACCAAAGTGGGTGTCTCATCCGAGTAATCTTTTTTGGGGTCGACGGCATAAGGATGCCAGGTGAAAGAAAAGAGCCGTTCGGTCTCCATTTTCTGCACGACGGCCTCCCATTTGAGGTGCTCGTAGCCAGGAGGTAACCTGCCCACGCGACACCTGACCCGGTACGAAGGGGCCATCCAGTTTCACCCGAAACCACTGGCCAAACTTCCGGTGATCCGTCAGCGCACGCCAGACGCGCGAAACTGGCGCCTTGAGTTCAATGCGCTTCTCAATACGGTCGTTCATTTTACGCAACCTCCGAGTTGCATATTAGCGCGGCGGCGCACACAAAGCGCAACTCTTTGGTTGCTCTTTCTCAGAGTACTTCCTGCACATAACATGGCTTGAGGGATAAATCCACAGCCTCGGCCCTTCTTTTTTTTGGACTTTTCACATTTACTTGGTCGCCGTCCGCGTAAAATCAGTGGGCGTTTCTTTTGTACGGTCCTATGGCCAGCAATCACACACCAAGGAGCTATGTATGAAAAAGTCTACTCAACCAATTCCGCCTGGATTTCACACTGTTACCCCCTCACTGACAGTTCGAAATGGCGCCGAAGCCATCGAATTCTACAAGAAGGCATTGGGCGCCCAAGAGCTCATGCGAATGGCCGGTCCCGACGGTAAAATCGGGCACGCCGAATTGAAGATCGGCGATTCCATTGTCTTTCTGACCGATGAGAATCCCGCCATGGGTTGCAAGTCACCGCAGACTCTAGGTGGCACCGCCAGCAGCCTTTATCTTTATGTTGAGGATGTTGACAAAGCTTTTCAACGCGCCATCGACGCCGGCGGCAAAGTGACCATGCCGGTGGCGGACATGTTCTGGGGCGATCGCTTTGGAAACTTTGCCGATCCTTATGGCCACAACTGGGGGCTCAGCACTCACACCCAGGACTTGACCCAGCAGGAGATCGAAGAAGGAGCGAAGAAATTCTACGCTCAGATGGCGCAGCAGGCGCAGAAGAAATCGGCGTAGTTCCAGATTCGGATTAGACCG
>Ga0066710_100006263_pt1 | contig 11061 bp, 14 predicted proteins | sample GraSoiAngelo_159_FD_79666 | JGI IMG/M metagenome (GOLD analysis project Ga0066710, IMG submission 79666) | Grasslands soil microbial communities from the Angelo Coastal Reserve, California, USA - 14_1009_16_40cm | ecosystem: Environmental > Terrestrial > Soil > Grasslands | place: USA...
GTTCAACGCGGCTAGATTGAGCGGACCGCGGCCAGATGAGCGGCGGAATCCATTCCACAGCATCCCGGAATCCTTTCCAGAAGCGATATTGAGATGCTCTAGTATCGGCCGCCCATAGAGCGCCCTTACCCCCCGCCTGGAGGGGTGCTGAGTAATCGCCTCGAATCGAACGGGTACAAGCCAGAGTGGTACATCGCCGTGGTGACCCCGCTGGCCATGCTGGTGTTCACCCCAACGGCGGCGCGGAGCCTTGGCCGCAGATGGCTGTTTCTCCTGCCGGTATGGTGGCCGTGGTGGCGTGATTTGTCACAGCTCCCGATCCGCGGTACGCGGGCTCGCTCCTGTGGCTGGCGGCGGCCGTGCCCGTGGCGTTGTGGCTCCCCTCGATCCACCGCATCGCGCGCGTGCTGCTGCTCGTGGCCTTCTGCGCGGGTGCCGAGATGCCCAACGCGAGCTATCTGATCGCGCTGGTGGAGTTGCCGGCCCAGGTCGTCTCGGGGCAGTTCGCTGATCTACCGGACACGCCGCGAGAGCCGCTCACCACCTTCACTACGGCCTCGGGTATTCAGGTCTACGTGCCAGTCGAAGGCGACCAGATCTGGGACGCGCCGCTGCCGGCCGCGCCCTACCCCAACCCAGCCCTGCGACTGCGCTGCCCTGATTCGCTCGAGTGTGGCTTCGCCGTGTGACGCGCCTACTGAATAATGAAGCTCGTAAAGTAGACGTTTACGACTTTCTCTTCGTCACGCAGCGCGTGGTTGACGTTGTTCATCAGGTCGTTCTTGAGCTGGTCTTTGCCGTCGGGCTTCAGGAGATCTGCCGAGGCTTTGCTCGAGAGGGTGGTGACCAGCGCGTCATCGATGACGGCGCTGTAGGGGCTCATTTCGGCGGCGAAGTCGGTCTGCTGGGCCGTGACCGCGGCGCCCTTGGGCGGGTCCTTGAGCTTGCTATCGATGAACTCGAGCGTGAGCGCCACCTTCAGGTACTTGGAGCCTGACTTGTCGGTCAGGTTCACCACGCGCTCCTTGGTCGGGTACATGACGGTGACGGGTGGTTTGGCCTTTTCGGCCGCTGCGCGCGCTTCGGCCATCGGTCCAAAGGGCACCGGGATGATGCCCATCAGGATGGCCCCGGCCACCCCGGCCCCGACGACCACAGCCACTACGATGATGCCGACGATCTTGATCATGGTTGAATTTGCTCCGAAGTTGCCTGAGGTTGGGGGGTGGCTGGAATGGGTGCCGCCTCGGACCGAACCGACGACAGCAGGTGGATCTCGACGCGCCGATTCTGGGCGCGATGCTCGCGGGTATCGTTGGGCACCAGTGGCCTGAACTCGCCGAACCCGGCTGCCATCAGCCGGTCGGCTCGAATGCCGTCGCTCTCGTTGAAGTAGCGGGTCACGGCCAGCGCACGGGCCGTCGATAGCTCCCAGTTGGTCGGATAGCGGGGTGAGTCAATCGGCGTCGAATCGGTGTGACCGTCGACGCGGACGTCGTTGGCCAGCGGCCGAATCTCGGCGGCGACCGCGTCGAGCACCGCCAGCGAGTTCGGCTTCAGCTCCGCCCGGCCCGAGTCGAACAGGTACGAGCCCGACAGTCGAATGACGACGCCTTCACGGTCGACGCCGACAGTCACATCGGGCGCCTGGCTGGCGCCGTCGAGCACCGCCTGGATCTTGTTCTGCAGCCGCGTGACCTGCGGCACCTCGGAGTCGTTGATCAGATTGTCGATCGGCGGGGCAGGCGCGGCGGCGGAGCTATCGATGGAGGTCGCCGACTGGCCCTGCAGCACATCGACGTTGAAGGCTTGTTGCAGGGCGGCGCTGATCTGCTTCCACTTGGTCGAATCGGCCGAGGACATCGAGTACAGCACCACGAAGAACACCATCAGCAGCGTGATCAGGTCGGCGTAGGTCAGCAGCCAACGTTCGGCGTTCTCATGACCGCCTTCGTGGCCCTTGTGCCTGCGTCCCTTGCTCACGGTTACGCCGCGGCCGCCTGGGGTGTGGCGGCGCCACCCGCGGCTTCTTCGGGGGCCTGCTCCTCGCCGCGCAGCGCCAGGGGCAGGAAGGCCTCGAGCTTCTCGCGCACCACGCGCGGGTTGTCACCAGCCTGGACAGCCAGGACGCCCTCGACAGCCAGAGTGCGGCGGGCGACCTCCTCCTTGTTGCGCTGCTTCAGCCGCTGGCCGACGGGAAGCCAGAACACGTTGGCGGTGAGGACGCCGTACAGCGTCGCGATAAACGCGGTGGCGATGCTCTTGCCCAGCTCATCGGGCTTGTCCAGGTGGCTGAGCACGTTCACCAGGCCCATGACGGTGCCGATGATGCCCATCGTCGGTGCGAAGCCACCCGCCGCCTCGAACATCGCGTATTTGCCCTCGTGCCGCTCGGACATGGCGGCGACATCGGATTCCATGATCTCGCGCACCAGCTCGGGATCGGTGCCGTCGACGACCAGCAGCACGCCCTTCCGAATCGATTGGTCGTGGATCTCGCCGGCTTCGCCTTCCAGCGCGAGCAAGCCTTCGCGGCGGGCGCGCTCGGCCAGCCGCACGAACAGGTTGACCAGGTCGCGCTCGGAGGTCTCCTCCTGATGAAACGCTACGCCAAGCACCTTGCCCAGCTTCGTGATGCGGTCCAACGGGAACGCGACGATAAGCGTGCCGATGGTGCCGCCGAACACGATCATGGCCGACGGCAGGTTGAGCAGCGCGAACAGGATGCCGACGCTGCCTGCCTCGACGACCGCCGCGCCGAAAATCGCGACCAGCGCGAGGCCGAGGCCGATGCCCGTACCTTTATCCATTCGTCAGCTCTCCTCGGTGGTCGGTAGCGGACCGCGAGCGATCGCCTGGCGGTAGACCATGACGGCGTCGACAACGTCCTGTACAGGCGTCTTGACGACCAGCTTCTTGCCGTCGAGCAGGGTGATGACGGTGTCCGCGGTGTGCTCGACCGTCTCAATGAGATCGGCGTTCACGACCAGTTGCGAGCCGTCCAGGCGCGTCACGTAGATCAACGAAGTTCCAGTCCTTGGGAGGTTCGGCCGATTCTGCCTGCTTGGGGATGGCCGGCCCACGGGTCGAGCGTCGTTCAACGGGTGACCGGAAGTCCCGGGCGGGGGGTACCGTTGGTCGGCGCCGATACGCACCCCTCACCCCAGCCCTCTCCCAGAGGGAGAGGGAGCATTTCCTACGCTGCGCGCAGCACGAGTTGGACTTCGAGGTCGCCGACTTCGGTCTGGAGGGTGAACACCAGCCGATTCAGGTCCAGGGTGGTGACCATGGTGCCGCGGCCGACGACCAGCGCGGGCGGCGTGATGTTCGATGGGTAGCCGGCTTCCGACAACAGCACGCCCGCGCGGCCAGTGATGACGTTGCCCAGCTCGCCGATGCCGCTCTGCGCCAGGGCGTCGAGCTCCTGAAACTCCTGACCCATCATGCGTGAGGCGAGCGCCACAGCCGTCGCCAGGCTCATCGAGTACAGCACCAGGCCGCTGACCGTGCCAGTCACCCCAACCAGCGCCGTCACCTCGTCAGTCGTAATGGCGGACTTCTGGAGTCTCACCTCGCCGCGCTGCGCTTCGCCACCCAGCTCAGATTCGAGCACCTCGCAGGCCGCCTCGATGAACGGATTCACGAACTCGACCTTCACAGCGCCGCGCCCTCCTCGACACACTGCAGCGTTTCGAGGAACTGCGCGACCTGTTCGGGACTTGCGCCGAGGGAATGCGCCTCGGCCGGATCCCAGTCTGGCTGAAGACACGCGCCACCCGACCCGACAGCACCGACGGTGTGCGCCGCCGCGTCAGCCAGATGCACCACCATCGCCAGCTGATTGGCTGTCTGGGCTGGCTCGTGATGGAACGCCACCGCGTCCACCACGACCTCAGGCAGACCCCACGAACGCAGTAGCGCGCCGCCGACTTGCCCGTGGTGAAAGCCCATCACCTGTACCTCGGCCTGCCACACCGGCATCCGTCGGCTGCGGGCCACTGACACCGCCTCGGCCGCCGCTTCGGGCACGACCGACGTCAGCACCATCTTGCCCACGTCGTGCAGGAGCCCGGCGACACTGGCTTCTTCACGGCCGGGTGCATCGACCAGGCGTGCCAGGTCTCGCGAGGCCACGGACGCGGTGGCCGCATGCCGCCAGGCCACACGCCGCGGCAGCGCGTACGGTGGGAGGCCGCGATCCAGCAGGGGACCTGCGCAAGCGCGCACCAGCACCTCGCTGAGCGCGCGTTGGCCCATGCGGGCCACGGCCTGGCGCAAGCTGGCGACACGGCGGTTGGGCATGGCGGTGCCGCTGTTGGCGTAGCGCAAGACCGCCGCGGTCAGCGCCTGGTCCGTGCCCAGCAACGCGGCGATCTGGTCCACCGTGGTGCGCTCGTCGCGCACCATGGCCATGACACGCTGCGCAACCACTGGCAAGGCCTCGAGCTCGGGCGCGCTGCTGACAATCTGCTCGGGCGATTCGGGCAATGGCGCCCTCGGAACGACACTCAGCATCAGCGGCCCTCCCCAACCTTGCGGTAGAAGCCGGGGCCCATCACCGCGAGCCCGACGTTTTGCGGTCGCATGATGGCCTCGGACCCGCCGAGGAACAGCACGCCGCCGGGGCGAAGCGCGCCGACAAAGCCGTCGTAGATCCGTTCCTTGGCGTCCTCGGTGAAGTAGATGACCACGTTGCGGCAAGCGATCAGATCGAACGGACCCACCGGATACGCATCGCGAAGCAGGTCGTGTTTCGCAAAGCGGATGCCTACCCGCGCCGCGGGCGCCACGCTGACCTTTCCGTCGGGCGTGCCGACGAACCAGCGGCGCGTACGGTCGGCGCCGACGTTGCGCAGGTCCGCGGCCTGGTAGCCCGTACCCGATCGGGCGTGATCGAGGATAGTCTGGTCGACATCGGTAGCCAGGATCGAGTGGGCGCGCTCAGGACCCAGCTCCTGCAGCAGGATGGACAGCGAATACGGCTCGGCGCCGTTCGAGCAGCCCGCACTCCACACGCGCAACGATGCGCCGCGTTGGAGTAGCTCGGGCAAGATGCGCCGCTCCAGCTCGCCGAATCGGGCGGCGTCGCGGAAGAATTCCGACACGTTGATCGTGACGTAGTCGCGGAACTCCTGGCGGCGCGCCGCGTCGGTCTCGAGCATGCGCGTGTACTCGGTGAAGCTGGCGACGCGCAGGCGAGTGAGCAGAACGCTCAAGCGGCGGTGCATCTGCGGCGCCTTGTAGCAAGCCAGATCGAGTCCGGTGAGCTGATACGCGCGGCGGCGAAATAGCTCGAATTCGTGCGGTACGCCGGGCTCGACTGCAGTTTCGACCATCAGCGCACCGATACCGTTCGAGCTGAAACGATCGAAGCGATCGCCTCGGCAATACCGTCCAGCGGCGCTACGCGATGCGCGAGACCACGCTCGACGACCGCGCGCGGCATGCCCCAGACGACGCAGGTTGACTCGTCCTCAGCCAGGACGTATCCGCCAGCCTGGCGGACCACGGCCGCACCCGCCGCGCCGTCCTGGCCCATGCCGGTCAGGATGACGGCGACGGTCTTCGAGCCGAAGCGTTCGGATACTGACTCCAGGGCGACGTCCACCGAAGGTCGGACGCCGTGGACGCGCGCGGCCTGGTCGAGCTCGACCGCGCCAGATGGGCTCAGGCGCAAGTGGTAGTCGCCTGGGGCAACCAGGGCTGTGCCACCCTCCAGGCGGTCACCAGCGACGGCCTCGCGTACGGCGATCGGGCCGGAGGCGTCGAGGCGCTCGGCGAGCGACCTGGTGAAGCCGGCCGGCATGTGCTGGACGATCAGATAGGCGGTCGGCGCCTCTGCCGGTAGCTCGGGCACGAGCGCGGCCAGGGCCCGAGGACCACCAGTCGAACAGCCGATGACGACCAGGTGCTCGAATGCTCCCGGATACTTGGCGCGCGGGACTCGCGTGGCCTCGGGCGTGCGGCGCGTGGACGCCACCTGGGCACGTACTCGGGCGAGGGCGGCGGCGCGAATTTTCTGCAGGAGCTCTTCACGAACGCGGCTGAAGTCGAGCGAGATCGCGCCCGAAGGCTTGGCGACGAAATCGACGGCGCCGATGCTCAGTGCGCGCAAAGTGGTGATCGCTCCGTGTTGGGTCTGGCTGGAGAGCATCACCACCGGCCGCGGATAGCGCGCCATCAGGTGTCGCAGCGCGGTCAGCCCATCCATGTCGGGCATCTCCACATCCAGCGTGACCACGTCGGGCTGCAGCTGCTCGACTTTGAGCAGGGCATCGAGGCCGTTGTGCGCGACGCCGGCAACCTCCATGTCCGGCTGAGACGCGATCGCGTCGGCGATGACACGGCGCATGAACGCCGAGTCGTCCACCACCAGCACACGCACAGCCATTCGGGGTTCTCTCCGTCCGCCCGTCAGGCCGCCAGCAGCTTGCGCAGAGACGCCAGCACGCGTTCGGGCTGAAACGGCTTCAGCACGAAATCCTTGGCCCCTGCCTTGAGGGCCTCCATCACGATGGCCTGCTGGCCCATAGCCGTGACCATGGCTACCCGCGCCGAGGGATCGAGCTTCCTGATCTCCCTGAGCGCTGCCAGGCCGTCCATATCCGGCATGGTGATGTCCATCAGCACCACGTCGGGCCGCGACTCGGCGTACTTGTTCACCGCCTCCTGGCCGTTTTCAGCCTCGAGAACCTCGTGGCCGGCGTCCCGCAGCACCTTGGCCGCGCGGACGCGCATGAAGGCCGCGTCGTCAACCACCAGAACTTTTGCCATGGTTTTGTCCTCCGTGACCTTTAGAGATAGCGATCGTCGCTGCCGATAGCGCGGACGCGAACCTGGCCGCCGTCGCGCGGGTCGAACCACACGCTGCGGCCAGAGCCGCCGCCCAGGTCCTGGGCATGGATCGTCACGCCAGCGTCAGCGAGCGCCTCGCGCAGCGCCAGCGAGTTGGCGTCACCCACGGGAGCGAATGCGTTTCGGTCAATCATCGGCAGCACCTGAGCGCCGCCGACCAGACGTGCGATCAGGCGTCGCAACTCGCCACGCGACCCGTACGCGCGCATGACAGAGACCAACGCCGGCAGCGCGCTGCGCGCGAATCTCGGATTGGGCGCGCCGTTCGGGTCCTCGCCGGGTACGACGATGTGGGCCATGCCAGCGACGCGCGCCTGCGCGTCCCACAAACACAACGCGACGCACGAGCCGAGGCCGTACGCGACCAGGGCGGCGTCGACGCCTGGCTCCGCCTTGAGGGCGTGGGCTTCGCCCAGTCCCACCACGACGGGCGCCTTCAGACCGCTGAGCGAAACGGGGCGCGCGGCGGCGCTACGCGGCATGGCTCATCCTGGTTGTGTTGTCGCGAATGGCCTGCACGATCAGCGCGGGCACGTCGACGATCAGCGCCACGCTGCCGTCGCCCAGGATGGCCGCGCCCGACAGGCCGGCGAAATCGCCCACGAGATGGCTGAGCGGTTTGATGACGATCTCCTGCTCGCCTACCAGGCCGTCGACGATCAGGCCGACCTGGCGGTTGGCGGCGTGCACGGCGACCACCAGGCGACTCTCATTGGGGCGAGGGCCCCCCTCTGTCACACCGAAGACGTGCCCGAGCGACACCAGCGGCAACACGCTGTCGCGCAGCAATACCGCTTCGCGCTGGTTGACACGCTGAATCTGCTCTGGCTCGATGCGCAGCGTCTCGGTCACCGCGTGGATCGGCAGGGCGAAGATCCCGCCGGCTACCCGCACCAGCAGCGCCTGGACGATCGCCAGGGTGAGCGGCAGGCGGATGGTGAACGTCGTGCCCGCGCCCTGGCGCGATTCGACTTCGACCAAGCCGTTGATCTTCTCAACGTTGGCGCGCACCACGTCCAGGCCGACGCCACGGCCAGACACGTCGCTCAGCTTCTCGGCGGTGCTCAAGCCCGGCGAAAAGATCAGCTGCATCGCCTCCTCATCGGACATGCGCTCCGACTGCTCCTCGCTCACCACGCCTCGCTCGACAGCCTTGCGCTTCACCCGATCGACGGCGATACCCCGGCCATCATCGTCGAGCGCGATCACGATGAAGCTGTCAGTGTGTGAGGCGGTCAGACGCAAGTAACCCGCGCCGGGCTTGCCGCTGGCGAGACGCTCCGCCGGCTTCTCGATACCGTGATCGGCCGCGTTGCGGATCAGGTGCATCAGCGGATCGCCGATCTCTTCGATGACCGATCGGTCCACCTCGGTGTCTTTGCCTTCGATGATGAACTCGATCTGTTTGCCCTGTTTGGCGGCGATGTCGCGCACGACCCGCGGCAGCCGATTGAAAACGCTCTCCACCGGCAGCATGCGCGACTTCATGACCTGCTCCTGGAGCTCATCAGTGATACGTCCGATATGCAGGGCGGTCTGCTGCAGATCGCTCAGGATGCGGTGGTCGCCGAACTGATCGATCAGCGAGGTGCCCAACTGCACGAGGCGTGTGCGATCGATGACCAGCTCACCGACGAGATTGAGCAGCGCGTCCAGGCGCGCGACGTCGACGCGGATGGTCGGCGAGCTGGCGCGTGGTACGGCGACGGGTGTGGACGGAGCAGGTACAGTTTCGGCTCGCGCGACCGCCTCGGCGGTGACGGCGCCCAGCTCCGGCACGGCCGCGAGCGCATCAAGCAGCACCGCAACCGGTTTTTCCGAGCTGACCAGGACCGTGAGCTGGCGCCCGATGGTGGCGTCTTCGCGCTCGATCTCCGCCTGGGACGGTTCGCTCGACAGCACGCGACCGTGCTCGCCGAGTGCCAGCAGCGCCTGCAGCGCGCGGACCGCGGCCCAGGGGCCATCTTCGAGCGTGACGGTGAGACGCAGCGTCTCCTTGTCAGTCGCGGGCGGCAGGCTGCGCGGGGCGACGCGGCGCTCCACGGCGATCGCCGCGGCGTCCACATCCACGTCGGCCGCGACCCGCGTCTCGACCTCGTCGCGTAGCAGCTTCAGGACGTCGAGCGCCCTGAGCAGGGCTTCGATGAGCTCGGGCGTGACGGACGCGGTGCGCTTGCGGACGTCGTCCAGGCGCGTCTCCATGGCGTGGGTGAGCGACGCCATGCGCGCGTGGCCGATCGTCGCCGACGAGCCCTTGATGGTGTGCGCGGCACGAAAAATCTCGTTCAGCAGCGGCTGGTCGTCGGGCGACCGTTCGAGATCGACCAGCGACTCCTCGACCCGTTGGAGCAGCTCGTCGACTTCGGCCAGGAACAGCGCCTGGTCGTCGGGCGACAGGTCGTATTCGAGGGCAGGGCTGGTCATCTGCGGCCGTACGATCATCGGCGCGAGAGGGTGCGACCTTGAGCTTGTTGGTCGAGGGGGGACGGGTTGTCCTGGATGCGGGTACGCAGCAGCTGCAGGCGCACGTACTCGCGCAGGGAGAACGGACCAGGGCGATCGACGGTTGGTCGCGACTGACCGAAGGCGTACGGTTCGTCGTAGTCAGGCTTCTGCGTGGTCGCCGGGGCCGGGTCGCAGGCCAGTGAGACGTGCAGCAGGCACGGGGTAGGCTGCCCGAGCTGACGGCTCACGAACAGGCACTGTGGACATCGGGCCTCGTTGGACATGCCTGATCATCGTCCGCCGCGCTGGCGGGGGAAACGGCGGCGAGTCTCGTTCGGCGCGTCGGAACGTACCTATTCCGTTCGCGCGTTCGCGCGTTCGCGCGTTCTTTTTTTGGGGGCGATGCGCATGACATGACCGACCGACGTCGACCAGGCAACGCGCCATCGGCCACCGCGAGAACGCGCGAACGCGAGAACGCGCGAACGCTCCAAACGCGCGAACGCGCGAACGTCACCAGTACCATCGGAAGCCCATGCCGGCCAGGGTGCAGTCTGTCGCCGAGCGGCTGTGCCGCAACGTGGAGCGGGTCCTGGTTGGCAAGCGTTCGGTAGTCCAGCTGGCGATCGTGGCCGTGCTGTGAGAAGGCCATGTGCTGATCGAGGACGTGCCCGGCATCGGCAAGACGACCCTGGCCCGAGCCCTTGCGCGCTCCATCGGTGGGACGTTCCGACGCCTGCAGTGCACGCCCGACCTGCTGCCCTCGGACGTGACCGGGGTCTCGGTCTTCGACCAGCGCACCGCGCAGTTCGAGTTCCGCGCAGGGCCAATCTTCGCCAATGTGCTCCTCGCCGACGAGATCAATCGGGCAACTCCACGAACGCAGTCAGCCGTCCTCGAGGCGATGCAGGAGGCGCAGGTCAGCGCCGACGGCGTCACCCGTCCGCTGCCACGGCCGTTTGTGGTGCTGGCGACGCAGAACCCCGTCGAACTGGAGGGCACGTTTCCGCTGCCCGAGGCGCAGCTCGACCGGTTCCTCATGCGCCTCAGCCTCGGCTATCCCAGCCAGGAAGACGAAGAGGCGCTGGTGACCCGTGGCGTCTCTGTTTCTTCCGAGGTGGTCAATGCCGTTGTGTCCGCTGAGGAGGTGCTCGCGGCGATCGCCGAGACGGCGCGCATCCGCCTGCATGAGGACGTGCGGCGGTATCTCGTCCAGGTGACGCGGGCAACCCGCGCCGACCAGGATGTGCGGCTGGGCGCCAGTCCCCGTGCCACCCTGGCCCTGCACCGGGCGGCTCAGGCGTGGGCAGCCATTCAGGGGCGCGATTTCGTCGTTCCGGACGATATCAAGCGCCTGGCGGTGGCTGTGCTCGCGCATCGCCTGATCGCGTCGCTCGAAGCCCGCCTGCGCGGCCGCGACGCGAGTGCCATCGTCCAGAGCATCCTCGACACTGTGCCGGTGCCGGTGGCGCCATGATTCGTTCGCGCGTTCTCGCGTTCGATTCGTTCGCGCGTTCTCGCGTTCTCGCGTTCCTTGGGAGTGGCGAGCGGGAGAGGAGACCAACGCCGAATGCCGCAAATATGCGACAGCGCTGGAACGCGCGAACGCGCGAACGCGAGAACGCGCGAACGAATCAAAACGCGCGAACGAATCGAACGCGAGAACGCGCGAACGCATGATGGATTCGCCTGAGGCGCGCGGGCTGATGGGTGCGCCGTGGCTCTTTGGGCGCCAGGGGCTGAGCTTGCTGGCGCTGGTTA
>Ga0066710_100006264_pt1 | contig 11061 bp, 5 predicted proteins | sample GraSoiAngelo_159_FD_79666 | JGI IMG/M metagenome (GOLD analysis project Ga0066710, IMG submission 79666) | Grasslands soil microbial communities from the Angelo Coastal Reserve, California, USA - 14_1009_16_40cm | ecosystem: Environmental > Terrestrial > Soil > Grasslands | place: USA...
CGAGTGGCTTTTCTCCTTTCTTGACTATCTTGACATTGATCTGAATGATGTCCTGAGAAATGGTGTCTCCCCTTATGGTCTTCCTTTTCCTCTGTCCCTTTATCTTTGGGTGGAATCCTGGCGGGGCGGAAAGAAGTGCTTTTTTTCTTCCCTGGCCTTTTATGGATGGATGCATAGGGAAGCCGTCCTTGTCGGTTCCCCCGGTTATCTTAAGAGTGTAGCCTGGCAGGCCGAGGACTTCGCCGTGAATCTCGTCGCCAATTTTTTTGCCCATCAAAGATGTGGCCTTGGCTAGATCTATCTCTACCTGAACTGCCCTTTTTGATTCCGGGTCGCTGACTGTAAACTTGAATGCCATAATACTAAACTCTGAATTACAATTGATTTGTTTAAAAGCTTAAATATATTTTACTTCGGAAAAATCAAAGAGATAATTTTGAATCTTATTAAAAATTAATATAAACTAGTGGGAAAATGCCTAAAGAAGAATTTAAAGTTACACCTTGGGAAGTCAGTGGAGAAATTGATTATGACAAGCTCATTTCCAAATTCGGTGTAGAGGCATTGGACAGCAGGATTTTGTCGAGGCTGAAGAAACAAACAGGAGTCTTGCATTATTTTTTTGATAGAAAAATCTTCTTCGCCCACAAATATTTTGATGTGATACTGAATGACATTGAAAAAGGTGGTAAATTTTATTTGTACACCGGAAGGGCCCCATCTGGACCGGTTCACCTCGGTCACCTAGTTCCTTGGATTTTTACAAAATGGCTCCAAGACAAATTTGGTGCGACTTTGCTTTTTCAAATCCCTGACGAGGAAAAGTTTTTCTTCCAGCAGAATTTGACTTTGGAAGAGACTAAAAAATGGGCATATGAAAATATTTTGGACATAATTGCGATAGGCTTTGATCCGAAAAAGACGAAAATATTTTTGGATACCGAGTATGCCGGCCACATGTACAAACATGCTGCGATGATTGCAAAGAGAGTCACTTTCTCGACCGCCAAGGCCCTGTTCGGGTTCGACAATTCAAACAATCTCGGTGAGATATTTTACACTTGCATGCAATCTGTCCCCGCCTTCCTGCCCACCTTTTTTGAAAAAAAACCGACTCATTGCCTTATACCTTGCGCAGTTGACCAAGATGTTCACTTCCGACTTACTAGGGACATTGCTCCTTCGATAGGATTCCCAAAACCAGCCACAATACTTTGCAGATTTTTGCCTGGACTGACCGAAGGTGGGAAGATGTCCTCTTCAGTTGAGAACACAGCAATTTTCACACATGATTCGCCCGAACAAGTCAGAAACAAGATTATGAAATTTGCATTTTCCGGAGGAAGAGACACAATCGCAGAACACAGAAAAAAAGGAGGAGTTCCTGAAATAGACGTTTCTTACCAGTATCTTAATTATTTTCTGGAAGACTCTCAAAAGCTCAAACAGATTTATCAAGATTATAAATCTGGAAAATTGCTGACAGGAGAGTTGAAAGAAATCACCATAGATGTAATAAACAAGTTCTTAAAAAAACATCAAGTTGCAAAAGAAAAGGCGAAGAGTCAGGTTGAAAGGTTTATGATGCGAGACTGAATTCTGAAACCAATTTTTTGTATTCATCTTCCATTAAATTTATCGATTTATCAATGTCATGATTCTTTACCATTTTTAAGCTGTTTGAAGAAAACTTTTCCTGGATTTCTTTGCTTTCCAAGATTTTCAGAATTTTCTCGGAAAGATCCTTGAAATCATTCTTCTTAAAAGTATAACCGTTGTAATCGTCAACTACTGCCTCGGGAATCGCACAGAGGTTTGTACCAACCAAGGGTTTCCCTGCAGACATCGCCTCAAGAAGCACTATTCCCTGTAGCTCTGCAATTGAAGCAGAAACAAACAAATTGCAGGCATGATATGCGTGTGGCAAAAGTTTGTCAGGAATTTTTCCGGTGAATATGACATTATTTTCAATTTTTAATTTCCTTGTTAGAGTTCTCAGTTCTCTCTCCTCGCTCCCGGTTCCGATTATGATGAAAAGTGTTTCTGGTATTTTGTCGATAACGAACCTTGCTGCCTTTATTATAACATCGACTCTTTTCTCAGAGTCTAGTCTTCCAACGTACATGACTTTTGGTATTTCTCTTTGAAGCTTGTATTTGTTTAAAAAAACTTCTGCTCTTCCATGTCCATTAAACTGACTAAAATCTACTCCATTGCTTATAACTTTAGTCGGGACTTTTAGCCCAAATTTTTTATAAGTATCAATGGCAAAATTTGTGGGACCCACAACAAGATTTGATTTGTTGAAATATGCATTTGCCAAGTAGTTGTAGGACCATTTCAAAATATTTTTTCTTTTCATGGGAATAAATTTATCCAAAAAAATAAGTATCTTGTCAACAGGATTGAAAGTCTTAGATTTAATGTTATAGCCGATATTTTCTGGCTGCACATGTATTGATGACACCACAGGTTTTTTTGCCCATCTCGCCAGAGTGATTGCGACGGATGAAATCAAGCTTGGCACAAGAAAAACATGAATCACATCAATTTCATTTTTGATAATTTTGTAAATCTTGTACAGTTTGAATGGATTTAGAGGGATTGCCCCGTAGACTCTTTTTCCTGTCTTTGGTATTGGCACTCCAAAAAATTTTATTACTCTTAGATTTTTATTTTTTCCAAAAGGAACGTTTTTGTTGTGAGCCGTTATAATGGTTACCTTATGTCCTCTCTCTAAAAGTTTTTTTACCCAGTTTCTTGTTACTGTGTCAGATCCCCCGCATTTTGCTCCGAAGAAATCAGATACTATGCCTATGTGCATATTCATCTCTAAATTTAGATTTTAGATACAGCTTAAAATGTCTTGCTATCAAACACCCCTTGGTTACTACTTTTGAGTGATTTATCCACAAAAAAAATGTGTGGGAACAAACAAAAGAAAAATTCGAAAAAGATTCAAGCAACTAGAATTAGTTCTGAATCAAGTTCCTGTACTCTTCTTCCATCTCGTCTATCGAATTTTCAATGTCATGATGTTTGACCAGCTTTAGACTGTTGGAGGAAAACTTTTCCTGGATTTCTTTGTTCTGCAAAATCTTCAAAATCTTCGAGGCAAGTTGTCTGTAATCGTTTTTCTTGAAAGTATACCCGTTGTAACCATTTATCACACTTTCCGGAATTGCACAAATATCTGTTCCAATTAACGGCAAGCCCGCTGACATTGCTTCTAATAAAACTAAGCCCAGAAGTTCTAGGATTGACGGGAAGACAAAAAGATCGCTTGCGTGATATACATTAGGAAGCATTCTGTTAGAAACTCTTCCGGTAAAAAGAACATTGTCTTCTATACCTAATTTTTTAGCAATAAGTTTTAGTTTATCCTCTTCACTTCCTGTTCCAACCAATATGAAATTTGTCTCCGGAAGTTTTTCCAGAACAAGCTTCGCCGCTTTCAATAAAATATCAATTTTTTTTTCTTGATACAATCTCCCGACAAAAAGAACCTTATTGCCGGTTTTTGTCAAGTTGTATTTTTTCAAAAAAATTTCTGGTTTTCCTTTCCCATCAAATTTGCTGAAATCAATACCGCTGCTAATGGTTCTTTGTGGAACTGTTAACCCATATTTTTTGTAAGTTTCGATGGCAAAATTTGATGGTCCAACAACAAGATCTGATTTATTGAGATAAGAGTTAGTTATGTATTTGTAAGACCACTTCAAAAGTTTTGTTTTTTTAATCGGAATAATTCTTTTAAAAAGTTTAAAAAATTTGTGATTGGTAGGACTTGTTTTTAAATTGTAAAAAACATATTCGGGCTGATTGTGAATGGAAGTCACTATCGGTTTTTTTGTCCACCTTGCTAAAGTAATTGCGGTAGCTGCAATTAGACTTGGAACAAGAAATATATGAACGACATCGATTTCATCTCTAAACAACTTGTAAATTTTGTACATTTTAAACGGATTGATTGGAAGTCCGGCGTGGATTTTTCCTCCTGCCTTGGGAATTGGGAATCCTAAAAATTTTATTATTTTGAAATTTTTGTTTTTTTCCGGAAAAATCTTTTTTGGATGAGCAGTAAGAACTGTTACCTTATGGCCCCTCTCTAAAAGTTTTTTTACCCAGAGACTCGATGTTGTTTCAGCGCCCCCATAGTTTGCTCCGAAGAAATCGGATACTAAGCAGATGTGCATATTCTAAAAATTAGGTTTAAAAACATATCTTTGCTTATTTTTTTATCGGACCACTACTTCTAAGTGATTTTCGATGGAAAATTTAATCGAATTTCTAAATATAACTATTCCAACACATTTTTTATTATATGAATCCTCTGGAAATCCTTGAAAAAATGCACGATGACGAGAAAAAAATTTTGAAAGCTCTTCTGGAACTAAAGCAAGCAACATCGGATGAAATTGCAAAAAAAGTCGGGGTTTCAAAAAATGAAGTTGAGAGGGCGAGTATGTGGGCAAAGACCAAGGGTGCTTTGGATTTTTCGGAGCAAGTGAAAGAGCATGTTTTCCTCAGTCCGGAGGGAAGGGAGTATTCTGAAAAGGATCTTCCGGAAAAAAATTTGATCAAGCTTGTCCAAAATGGAGTGGATAGGATTGATGAATTGAAAAGAAAGTTCAGTCGAACTGACATCGGGATAATATGGGCAAGGAACAATGACTGGATAAAAATTACTGACGGGAAAATTCTTCTGACAAAAAATGGGTTGGAAAATTTAAAGAAACAGAACGAAACCGAAAAGATTTTAAAAGAGCTGAGTCACGACAAGGTTGATCCAAAGAAAATAGACCAAAAAATTTTGGAAACTTTGATTAAAAGAGGTTTGTTGTCAAAGGAAATAGAAAAAAAGAAAACCTATTTTTTGACTGACCTTGGAAAGCAGGCTGCGAAAAGAATTCCAAAAATTCTTGAAAATGAAATCGGCCAGCTGACTCCGGAGATTTTGCTTTCAAAAGGTTGGAAGAACAAAAAAATAAGAAAGTACGATGTAACACTTCCCTCCCCAAAAATTTTCCCTGGAAAGATTCAGCCCTACAGGCAGGTCATAGATGAAGTGAAGGAAAAACTTGTTTCATTGGGGTTTGTTGAAATGAGAGGACCTCTCGTCGAATTGAATTTCTGGAATTGTGATGCCTTGTTCATGCCTTCAGATCATCCTGCCCGAGCTATTCACGATTTTTTTTATGTCAAAAATCCCAAGTACGGGAAAATTTTAGACAGGGAAGTTTGGAGAAGAGTTGAACAGACCCACAAAAATGGTTGGGAAACAAAAAGCAAAGGGTGGGGCTACTGGAATGAGGATCTTGCGAAAAGGCTTGTCCTTAGAAGTCAGGGCACTGCAGTTTCGGCCAGAACTCTTCATTCTTTGAAAAAGGAGGATCTTCCTTTTAAAATGTTCATGATTGGCAGATGCTTCAGGCCAGACGTTGTTGACGCTCAGCATTCTGTGGATTTTGACCAATGTGAAGGTATAGTTGTTGGAGACGGGTTGAATTTCATTAATTTGTTGGGCTACCTGAAAGAAATTGCAAAGACTGTTGGGGCAGAAAAGATTTCATTCAAGCCGGTCTATTTTCCTTTCACCGAGGGCAGCGTGGAGCTGAAAGTTTATTACAAGGAATTGGGATGGGTTGAAGCCGGAGGGGCTGGAATCTTCAGGCCAGAGGTGACGATGCCTCTTGGAATTAACGCTCCTGTTTTGGCCTGGGGACTTGGAATTGGAAGACTGGCGATGATGAAGCTGAACATTGACGACATCAGGTTGTTGTACTCTGAAGACCTGGGGTGGATGAGAAGCAAGGAAATTGTGAGATGAATGCCAACAATAACATATGACAAGCTGGACCTTCTGAATTTGATAGGTAGGAAGATGACTGACCAGGAGCTTGAGGAGGTAATTAACTCAATCAAGCCCGAAGTTGTAAAAATCACTCATGACCAGATAACTCTGGAGCACTACCAAGATAGGCCAGATATGTACGGGATCGAGGGTTTGGCCCGAGCCATCAAGCTCTACACCGGAAGGGAGAAACCTAGAAAGTTTACAGAAAAAAGTTCACGAATTGACATCAAAGTTGGAAGCGTTCCTTTAAGACCTCTTATCGCGGCAGCTGTCATAAAAAATGTGAAATTGACTAGCGGCTTCATCGAGAGTTTGATGAACATTCAGGAAGTTTTGCACGAAACGATCGGAAGGAAAAGAAAAAAAGTCGCAATAGGAATTCATGACCTTGACAAAATATTTCCCCCGATAAATTACGAGGCTGTCCTTCCTTCAACCAAGATGGTTCCCCTCGGCTCGACAAAAGAAATGTCTTTGATGGAAGTTTTGAAGGAAAATGACAAAGGAAGGAAATACGGTGCTCTCATTTCACAGTCTTCTAAATGGCCTGTTTATTCCGACGCGAAAGGTGTTTTTAGTTTTCCCCCGATAATCAATTCAGACCGAACTAAAGTGACGCCGCAAACAAAAAATTTATTGGCTGAATTGACGGGAATTGATATGCATCTGTTGAATCAAACTCTCAACATTCTAGCCACTGGTTTTTCTCAGAGAGGAGGTGAGATTGAATCAGTAAGGATCTTGGGAAAAAAGATTGAAGTTACTCCTGACCTGAGCGAACAATCGATGGAAATAAATTTGGACGAACTGAACGATTGGATAGGTTTGAAGATGCAGCCTAACCAAGTATCATCTCTGTTGGAAAAAATGGGATATTCCTCGAAGGATAGGGGTAAAAAAATCGAAGTTTCTGTTCCCTGCTATCGAATTGACATTCTTCACCAGGTGGATGTTTTTGAGGATGTTGCAATTGCGCATGGCTTCAACAATTTCATTCCTAAAATCCCCAACCTTAGCACAACTGGAGGAATTGACAAATTGGAAAAAATTTCTAGCAAAATAAGACAGCTGATGGTGGGTTTTGGATTTCTGGAAGTAGTGCTTCCGGTAATGTCTAATCAGGAAGAGCAGTTTGCAAAAACGAAAGTAAAAGGAATGATGGTAGAGATTGAAAACCCGGTATCGGAGGAATACACTGGCCTGAGGGTATCGCTTTTGCCGGGACTATTCAGGCTTCTCTCGAAGAACAGGCACGTTGAATATCCTCAAAATATTTTTGAAGTCGGGGACATTGTGGTGCCGGATAACGATCAAGAGACGATGAGCAGGACTGAGAGAAAAATTTCCGGGGTTTTCTGCCATTCCAAGGCCAGCTTCTCCGAGATAAAATCCCTGGTCGAAAGTCTAATGAAAAACTTTGGTGTAAATTATCAAATAGAACAGACAGAAGAAATGCCTTTCATTGCAGGAAGAGGGGCTGCGATTTATTCAGGAGAGATGAAGTTGGGGATTTTTGGGGAAATTCACCCGCAAGTCTTGGAGAACTTTGGTTTAGAAATGCCAGTTGCTTCTTTTGAGATTGATGCGGAATTGATAAGCATGATCTAAACCCTGCAGTAAGTACTTCTGGATCTTGAATAGGGGCATAGATTCTCATAGAAAAATATTTTGTTAGATGAACCCATATTTCCTTCTGTGTCATTAGCATAAACTACTACGCTATGTATCCCTTGTGTCAGGTTGTATAGAGTAGTGTTTCCTGCAATTGTTACGTTTGATTTGTCATCAAGGCTGTATCCAATCCACGACAATACCCGAGGATCAGTGATTACAACTGGCCCGCTTATGTTAAAGGTGAAATTTAACGGCACATCAGTTTGAAGATATACGATATTCTGGGGTAGAATGATTTTAATAACAGGTTTGAGTGAGGGTGAAAGACAGTCCAAGCAAGGGTTTACAAATAATGCCCGGTTCAAGATGTTGTTGGAGAAATTGGAATCAATGTGGTTTGAAAATGCAAAAGCTGTTAAAGTGTGATTTCCGACACCAAAGATGCTGAAGTTTAGATTAATTTGGACGCTTGAATTTGGATCAAGTGCAAAATCTGAAGAATTTATTTCAAAGGTTTGTCCATTAGGCAAAGTGTCGTAGAATTTAAGAGTAGCGTTTGCTACAAAAGCGCCGAGGTTTGAAACATTTGCAGCAACGGACATTTTTTCACTTTCGTTTGGATATAGGTCAGAAACATCCAAACTTTCTATTGAAAGATCATGATTGGCGTTCACCCCGACCGAGCCGATTCCACTTCTCAGAAATTTAATTCCCGAATTAATTCCGACGATATTAGCAATGATGTTATAAGTTCCGTCAAGGGAAGTGTTCGCAAAGATATTTGCAAATGTTCCATTTCCCAAGTCTGTTAATTCAATCTTTTGGTTAAGACCATCGGGCTTGAATACATTTGCATTAACCTGTAACCCCGTTATTCTCGTCGTGTTGTTAAAAGCGTTTACAATTATTGTCAGCGGCTCATTGATGCTTAGAGATTGCTTGTTGAAACCCATTGAAAAGTTCAAGCTGTCATCTGGATAAAATGTCATCAGTGTGTAGTTGGTGGCATCACTTGCAGAAATTACTGCTTGCCATTCACCCTGTTCAACATTGTTAATCACATAACCCTGGAATCTATTTTGGTCAAATATGCTCTGATTTGCGATTATATAAGAGATGTTTGTGTTGTTTGTTGATGAGTTGATCGTAATTCCGCTCGGCGATCTAAGGCTAAAGCTTGGGAAGTTGTTATTTCTGTCTGTTTCTAAGTTAAAGCCAATTGACTGGGTGAAAGTGACGTTTATTTTCTGAATTGAAGTCTGGTTCGTCAAAACCAAAGATGCAACCAGCGATACTGAAAGTTTCGCTTGAGGAATGTTTTGAGCCGTTGTTATTTGTGGAAATATTAGTGGTGGGTCATCGTCAATGTAAGCCGCAGCTTGATCTACAACGCCCTGACTTTCATGAAGCTGGAAGTGGCTTTTTCCGATGAACTTGGTAAAACCATTTTCTCCAGTCAATTCGACCCCAGAATTGAAGGGTGAATTCATCCCGAGCGGCACAACTCCATCACTTAAGTCAGAATCCAATTGCTGCTGAATCCAAGCCCCATCTTGATACTGATCGCACTGGCCACTCGAAACATGGTTAAAGTCAATGCAGGATATGATTACCCCTCCAATGTTAAAAATTGGCATCGGACTCCAAAGCGTTGAATCGTCAGACGGTCCTGTGCCTAGGCCGTAATTAAGTTTATTCAAGAAACTGCTGCCAGGGGACAACTGGCCCAAAATTATTGTGTTGGACTTAATGCCCAGTGCGTTGGTTACGGAAGAGGGAAGGCCCAAATTAAGGACGAGGCCAACCGAAGCTATATATGTCCCATGGTGAACTGGGGCGATGGCTATAAGCTTATCGACATCATGTTTTGTTTGTCCTCCAAGATACTCCATATAGTATCTTGCAATCACGGCCCCCGTGCTGTGAGTGACAATGTCGACTTTTGGAGTTCCTGTTTTCTCAATGAGGTTTATGGCATGATCAAGCGCCTCGGCATAAATAATAATATCACCGTCAGCATGGGTTCCTGCCTGCTTCCATGGCGCGAAAGACAGCGGATCCACTGAAAAGAATTCATTGTCCTGTAAGTACGGTGTTTCTGTGTCCCAGCCAAAATAGTAGGTCTCCAATCCTTTTTTTCCTAAGGCGGAAGCGAAGTTTAGGCTTTCTCCGGGATCAGAAGAAACCCTCCATGCATCAATTGGGTTGCTGTTGTAGCCATGGATTAAAAGAACTGGATAAGGCTTTACGATCATTGATTGTGTTAAGGAGTTGGTTTTGGAGGGACAATAATTGTCGTAAACCTTTAAAATGACGTTGTAGGTTCCGTTTTTATCGTACTTGTGGTGGACTATTTTGCCTCCGTTAATTATAACAGTGCCGTCTCCAAAATCCCAGTCGTATCTCAGAATTTTTCCGTCTGGGTCAATGGAGCCCTGTGCAGAAAAGGTAAGTTCCTGATTTCTGTAGGGATATGGACCGAGCGGAATTGCATATTGTGGTTTGAAGACTGTGCCAGTAGAGGCATACCATAGCGCAACTGGATGTTTTGGTCCGGTTGGGATTATCAAAGGGAATTGGTCGCCACCATTTTGAATGTTTCCATTAGAATTATAGGGCAAAAATGTGTCTCCGATGCAATCATTAGTGTTATCTTTTCCGAGATAATCTCCCCAAAAATTACCACCTTTGTAAGGTCCGCCAACAATGCTGATGGACTGAAAGATTGTTTGATAATTCCAAGAGTTGAGGCTGTTGTCCCATGCGTCATTGTCGTGGAAAAAGCAAAGGTACAGACAGGGAACTGGATTTCTTAAAATGTTGTTGACAATGGAGTTAGAGCTTGAGTCTGTTAGATTAATGCCATATGTATTGAAAGTTACGTTGTTGTCACTTATGATGCCTCCGCTTGAGGTTTGAGAGAAAATTCCAAACTTGTTGTTGACGCTTACATTGTTGAAAGTTAGAATGTTGGAACCCGAATAGTTTAAAAAAATTCCATAATCATTATAAAGAAACTCGCTTCCATTTACATAGTTGCCGATTGATGAATTTAATAAAATTCCGTATGTATTGTTGTTGACGATATTGTGATTGATATTATTAATCAGTCCTACAATTTTTGTGATGAAAAGATTGGAATTGTTTAAAAGAATTCCAGCGATGGTGTTGTTATAGACAGTGTTAAACTTCAAGGTATTGTTTGTAGAATTGTCCAAGAAAATTCCAAAGCTGTTATTGTAAGCGAAGTTAGATTCAACGCTGACATTATTGGACATGTTTAAAATAATACCGGCAAACGTGTTGTTGTAGACTCTATTGGAAATGAGGAAGTTTGAAAATCTATCAAAAATATCATAGTTTGTCGACTCTAATCTTATTCCTTCTGTAAAATTGTTTACTATGCAATTCTTTATGGTGATGTTTGTTTTTCCAACAGCTAAAATCCCAATACCGGTACCATTTCCAGTTATGATGTGATTGTTGCAATTCAAAATTGTGTCGTTTGTCTGGAATGTAAAAGCCGTGTCGGCGCAGAAGACGTCTTTGGACAAAGTTGTGTTTCGGCTTATGTCGACATGGCATGGAAG
>Ga0066710_100006265_pt1 | contig 11059 bp, 13 predicted proteins | sample GraSoiAngelo_159_FD_79666 | JGI IMG/M metagenome (GOLD analysis project Ga0066710, IMG submission 79666) | Grasslands soil microbial communities from the Angelo Coastal Reserve, California, USA - 14_1009_16_40cm | ecosystem: Environmental > Terrestrial > Soil > Grasslands | place: USA...
GCGCGGCAGGTTGTGGGCGATAGAAAACATCTGCCCACAGGGTACCAACCGCCCCTGCTGGGCCTGCTGTCCGGTCCAGGACCTAGGGTTTGCGTCCATGAGCGTCCCTCGCCTTCGGCTCGGGCCCGTGAGCGCCAAGGAGTTCGCATGACCGGACAACGCGAAGCGCACGAACTGCTCCTGATCGAGGAGGCGGATGCCTGGTTCGAGTACCTGGAAGCGACTCGAGGCCAGACCGTCCTGCGCTACAAGGAGGTCGAGCCCTGGGCCTGGGCCCGGCTCTCCCAGCGACTGCGCGCGATCAAGACGCGTCGCGCCAAGCTGAGGCCTGCGGCCGAAGCGGCCTAGTCGTACCCGCTAGCGGCGCCCGCGCGAGCGCACCGAGATCGAGAGCAGGATCCCGATCGCGATCAGGTTGGCGATCATCGAGGAGCCGCCCACGCTGACGAACGGGAGCGGGATGCCCGTGATCGGCGCGATGCCCATCGTCATGCCGACGTTCACGAAGATCTGGAACAGCAAGGCGAACACGAGCCCGCCCGCGACAATCGCCGAAAACGGCTCTCGCGCGAGTGTCACGATGCGTAAGCCTCGCCAGACCACGAGCAGGTAGAGCATCAGGAGCAAGGAGGCGCCGACGAAGCCTCGCTCCTCCGCGAGCGAGGCGAAGACGAAGTCGGTGTGGTGCTCGGGCAAGAAGTTCAACGTGGTTTGCGTCGCGTTGTCGACGCCGCGTCCGCGCAGCTGTCCGGCGCCGATGGCGTTCTTCGACTGCGTGATGTTGTACGTCGTCCCGCCCGGATCCTGGTCGGGATTGAGGAAGCTCGTGAGCCGCTTCTGCTGGTAGTCCTTCAGGATCGGGAGGCCGGCAGCAGGGAGGGCGCCGAGCACGAGGACCGCGAGCGCCACAGCTCCCGCCGCAATCGCGGCGATGTGCGTCCAGGGAGTTCCGGCAACGAAGAGCACCGCCCCGACGGCTGCGCAATAGACGAGCGCAGAGCCGAAGTCGGGCTGCAGGAAGACGAGGAAGATCGGGATCGACGCAAGCCCGAGCGCGGTGAGCGTGGTGCGAACCTCGTGCAGGCGCCTCGACCGCTCGGCGAGAAAGCCTGCGAGCGCGAGCACGAACAAGACCTTGCCGAACTCGGAAGGCTGAAAGCGGAAAAACCCCAGATCGAGCCAGCGCTTGGACCCGCGAATCGGGCCCGCGAGCAACACGATCGCGATCATGAACGTGGTCCCGCCGAAGATCACCCGCCACCGCGTCAGGTAGTGGTCTGCATCGATGAGCGTCGCCGCGAGCAGCCCGAGCGTCCCGATCACGACGAAGACCGTCTGACGAGTCAGGTAGTAACGCTGGTCGCCGGCGACGTCGTGATGCGTGATCCCGGCGATCGCCCAGAGGCCGTACCCGACGAGCGCTGCGACGCTGCCGATCAGGATCCAGTCGAGGCGACGGACGAACGAGGCGACCTCGACCGCCTCGCGCCGGCGGGCGCGGGCTGCTGCGCGGGAGTTGGAGACGTAGTCGACCATCAGTCGCTGTGGATTGGCCCGGTCTGGGTCGCCTGCTTGCCGAAGAACGACTCAAAAACCTTGAGTGCGGCCGGCGCCGCGGCGTCGCCGCCGTGGCCACCGTTCTCGATCAGCGCGCAGACGACGAGGTCGGGCGAGTCCGAGGGCCCGTAACCGCACCACCAGGACTGGTTGAAGATCCGTGCAATGCCGTCACCGGGATCGATCGACTTTTCCGCCGTGCCGGTCTTGCCGGAGATCGAGACCGGAAAGCCCCCGAAGATCGCAGTGGACGTGCCGAGGGTGGCGTGCGTCGCCTGGAACAGGCCCTCACGGACGACAGCAAGCGCCTGCGCGTCGACGTTGGTGGGCTGCGGCGCAGGTGCCGGGGGTGTCGGAACGGCCCGGCCGGGACTGCGGTTCGAGGAGGGCTGCTCGACGTCGAGCAGGATGTGCGGCGTGACGAGCTTGCCGCCGTTCGCGATCATCGCGTAGAAGCGAGCCATCTGCATCGGCGTTACGAGCAGGTCCTTCTGCCCGATCGCGAGCTGGATGGAATCTCCCGGCTTCCAGAGGCTGTCGATCTGCCAATGCCCTGGGTCGCTCTTCTTCGTGTACGTCTTCTTGCGCCAGTCGGGTGTCGGCAGCAGACCACTGCGCTCCGCGCCCAGGTCGATCCCGGTCTTCTGGCCGAAGCCGAACCGGCTCGCCCACGCCTGCAGGCGTGGCCCGCGGTCGGACGGCATCCCATAGAAGCGATAGCCGACTTGGTAGAAGTAGGTGTCGCACGATCTCGCGAGCGCTGTCGTCAGAGTCATCGCCTCGTTCACCAAGGGATCCCAATTCTTGAAGGTCGTGCCGTTCTTCTCGTACGACCCGGTGCAGGCGAGAGGCTCGAAGGGCTGCAGGATGTGCTCCTGCATCGCGGCAATCGCCGTCACGGGCTTGAACGTCGAGCCCGGCGGATACGCGGCGTTGATGCCGCGGTCGAGCGCCGGGAAGTTGGCCCCCTGCGCCGTGCGCGGGGTCAGGCCGGCGACGTCGAGTGCCTTCTGCCGAACACGACCGACGTAGAGAGACGGACGATACGTCGGGTACGACGCAAGGGCGCGAATCGAGCCGTCGTGCGGGTCGAGCGCGACGATCGCGCCGCCGTTCGAGAACCAGCAGCCGTAACACAGCGAGTTGTGCGCGCGTTCGATGCCGTACCGGAGCGCTTCTTCCGCGGCCTTCTGCAACTTCAGGTCGAGCGTCAGCCGGACCGCGTTGCCGGGATGCGCCGGGACCTTCGGCACGACGTCGCTGATCGGCCTCCCGAGCGAGTCGACGCGGAGCTGGGCGAGGCCGGGGGTGCCGCGCAGATACCTGTCGTAGTACGACTCGATCCCCGTCTGGCCGATCGTGTCCCCGCCTCTATAGCCCTGTGCGCGCAGGGTCTTGACCTGTTCCTTGGAGATCTCGCCGACGTAGCCGAGCACGTGGGCCGCAAGCTCTTGATGTGGATAGTCGCGCAGGTAGTTCTTCACGATCCACACGCCTGGAAAGTCCTCGGACCGCTCCTGAAGGTAGAAGGCCTGCCCTCGAGTTGCGGCCGCCCTGACGGTGATCGGCGTGAGCGGATCGCTGCGGTGCCGCCTGATCGTGGCGCCGATCTGCCCCGCCGGAACGCCGAGAACGCGTGCCAGGGCCCGGATCTCGCGCAGACGCGCCGAACGCCGCTTCGGAAGATCAGACGACCAGATCTGGACTGCGAGTGCGGGCGTATTGCTCACGAGCACCTGTCCCTTCCGATCCAGGATCGGACCGCGTGGAGCCTGCACGCGGATGTCTCGGCGTTGATTGTTCTGCGCTGCGCGCAGAAGCTGCTCGCCGTTCAGGACTTGCAGCGACCACAGGCGAAGAAAGAGCGTTGCGAAGACCGCGAGCGCGAGCATCCCGAGGAGCCCGACTCGCAGGGCGAGCTTCGGCGTGAGCCGGTACGGCTCTGCGACGTGAGGATCAGGCGGCAGGAAGCGCCGCGAGAGGTTGCGCTTAGCCAAGGAGGCGCACCTCTCGTGTCACCCATTCACGGGGGCGAAGCAGCCGCCGCGTGAGCGAATAAACCGGGACGGTCAGGATCAGATTGAGCAGCACCGTCGGGCCGAGCGCTGCGAAGATGTGGTGCGCAGGCGCAGGCTCGCCGAGCATGTAGCGCAGCACGAGCGCCGAGATCTGGTAGAGGACGGTGATGACCGCGATCGACAACAACGGCGCGTGTGCGCGGTCACGTCCTGTCGTTTCGCCGTAGCGGCCCGTCCAGTAGCCGGCAACCGTCAGCAGCAGAGCGGTGAAGCCGAGAGTGCCGAACACGCCGGTGTCGGCGAGCAGGCCGGCTGAGAAACCCGCGACCGCGCCGAAGACAGCGCCGCGTAGTAGTGAGACGCAAACGATTGTGACGAGCAAGAGATTCGGATGGCCACCGAGGATGTCGACGTTCGCCATCACCGACAGTTGAATCACGACGACGAGGAACAGCAGCCCTGCGGCTTTCCCTGCATCGGCCGGCATCAAGGCGCCTTTGGAGTTCGCTTGTTTGTGATCAGCGCCGTCACGGCATCGAGAGCGGAAAAGTCGACGTAGGGGTCGATCTGAATCTGCTTGTACAGCGCGGTGTCGCTCTGGCCGACGCTCGTGACCACTCCGATCAGGATCCCGGCCGGGAAGAGCGATGGGTACCGCGCCGAGCGCGTGCCTGACGTGACAATCACGTCGCCCACCTGCACGTTCGCCTCCTTGGGCACGAAGTCGAGCAGGAGCGAACCCTCGGCCTGGCCATGACGCACGAGTCCGACCGCATCGGTCTTCTGGTCGCGCGCGGGAACGGCGCTGTTTTCGTCCGTCAGCAGCGTCACCTGAGCCGCGCTGCCGGTGACCTCGGTGACGCGGCCCACCAGGCCGTCGCGCGTCACGATCGGTGTGTCCTGCCTGATACCGCGATCGGAGCCGGCCGCGATCACGACCTGCTGTTCGAACTCGCTCGCCCACGAGATGATCCGTGTGTTCACCGGGGAGTAGTCGGCTGGAAAGAGCGGGCTGTCGACGAATTTCAGCTGCGCGCGGAGCGCGCGGTTCTGCTCCTGCGCCGACTGGCCCTGCAGCGCCTGCTGGCGCAACTCGTTCACCTGCTGCTTCAGACGCGAGTTCTCCCGCTTCACGTGCACCAGACCCGCGAAGTAGCCGTAGACATCCCTAAACGGTCGCGCGACCCGCTCGGCGGCCACTTCGAAGGGACGGAGCACCGTCGCCCCGGCTCCCTCGATCCGGTTGACCGCCCCGCCCGATCCTGAGCGGAAGGAGATCGTGATCAGCACGAGTGAGAGCAGCACGAGGCCTCCCACCACGACCCGTCGCCTGAGCGTCGAGCGGCTGCGGGAGGGAAACGGCTGGGGTCTCGGTCTCGGTACGGACGAGCCCAGGACCGCGCTGACGCGGTTGCGAGGCACGAGAGTGTTCTAGGTTAGCTGGAGTAGCGCCGGTGGTTGTTTCGGCGCGACTTGGCGCTCCTGTGGATCGCCTCGAATTCCTCGAGACTGCGCCCGGATCCGACCGCGACACACGTGAGCGGGCTCTCGGCCAGGTGGACCGGCATCTGGGTCTCGTGGCGAAGCCGCTCGTCGAAATTCGTCAGCAGGGCCCCACCGCCGGCCATGACGATGCCCCGGTCCATGATGTCCGCGGCCAGCTCCGGAGGGGTCTTGTCCAGGGTGGACTTGATCGCCTCGATGATCTGCTGCACCGGCTCGTCGAGGGCCCGCCGGACTTCCTCCGAGCTCAGGACGACCGTCTTCGGCAGGCCGGTGAGCATGTCGCGCCCGCGAACCTCCGCCTGCAGCTCTTCGCGCATGTCGTAGGCGGAGCCGATTTCGAGCTTGATCTCCTCGGCCGTCTGCTGGCCGATCAGCAGCTTGTACTCACGCTTGATGTGATTGATGATCGCCTCGTCCATCTCGTCGCCGCCGACGCGCAGCGACTGCGAGACGACGATCCCGCCGAGCGAGATCACTGCGACCTCCGTGGTGCCGCCGCCGACGTCGACGATCATGTTGCCCGTCGGTTCCGCGACGGGTAGGCCGGCGCCGATCGCAGCGGCCATCGGCTCCTCGATCAGGTACGCCTGGCGTGCGCCCGCACTCAGCGTTGCTTCTTCGACCGCTCGCTTCTCGACCCCCGTCACGCCGGAAGGAACGCACACGACGACACGTGGATGCGCGAAGCGATTCTGATGCACTTTCTGGATGAAGTGGCGCAGCATCTGCTCGGTCACGTCGAAGTCGGCGATCACGCCGTCTTTGAGTGGGCGGATCGCGGAAATCGTTCCGGGTGTGCGTCCGAGCATCCGCTTCGCCTCTACGCCAACGGCGTGCACCTCGCCGGTTCGCTGGTCGATGGCGACGACGGAGGGCTCGGAGAGCACGATCCCGCGGCCGCGGACGTACACGAGCGTGTTGGCCGTGCCAAGGTCCACAGCCATATCGCGGCCGCCGAAGCCACCCAGCCTGTCAAAGAGCCCCATAGGACGTTCGAGTCTAGTTCAACCGAAGCCGTATACCCCGGAAAAGCGTTCCGCGAGCAAGCGAACGAGTAAAGCGACAGGGAGCCCGACGACGTTCAGGTAGTCGCCCTCGATGCAGCGGACGAGCGAGGCGCCCCGGCCCTGGATTGCATAGGCGCCGGCCCGGCCCTCCCATTCGCCGGTTGCAACATAGGTGCCGAGCTCGCGCGGGGCCAGCTCGCGAAACGTCACCCGGGTCGCCTCGTGCTCGACGTCTTCCCAGCCGGGGGTGAGGAGACAGAGCCCGGAGACGACGACGTGTGTCTTGCCGCTCAGCTCCTCGAGCATCTGCTCGGCCTCGGTGGCGTTTTCAGGTTTGCCGAAGATCCGCCCATTGAGCACGACGGCGGTGTCGACACCGACGACCGGACGGTCGTCGGCGATGCCGGCGACGGACCGCGCCTTCCCGCGTGCGTGCTCGAGCACGACCTGCACAGGATCCGCATCTTCCGGTGTCGCTTCGTCGTAGTTCGGTGCGACGACGTCGAACGGAATGTGCAGCTGCTCGAGGATCGCCCTGCGTTGTGGAGAGGTCGACGCCAGAAGGAGCGGCGGCGACGGCGGCGCGTCAGCCACGCTTGCGCGCGACCCAGATCTCGTCAGCGGGCCACTTGCGCGCCCATTCGACCGTCACGTACTTGTAGTAGGTATGCATTTCGGCATCCGGTTGCGCGTACAGCTCGACGAGTCGCTCGACCTCGAACCCGTTCGCGTGCAGAAGGTCGATCCAGTCGCCGTGACCGAGCTGGAACTCGACCTCGCCTGTGTCCGGCCACTCGACCCTCCGCAGCTCGAACTGGGGTCGCGCGAGCTGCTCGCCCACCCCGTCCGTGGTCATGCAGAGTGCGCAGACGAGTGAATTGCAGACGAAGATCAGGCGCCCGCCGGGTCGCAGCAGACGAGCGGCCTCCGGGATCCAACGGTAAGGATCGGCCCAGAGCGACGCTCCGTACTCGGAGAGGGCGAGGTCGAACGACGAATCCGGCAGCGGCACGTCTTCACCGATCGCCTCGAGCAGCGGAAACTCGATCCCGGTTTCTCGTTGCAGCCTCCGCGCGGTCGCAAGCTGCGCCGGAGTGGGGTCGACGCCGACGACGCCGGCGCCGCGACGTGCGAGCCAGGCGGAAAAGTATGCAGTCCCGCAGCCGAGCCCGACGACGTCGAGACCGCTGACCTCGCCGAGGAGGTTCAGCTGCGACTCGGGCGGCTCGAAAACGCCCCAGTTGATCTCCTCTTGGGCCCAGGCACGGGACGCGGAGGCGTCTGTGTACGCCGTGTTCACGCGAGTCCAGTTCGCGATGTTCTGCCGGACGTACTCGGGTCGGTCAGATGAGCTCATCGTCCGAGAACCAGAGCGCGACCTCGCGCGCCGCCGACTCCGGCGAGTCGGAGCCGTGCACGAGGTTGTCGGGCATCGAGCTCGCCAGGTCGCCGCGGATCGAGCCGGGCTCGGCATCGGCGGGATTCGTCGCGCCGATCGTCTTGCGCAGCGTCGCGATCGCGCCTTCGCCCTCGACGACGAGGGCCAGCGTCGGCCCGGAGGTGATGAAGTCGACAAGCTCGCCGAAGAACGGCTTCTCGCGATGCTCGGCGTAGTGAGTCTCCCCAAGGTTGCGATCGACGTGGATGAGCTTGCCGGCGCGCAGCGCGAAGCCGCGGCGCTCGATGCGCGCGAGGATCTCGCCGGCCAGCTTTCGCTCGACGGCGTCGGGCTTGATCAGGATGAGCGAGCGTTCGACCGCCATGGGCGGACGAGTTTACTCGGCGCGTCGCCTACGTCTGGGCGGCCGCACCTCGAAGGTCGGAAAGCCGACCGATGCCGGCTCCACCGGCGTCTCGCAGTACGGGCACACCTGCCAGAGCGCCTCGAGCGGCGCTTTGCAGTTGACGCAGGCCTGCTTCAGCTTCGTCGTGCAGACGGGACAGACGAGAAACTCGTTCGAGACCTCCGCGCGGCAGACAGGGCAGTACAGGTCGCGACGGGCCAGCCGCTCCTCCATCGCCTTGATCTCGAGCTCGCGCTCTCGCACGTCCTCGAGGTACTCCGGCGGGCGAAAGAGCATGTAGACGAGTGCGCCGATGTAGGGAATGGTCAGCCCGATCGCGACCGCGGTTGCGATCAGCACGGGGTCTTCAATGCGACGTTTCGCGTCTTTGTAGACCCAGTAGCCCACCGCTAGCCAGAATGCGATCAGGAAGAAGAAGAGCAGGTTGAGGATCACCTGCCACGTGCCCGAGGCGAAGAAGTCGTGGATGCCGCTGAAGGTGCTGGCGATCACAGAAGGATTCTTCCTATTACGTAGCCGGCAAGAAACGCGAGCCCGACGATCGCCGCCAACACGAAGGCGGCGAAGGCAAAGACGATCAGCCTGTCGCCAACGTTCGCCATCGTAGGCTCTCATCCTTGGCCAGATCGGCCAGGAGGTAAAGGGACCCCGTGACGAGGACCGCCTCGCCGAGCGCGCGGGCGTGCGCGAGCGCCCGTGCCGGGTCCTCGATCGGCTCGACGTGGCGGAAGAACGGCGCCGCTCGCTGGGCCAGATCTGCCGCGGACAGGGCACGCTCGTTGCTCGAGGAGGTGGCAACCAGCCGGTCCCCCAGCACCGAGAGAGCCGCAAGCATCCCGTCGACGTCCTTGTCGGCGAGGATCGAGGCGACGATGACGTAGCGGGCGCTCGGCAGGCGCGGGAGCGCATAGCCGAGGCCGGCGAGGTTGTGGGCCCCATCCCAGATCTCGAGCGGATCCTCGCTGAGCCGCTCGAGGCGGCCCGGGAGCCGAACATCGACGTGGCCGTCTACGGGCCGGCCGAGGAAGGCCTCCGCTGCGGCCAGGCCCAGGGCGAGGTTGCTGTGGCCGGCGACGACGACCTGCTCGGCCCCGTTCTCCCGAGCGAGTGCCTCCCACTCCGGCTCGCCGAGGACGACGACCGCGCCCGCCTGAACGACGGCGAGCTTCTCGGTAGCGATCGCCTCACGCGTCGTGCCGAGCACCTCGGTGTGCTCCAGCCCGACGTTCGTCAGCACTTGAACGGGCGAACGCAGGACGTTGGTCGCATCGTGGCGGCCACCGAGCCCGGCCTCGACGACGGCCACGTCGACGCCGGCTGCCGCGAACTCGGTGAGGGCCGCGGCGGTGAGCACCTCGAACTGGGTCGCCCCGAGCCGCTCGGCCTCGGCGCGCACGCGCTCGATCGCCGCTTCGAAGTCCGCCTCCTCCCCGCGCACGCGAATCCGCTCCGCCCACCCGCGCACGTGGGGCGAGAGGTAGGCGCCGACAGACAGCCCGGCAGCTCCGAGCAGTGCTTCGATCGTGCGCGTCACCGTCGACTTGCCGTTCGTCCCGACGACGTGGATCGACGGATAGCGGAGTTGGGGATCGCCGAGCCTGGCGAGCAACGCCTCGATGCGCTCGAGCCCGAAGCCGTCCTTCGGCCAGGGGCTCAGCGACTCGACATACTCAAGAGCTGATGGCATCGAGCTCCCGCCGGTAGCGCGCGAGCTTTTCGCGCTCGGCCTCGACCACGTCGGCGGGTGCGTTGTTCATGAAGTGGTCGTTGGCCAGCATTCCTTCTGCGCGCGCGATCTCTTTCTGCAGGCGCTCGATCTCGGCGGCCGCGTTGCCGTCTCCCGAGCCCTCGCCCGGTTTCACAACCGCGTCGAAGATCCGCCGTTCCTCGCCCTCGAGCTTCGGCAGCACACCGCTGCGACGGAAGATCACCGCGGCTTCCTGCACCGTCCTTAGCGCGCCCGCGTCGGCGTCGTCGCCCGCGACCGGCCAGGGCGCAACGATCAGCCGAGTTTCACGCCCGGGCAAATTCGACCAGATCTCCTCGGTGACGTGCGGCATCGCCGGATGCAGGAGCTTCAGCAACCGCTCGAGAGCTGCGACCGCCGTGGCGCGCGCGTCGGCGTCCCCCTCGTAGAGCCGGCCCTTCACGGCCTCCGCGTACCAGTCGCAGAAGTCATCGAAGGTGAGGTGATAGAGCTCGTTAACCGTGTGCGAGAAGTCGAATTCACCAAGGAGACGCTCCACCTCGCGCTGCGTTTGCGACAGGCGGGCGAGGATCCAGCGCTCCTCGAGCGTGCGCGGGCGTTCTGCCGGTGCAGCGCCCTCCGACGCCTGAAGGATCAGGCGCGCCACGTTCCAGAGCTTGTTCGCCAGCTTCCGTCCCTCCTCGATCGCACCCTCCGAAAAGCGGACGTCCTGTGATGACGCCATCTTCATCAGCCCGTAGCGCGTTGCGTCCGCACCGTAGGTCTCGATGGCCGCGAGCGGATTCATGCCGGTGCCGAGGCTCTTCGACATCCGGCCGCCGGTCGGCGCGTGCACGGTCGAGTGGATGACGACGTCGTGGAACGGAACGTCGCCCATCAGCTCGAGCCCGCTGAAGATCATCCGGTTCTCCCAGAGCCGGATGATGTCCCGCGCAGTCGTGTTCAGATCGCCCGGGTAGAAGGCGCGCAGGTCCTCTGTGTCCTCCGGCCAACCGAGCGTCGCAAACGGCCAGAGCGCCGATGAGAACCACGTGTCGAGGACGTCGGTGGAGCGCGTCAGCTCGTGCGATCCGCACTCGGCGCACGCTTCGGGCTCGGTCTCCGCGACGGTGACGTGCCGGTCCGGACACTCCCAGACGGGCAGCTGATGGCCCCACCAGATTTGCCGGGAGATGTTCCAGTCCGGGGCATCCTCGAGTGACTGAATCGCGAAGCGGTGCTGCGAGTCCGGGTGGTAGCGGACGCGGCGTGCGCGGAGTGCCTCGAGTGCGGGCTTTCGCAGGTCCCTCATCGAGCACCACCACTGCAGGGAGATGCGCGCCTCGATCCGGCTGTGGCAGCGATCGCAGAGCGCGACCTTGTGGCGGTAGGACTAGTGCTTTCCGTGCTGGCCGGCCCCCTTCCGGCCCGCGATGACACGCTCGTCCGCTTCCTGCTGCGTATACCCGGCGAGCGCCC
>Ga0066710_100006266_pt1 | contig 11059 bp, 12 predicted proteins | sample GraSoiAngelo_159_FD_79666 | JGI IMG/M metagenome (GOLD analysis project Ga0066710, IMG submission 79666) | Grasslands soil microbial communities from the Angelo Coastal Reserve, California, USA - 14_1009_16_40cm | ecosystem: Environmental > Terrestrial > Soil > Grasslands | place: USA...
GTCCTTCCGCCCTAATTCGCCGCCATCGCCGGCTTTCCCGCCCCCGCCCCCGCCGCGAACGGATTCTCATCCGCCGTCGGCCCGTAGACCGAGGGAAGCGGCACGTCGTGCATCCGGAGATAGACGAGGAGCTGGCCGCGGTGGTGGTACCAGTGGTTGAGCATCAGGGCGCGCAGCATGGCGATGCGCGGCATCGCTATCACCTCGATCCCGTTCCGGGTGGCGTGCCAGGTGGCCATCATGAAAGGGTCATCGAACTTCCCGAGCTTCTCCTGGGCCCCCGCCAGGCTCGCCTCGTACACGTCGAGGAGCTCCTGCCGGCTGGTGGCTTCCGCCTGGTTGAACACCGGCGGGGTCTCGAACGGATCCTGCATCGCCAGCCCGGCCATCGTGTCGGGCAATCTCGCCACGTGAAGGGCGAGCTGGCCCATCGAGAACGACTTGGGATGTGGCTTCCAGGCGAGCTTGTTCTCCGGGACGCGCTCCAGCACGCGGCGGGTGGATTTCGATTCCTGCTCCAGCTCCATCAGAAACGGGTCGACGAGACGCATGGCCTGCTCTCCTCTCTTGCAATGATTGTGATTCGCTTCCCTCAGACCTTCGCCGTGAGGCGGTCCAGGCAGCCGAACCAGCCTTCCTGGTGCTTCGTCCGCGACTCTTCGTTCGGGAGCCCCGTGTGGGTCAGCACGACCTCGGTCTCGGCGCCCCGGTCGAGGAGCTGCACCGTGACCAGCGTCTCCGGCATCTCGTGGCCTTCCCAGCGCCAGGTGAACGCGAGTCGCTCCGGAGCGGCGATCTCCCGGTAGGCGCCCACCGCGATGTTCTGAGCGCCGCCCTTGTGGCGCATCTCGATCCGGAAGCGCCCGCCCACCCGGACGTCGAGCTCGTGGACGAGGGTCGTGTAGTCGTCGGTCGGCGCGAACCAGCGGCTCACCGCCGCCGCTTCGGTCCACGCCTTGAAGACCCGTTCCCGGGGCGCCGGGATGGTGCGGCGGACCTCGAGCGCGGCGACGGCCGACCGGCCGGTGGTGGCGGCGGTGTCCATGGCGATTCCCCTTCCTCGGGTGGGTTTCGAAGATAGCGCTCGAGCGACGCGAGCGAGCCCTCCCAGAATGTCCGGTAGTCGGCCAGCCAGTCCGTGGCCCGCGCGAGCGGCGCCGCCTGGAGCCGGCAGCGCCGCACCCGGCCGGTCTTCCGCGCCGACAGGAGCCCCGCCCGCTCGAGCACGGCGAGGTGCTTGAGGAAGGCGGGGAGCGAGATCGGGTGCGGGGCGGCGAGCTCGGAGACGGAGCGCTCGCCCCGGCGGAGCGAGGCGAGCACCGAGCGGCGGATCGGGTCGGCGAGGGCGGTGAAGGTGCGGTCGAGCGCGGGATGGTTAACCATATGGTTAACTATCTACCGCGCCCGCCGCCTTCCGTCAAGGGGCGGGGGAAGGACCCCGCCGCGCGTCGACGCTCATCGGCCCCGCGCCGAACTGGCCGATCAGCAGGACCCCGCCGAGGAGCGCCAGGTTCTTGAGGAAATTGACCTGCTGCATCTGGATCAGCATCGGGTCCTTCTCGGCCCAGAAGCGGTGCATCGTGAGCGTCACCGGCACCAGGAAGAGCACCAGCAGCCACGCGCCGGCCTTCGCATGGAAGCCGAGCGCGATGGAGAGCCCGCCGGCGAGCGCGATCAGCCCGGCCAGCGGGACCAGGAGGCCGGCCATCGGCACGCCCTGGTGCGCGGCGTAGCCGATGAGCTTCGCGGTGAAGAGCCCGGGCGCGCTGACGACGAAGATCGCGGCGAAGAGCAGCCGCCCGGCGAGCACGGCGAGTCGCCGCGCGTCGGCCCGGGGAAGGGACCAGTCGTATTCAGCGGTCGTGATGTGAGTGTTCATTGGAACCTCTTTTCTCCGGGGCATCTCCCCGGTGCTCGGCGGGCCAGATCACCAGCAGTGCGGCGCTCGCGATCAGCACCGACGACCCCACCATCACCCAGAGCACCCACTGCACGCCGGCGGCCGGCGCGACGGTGATCAGGACGAGGGCGAGGGCCCCCTGCGCGGTCCAGCGCCGCACCGCATGGTGACCAGGTCCGGAGAGCACGTGCATCGCGGGTTAGAAGGGGAAGCGGTACGACAGCCCGCCGCTCCACGCCACGTCGAACTCGGTCTTGTTGATCCCGGCCAGCGCGCCGCTCATGCTGTCGATCTTGTAGAGCCAGCTCTTCCCCTCGGCGAACACGCCGAACTGGGTGCCGGGGATCCGGTAGTTGAGGCCGAGGCCGAAGGTGCCGGCGCCCTTGGTCTTGTCCGGGGCGGTGGTACCGACCTGGTGCACCGTCACCGCGCCGCCCCCGGCGAAGACGTACGGCTCGATGCCGCCCGACGTCGGGTACTGCAGCTGTACCGCGGCGTCGTAGAGGTAGCGGTTCGCCTTCACGCCGGTCGGGGTGGAATGGTTGCGGAGCTCGTTCCGTCCGTAGGTGAAATCGCCTCGGAGCGAGACGTACTTCTGCACCTGGACGTCGACGCCGCCGCCCAGGTTGTAGCCGGTCTTCTTGAAGTCCGCGGTGCCGGCGTCGTTGAGCTTGGTGAGCCCGTTGTACCCTCCGCCGCGGGCGAAGATCGTCACCGCGTGATCCTGCGCGGCAAGCGGTGTCCCCGCTGCCGCCGCGATGACCAGGGCTCCGATAACTGCGCGTGCGTACGACATGGTCTTCCTTCCCTTTCATCCCAAGTGGACCATCTGCTCCTACAACGTCCAGCACTCGATGGTCTAGTGCTGAACCACAACCTCAAAAATCAAAGAGCGCACCACACCCTCCCGGCCTCGAGCACGGCGACCCTGCCGGGAGAGAGCGAAACCTTCGCCAGACCGGACTCGAGGCGAGCCTCGAGCCGATGGGCGGCCCCCAGCAATCCGAGGAGGATGGAGGGCTGGGTGCCCGGCCTGGCGTGGGACGCGGTCATCTGGTTCATGGCTGAATAGTGCAGCGGTAATCTGAAAGTGTCAAGAGGGGGTAATCTTTGTGGGCAGGGGGAGGTGCGCAGCAGGTAGTGCGCCGGCGAACCGCCCTAGTGCGGGCCGGGCGAGCCGGTCGAGCGTTGGACCCCGCGGACGATGTCCAGCCGGAGCTCGACCCACCCGTCCACCTGGAAATACTGCACCCTGAGCTCATGCCGGCCCGCGGCGAGCGGGGCGAAGTCAGTCGTCGATTCGTGGAGCGACCAGCGGTCGATGACCGGCGCGCCGTCCACCCAGACCCGGACGCCGTCGTCGCTGATGGTGCGGAGGGTGTACTCCCCGGGGGGCAGGGTGACGGTGGTCGTCGCCTCGAGCGCCCAGCGCGCCTGGGGGAGCTCGCGGAACGGCGGCCGGTACCATTCGTAGTCGAGCCGGCTCGCCCGCCGCTCGAGGAGCGGCGCCGAGCGGAGGAGCGCGTCGAACGCCTCGGCGTGGGAGCGCGGGTCGGTGCTGTCGCTCCAGGCGAAGAAGCGCGCGGTCCACTCCTGCTTCGGCTCGAAGCGGCCGTAGGAGAACCGGTAGGGTTCCCCGGCCGGCTTCTTCTCGCCCCGCGGCGACACGGTTGCGCTGCCCCGGTACTCGAGAGTGAGCTCCCAGTCGCCGGTGGAATCCGGGGCGGGCGTCACCGCCACCGTGTCCCCCACCGCGCCCGAGGTGCGCGAGAGGGTCGAGATCCCCCGGCGTGTGGCAACGCGCCAGCTCCCCGGAGGCCCCAGCACGGCGAGCCGGAGCGGCACGGCGCGGCTGCTATCCACCGGCCAGACCTTGGGGGAGCGCCAGTCGAAGGGGCCCCAGTCGTCCACCACGATCGCGGAGCGGGGCAGGCGGGAGCCGGGAGAGGCCGGGACCGCGCGATAGCGGGAGAGAATCGGGAGCGGCGGAGTCCAGCGAGCCGCCGTCGGGGTCCCGACGGCTTCGAGCCCGCACGCGCCGATCTGCTCATCGATGTGATCGGCTCCCCGCGGGGCGAGCTCGCCCGGCGGCAGCTCGAAGCCGCTGGTGTCCCGGAGCACGGTGAGCGAGTCCACCCGGTCGAACCGGTTGGCGGCGAGAACGACGCCGCTCGTGGCCGAGGTGCGGAGGCCCACGTGGTTGGACCGGAACAGGTTCCGCCCGATCGTGTAATTGCGGCTCCGGGTGTCGCGATGCTTCGGGTAGCCCCAGTCCGAAGGCTCGATCGGGTTGGCCCAGAGGCTGATCGCGGTGGAATCGCCGTCGAAGTGGTTGTTCGAGATCAGGTTCCCCTGCCCGTGCTCGATCGCGATCCCGAAGCGGTTTCGGATGAAGCAGTTTCCCGAGACCTGTGACGAGTGGCTGTAGCCGCCCCAGAGGCCGTAGTCGCTCCCCTCGACCCGGTTGCCGATGAACCGGTTGCTGCTGAATGTCGCCTCCATGCCGTTGGCCGGCGCGAAGCTGAAGTCGTTGCCGAAAAAAATGTTGTTGTCGGCGCCGCCCTCGCCCGTGTCCATGGTGTGCTGGCCGGCCCAGAGGAAGAGCCCGTCGCCGCCGTGGGTCGCGGAATTGGCGGCGACGAGGTTCCACGAGCTCTGCTCGTAGATCAGCAGGTCCGCGGAATCCTGGCCCCTCCGGTAGAAGCCGTGGCTGTAGCCGCGCACGTTGTAGTCGAGCCGATTCTGAGCGATGACGTTGTTGCTCGAGCGGTAGAGGCCGATGCCCAGCCCGGAGTTGTAGGCGAAGGTGTTGCCCTCGATGCGGAGGCTGTCGCTCCGGACCAGCAGCAGCCCGTTCATGCCCTGCTCGCCGGTATTGCCCCGCACTTCGCCGCCCGTCACGCCGGCCAGGTAGATCGCGGCGCCGAATCGGAGCCACTCGTCCTCTTCGTTGTGATGGTAGGAGAGCCAGTCCGCCAGGCTCTCGTGCTCGACCACGCTGTAGAGCCGGGGCTTCCACCCGTAGCTCAGGTCGTTTCCGATGAGCGTCAGCCCCCGGGTCCCGCGCGCGAGAATGCCGACTTTGTAGCCGCGGATCACCGCGTGGAGGATCCGCACTCCGTGTCCGCCCTCCACCCGGATGGCGGTGCCCGCCGCGGCGTCCGGGGCAGCGTCAGGATCGGCTCCCTGGAGCGTGGCGCCGGCGAAATCGAGGGTGATGGAGTCGCCGCGCACCGTGATCACCGCCGAATCGGGCGACGCCGGTGCGGGGAAGCGGTACGTCCCTGCCGCCACCCGGGCCGATCGGGTGATCACCATGCCGGATCGGAGCACGATGGTGGGGAGCGGCGGCTGTTGTGCCGAGGCCGCGCCTGAAAGAGGGACGAGGAGGGAAACCGGGAGAAACGCCATGCCGGCTCTGCGCATGGCGTCCAATCTACGTCACGGCTCGGGCAGGGCGGGCTCCAGGGTATCGAACCAGCTCTCGACCTCGGCCAGGCGCCGCCAGCCCCATGGGTCGTGCTCCTCGAGCAACGCCACCGCCGGCCAGATGACCCGGTTGGCGAGGCGGGAGTATTCCGCCGTCTCGAACATCGCGTTGAGGTCGCGGGCCGGCGGGAGGTACCAGTCGGCGCGGGTGACGGCGCAGCGGTACGCCTCGAGGATCCAGGGCCGCTCGGATTTCGGAAACCGGTAGAGGAAGGTCGAGACGTCGTAGCTGGCCGGCCCGACCGCGGCGTGGTCCCAGCCGATCATCCGGGCGACCGGGCCGTGTCCGTTGGCGGCGACGGAGGTGTTGGCGGGCCACGGATCGCCGTGGAGCAGGGTGTCGGGCCCGCCAAGGCTCTCCAGCAGGCGGACCCGCCGGGGCAGCTCCTCGCGGAGCCGGTAGAGCCGGGAAAGCAGGCCGTCTCGAGTCGCCCGCTGCTCCAGAGTCGGGTCGATCCGGGGCGGGGCGAGCTCTTCGAGAACCGCGATCGCATCGCGGACGCTGGTGACGAAATACCCGGCGCCGAGGCTGCCGCAATACCGGCGGCACTCGGGCACCAGGGGGTGGCGGGCGGCGCGGGTGTGCAGCGCGGCGAGCAGCTCCATGACCGCGGCGACCCTGAACGCGTCGGGGCGGCCGGGGTCCACGGGGCCATCGCCCAGGTCCTCGTAGACGTGCCACACCCATTCGCCCCGGCGGTCCGCGGCGGTGGCGAGCAGGCCCGCGCAGCGATCGCCCAGGCCGAGCGACGGCAGCCAGCGACGCGCCACCAGCTCGGTGCGTCGGGCGAGCCACGGGTCGAGCCGCTTGAGCACGAATGCCTGCCGGGTGCCGTTGCTGCCGAAGCTCAGCCGATAGACCTGCGCCTCGAGGCGCTCGATCCGGCCCGGCCCGGCGGACGGCGACGGCCGGACGACCTCGCTCAGCGCTTCGCTCAGCTCCGCGATGCCGGGCTCGGCCGCTTCGGCGAGCGTGATCAACGCGGCCTGCTGGTCGGTCTTCATGCCGCCCTCCCGGTTGCCTCGACGACCGGCGTCGAGTGCGCGTGTGATGTGACGGCCGCGGTCGGGGACGTGATCGCCGGCGCTGGCGGAGGAGGTTCCCAGCGCACAGGATGCGGGCTCACGGCGACCGGGCCGTCATCCATTCGGATCTCGCAACGCACTCGTCGTGGCACGATCCGCGCCGGAGTTGGGACCCGCGGGGCGCGGCGCGGGATGTGATGGGCGCATCGGAAGTTGCCGCCCCGAAAGGCGGTTTTCGAGGCAGGACCGCCGGGCGCGCGAGGGGCGCGCTGCCCCGTTCCGCGGCAAGGGCGCGGGGAGAATGCTTCGTTTTGTTGCCCGGGGATGGCGCTGACGCGCGGGTTATTTGCGGCGCCCTGCCCCGCTCAACGGTGCGCTGATGGAGGGACGATGTTGAAATCAAAGCGGGAGATGCGGGCGCGGCTCCAGAAAGTCTGGGGCCATGTCAGCCGGGATGTCGAGCCGGTGGCCGCTCTCCGCGCCAGCAAGCTGCTGCGACGTCTCCTGGCCCGGTGGGAGCGGATCCTGGTGTCGGAGGCGCTGGATGCGGGCACCACCTGGGAAGAGCTCGGCCGGGCCCTGGGCGTGACCCGGCAGGCGGTCTGGTCGCGGTTCCGGTCGTCCGGTCGGTGACGCCGAGCCCACAGGCCGAGGAACTGCGCTCAGCTCCTCCGGTCGAAGCCGAGCTCGAGCGTGGCCCCGGGCGGGAGCGCGCGCCAGCGCGCGAAGAGCTCGCCGACTCGTGACCGCACCCGCCCCAGCTCCGCGTCGGTCACCGGGCGCGGCGCGGGCCGGCCGCGGGTGGCGGCGTAGGCGGCGGCCTCGCGGTTGATTTCCTCCGCGGTCCACTCCACGCCGCCGGCCCGCTCCAGGTCGAGCACGCCCACCAGGTGCTCGGCCGCGACCGTTTCCACCGGAAGCGGACCGCGGGCGCCCTTCCCGCCGGTGTCGGCGATGTCCCATCCCTCCGCGATCAACCCGTAGAAGCCGGAGCCGAGCCGGAGCTCGCTCTCGACCGCGTAGTGGGCCAGGTCATGGAGGGGGAAGAAGGCGGCCTGCCGGCCCTCCTGGCGCTGCCAGGTGACGGAACCGTCGGCCCGCACGCAGCGGAGCAGGACGCCGCCGTCGGCGCGCCGGGTGAGCTGGATCAGGAGGTCGGGCACCGCGGGAATGTATCATTCCGGGCCGAGCGGCAGGCCGAATTCCTCTCGCGGAGTGCGCTCCCCATGCGTCGTCCCGTCGTGCTGCTCTTCCTCTCGCTCGCCGCCCGGCCCGGAGCCGCGCAGTCGAACGAGGCGTTGATGGCGAACGACCACTACGCCCGCTCCCACGACTACGACCTGGTCCACCAGCGGATCGTGGTGTCGGGGTTCCGCTGGGACTCGACCTCGTTCGAGGGGATCGTCACCACCACGCTGCTGGCCCGCCGGCCGGGGCTCGACTCGCTGATCCTGGACGAAGGGGAGCTGCTCCGGAACCTCGCGATCACCGACCGCTCCGGCGCGGAGCTCAGGACGAGCCGTCACGGCGACACGCTGGTGGTCTTCCCGCTCCGGCCGCTCCGCTTCGGCGATACGCTGGTCTTCACCGTCCGGTATCACGGGAAGGTGAAGAGCGGGCGAGGGCTCACCTACATCACCAATGACGGCCTCCGCCACCGGCCCGACCAGATCTGGAGCCAGGGGGAGGATCACGACAACCACTACTGGTTTCCCACCTACGACTTTCCCAACGACAAGATGACGTGGGAGCTGGTCGCGACGGTGCCCGTCGCCGATCTCGCCGTCTCCAACGGGAAGCTGGTCTCGGACGTTCCCCACGGGGCGAGCCATACGATGACGTGGCGCCAGGAGACCCCGGCTTCGACCTATCTGGTGTCGCTCGTCATCGCACCGCTGGTGCGGATCCACGATACCTGGAAGGCCGTTCCGGTGGACTACTACGTGTACCGGGAGGACAGCGCGCTGGCGCGGCCGCTCTTCCGGGTTACGCCCGACATGATCGACGTCTACTCCCGTCTCACCGGCGTCGCGTACCCGTGGGCCAAATACGCCCAGACCACCGTCGCGAGCTTCTTCGGCGGCATGGAGAACGTGAGCGCCACGACGCTGGTGGACTGGCTCCCCGACCGGCGCGCGTACCGGGACCGGCCCTGGTTCCAGTACATCCTCATCCCGCACGAGCTGGCCCACCAGTGGTTCGGCGATTACGTCACCCTCTCGAGCTGGGCGGGGATGTGGCTCAACGAGGGATTCGCCGAATTCATGCCGGGCCAGTACTGGGGCGGCAGGCTCGGGGCCCACGCCGAGCAGGACTACTACGCCGATGAGTACCGGCAGTACCTGGAGATCGAGGCCCAGCGCTCGATGCCGCTCGCTTCGCTCGGCTCGAACAACGTCTATCCCAAGGGCGCCCTGGTGCTGGAGATGCTGCTCCGCTACCTGGGGCCGGAGCGCTTCTGGGCCTCCGTCCACGCCTACCTCGGCAGCCACGCGCTCGGCAACGCCGCCACCGACGACTTCCGCCAGGCGGTGCTCGACGCCACCGGGGAGAACCTCGACTGGTTCTGGAACGAGTGGATGTACCAGGCCGGGCACCCCCGGTTCGACGTGCGGGCCGCCTGGGACAGCGCCCGCGCCACCGTCACCCTGGCCGTCAAGCAGACCCAGGTCGACAGCCTCAAGGCCGACAGCACCGGCCTCCGGTTCACGGTGCCGGAGGTGTTCCGGATGCCGGTCACCATCCGGGTGGGGACCGCAGCGGGCGACGTGGTGCACGCCGCCCGGCTCGACGGGCGGGAGCAGACCATCGCGGTGCCGGGGGTCGCGACCGCTCCGACGATGGTGGTGTTCGACGACGGCAACCGGGTGCTCAAGACCCTGAGCTTCGAGGAACCGACGGCGTGGCTCGCCACCCAGCTCCGCCGCGACGCCGACCTCTGGAACCGGGGCTGGGCCATCGGCCAGCTGGGCGGCCGCACCACCGACACCGCCGCGCTGGGGGCTCTCGCCCTGGCGGCGCGACAAGCCGACTACCCGCTCACCCGGCAGCAGGCGGTCGAGGCGCTGGGCGATTTCCCCGCCGCCCTCGCGCTCCCGGCGGTGACCGCGGCGCTCGCGGACACCTCGTCGGCGGTGCGGGGCGCCGCGGCCGCCGCGCTGGGCAACCTCGGCGGCGCCGACGCCGCCGGCCTTCTTCGGAAGGCGTTCGCCGGCGACTCGAGCTACGAGGTGCGCGCCGCGGCGCTCACGGCCCTGGTCCGCCTTGATTCGGCCCGCGCCCGGCCACTGATCGCCGAGGGGCTCCACACTCCCTCGTACCGCGGGGCGATCCGGGACGCGGCGCTCCGGGCCATCGTGCGGACCGGCGACACCACGCTGATCGTCGAGGTGGAGGGCCTGCTCGACCAGGAGGAGCTTCCGGCGCACGTGCTGGCCTGGCTCGGCGCGCGAGGGAGCGCCCGCGCGCTCGACCGGCTCGCCGCCCACCTCGACGATCCCCGCGCCGCGGTCCGTGGCTGGGTGGTGAGCGCGTTCCGCCAGACCCTCGCCCGGGCCAATCGCGCGGTCGCGGTGCAGCGGCTCAAGGGCGCGCTGGAGTCGGTCACCCACGCCGAGACGCGCGAGGCGGTGAGCGACCTCCTGCGCCAGCTGGAGAAACCCTAGGCGTCCGGACCGGGGCCGTCCGCGCGGCTAGAGGGCGGGTACGAAGTTCTCCTCGACGTCGAAACGGACCCGGATCTGGCGGAGCCGCCGGCGCACCTCCAGCACCCGGTGCAGCCGGGGGTCGAAGTAGTCCTTGAGCATCGGCGGGCGGGGATGCTTGAGGTAGAGGTCGCGGTCCTCCTCGACATCGGACGCCGCGACGACGTCGAGCTGGGCCCGGGAGGAGGCGTGCTGCACGATGCACGGCGCGCGGGTTATGCCCAGCTTGCGCAGGGTGTAGGCCCGGTGACTGCCGTTGTTGAGGATGATCCGCCCCTCGCAGCGGATCGCGTTCATGAAATTCGATCCGAATCCCACCGCGATCCCCACCACGCCCACCAGGTTGCCGGGCGGCACGTAGTCGGCGATGTGACGGGACTCCATCGGCATCGCGCCGAGGAACCTGAGGTCGTTGGAAGGGGACATGAAGACGTACTGGTTGTGCTTGACGCGTGACCAGCCGACCGGCGGCTGCGGGTGGTCGAACGGCAGGCAGGTCCGGAAGATCTGCTCGTCGTCGGGCGCCTTCCCCAGCGCGCATTCGAGCTGGGGCACGAAGCTCAGGTCGATGTGCTTCTGGTACACCACCAGCCGGTCGAGCTCGACCATCGCCACCTCGGTCGGCACGGTGTTGAACCCGTGGCGCACCAGGGGATCCTTCAGGAACTCGATCAGCAGCGGCTCGTAGTCCTTGCCGAGCTGCTCCCGGGGCGGATCGTCCGCGATGCCGGCCTCATCCTTCTCCAGGCCCCGCAGCACCTCGGCGGCCGCTTCCCACTCGTCGGTCAGCTCGCCCTTGTTGGGTGGGCGCACCGCATGGGAGCGGACGTAGTGGAGGTAGTCCCGCAGCGTGGGCCGCCCGGTCAGGTACAGGTTCAGGCCGGTGGCCGGCTGCAGGCTCACCACCATGACCAGATCTCGACATTGAAGGTGCGGGCGA
>Ga0066710_100006267_pt1 | contig 11058 bp, 7 predicted proteins | sample GraSoiAngelo_159_FD_79666 | JGI IMG/M metagenome (GOLD analysis project Ga0066710, IMG submission 79666) | Grasslands soil microbial communities from the Angelo Coastal Reserve, California, USA - 14_1009_16_40cm | ecosystem: Environmental > Terrestrial > Soil > Grasslands | place: USA...
TAGTTTTCGCGCTGCATAAATGGCTGGTTAAAGCCGCATGGTTGAAGGGCGCACGACGTGTTCCTGGAATCGCACCACCTCCAGGTAAGCTTCTCCTGCAGGATAGGCCCGAGGTATGTTGGCGGCAGAGGGAGATGGTGGCAGTGCGACTGACCAATCCAGCTCCAAGAGACTCGCCCAGCGGTTACACATCTGTTACACATCAATTACACATCTGTTACTTCTGAAGGTCGTTCATTGGAGAGTGGCTTGGTTGCGCTGACCACAAGTCACATGAATATTAAAGACAAAAAGTCACAAGCACCCGAAACACGTTTTTGGCAAACCATCTGCCCACCTTACAAAACGTAGAGGGTAAGTCAACCCACGGGAAAGGCCTAATCTGAATAGCCCTCCTTTCCTTTGTCTTTCAGACGAAAATCTGGTATGAGCGCTAATCTCAGAGGATCAATTAAACACTATCGTACAAGAGCCTTTTGGTCTACACAGTAATGGCTTCGGGGAAAGGTTTACGCATAGCAATCTACTCCCAAGACGGCTGGGGTCTCGGCCATTTGAGGAGGAACATCCGGATTTGTCAGCGTCTTCTAAAGGAGGTGCCAGACAGCAGCATTCTCTTAATCGCGGATTCACCCGTTGCACCGTTTTTTCAACTGCCTGATGGAGTGGATCTCATCAAGCTTCCTTCCATCCGAAAGATCATTGCAGGCAAGTGGAAGCCGATCCGTCTGCGGATTCCCACAACCGATCTACAACACCTGCGCGCTGGTCTCCTGCAGACTGCATTCATAAATTATCGACCCCATCTAGTTCTGGTGGATCACATGCCAGGCGGCGCCCAGGGTGAGCTGATACCGAGCCTTGACGTCCTCAACCGAACGCAACCTGATTGCTCCGTTGTCCTGGGCCTGCGAGATATCTTGGATGCACAACAAATCATTACACGCGTGTGGGAGAGTGAAGGGGCTTACGACGCGATTCGCTGGTATTACGATCGCATCCTAATTTATGGCAGCCGCGAGATTTTTGACACAGTCACCATATATCAGCTTCCCACACCGCCGAAAGGTATTCATTACTGTGGCTACGTTGCCAATCAAGACCCCGTGAAGCCCGCCGGCAAGATTCGCCAAGGCCTTTGCGCTTGCGACCAGAAGCTCGTGTTTGTATCAGCAGGAGGAGGGGCCGATGGTCATCTTCTCATGCGAACGTACCTGCAGGCCATTCGTTTCCTGGGTTGTCGCGCCGATTTCGTAACCTTAATGTCCCCGGGGGTGAATGCGCCACCGGAGTTCCGTCGAGAGCTGGAGGCCGAGGCACAAGGACTCCCGGTCCAACTGGTGTCGTACGTGGATGACAGCATGAGCCATATCGCTGCTGCTGATCTGGTCGTGTCTATGGCAGGTTACAACACCTTGTCAGAAGTCTTAAGCCTGAGAAAAAAGGCTTTGATAGTTCCGCGTGCGGGACCGAGCGTCGAACAGACGACCCGGGCCCGCCTGCTGGCGAAACGAGGTTTGATCGATGTGATCGAGCCTAAAGATCTTTTTCCGGAAAATTTAGCAGAACGGCTTCTGTTAGACTTGCAGCGAAGTGATTATCCTGCCTATGACGAACCCATTGACACGCGCGGGGCAAGGCATGCTGCCATCCGATTGTCGGAACTTATCCGTTATTAGGTCGATGGCGTCAAAGTCTGTTCGAAGCGCAACCGTAGGATATATCGTCAGTACCTGGCCGCGCTTGTCGCAAACGTTTGTCCTGAATGAGATCGTTGCTCTGGAGCGCCTGGGGGTGCCCTTGCGCATCTTCTCGGCCAAAGACCCAGGCGGCGAGCCAGTCCATGCTGAGGTGGCGAAGGTACGCGCTGAGGTAACGTACCTTTCATTGGGATGCCGCTGGAAGCGCGTATTATGGGCCAATCTCTGGCTTGCTCATGATCTGCCAGGCCGTTACGCTCGAACCTTACTGAAGGCTTTGCGCTATTGCCGATGGGGAGTTGTCCGGCGCTTTTTCCAAGCCGTCTACCTGTCGCACCTGCTGCGTCGAGAACCCCTCACTCATCTGCATGCTCACTTCGCAACAGCCCCGGCGCTGGTTGCCATGTTCACTCACGAGCTAACGGGCATTCCCTATACCTTCACTGCGCACGCCAGGGACATTTACGTCGACTCGCAGCCAGGGCTTCTTCGTGCTGAGATGGAGCGTGCTAAAGCCGTAATAACCGTGAGCGAGTACAACCGGCGATATCTGTTGAGTCGCGTCAGCCCCGCCTCAAAGGGCAAAGTCTATCGCATCTATAATGGGCTTGATCTCCGCCAATTCAAGTTTCGCTATCCATGTGCCTCCGATCTGGGGCCACCGGTGATCCTTTCCGTAGGCAGGTTGATCGAGAAAAAAGGGCTGGCTGACTTGATCGTCGCCTCCGCCATTCTCCGACAACGGGGCCGTTGCTTCACACTGGAGATTATTGGCGCGGGTCCGCTGCGAAAGGCACTGGAAGCTCAGGTGAAGCAGCTCCATTTGGAGGATCGGGTGAAGCTATTGGGCGCCCAACCGCAAGAGCTGATCCGCCTTGCGTATCAGCGTGCCACTGTTTTTGCCTTGCCGTGCGTGATTACCGCTGAGGGTGATCGCGATGGAATCCCGACCGTATTGCTAGAGGCAATGGCTAGTGGGGCATCCGTGGTATCAACATCAGTGTCAGGTATTCCAGAGCTAATCGACGGCCAGCGTGAAGGCCTGCTTGTTTCCCCCAATAATCCGTTCATGCTTGCGGATGCTCTCGATCGGCTTCTGACTGATCCAGAATTACGGCAACGCTTGGCCCTTGCCGCCCGAGCCAAGGTCGAGGCGTGCTTCACTATCGAGCGCAGCTCCCAACAATTGCTGGATCTTTTTCAGCACGCAGTGGCCAATGAAGATACTCTACCTTTGCAGTGATCCTGGCATTGATCTGTCGGCTCCAACCGGCAGCTCGATCCATGTACGTTCCCTGGTTCGCGCCCTGGCCGATCTCGGCCACCAGGTAACGGTCGTCTGTAGTTCCATAAGCGACGCAGCCAGTATCGAAGATTTGCAGGCGACGGTGCGTGCCTGTCCCCTGGCCGAGTGGAACCGCACCATTGCCCGAGGTATACGCGAAGCCAACCGACTGGCAGGCCGCACCGCTCGACACCATCCGGACCTTGTCCGGGCCCTGCACAATCTGACGTTTGCCACAACAGCCAGAGCCGTTGCCCGGGAACGGTCGCCAGATATGATCTACGAGCGTTACAGCCTTTGGGGAATCGCAGGAGCGTGGCTGGCGAAACATCGTTCCATCCCCCTAGTGCTCGAGGTGAACGCGCCGCTGACTTACGAACAACAGCGATTTCGTGGCTTAACCTGTCCGACGCTGGCACGCCGAATCGAGCACGGCCTCTGGCGTGGGGCCACTCTCTTGGTTACGGTTTCGGAATGGCTGTGCAAGCACGTGCGTGAAACCGGAGTGGCGGCTGAGCGAGTCCATATTCTTCCAAACGCCGTAAATACGTCTCGGTTTCGTGCGGATGTTAACGGCGAGCGGGTCCGAAAACTCTTTAAGCTCGATGGTTACTTTGTCCTGGGCTTCGTGGGCACCTTTAAACCATGGCACGGTGTCGACTTCTTGCTGGACGCATTTCAGGTGCTGCATCAGGGAGATCCGGCAACTCATCTGCTACTCGCCGGGGATGGACCCTTAAGACGATCCTTGCAGGATGAAGTCAAGAAGCGAGGATTGCAGGAGGCGGTGACGTTCACAGGTGCAGTGGCCCACACGGAGATGCCCGATTACCTTGGCGCAATGAATGTCGCTGTGGCCCCTTATCCCGCTCTCGGTGAGTTCTACTACTCACCTCTCAAGCTCTTCGAGTACATGGCTACGGGTCGAGCCATCGTCGCCAGCCGGGTGGGACAGGTGGAACAGGTCATCGTTGACGGCGTAACGGGCCTGCTGTTTGATCCAGGCGACCTCGCTGGACTGTTGGGGTGCCTGCGGCGAATTCGACACGATGTGACACTGCGCTTAGGCCTGGGGGAAAGAGCCAGTGCGGCTTGCAGGGACCATACCTGGAGGAACAATGCCCTCCAGGTAATGCATTGGGTCGAAGATCTCATAAGCCAAACTTCGGCTGTCACTTTGCATAAAGAGGAACGAAAAATTGTCTGAGGCATTCAACCACTTTGTGGATCCGGGTATTCCGACCCTTTCGGTGGTGCTTAATCCGCTTGAGCTAGGCAAGCACCTGGATATATTTTCGTCTCCGCCGTGGCTATGGGGCGCATTACAGGAGGTTCAAATCCGTGTGCTGACATATCACAAGGGGAGCCGCTGTACACTTGAAATTGCATTGCGAACCGTGACCGGGTGGAAATATCTGATCGGCAAGGTCTACGTTACTGACCGCTCGGATGTGTATAGCGCCATGGAAGGGATTCGACGGGCTGGCTTTGGTCAGGGCGAAGAGTTCTCGATCCCACAGCCGATAGCCTTTCTTTCACCGCTATCCCTTCTACTACAAGAAAGGGTCCAGGGCCGACGGGCCGAGGATTTTTTCTTGGCGCAGAATGAGCGTGATTGGGCCCTAGCGGCCGAGCGGTGCGCGCGGTGGTTGGCAAGATTCCACGCCCGAGGTCCCAGGGTAGAGCGAGTCTTTGACGCGAACAACCACTTGATTTCTATGGAGCGATGGTCGTGGCGGCTCGCCCAACTGGGCGAGCCCTTTACTGGTAAAGTGGCCCGACTGTTTCAGGGTCTAGAGTGTCGGGCCTCGGGGCTAGGCGGCATGGAGATGTGTGCTGGCCACGGCAGTTATAGTCCAGGCCAGGTCATCCTGGCCGGGGACCGCACGGTCGTGTTTGATTGGGACGGTTACGACTTAGCAGACCCCAGCCGCGACGTGGCCAGATTTATCATATCGCTTCACCGGCTGGGGTTGGGCCGGCTCGGCTCGATCCGAGCGCTGGATTTCGCTGCGGAAGTATTTCTAAAGACATACATGGCCACCGGTCGTCTGGACGTAGGGTCACGCCTTCCGTTCTATAAGGCAGCCACTTGCCTCCAACTTGCCAAATACAACCTCGCTCACCGGGTTCCTCATTGGCGCGAGAAAATTGAGGCGATGCTGGAGGAAGGCCTTCGTATACTGGAAGGTTAAGGTTAAAGGAACAATGTCATTGGGATTCAAGTTGGTAAGACTTCTAAAGCCCTATCGGGCCTTCCTAGCGTTGGCGATTGTCGGGGCATTAGGTGAGACGGTTGCCGACCTTCTGCAGCCATGGCCCCTCAAGCTACTGTTCGACCATGTCTTCAGCAGCAAACCCCTACCGTCAGCAGTCGCCCGTTGGGTCACGATGGTCTTTGGCCAGGACAGCCCAGGCCTCCTTTATTTCGTCCTATCTGCCACCCTTGGCATCGCCTTGCTCAACGCCGGCTCTTCATTAATGCAGGATTTGTCCATGCCTCGCATTGGTCATTGGATATTGCACGACCTGAGGCGACAGCTTTACTGGCATATCCAGCGCCTGTCCCTAGCCTATCACGACGAACGCAGGATGGGGGACCTCATGAGTACCTTGACCGGGGATATTCAGACAGTCCGAGAATTGATCGAGTCGGCGCTGGTCGGTCTTGTCGTCAACAGCCTGTCCCTGGTCGGCATGGTCGCCATCATGTTGTCGATTGACTGGCGTTTTGCCTTGCTCGCGCTAAGCATTACTCCACTCCTGTTTGTTGTTATCTTCTGGTTTACGCGGCAGATCAAGAATGCGTCACGCGATATCCGGCGACTGGAGGGTGTGGTTGCGTCTGTGGCCCACGAAGTGCTCTCGTCGATTCGTGTGGTCCAGGCCTTTACGCGTGAAGACTACGAGCAGGCCCGTTTTGAGCGCGAGAACCAGCAGCGGGTATCGGCTGGCATTCGTGCCCGTACTCTCCAAGCCCAATTGAAACCGATGGTTGAACTGCTGGTTACGGCCGGAACGGTGCTCGTGCTCTGGTATGGGACTCGACAGGTGTTGACTGGCAGCTTGATGCCCGGCGCGCTCCTTGTCTTCCTGGCTTACCTGAGCCGCCTGTATAGGCCAATGCGTGAATTATCCAAGCAAATGGACATATTGGCTCGAGCGGGGGCTGGGCTGGAGCGCATTTTTGGTGTCCTAGAGACGGCGCGGACGGTTGAGGATTTGCCTGGCGCGAAGATGGCGCCGAGGTTTTGCGGCAGAATTGAGTTCGAGAATGTCTTTTTCGCTTACCGGGCAGGAGAGCCCGTTGTCAAAAACATTACCTTCACCGCTGAGCCGGGTCAAGTTGTCGCCCTGGTGGGCTCGACCGGGGCCGGGAAAACAACGCTGATAAGCCTCATCCCACGATTCCACGATCCGGACCACGGCTCAGTTCGAATCGATGGCCAGGACATTCGTGGATACACCCTCGGCTCGCTTCGCAGTCAGATCAGCCTCGTGCTTCAGGAGACTGTCCTCTTTCATGGGACCGTGCGCGACAACATCGCCTACGGAAGGCCTGAGGCCACCCAAGAGGAAATCATCGCGGCTGCCAGTACGGCAAATGCTCACGAGTTCATTGAAAGATTGCCAAAGGGTTACGATACGATTGTGGGCGAACGTGGGGTGACCCTATCGGGCGGCCAACGTCAACGTCTAGCCATTGCCAGGGCGATCATTCGCAATGCGCCGATCGTCTTGCTGGATGAGCCGACCACAGGACTTGATGCGAGTTCTGAGGCGCTAGTGATGGAGGGCCTGACTCACTTGATCACGGGTCGCGCTGCTATTGTCATAGCTCATCGATTGACTACCATCAGCCGGGCAAACGTTGTTCTGGTTATCGAACGGGGACAGATAGTGGAAAGAGGCACGCATCACGAGCTGCTCCAGGTCTGCGGCCGCTACGCTGAACTCTATAAGCTTCAGTTCCAAGGACAGGCACCTGTGATCGGGGTGGATGATCTGGCGAGGGCACATTGATGCGAGACATTCTTCAAGCTGCCAAAAGGAGTGGGCGGAATAGATCCTCCCCGGTTCCGCACGACCCGGCGATCCCTGGCTCGGCATTGCTTCGCAGGCCAGCACAGCTGGTTGAGGTAGTGATGTCCCTGCTAGTCGATTCGCTGGACAGCGACTCGCGGCTCCTGGAGAGTCGTGTTGATATTCTCCGGCACGCACCTGGTAGACGCTACATCGTCGAGGTTGAGCTGCTTTTGGGAGGTGGCCGAGGCGACCACATCGAACGCCGGCACATTATTACCAAGTTATACTCCAGCGATCATGGAGCCAAGGTCTATCAGACCGTGCGAGAACTCTGGAGTCATGGGTTCGCAAGCGGCCATTTGACTGTTCCCCGCCCTCTGGCCTACGAGCCCGCTCTGAAGCTCCTGGTTCTCGATTGGGCTAGAGGCGAGTCACTTCGAAGTCAACTCCTCGCTCAAAGAGATGTATCGCAGGCAATGGATCGGGCAGCCCAGTGGCTGCTCAAGCTGCATAGTTGTGGCGTCCAGGGCGGTCGGCGTTATCATTTCAGTCATCATTTACACACGCTCACGCAATGGAAGCAGTCTGTGACGGAAGTTTGCCCTGAAACCGATCCTTTGTTCGTTCATGTCTTAGCCCGCCTGAAAGAGAAAGCCCTAACCGTGCCAGACCAGGAGTTGACGCCCACGCACCGTGACTTCTCACCAGACCATCTCCTGGTTAACGAGGAGAAAATCACGGGATTGGATTTTGACGAGTTTTGCCAGTACGATCCGGCCTTCGACGTGGCCCACTTTGTGGCTCATGTCCGATTTCTCGGGCTGAAGTTCTTCGGCACCCTGGTTGAGTTCGACCATCTGGCTGACCGTTTCCAGGCCTCGTATAAGTCAGGAGCTGGGGATTATTCTGCTGCTCGGGTCCGTTTTCATCAGGCCGTAGCCTACGTCAAGTTGGCCTATATTGTAGCCATGGTGCAGCGACCTCAAGCTTGGCGAAGGATGGCAACTACTCTGTTACAGGAGGCTCAGCGGTTCATGTGATGAGCCTTTTGGCTTCTGTGCCGGCCCTTATGCACCGGCGATGGCTATGTTCTTGCGGAGCGAGACCCTTCATGATCGTCGGCTGCCACAGGATTTAACCGGACAGATTAGCAGGAGAAGCACTTTTTCACTCTTTGATCTAATTGAGGCAGCCAAGAATGCAGTTCAGGCAGGAAATAACTTTTTTGCTAACTCTCGTTTTATTTCTTCCAAGCCTTTTGATCGCTGCACGAGATCCAAACACCGAGGTCTTTCGAGGAGTGGTCGAGGACCCCAATCGTGAACCCGTACCCGGTGCTGAGGTGAAGCTAGACAACAAAACGACCCATGAGAATTTTGAGACGACAACCAATGAAGTAGGAGAATTTACTTTTACCACTCTGCCGGGCGGCGATTACATCCTTTCAGTTACCGCGAAGGGCTTTGAAGAGGTCCACGTGCCCGTCTTAGTCGGCACGCCATCCTCTCATCCCATCCGCCTCCGTCTGGAACTGTCCGAAATCCGGGACGAGGTAACCGTGACCGGTAAGCTTCTCTCCTCTCCCGCCGCGGAACAAAACATTGATGTGATTGAACTGAGTCAACATTGGTTTCGGAATCTCCCGGTGCCGAACGGTGATCCCCTGGCGGTCCCTTCCCTCTTCCTTGACCCTGCAGCATTAGGCACAGGCGGTCCAAAGATTATCGTCGACGGAGTTGAGAGCAGTGCCTTGGAGGTCCCTACCACGAGCATCAAGAGGGTTTATGTCAATAAGAACCCGTACTCGGCTGAGTTCGGGCGACTAGGAAAGGGACGAATTGAAGTGACCACTAGACACGGATCCTATCACCATTTTCGGGGGGACCTTTCCCTACTGGTTCACACCGGCACACTGGATGCGCGCAATGCCTTTGCCATAGTCCGACCGCCCTTGCAGCGAGCAGTTGCCGAGTTTGACCTCGATGGCCCACTGGGCCAGAAAGTGGCTCTGTTGCTGGCGGGTCGATATTATCTCAACAACGAGAGCGCCATTATTAACGCCGAGACACCTACCGGAAACTTGGTGCAGAATCTTAGAATTCCTGAGAGGAATACCTTCCTGTTCGGACGGCTGGATTTCAAGTTAAAGCCTACGCAGACCCTGACGGTTGGGTACCAATTCAAAAACAGAACTCGGGAAAATCAAGGGGTCGGGGAGTTTAATCTATCCGAACGGGCAACCAACTTATTTCATCACAAGAATGAAATTAAGATTCTCGATAGGGCTATTTTCTCCTCTAGTCTCTTAAATGAGGTCCGTTTCGTCCTTAAGGAGGACACTCAGGAGACAGGCGGTCTCTCGGATCGGCCAGCCGTCATCGTCCTGGACGCCTTTAGCACCGGTGGTGCGCAGGTTTCTCAACATAAAACAGAGAGGACTGCAGATCTCCAGGACCTCGTCGCTCTCAGCAAAGGCGCTCACACGTTTCGATTCGGAGGTGGAGCAAGGCCGAGATTCTTTCGCGCTCGGGATGCCTCCAATTTTGGAGGCACTTTTACGTTCTCCAGCCTAACGGCTTTCACTGAAGGTCGCCCCTTCCTGTTCACAGTTAATCAAGGAGACCCAAGCGTTTTCTTCCGACAACATGAATTCTTCGCTTTTGTTCAGGATGAAATCCAATTGCGGCCAAATCTCTCTCTGTCGCTTGGATTGCGCCAGGAGCTGCAGTCGAACTTATTAAACGATTCTAACAATGTCGCTCCTCGTTTAGCCTTCGCTTATTCACCAGGAGGTCGGCAGACCGTTTTGCGTGTTGGCGTGGGGGTTTTTTATGAGCGCCAGCCCGAGGTCATGCAAATCCAACGTCTTCTTTACGATGGATTCCGCATTCGCCAGTTGGTGCTTTCAAATCCAGCGTTTCCATTGCGCTTTGACCCCGGCGCAACCATGAACCTTGCAGTCCCTAGTGTCGTCCGCATCGCTCCGGATATCCGCACCCCCTATGTGATACAGGAAAGCCTCAGTATTGAACGAAAGCTAGGCAGTGGACACTATCTGACCGTTGAGTATGCGACGATCCGAGGGGTGAAGCTCTATCGGACGCGAAATGTTAACGCTCCAATTGCTGGAGGGGAAATACGGCCGGATCCGAACTTCATTAACATTGACCAGTTCGAGTCCTCAGGAAGCTCAGGCAGTCGTAGCCTGACCGTCATGTTTCAGAGCCAATTACGACACCGATTGGACTTGTTGTTGCAATACAGGCTATCGCGGACCACGAACGACACCGGAGGGTTGTTTTCCCTCCCTGCTGACAACTATGATTTGCGTAGCGAGCGCGGTCCAGCTGATTTCGACCGGCGCCATCGGTTTAGCCTCGCAGCGATCTATAGACTACCATTGACCGTTAGGCTTAGCGGGATTGTTAGCCTCTCCTCGAGCCTGCCGTTCAATATCACGACGGGCTTCGATGACAATCAGGACACGGTTGCAAATGACCGCCCGCCAGGAGTTGGACGCAACACCGGACACGGACCCGGATCTGCTAACGTTGATGTGCGCTTATCCAAGAAAATTCGATTGCAAAAGGAGTCCAGGCGCGAGTTAGAAGTAGGGCTAGATGCCTTCAATGTCTTCAATCATGTGAATTTTAAGAATTTCATTGGCACGCTTAGCTCGCCTTTTTTTGGCCGGGCCTCTGCAGCCAACCAAGCCCGCCAGCTGCAGCTCTCCTTACGATTCCGATTCTAGCCTGTTTTTCTGGCTTGGCCGAATGCCTCGCCAATGGTGCCTTTCCAAAATGGTAATCAGTTGTTGTCGTTCCAATTGCTTGATGGAATGCTCGGCGAGGTGGTCATTTATTGAAATGGATGGTCTGGAGCGGACTTCCCAGAACTAACCATGCCGGTAATGAGTATACGATTAGAAGAGAAGGATCTTGAAAGGATCAAGTCACTCGCCAGCAGCGACAACAAGGATCAATCAACCGTTGCTAGAGAGCTCATCTCTTATGCGTGGAACTATCTGATGGTACGCCGCTATGCGGA
>Ga0066710_100006268_pt1 | contig 11058 bp, 11 predicted proteins | sample GraSoiAngelo_159_FD_79666 | JGI IMG/M metagenome (GOLD analysis project Ga0066710, IMG submission 79666) | Grasslands soil microbial communities from the Angelo Coastal Reserve, California, USA - 14_1009_16_40cm | ecosystem: Environmental > Terrestrial > Soil > Grasslands | place: USA...
ACACGGCGGGGTCGAGCCCGCGCGCATCGCTGCCCGCGGCCACGTCATCCTTCACCACCACCCCTCCCGCGCCTCCCATGCCACACCCGCGCCTCCCGCTTCAACCGCACCGCGCGGGGCGGCCACGCTCGAACCGCGCCATTACGATTGCGTGGCGATGCGATTGGCCGGTTGCATCGGCAACGCGGGCCACGCACGCTGACGACGTGACGAGGGGAATGTTGATGCGCTGCCCGCACACGCGATTCGCCGAGGGTCCGGACTTCGACGTCCCGGTCCTCGATTACCTGCTCTTGATCGCGCTCTTTCTCGCCTGCCTCGTGCCGGTGTTCGTCCTGCGCTGACGTTGTCCGCCGCCTAGCCCCGTGGTAACGCGCCGACGCATGCGCTGGCGGCGCGCGTCGGTGTGCCTTGCGTGGGCGGTCGCGGCGCTCTTCGTCGCCACCTCCGCTGCTCGTCTCGTGCCGGTCGTCCGCGATCATCTCGCGGCGACGTTCGACCTCATGTCCGAAGGCCCGCACATGTCGACGGTGAAGGCGCTGGAGCGCGGCGACGATATCTACGACCCGCGCTCCTTTCTCGACCTGCCCTTCTACATGACGCCGTACACGCCGCTGTACCACGTCGTCGTCGCGGCGCTGCCGCAGCGCGCGGGAAATCCGTTCTTCACCGGGAGGGTCGTCGCCACGGTGTGCATGCTCGCCGCCGCGGCAAGCCTGCTCTTCGTCGCCGGACGCGGGCAGCTGCCGACGGCCCTGATCGCGCTCGCCGCGTTCTTCCTGATCCGCGCCGTCACCGACAACACCGCGTACCTGCGCTCGGACGCGCTGGCGCTCTGCTTCTCGGTCTGGGCCGTGGCGCTGGTGATGCGCGCTCGCAGTGCGCGCGCGACCGCGGCGGTCGGCGCGCTCTGCGCGCTCGGCTTCGCCGCGAAGCAATCGTACGTGGCGGCGGCGGCCGCGTGTTGCCTCTACCTACTCGCGGCCGACGTGCGCCGCGCCGGGTGGCTCGTGCTCGGCGGCGCCGCGACCGGCGCCCTCTGCGCCGCCGCGGCGTGGGCGACGTGGGGGAACGGCTTCTGGCTCGCCGTCACGATTCCGATCACGGACTACCCCCGCGACCTACAGGCATGTCTCCTCCATTGGCGGATGATGCTGGCACAGCCGGTGTTCCTCGCGATCGTCGCGATCGCCCTCGCCGCGATCGTCCCGGGGTGGCGCGTCGCGCTCAGGTCGCCGTTCCTCGCGTACGCGCTGCTCGCGTGGGCGGCGGGCGCGTGGGTCTCGACCGGAGTCGGCGCCGAGAATCACGACCTCATCGAGCCGGTCCTCGCGACGCTGCTGTGGATCGTCTTTGTCGCGCGGCACCGGCGCGAGACGGTCGCGCTCGACTGGCCGTGGGTGCTCGCCGTCACGGTCCTCGCGTTCGCGGTCGCGCGCGAGATGCGCAATCCGGATCGCGCGTCGTACTCCCACACGAACCCGGCGGCGACGGCGCGCTACCTCGAGGCGCGCGAGCGCACGACAGCGGCGCTGCGCGCCTTCGGCGTCGAGCACGGAGCGAAGCTCAATCTCAAGAACTCACAGATCGCCCAGGACTTCGAGAACGTCGCCGTGAACGACGTCTGGATGTACATCCAGGTGCTGTGGAACACGCGGCCCGAAACGACCGAGCGCCTGGTGCGCGCCATCGAAGCCGAGCGCTTCGACGCGATCCTGACGGCGCCCGGCGTCGTCAGCGCGGCGCACGATCCTCCCGATACCCCGTGGGGGCGCATCGTCCACGCGGTGTTCGCGCACTACGCGGTCGCCTACCACGGTGAGCAGGTGAACGTGCTCACGCGTCTGCGCGACGGCGCGCGCCCTCGCGCCGGGTAACCGGGGGCCGTCACGCGTCCTCGCGCTCGGCGCGCGTGCCCAGCACCAGCACGAGCGAGACGAGCGCCAGCGCCGACGCGACCGGGCCGAGCCAATCGCCCCACGCGACCGCGAGCGTCCGCGCGCGCGAGCCGGGTACCACGCGCGCGACGAGGGTCGCGCGCGCGTCGACGCCGGCGCGCTCGAGGACGTCGCCGGTCGGCGTGATGACGGCGGAGATGCCGGTGTTGGTCGCGCGCAGCTGCGGCAGGCGGGTCTCGATGCTGCGGAACTCGGCGCCGAGGAGATGCAGCCGCGGACCGGCGCCGTTCGCGAACCAGGAGTCGTTCGACAGCGTCACGATCAGGTCGGCGCCGGCGCGCGCCGCCGCGAGCGCGATCCCGGGATCCAGCACGTCGTAGCAGATGAGCGGCGCGATCCGCAGCGTGCGCCCGTCACGGAGACGAAGCGGCACTACCTTCGCGCCCGCTCCCGGCTTCCAGGTGCCGAGCCATGGCAGCCAGCGCCGCATCGTCGGCGAGTCGAGGACCGGCGGCACGTATTCCGTCAACGGGAACGGCCACGCCTTGCGGTACGTCCGATACCGCGGCGTGCCCTCGATCGCGCCGCGATCGCGGGCGCCTTCTGTTGCCGCGTGATCGCGCGCGCCTTCCGTCGCTGCAGTGCCCTCCCCGTGCGGCTCGAGGAACATCGCCGCGTTGTATTCCGCCCCGTCGCCGAGATCGTACGAGCCGAAGACGAGCGGCACGCCGGCACGGTCGACGAAGTCGACGATCTCGCGATCGAACGCCGCGCCGTCGGGGCTCTTCGGCACGCCGAACGTCGTCGGATAGACGGTCTCCGGCCAGATCAGCACATCGAGCGGGGCGCGCGCGAGCAGATCGCGCGAGATGCCGAAGTACGTGTCGACGATCAGCCGCACAGTGTCGTACGTACCGCGCTCGGCGCGCATGCGGTCGTAGTGGCTGAGGTTCGCCTGCACGATGCCGGCGGTGAACGGCGGCGCGGCCGGTGTCGTCGCGTCGAGCTGGCGCAGGCGCGCGGCGCCGTAGGCGCAGAGCGCGAGCGCGAGGAGCGCCACACCGGCCGCGGGCGGTGCGGCCGCGGCAATCGCGTCGCGCAGCGTCGCCCGCCGCGACGCCGGCGACGAGCTCTCGACACGGAGCGCCGCGCGCGGCGACGCCGGCGACGCGCGCGCGATCGACGCGCTCGTCGAGAACGCGCCCCAGAGCCCGCGCGCCGCCGCCAGCACGGCCGCGTTCGCGAGCAGCAGCACGAACGTCAACCCGGGCGCGCCCGCGACGTCCGCCGCCTGGCGCATCCACACCGACGGGTAGAGACAGTGGCCGAGGGTGTCGCCGAAGAGCTTCGGCAGCGCCCACTCGGCGCCGACGTACGCGCACGCGCCGACGAACGCTGCGGTAACGAGCCCCGCACGGCGCCGCGTCACGTGCCGCGCGACCGCAAACACGACGAACTGCGGCTGCACGAGCGGCGCGAGCGCCGCGAGCACGAGCAGCGCCGCAGGCGGCGAGAGCGCAGTGTAGTCGGCGATCGCCAGCGCGAACCAACCGAACACGGCGAGCGTCAGCGCGACGCTCATGACGACGCCGCTCGCGATCGCCGCGCGTAGCGAGCGCAGCCGGTCGAGCGCCGCGAGCCACGGCACGAGCCCGACCCAGCCGAGGACGACCCAGCGCCACTCGAGGCGCGAGTAGACGGCGTACGCGACGGCGCTCGCGCTCGCCGCCGCGACCGTCAGCGCGGCGGCGGCGAGACGGTCGCGACCCGCTGCGCGGTCGGAGGCGACGGCGCCGGCGGGGCGGCGGGCGCGCGTCGACGCGCGATCGCGAGCAGGCGACGCGATCAGGGCACGCTCGCCGCGCGGTGCTCGTCCGGCGGCTCGAGGATGCGCGTCGAGTCGAGACCGGGCGGCACGAGCTGCGGCGGTACGACCCGATCGGGCGGAACCGCGATCGGATTTCCGTGCGCGTCGACGAACTCGTAGTCGGGATGGAACATCAGGATCGCCGGCAAGCGCTGCCCGTCATCCGTCGTCTGATAGTGGCGCACGTAGCCTTCGGGGAGCGGGAAGTCGTCGGGCACGACGACGCCGCGCTTGATCGGCTTCGTGCCCGGCAGCGGGAAGACGGTGATGCCGCCGGTCTCCCCCGCCGCGATCAGCGCCGGAATCGCATCGCGCGCGTCGATGCCCTCGTCGCCGGGCGGCTGCCCGATCGGCGTCGGCACGCCTTGCGAGTGGTCGGCGGCGCGTTGTGTGATCCGACGCGGAACGACGGGCTCACGCGGCACCGCCGGCCCCGTGATCGTCTTCATCTCCGCGTGCGGATCGGCCGGCTCCGCGGCGGCGGATCGCCGCGACGGGCGCAGCGCGAGCGCGTCGGACGCGCCCGCGTCGGCGGCGAGCCGCTCCGGCTCCGGCGCGCGCGGCGCCGCCGGGCGCGCGCCGGCAGGCGCGAGGCGGATGAACGCGATCACGACCGCCGTCACGACGACCGGGATCCCGATCGCGAGCCCGATCAACCATTCCGCCCTGCGTGCGGACCGGACGGTCCGCACACCGTCGCGATCGATGGAGACACGGCCTTCAGGGGGGTGCTTCGACATGACGGGCGGGCGAAATCATACGAGAGGGCGTGCGCGCGCTGCAACCGACCTCGGACAGGCGCCGCCGAAGAACCCGACGGAAATCATGCCGCCGGTCGGGTGCGTGTCGTAGACCAGCGTTACAGCGTCAGATTGTACGCGACGCCTTGCCGGTTCAGCGGTCGAGCTCGAACGGATCGACACCGGCGCACGGATTGCGTTGCAGCCGGTGCGCGCGATCGAGGACGTACGCATTGGTGACGTTCTGACCGGCGCAGCGCGCGCGCCGACACCTTGCCGCCGACCCGTAGGCGGCGGCCCCGCGCGCCGTATCGCACTGCGCCACGTTCGCCCGCCCGTCCGGATCGCCCTGCAGCCGCGGCGCGGCGCGCGTCGATCCGCGCCCCGACGTACCGCGGCGCGATGTCCCGGATGCGCGGGCGTCGGCGAGCGCGGCGCCGAGGGTCACGGAGATGACGACGGCCGCAACCATGAAACGACGCATGTTCAAAGGACGCATGCCGACGACCTACCCGCCGACGCGTCACGTCGCATCGCTACTCGTCGCCACACCCGGTCGCTCGGTGCGGCACCGTGGGCGGCACGGAGCGCGCGGCGCTGGACATCGCGCGCCGACCGAGGCTAGGAGAGCCGCATGACGACATTTCGCGACCACACGATTCTCGTGACCGGCGCCGCGAGCGGCCTCGGTCGACTCATGTCACGCACGATGGCCGCCGAGGGCGGACGGCTCGTGCTCTGGGACGTCGACGCCGCAGGCTTGCAGGCGACGCGCACGGAGCTCGGCGCGAGCGGCGCGTCCGTCGCGACCTACGTCTGCGACTTGAGCGACCGCGCCGCGATCGCCGCCGTCGCGGCGCGCACGCTCGCCGACTGCGGGCCGATCGACATCCTCGTGAACAACGCCGGCGTCGTGTCGGGGAAGACGCTCCTCGACGAGTCCGACCGCGACATCGAGCGCACGTTCGCGGTGAACGCGCTCGCCCTCTTCTGGACGACGCGCGCCTTCCTGCCGGCGATGCTCGAGCGCGACCGCGGCCACATCGTCACGATCGCGTCCGCCGCCGGTCTCGTCGGCACCTCGAAGCTCGTCGACTACTGCGCCAGCAAGCACGCCGCGGTCGGCTTCGACGAGTCGCTGCGCCTCGAGCTGCGCCGCGCGCGCAGTCACGTGCTGACGACCGTCGTCTGCCCGTTCTACATCTCGACCGGCATGTTCGAGGGCGTGCGCACCCGTGTCCCGTGGCTGCTGCCGATCCTGACGCCGGAGTACGCGGTCGCGCGCATCTGCAACGGCATCCGCAACGACCACCGCCGCATCATCATGCCGCGCTTCGTCGCGCTCACCTATCTCGCGCGGCTCATGCCGGTGCCACTCTTCGATGGGGTGATGGAGTTCCTCGGCGTCACGCGGAGCATGGACGAGTTTCGCGGTCGGGCGCTGTCGACAACGGACCGGCGCGCAGCAAGCTCTCGATGAACGGGCGGTCGGCGAGCAGCGACGTGTCGCCGAGGAACATCTTCCCGTAGCGCTCGAAGTAGAGGAGCTGCTTCGCGAGGAGAAAGGTGCCGCGGTCGAACGCGGTGCCGCGGCCGCCGTAGCGCTCGACGCCGACGTGGAGCCGGCGCTGGCGCCGAAAGCGCGCGAGCTCGCCGCGCCATCCGCGACGCTCGACGGCGCGCCCCTCGGGCTCCGCCACCTTCCCTTGAATTGCGGCGAGGAAACTACCGAGGCTCGCCTCGGCGAACGGGCGCGTCAGCATCGGCTCCATGAGCGCACGCGAGAAGGCGGCGAGCGCCGGCTCGTCGAGGCCGAGCCCCTCGCGCAGCGCCGGGCCGTAGGCGGTGTAGAGATCCTTGGCGACATCGTCCCACGCCGACGGATCGCCGAGCGCGCCTTCGATCGTGCGACGCAGGAAGCGATGCGTGGTGGCGTCGAGGCGGCCGACGATCCCCCAGTCGACGACGCCGGCGCGGCCGTCGCGGAGAAGGAGGACATTGCCGGCGTGGACGTCGGCGTGAAACGTCCCGTCGCGGAGCGCGGTAATGAACCACGCGCGCATGAGCTGCTCGAGGAGCGGCCGCGGTTGCAACCCGAGCGCGGCGATGCCGGCGACGTCGTCGATCGGAATCCCGTCCAAGTAGTCCATCGTGAGGACGCGCTGCCCCGAGAGCTCAGGGAACGTCGCCGGGACGACGATCATCGAGAGGCCGAGGCTCGCGACCAGACGGCGGTGATGCTCCATCGCGCGCGCCTCGTTGCGGAGGTCGAGCTCTTCCGCGAGCTGCTCGCGGAAGCCGTCGAGCATGCGCACGAGCTGCCCGGCCTCCGGCACGCCGACGCGGAACGCCAGGAAGTCGAAGAGCGGCCCCATGAGACGCAGGTCGGTCGCGACGATCGCCTCGATGTCGGGCCGTAGCACCTTCACCGCGACCGTGTGCCCGTCGCGCAGCCGGGCGCGATGGACGACCGCGATCGACGCCCGTCCGATCGGTGTCTCCTCGAAGGACGCGAACGCGTCCTCGAGCGTCGCGCCGAGCGCCAGCTCGACGGCCGCGCGCATCTCCGCGAACGGCACCGACGGACCGGTATCGAGACAGGAGCGAAACTCGTCGGCGATCGCGTCGCCGAAGGCGCCCGGCGCCGACGCGACGAGCTGCCCGAACTTGACGAACGTGGCGCCGAGCGTCTCGAACACCTCGCGCAGTGGCCGCGCGAACGCCGTCGGCGGCTGCGTCTTGCCGACGAGGCGGCGCGCGAGCGGCGGACCGAGCCGCCGAACGACGACGCCGACGATGCGCGCCGCCCTGCGGCGGAGCGCGCGGCGATCGGGTGTCGGGAGACGCAGCGGCACGGGCGGCGCAGCCGTGTCGAGCGGAAAGGACATGTCGCGCCAGATGTAACAGCCGCCGCATAGGCCGGCCAGGCGATCGCGACGCGAGCGGATTCGCCCGCGACCTGGAGCTCATGCGCAGCCGCCGTGCGGCGGTTTGCACAAAAGGGGGACGCGCGACGGCGATCCGATCGGCAGGCGCCGCATCGGACAAGGCCCGCGCGTGGCACCTGCATTGCTGCCCTTTCTGCGCGGCGGTGTCGCCATGGCGGTACTCCAACCATTGATCGCGATGATCGGCCGCGCGGCCGCGGTGAACCGCGAGCCGCAGCTCTCGGCACACACGGAGGAACACACGATGACACCATCAGCAGCGCAGTACCCGAGCAGCCGGCCGCAACCCGCCGCCGTCGCGCCGGAGGCGCTTTCGACGACGCAGCTCGTCGGGCAGATCGCCTCCAAGGCGACCCTCCTCCTGCGCGAGGAGGTCGAGCTGGCGCGCGTTGAGCTCAAGAAGGACGTCGCCGCCGAGATCGCGACGGCGAAGCGTCTCGGCATCGCCGCGGTCGTCGGGATCAGCGCGGTGAATCTCTTCCTCGTCGCGATCGTGTTCGCGCTCACGCCCTACGTCGCCGGCTGGGTGGCGGCGGGCGCGATCGGCGGCCTCTTGCTGCTCACCGCCGCCCTCGTCGGCGCGCTCGCCTGGCAAGGACGCGTCGAGCAGCCGCTCGAGCGCACACGGAAGACCCTCAAGGAGGACGTGCAATGGGCGAAGGACGAAATGGCGTGACCCGCGAGATCGAGATCGTGGCGCCGCCACCGCCGGGACCGCCCGACGATCCCGCGACGATCGAGCACGCCGTCGAGACGACGCGCGCCGAGCTCGCGGACCTTCTCGCCGAGCTCGACCGCCGCCGCCACGAGGCGTTCGACCTGCGCCTCCAGCTGCGCCGCCATCGCACCGCGCTCGCCGTCGTCGCCTTGGCGGCGCTCGGCCTCGCCGCCGCATCGTCGGCGTATCGGCGTCGCCACCGCGATCGCGCGCTCGACCGCGTGCAGAACCTCGCGCGCGCGCTCGCGCTCGTCGCGCGCGAGCCGGAGAGCCTCATCCGCGCGATGGAAGACCGGCGCGCGCCCACGGCGCCGACCAATGCGATCATCGCGGCGCTCGCGAAGATCGCCGGCACGGCGGGTCAACGCGCCGTGGCGCGGGCGATCTAGCCGACCGCTCCGGGCGGGCCGAGCGTCGCGCGTTTCGTGGCGCGCGCGCTCACTCGCCGGCGTGGAGAGCGTCGCGCAGACGTCGTACCAACGTCGACGCGCCGTCGACGCGCGCGGCAGTGCCAAAGACGTAGAAATCCGGACGCTGCAGGACGAGATCGACGTCGTGCTCGGCGAACCATCGCGCGTACGTGCCGTCGACGTCGCGCACCGGCGCATCCTCGCCGACCCGCACTGCGACGTCGCGACGCGAGGCGCCGCCGCCGACGTGCGCGGTCACGCCGCCGAGCGACGCGAAGAATGCGGCGGCGTCGGCGTCGAGGTAGCTGCCCGGATCGCCCGACGGGCTGATGAGCGTGAAGCCGCCGCCGACGACGTCGTCGAACCGACCCGTCGCGTCGCCGCGCGCCACCCGTCCTTGCACGAAGAGCTGGCCGGCACGCGGGTCGCCGTCGAGGAGCATGCCGGGGCCGATGCCGAGCGGCGGCGCCGCGACCATCTGTCCCGAGTCGACGGCGGCGGTCATCATCGCGTCGCGCGCCGCGGCCTCGGCGGGATCGGCGATGCAGATCACCTTGCCGAGCTGCATCGAGAAGTCGATCACCATGCTGACGTGCGGGACGCGCTCGGTGGCGTAGGTGTCGAGGAGTCGGTGCGGCGCTTTGCCGGCGAGGACGAGGTCGAGCTTCCAGGCGAGGTTCGCGGCGTCGCGGAGACCGGAGCACATCCCCTGACCGGCGAAGGGCGGCATCTGGTGCACGGCGTCGCCGGCGAGGAGAAGCCGCCCGGCGCGCCAGCGGTCGACCCAGCGCGCCTGGAAGCGATAGACGGTGTGCCGCTCGAGCGTGGCGTTCTCCGGGGTGACGTCCCAGCTCGCGAGCAGGCGCCACGCGGTCTCCTCACGATTCAGATCCTCGATGCTCTCGCTGGGAAGGCGCATGAACTCCCAGCGCCGCCGGCCGGGGCCGCCGGAGACGAGCGTCGTCGGCCGCGCCGGGTCGCACATCTGGACGTTCAGCGGCGACCACACCGTCGGGCGGTGCGGGCGCACGTCGACGATCAGCCAATCGAAGAAGAAGCCGAGGTCGGTGACGGTGGCGCCGAGGTGCGGACGCACAAAGCTGTTCGCGCCGTCGCAGCCGACGATGAAGCGCGCCGCGACGCCGATGTGGCGACCGTCTTGTGTCGCAACCTCGAGGCGTACGTCGTCGCCGTCCGCCCGTGCGTCGATGCCGACGACCTCGTGACCGCGGTGCACCTCTACGGTCGCGACCGACCGCGCCCGGCGATCGAGCAGGGCCTCGAGATCGGGCTGCGCGAACATGTTGGCCTCCGGCCAGCCGGACACGCCGAGCGCTTTGCTCGCGAAGCGCAGCAACGTCGCGCCGGCGGCGTTCCGCCATTCGTAGACGTCCGCGGGCTCACTGCGCGCGCGCGCCTCGTCGCCGACGCCCACCGCCTGTAAGATGCGGCCGACCTCGTGATCGAAATGCACCGCCCGTGGCAGCGGGTACGCCGCCGGCTGCTTCTCGAACACGCCGACCGTCCATCCGCGCTGCCCGAGCAGGATCGCGAGCGTCTCACCGACGGGACCGTAGCCGACGATCGCGACGTCGTAGCGCGCGCGCATCGAGCTCAGAAGCGCAGCATGTCGAACGCGGTCGCGCCCTCGGGCAACGGCGGCCGCACGACGAGCGCGGCGATCGGCTCGCCGGCGCGATAGCGTGCGGCGAGATCATCGGGGTCGAAGACGACGCCGATCGGGTTCGCCGCGAACTCGCCGCTCCGCATCCAACGGTTCGTCTCCTCGGTGCTGGGGAAGTTGTCGACCTGCAGCTCGACTTTGTTGCCGTCCGGATCCTTGTAGTACATCGACGTCGTCGGCCCGTGATTGATGCACCAAAAGGGCTCGATGCCGACGCGCCGTAGCCGCTCGAACGTATAGAGGAGGTCGCCGAGGTCGGCGTAGGCGAACGCAATGTGGTCGGTGCCGGCGGCGAGCGGCGGCTGGTCCTCCAGCCCGGGAAGCTGCGCGATCGCGATGCGGTGGTGCTCGTCGTCGTAGGTCAGAAACGCGAGGAAGTCGTCGGAGTGCACAACCTCGGCGGCGAGGACGGCCTCGTACCACCGCACCATCTCTGCGAACCGCGACGTGCGGCGGACGACGTGCGCCAGCTGCTTCGGCGTGACGCGCCCGCGCTCGGCGAGCTTCGCAGCGCGATCTTCGCTGCTCATGGGAACCTCCTGCGGGCCGCACGCGTCGACACGCGTGCGTCGCTGCAGTCGAGGCTATCTCACGATTGCACGCGCGACGAAAGCGTCGCGCCCCGTCAAGCCGTCGCGACTGTCTCGGTACGAGGTCAAATATTCCTGCGGCCGGAACTGGGTCGAGTTGCGAGCCAGACGAGGCGCGAGGGAAGTGAGCAGCGCAGGCGTAGCAGCGCTACGCCGAGCAGCGCAGCGACCGAGCAACGAAGTATGGCGACGCAAATCGGGCC
>Ga0066710_100006269_pt1 | contig 11058 bp, 9 predicted proteins | sample GraSoiAngelo_159_FD_79666 | JGI IMG/M metagenome (GOLD analysis project Ga0066710, IMG submission 79666) | Grasslands soil microbial communities from the Angelo Coastal Reserve, California, USA - 14_1009_16_40cm | ecosystem: Environmental > Terrestrial > Soil > Grasslands | place: USA...
CGCGACGTCCCATTCCACGCCGCGATGAAGGCGATCCTTCGAGCCCGGGGGTTGTCGCTCAACGAGGACGTGCGCGCGCCGCTCCGAGGCCTCACCGATGCCGAGCGTGCGCGGGTGCTGGCGCTCGTCCCCTAGGCGTAGTCCTCTCGGCGAACGAGCCCGCGCACCGATTCGCCTCGGAGGAACGCAGCCACGTTCTCGGCCGCCATGCCCGCGGCGTGCTCGATGATCCCCGGCACGATCGCAGAGTTGTGCGGCGAGCCGAGTACGTTGGGAAGCTCCAGGAACGGGAAGTCGGTTCGGAACTCTTCTCCGGAGAAGGGCTCCACCCACCAGGCGTCGATGCCCACCGTGAACTCCGGGTTCGCGACGAGGTGATCGTAGAGCGCGCGCTCCTGCACGATCGCCGCGCGCGCCACGTTGATCAGGATCGCGTCGGGCTTCATGAGCGCCAGCTCTCGGGCGCCGATGAGCCCGTCGGTCGCCCTCGTGAGCGGCAGCGCAACCACGACGAAGTCGGACGCGGCGAGCACTGCGTCGAGATCGGCGAGCGTCCCCGCGAACTGGACCTCCTCGTCGGTGGCACCGGTCGTGTTGACGGCGTGGATCCCAACGCCGAGCGGCCGCATCCGACGCGCCGTCGCCTTGCCGATCGCTCCGAAGCCCAGGATGCCGCAGACGAGCCCCTCGACCCGCCGCGTCGGCGGGCGCTGATGGAATCCCCCCGCCGCGAGCTCCGCGTGCTTCTGCGGCAGTCGCTTTACAAGAGCGAGCGCCATGGCGAGCACGTGCTCGGCCATGGGCTCGGCGAAAGCGCCAACGTTGCTCGTAATCGTGACCGTGTCGGGGATCTCGCCGAAGGGAAGATGATTCGCTCCTGCCGACATGAGCTGCAGGAGACGGACGTCCCTGAGCGCCGCCAACCCGTCGGAGCCTAGCTCGCGCTGGGGGTTCCACGCGAGCACCGCAACGGCGGAGCGGATCTCGGCGGCGCGGTCCGGCACGGCCACGTCGCTGAGATACCGGGCGGTCGCGGTCGGCCCCAGTCCTGCTTCGATCGAGGCGCGCAGATCCGCCTCCCCTTCGAACGTGACCACCACCAACAGGCCGCCTCGACCACTCATCACGTGCGTCCATTCTGCCCCGGCGGCTCCTCGGCGGCGCCTGCCAGAATCGTTCCGTGGCAGAGCCCCCGACCTACGGACAGGGCGAACCCCGCCTGCCTCGGGCGACGCGGCTCGGGATCCTGGCGCTCGTGGGTCCCCTCACGGCATTCTCGCTCATGAACCTGATCGTCAAGGTCACGCACCTTCCGCCGCTGGCGTTCGCCTTCTATCGCCTCTGGTTGGGCGTGCTCGTCATGTTCGCCGCCCTGAAGGTGACCGGGCGGCGGTTGTCCTGGGCCGACCTTCGCCGATCGGCGCCGAGCGGCGTCTTGTTCGGCGCCAACCTCGCGCTGTACTTCACCGCGCTGAGGCTCACGAACATCGCCGACGTCCTCATCGTCGCCGCGCTGCAACCCACGCTCACGTTAATCGTTGCAGGCCGGCTGTTCGGCGAGCGCGTCGAGACACGAGACTGGGCGCTCACATCCGTCTCGCTCGTCGGCGTGGTCCTGGTGATCTTGGGATCGAGTGGTTCCCCGGAGTGGTCCCTCCGCGGGGATCTCTTCGCGGTCGGCGCGCTGTTCGCCTGGACGACCTACTGGCTGCTGTCCAAACGCGTCCGCGTTGACCTCCCGGCCTTCGAGTACATGGCCTCGGTGACGCTGGTCGCTGCGGTGGTGATCTCGCCCCTCGCGCTGCTCTCGGGCCAGTCCCTGCACCTTCGGCCGCACGACGCCCTGTGGTTGGTGGTCTTCGTCGCCGGCGCGCAGGGTGGCCACACGCTCCTGGCCTGGTCCCACGCGCAGGTGGACGTGTCGGTGTCCTCACTCCTCATCCTGATCGAGCCCGTGGTGTCGCCGGTGGCGGCCCTCATCTTTCTGGGCGAGCCCCTCCCGGCGCTTTCGATCGCCGGAGGGCTCGTGACCGTCGCGGCGGTCGGCGCGGTGATCCGCCGAGCGACTCGGCTGGCTCAGCCCGATTCGATCCCGCCGGAGATCGCTCCTGCGTAGGGACTGCCGCCCCCTACACTTGAGCGTCGGACGCTCAACTTTGGCCCGAACGGGGAATAGCGGGGACGACGGTCCCGTTCACTCTGTCGAACGGCCTTTCGATCGGAGGCTCGACGTGCCAGAGAAGCTCGACTTCAAGATCCTTCCGCTCCTTCCCCTCACGACCGGCGTCGTGCTCCCGGGCATGGTGGTGACCGTCACCCTGGAGTCCCCCGAAGCACGCGCTGCCGTCGAGGCCGCGCGCACGGCCGACGACTCGCTGCTGCTCGTGCCCCGGCAGGGCGGGCGCTACGCCCGGGTCGGGACCGTCGCGAAGATCGAGGAGGTCGGGCGCACGCCTTCGGGCGCGGAGGCCCTGGTCATCCGCGGGCTGCACCGGGCGACCATCGGCTCCGGCATCGCCGGCACAGGCGACGCCACCTGGGTCCAGGTCGAGCCACAGCCCGATCTCGAGGGCGAGCCGGTCTCCGAGCGCGTTCGCGAGCTCGCCCGCGAGTACCGCGCCACCGTCGAGAACATCCTCGACGCCCGGGGCGTTTCGCAGATCGCGGAGTTCCTCCGCGGCATCGACGAGCCCGGCGCGCTCGCCGACACCGCCGGGTACTCCCCGGACATCACGTTCGAGCAGAAGATCGAGATCCTCGAGACGCTCGACGTCGAGCGCCGCCTCGAGAAGGTCGTTCGCTGGGCAAAGGACACGCTCGCCGAGGTCTCCCTCAAGGACAAGATCCGCGAGGAGGTCGCCGAGGGTATGCAGAAGAACCAGCGCGAGTACATCCTGCGCCAGCAGCTCGAGGCCATCCGCAAGGAGTTGGGGGAGAGCGACGAGGCGACCAACGTCGTCGAGGAGTACCGCAAGAAGATCGCCGAGGCGAACATGCCGGAGGGCGCGAAGGCGGAGGCGGAGCGCGAGCTCGGCCGTCTGGAGCGGATGTCGGAGCAGTCCCCCGAGTACGGGTGGATCCGGACGTTCCTCGACTGGATGGTGGAGATCCCGTGGGATGTGCGCACCGAGGACACGTTCGACCTCGAGGCCGCGAGGGCCATCCTCGACGAGGACCACACGGGCCTCGACGACGTGAAGGACCGCATCATCGAATACCTCGCCGTGCGCAAGCTGCGCCAGGAGCGCGGCCTCGCCGAGGCGAACACGGGGCGGGGCTCGGGCGCGATCCTCACACTGGTCGGGCCTCCGGGCGTCGGCAAGACCTCGCTCGGGGAGAGCGTGGCTCGCGCGCTCGGTCGGAAGTTCGTCCGGGTGTCGCTGGGCGGCATCCACGACGAGGCGGAGATTCGCGGCCACCGGCGCACCTATGTCGGGGCGCTCCCCGGTCGGATCGTGCGCGGCCTGAAGGAGGCCGGCACCAAGAACCCCGTCTTCATGCTGGACGAGATCGACAAGGTCGGCGCGGACTGGCGTGGGGATCCTTCCTCTGCCCTCCTCGAGGTCCTCGACCCGGCCCAGAACCATACGTTCCGCGACCACTACCTCGAGGTCGACCTGGATCTCTCCGAGGTCCTGTTCATCGCGACCGGCAACGTCGCGGAAACGATCCCCGGACCGCTCCTCGACCGCATGGAGGTCATCCGGTTGGATGGCTACACGGAGGACGAGAAGGTCGCGATTGCCCGCGATCACCTGATGCGCCGCCAGCTCGAGCGCAACGGGCTCCAGCCGGAGGAGGCAACGGTCACCGAGGAGGCGCTTCGCGCGATCGTCGGCGACTACACCCGCGAGGCCGGCGTGCGAAACCTCGAGCGGGAGCTTGGCAAGGTCCTGCGCAAGGTGGCGACGAAGATCGCGACCACGTCCAAGGACGGCTCGCCGGAGCCGGTCACGGTCGGCGTGACCGACATCCGTGAGTACCTCGGTCGCCCGAAGTTCTTCTTCGAGGCCGCCGATCGGACCGCCGTCCCGGGCGTGGCGACGGGACTCGCCGTCACGGGAACAGGTGGCGACGTGCTGTTCATCGAAGCCACGCGGATCGAATCGGACGATGTGGGCGGCAACGGTCTGACCCTGACGGGTCAGCTGGGCGACGTGATGAAGGAGTCCGCGCAGATCGCGCTCTCCTACGTGCGCTCCCACGCCGACGAGCTGGGCATCCCCGCCGAGCGGCTGGGCGGTCGCTTCCACGTCCACGTGCCGGCGGGCGCCGTCCCCAAGGACGGCCCCTCAGCAGGCGTGACCATGACGACCGCGCTCGCTTCGCTGCTCACGGGCCGCACCGTCCGCCCGACCGTCGGGATGACCGGCGAGGTCACGCTCCAGGGCCGGGTGCTCCCGATCGGCGGGGTGAAGCAGAAGGTCCTCGCCGCGCATCGAGCCGGCTTGCAGGAGGTCATCCTGCCGCGACGCAACGAGGGAGACCTGGATGACGTGCCGGAGCAGGTGCGAACCGAGATCACGTTCCATCCGGTGGACACGATCGATGAGGTGCTCGCGATCGCCCTCGAGCCGGTCGAGGCTCCGGTGCAGAACGTAGCCTAGCGCCAGCCCCAATCGGTCGGCAGAGTGCTCCGCAGCAGGAAGTGCTGCCCGAGCCAGAGCCAGACGATGAGGACGACGAACCAGGCGAACGGCCCCCGCGCCTCAAACGTCCACACGACGTGGGAGAGCGAAGGCCACGGGTTGCGCTCGCCGAGGCTGTGTCGCCACACGGCGACGGCCTGGAGGCCGAGCACCAGCGTCAGGATCAGCCACCAGACCCTCATTGGTCGCTCCTCACCCTCCCACACCGCCGCTCGCTAGCGAAGCGTACCCCGCGAACTTCGGGTTCGCTACCGTCCCAACAGCTCCTGCGCGGCTTCGGCGAACACGCGCGTGTGCCTGTCCACATCGTCGGCGGTGGTGGCCGGTGACATGAGCGCCATGTTGTGGAACGGGGTGAGAAGGATGCCGCGGTTCAGGGCGAACAGGTGCATGAAGGCGTCCAGCTCCGGATCCGATCGAGCCGCCGCCTGCGCGCCGTTCCGGGGACGATCCGGTTGGAACAGGTATTCGGCTCGGCACCCGAGCCGCGTGACGTGCCACGGCAGATCCAGCTCGGCGATCACGCCCTCCACCCCCGCCGTGAAGCGAACCCCAAGCGTGATCATCTGCTCGAAGGCCTGGTCGGTCAGCACGTGCTGCAGCGTGGCACGCATCGCGGCGAGCGAGAGCGCATTGGCCGCGAGCGTCCCGCCGATCCCGCCGGTGTCGGCCTCCCGCTCGCTCGTGATCGGCTCAAGCATGGCGGCCACGTCGGCCGTGAAGCCGTAGGCCGCGGCGGGCACGCCGCTCGCGATGGGCTTGCCGATCGTGAGGAGGTCGGGCCGTAATCCGAAGGCGCGCGTGTACCCTCCGGGACCGGCGCAGATCGTATGCGTTTCGTCGATCACGAGCATGGTGCCCGTTCGCCGCGTGGCCTCCCGGAGTGCATCGTGGAACCCGGGCTCCGGTAGGACGATCCCGATGTTCGTGAGCGCTGGCTCGGCGAGGACGCACGCAACGTCCCCGGGCGCGAGCGCGCGCTCGAGGCCCTCGACGTCGTTGAATTCCACGACCTTCGTGGTCACGGCCGGATCCACGGGTGGCCCCAGATTGCCCTCGCGGGGACGCATCGAGCCGTCGCGCTCGAGCGTGATGAACGTCTCGTCGACCGAGCCGTGGTAGCACCAGTTGAAGACGAGGATCTTGGGCCGCCCGGTCAGTCGCCGCGCCAGGCGGATCGCGAAGCGGTTCGCGTCGGTCGCGGTGAGCGCGAACTGCCACACGGGGAGCCCGAACCGCCGCGCGAGCTCCTCTCCGACCCAGATCGCGTCCTCGGTCGGGAGCATCAGCGTGATGCCGCGCGCAGCCTGTTCGGCGATCGCGCGCGCCGCGGCCGTCGGCGAGCGCCCGGTCATCGCGCCGGTATCGCCCAGGCAAAGGTCCACGTACCCATGCCCATCGACGTCGAGGAACCGCGCGCCGCTCGCCTCGGCGACGAAGACAGGGAACCCTCCCGCCCATTTCGTCATCCAGTTCATCGGGACGCCGGACAGAAGCGACGCCTTGGCGCGCTCCCAGAGCGCCAGGGACTTCGGATGCTCGGCCGTGAAGCGCGCGCGTTCGCGAGCCATGAGGGAGCCGAGCCTGGACCGGTCGATCGTCCGCATCCCCTCCCCCTGCTATCGCGAGTGGGCATGCTACCCAGCGTCGCCGCGGGCGTACACTCGCCTGGTGCTGACCGAGGGCATCCCGGCGCCGGACTTCACGTTGCCGGACCAGCACGGCAACCCCGTCTCGCTCTCAGACCTCCGCGGCTCATGGGTCGTCTTCTGGTGGTATCCGAAGGCCTTCACGTCGGGTTGAACGGCCGAGGGCAAGGGGTTCCGTGATCGAGCCCCCGAGTTCGAAGCCGAAGGAGCCCGCATCATCGGCGTGTCCTTCGATCCGCCGGAGCAGAACCTCGGGTTCGCTCAGAAGTACGGGTTCCCGTTCCCCCTGCTCTCGGACGTCGATCGTTCCGTGGGCGCCCGCTACGAGACCGTCCGGGCACCCGACGAGGCGAACCCAGACAACGCCAAGCGACGCACCTACCTGATCGACCCGGAGGGGAGGATCGCGAGGGCCTATCGCGTGACCGACATCCCGGCGCACCCACCTCACGTGCTGGAGGACCTCAGGGCCCTGCGGATCGTGTAATCTTAATTACACACCGCGGGGAGGAGGTCCTGAGATGGGGTCGTCGAACGAGGAAACGATCAAAGGTTGGTTCGCCGGGAGGGTTCCCGAGGCGTGGTTCACGGGCCCGCCCGACGTGAGCGCCGATCGTGACGAGGTGCTGGTCGTCGGCACGCTGGCCGACGTCGAGCTCGGAGCGGAGGCCTCCGCCGAAAGCCTCACGGCAGCCCGTTCGGGCAGGATCCGTCAGCATCGCGAGGACACGCGAGGATCGCGGATCCGGATCGCCGAGGAGGCCGAGCGTCGCTTCGCCCGGAAGGTCTCGTGGGGCGCGAGCTGCGGGGACGTGACCGAGCTCTTCACCACGCTCAGCCTTCCCATGATGACCCGCCTTCGGATGCACGAGCGCCAAGTGCTGGACACGCTGGTCGACGCAGGTGTGGCCCGCAGCCGCAGCCACGCGCTCGCGTGGTGCGTGAAGCTCGTAGCGGGCAAGCAGGCCGAATGGATCGGCGAGCTTCGAGAGGCGCTGTCGCACGTGGAGAAGGCAAGGGGTTCCGGCCCGACGGCCAGCTAAGGGGCGCCGAGCAGCCGCCTGGGGCCCCCGGCCGGGGGTCCACAAGTCTAGGGGAAGGGATTCTCCGGTCGGAAACCGGGGCCCCAGGCAGTTCGGCTGCTCGGGTCTTCGTCCCCCGGACGGCCTACGTGCCGCCCCAGGGGAAGCTGGCGATTCCTGCGACGGCCAATGCCACGAGCGACACGACCGCGATGAAGGTGAACGCCCAGCGCTTCACGGTTCCACCTCCCTCGAAGAGCGTTGGAGTCGCATAGTACGGATCGACTTAACTGACAGTCAAGCTTGGCTGTTAAGACCCCCCCGCCAGGGTAGACTGGTGCTCCGATGGAGCTCGCGAGGCGCTTCGAGGACCTCCGGGTCCGTGCCGGGCTGACGAAGACGGCCTTGGCCAAGCCCCGGTACACGGTCAGCTATGTGAGCCAGATCGAGTCCGGCAGGCGGACGCCCTCTTCCGAGGCGATGCGGTTCTTCGCGGGACGCCTGGGCGTGAGCTCCGACTTCCTGTCCACCGGCGTGCCGGAGGACCTTGACGCCCGGCTGCACTACGAGCTGGAGGCATGCCGGCGCGAGCTTCGCTCGGGGATGGCGAGCGAGGCCGAGGCCAGGAGCCGAGCGGTGCTCGCCGATGCCGAGCTCCACGGCCGGGATCGGCTGGGCGCCCTGGCACAGATCGAGCTCGCGAGGGCCCTGTCCGCTCGCGGGGCGATGCACGAGTGCGTCGACGCCTACGAGGCGGCCATAGAGGGCCCGCTCAGCGAGCGCGAGCAGGGTCGGGCCGTCTCGGGCATAGGCACCGCCTACCGAGCGGTCGGCGACCTCACGTACGCCGCCGAGTACATCGAGTCCTACCTCGGGACCCGCAAGGGCGAGCCGCTCGACCCCCAGGTGGCGGCCGAGCTCCAGTCGATCCTCGTGTCGATCTACTTCGAACGGGGTGACGTGTTCCGCTCGGAGCGTGCGGCGCGGCGGGCGCTCGCGGCCGCGGAATCCGACTCCTCCCCTGATTCCCGCGCGCTTGCGCTTTGGAATGCGAGCCGCGTCCTCGCCGAGTCACGGCAGTGGGACGAAGCGCTCGAGTTCGCCACGCGGGCCCGCATCCTCATGGAAGAGGCGGACGACCGCCGGCGCGTGGCGCAGCTCCACAACGCCTACGCGTTCATCTGTCTCGAAGCCGATCCGCCGCACGTCGAGGAGGCGCGCCATCATCTGGACCGAGCCGAGACCCTACTCGCCGAGCTGTCCTCGCCCACCGACCTCGCCTACGTGCGGACGGAGCGGAGCCGCCTCGCGCTGTTGGAAGGCAATCCCGAGATCGCTCTCGCGAACGCCGAGCAGGCCCTCCTGGAGGTCGGCGGCGACGAGCTCGAGACCGCACGATGCTTGTTCCTCAAGGGGCGCGCGCTGGGCGAGCTGGGCAGGGGCGACGAGGCGCGAGGGGTCCTCGTCGAGGCCGCGGCCCTCTTCGGGGCGAAGGGCGCCCGGCAGCAGGAAGCGTCGTGCTGGCGGGAGCTGGGAGAGCTGCATCTCTCGGCGGGAGACACCGCAGCGGCGGTGGACGCGCTTCGCCAGGGTCTGGAGGCCCTCGATCCCAAGCGCTCTCGGGCCTGAGTCGCCCGCCTCGGCTCATCCTCGGAGTCGAAGACCCCTCGTGGATGGGCGGAACCCCGCTTGCGCCAGGGCGTTCGCGAGCGGCGTTTCGAACACGTCCTCGCCGTCTGCTCGCTCGACGGTGACCCTCCCGAGCAGCCCGTCTCGCACCGCGAGGGCGAGCGCGTCGATGGCGGGCTGCAGCGTGGCCGGGTCGTCGGAATAGGTCAGCATCGTCCGCCCGCCGCGCTCGACGTAGACGACAAGGGACCCATCGACGAGCACCACCACGGCGCCCGCCTTCCGCCCGGGACGGTGGCCCGCCCGTTCGGCGTCTCGCTCGGGCCAGGCAACCGCCGCGCCGAAGGGATTCGCGGGATCCGCCGCCGCGAGCACGGTGGTCTCCCGTTCGCGCGACGGCGCGTGCATCGCCCTCAGCCGCTCGACCGCCCCCGGGAGCGCGAACTGGGCGCCACCGAGCCCCTCGACGAAGTACCCACGGCGGCATCGGCCCGACTCCTCCATCGCCTTCAGCACGGGGTACGCGGCCGCGAAACCGCCCGGGATCCGCTCCCCGACGACCGCGCCCCGAGTGAGGACACCGTGGCGGGCGAGCAGTTGGCTGGCGACGGCGTGCGCCCGGCGGGTTGAGTCGGGCTCGCGGGGAAGCAGCAGCCCCCAGCGACCGGCGGCCACCGCGGGGGGAGCCGCGCGGATACGGGGAGGCGAACCACCGCGCCGGGTCGATCCGCCGCGCCGTCTTCCCGACCCCTCCACGAGCGCGCGCAGCGGCGCGAGCGAGTCGTTCGTCGCCACCCCGGCCCAGACCAGCTCCCAGAGCGCGGGGAGCAGTTCCGCGTCCGTCCGCGGCCGAAGCGCGTCCGCGAGCTGGCGGAAGAACATGGCCCCCCGTTCGCCGAGGGCTTCGCGGACCGCGAGGGCGGCGTCGGACAGCTCGCCCGCCGGGGGGTCGGGCAGGAGCATCGGCGCTCGCTCCGCCAGCGCGAGGGAGATCCAACCGTCCTCGCTCCCGATCGCCCCCACGCCGCCCCAGACCACCTCGCCGGCGGCGGTGAGCTGGTCGAGCAGGTGCGGAGCGTATCCCGCGAGCCTCGAGGGCAGGACCAGCCGCTCCAAGACCGAGGCCGGGATCGCAGCGCCCTGGAGCTGCTCGATCGCGCGGTAGAGCGCGTCAACGTCTGCCCGGGCGGGTCCGGCCTGGCCCACGCCCTGCCACGCCCCGAGGAACCGGCCGAGGACGTTCGTCGGGACGGGTTCGACCTCGCGACGGAGCGCCGCGAGCGAGCGCCCGCGCAGCCGCCGGAGCACCTCCGCGTCGACCCACTCCCTCCCGGTTGCGCCCGGGCGAAACTCGCCCTCCAGCACGCGGCCCTGACCCGCGAGCCGTCTGAGCGCCCCCTCGGCCACCGCCACGCCGATGCCGAGCCTCTCCGCGACCTCCGCCGGGACGAAGGGGCCGTGGGTCCGGGCGAACCGCGACACGAGGTCGGCCAGCGGGTCGGCGACGGGTTCGAGGAACGCAACCGGCACGCCGACGGGCAGGGCGGCGCCGAGCGCATCGCGGAACCGCGCCGCATCCTCGATCGCCACCCAGCGTTCCTCCGCTGCGATCCGCAGCCGAATCGCCCGGTGAGCCGACTCGAGGGCCGCCATCCACGCGACGACCGAGGCCGGTTCGGACGATCGGGCCTTCGTCTCGTCCTCGGTCAGGTCACCGAGGTCACGAAGGGCGTCGTGCAGCGAATCGACGCTGCCGATCCGTCGGGCTCCCGCGAGCCGCTGGAGCTCGAGCTCGAGGTCCGCCAAGCCTTCGGGATCGATCAGCTCGCGGAGCTCCTCCCGCCCGAGCAATTCGGCCAGGAGCGAGCGATCGAGCGTCAGCGCCTGCGCCCGCCGCTCGGCCAAGGGTGCGTCGCCCTCGTACATGAACGCCGCGATGTAGCCGAATTGCAGCGAGCTCGCGAAGGGCGAGGGCATGGGGGTGTCGACCTCGACGATCCGAACCTCCCGGCGCGCCACCGCCGACATGAGCTCGACGAGGCCGGGCACGTCGAACACCTCCTGCAGGCATTCGCGGTAGGTCTCGAGGATCATCGGGAACGAGCCGTA
>Ga0066710_100006273_pt1 | contig 11056 bp, 4 predicted proteins | sample GraSoiAngelo_159_FD_79666 | JGI IMG/M metagenome (GOLD analysis project Ga0066710, IMG submission 79666) | Grasslands soil microbial communities from the Angelo Coastal Reserve, California, USA - 14_1009_16_40cm | ecosystem: Environmental > Terrestrial > Soil > Grasslands | place: USA...
CGAATTGCGTGGCGCGCCGGAACCTGGAGATCGGCGCGGCCGCGAGCCGGCGGCTGGGGCATGAGGCGAACCCCCTGTGGATGCGAGTCGCCGCGAAGCTCCACATGCCCGTGGACTCCGCGAGCCAGGCGTTTCGCACCTACGAAGGGGCGCCGGACTCGACGCTCGGGGTCATCACTCCGCTGCTCTCCTTCCCCCTCGGCGTGCCGATGAGCGATCGCGTCAAGCGCACCCACCTCGAGCAAGCCATGGCGCGCCTCGAGCAGGAGGCATCGGGCGCCATGATGGGCATCACGCTCCTGTCCGTGGATGCGGCGGAGCTGGGCGAGCGCGCGCTGGTCGATTCTCTCCTGCCCTACAGCTACCAGGGTCACGTGCGCGGCCCCTTCCTGCTCCTCTCGGAGACGCCGACCAACGACGCGGTGGATTTCGTGACCGGCGCCGGGGGCTTCCTCCAGCAGGTGATCTTCGGCTGGACCGGACTGCGCCTGGGAGAGAGCGGGCTCGCCCCGGCCTTCCCTCCCGTGCTCCCCTCTTCGGTCGAACGGCTCGTCCTCAGCAACCTGCAGGTCCGCGGGAAGCGCCTCGACGTCGTGGTCGACCGAAGCGGGCGCCGCATTCTCCCGCACCGGAACCGCCCGTCGCACTGATCCCCTCCCGGGCCGCGTTGCTCTCTCCCGCCCCGGCGTGATGTTCTCCCCTCCATGAAGGCTCCTCACGTCGCGCTGCGCGGCATCACCCGGCGGTTCGGCCCGGTGACGGCGAACCACGACGTCACCCTCGAGCTCGAGCCGGGCGAGATCCACGCGCTGGTCGGTGAGAACGGCGCCGGCAAGACCACCCTCATGCGCATCCTCTACGGCCTGCTCCCGCCCGACGAGGGCCACGTGGAGTTCGACGGCAAGCCGGTGCGCCTCCAGCGCCCCGCCGACGCGATGCGCCTCGGGCTCGGCATGGTGCACCAGCATTTCATGCTGGTCGGGCCGCTCACGGTGGCGGAGAACATCACCCTGGGACACGAGCCGGCCGGGCCGCTCGGGGGCTTCCGCCGCGCGACCGCGGAGAGCGAGGTGGCGGCCCTCGCCGGGATCTACCGTCTCCCCGTCGAGCCGCGCGCCCGGCTCGACACCCTCTCGGTCGGCGCCCAGCAGCGAGTCGAGATCCTGAAGGCGCTCCACCGCGGCGCGCGCGTGCTCATCCTCGACGAGCCGACCGCGGTGCTGACGCCCCAGGAGGTGGACGAGCTATTCCACATGCTGCGCGAGCTGGCCGGGGGCGGCACCACCATCGTGCTCATCACCCACAAGCTGGCCGAGGTCCAGATGCTCGCCCGGCGCATCACGGTGATGCGCCAAGGACGCGTGGTCGGCTCGGGCGAGGTGGCCTCGATGAGCCGGGAGCGCATCGCCGAGCTCATGGTCGGGCACCCGGTTGCCCCGCTCCACGAGCGCGCGCACTATCCGCCCGGCGGGGCGCTCCTCGAGGTCCGCGGGCTGTGGGCGAGGGACGACCGCGGTCTCGAGGCGGTGCGGGACGTGTCGCTCGCGGTCCGCGCCGGCGAAGTGGTGGGAATCGCGGGGGTCGAGGGCAATGGCCAGCACGAGTTGGTCGAGTGCCTCGCGGGGCTCAGGACGCCGTCGCGCGGGACGGTGACGATCGGGGGACGGGAGTGCACCCGGGGCTCGGCGCGGGAGCATTTCCGCGTCGGCGTGGCCCACATCCCCAGCGACCGGCTGCACCGGGGCCTGATCGCCGAGATGACCCTGGCCGAGAACCTGGTGCTCGGCCGCCATCGCGATCCCGGGCTTGGCCGCGGACCGATGCTCCGCCGGGAGACGCTGGTTCGCCGGGCTGCTCCACTCCTCGGGGGATACGACGTCCGCCCGCCGGATCCCGAGCTCAAAGCGCGGCAGCTCTCGGGGGGAAACCAGCAGAAGCTGATCGTCGCGCGCGAGCTCACGCGTGAGGCGGCGGTGATCCTGGCCGCTCACCCCACGCGCGGCGTCGATCTGGGCGCGGTGGCGTTCATCCACCGGCGCCTGATGGAGGAGCGCAACCGCGGCCGGGCGGTGCTGCTGGTCTCGGCCGAGCTCGCGGAGATCCTCGCGCTCAGCGATCGGGTCCTGGTGATGTACGAGGGCCGGATCGTGCACGAGACCGAGCCGGCCGCGACCGACGAGCGGACCCTCGGCCTCACCATGACGGGCCGCGGCGTCGCGGCTCGCTGAGCTCGCACGACCCCTGCCACCGCGACCGTTGCGCCTCACACCCTCGTCTCCTAGAATCCATTTGGCGCCCGATTGCCGCGGGCGTTCCTTTCATCCTTCCCTGGGGATCCGCCTCTGCGACGCGCGCCTTTCCACCTGCCGCTGGCGCTGGCCGTGCTCCTCGTCTCGGCCGCCCCGGCCGGGGCGGTGCTCGACATCGACGATCGCGGACCCTGCCTCAACGCCGGCAACTTCGTGATGCGCATCACCAACGCCGGCATCATCGGCAACGCCTTCCTGGACGTCGGACTCTCGAGCGATCCCTCGTTCGAGTTCCCGGCCAACTCGGGGATCGAGTGTCTCAACTACGCCGCTCTGTGGGTGGGGGCGGTCGACGCCTCGGGCCGGACGCACGTCTCGGGGGGGCCGCTGCTGGAGTGGCGTCCCACCCCGGCGCCGGACGATCGGGTGCGCGAGGCGCGGCGCGGCGATCCGGGCACCCGCCGGCTGGTGGACGACGACGGCGACGGGCGCATCGACGAGGAGGTGCTGAACGGCAAGGACGACGACGGGGACGGGGAGATCGACGAGGACCTGGGCTTCTCGTCGGACCAGATGCTGGCGGCGGACTACGTCGACGACCGTCCCGAGGCGGTGAACACGGTGTATCCGACCGGCGAGAACCACGAGCCGCTCGGTCTCTCGGTCCACCAGGAGGTGTACGCCTGGAGCACTCCGGGCTACGACGGGATCGCGGGGCTGCAGTTCCACATCACCAATCACGGCGCCACGACGCTGCGCAGGGTCTACGTGGGCCTGCTGGCCGACCTCGACTCCCGGGCGCGCAAGGACCGGCTGGGGCACGTCAACGACCGGATCGGGCGCCAGGTCGCGTCGCGCTCGATCAGCGGCGGGACCTCGGTGATCACGGTCGACGGGATAGCGTGTGGTGGCGTCTGCATCGACCCGATCCGGCGGGAGATCCCGGTGGTGATGGATGGCGTGGTGGGCTCCGGCCTTCCGGTCGTGGCAGTGATGCCGCTCGACCACACCACGGATCCTCTCGCCCTCACCAACGGACGGGCCTGGGCTCGCGCCCCGGGGCAGGTGTCCTTCCGGACCTCGGTGTTCCTCAACGGGCGCATCTCCACCCAGGGCGGACCCCCGATCGTCGATGCCGATCGCTACGCCGCCCTCGCCGGACAATGGCCCTCGGTGCCCGAAGAACTGAAGGGCGACTGGGTCGCGCTGGTCTCGTGCGGGCCCTTCGCGATGCTCGAGCCCGGGCAGTCGATCGACTTCGCCGTCGCGCTGGTCGCGGCCGAGGACCTGGACCACTTGATGGCGGCCGCCGCCAACACGATCTACCTCCACCACGGCGTGACCGCGAACCTGCTGCCGGACAGCGTCGCGTCGGAGCGGGATCAGTGGCAGTCGGGAACGTCCGGGATCTTCGGCCACGAGGTGTGCCTCGAGCCCCCTCCGGGGCGGAGCTTCATAGGCGATCGGGACTGCGCGGCGAAATTTGCCGCCTGCTTAGGGCCGGAAAGTCCACCGCTGCCGCCCACCGAGGTCCTCTACACGCCGGGTCACTGCATCTGGACCGACGCCGATTGCGACGCCTGCACGGGGGTGAACGGGAACGAGACCGTGCTGCGCTGGCTCGACCCCGGTGCCGTGCCGCCGCCCCCCTCGCTGCGCGTGACTCCCGGCGATCACGAGGTGCGGGTCGAGTGGGACAACCTGCCCGAGATCCTCATCAACACCGGGCAGGTGGGCCCGCCCGGGTCGAAGTTCCTCGGCTACCGGCTCTACAAGCTCGCCGACTGGCGCTCGCGCGGGTCGCTGCTCCCGCCCCGCAACAACTGGGCGCTGGTCGCGGCCTACGGTCCCGACAGCCTGAACAGCGAGCGGCCACTGGCCTCGATCGAGGACACCACGCTCGACTACGAGGACATCCGCTACGAGCAGAAGCACTACCCCATCGGTCGCTACTCGGTGACCGATCGTGAGGTGCTGAACGGCTTCGACTACGTCTACGTCGTGACCACGGTGTACCAGTTCAACGGCCTCAACTCCGACGGGCGTCAGATCTCGCAGAGGCTCGAGAGCCCGCTGGCCACGACCTTCGACAAGGCGGTGGTTCCCCACGCGCGGTCGCGCTCCGACGCGTCGGGCGTGTGGGTGGTGCCGAACCCGTTCAGGGCGCACGCCGCCTGGGATCGGCCGCCGGTGATCGGGGACCAGCTGACCCGCCACATCGACTTCATGGGCCTGCCGCGCGCCCGCTGCACCATCAAGATCTGGACCCTGGCCGGCGACTTCGTGGCCCGGATCGACCACGACGGGAGCCAGGGGGACGGGCAGGCGCCCTGGGACCTGGTGACGCGCAACGGGCAGGAAGCCGAGTCGGGGGTGTACCTGTTCACGGTGGACTCGCCGGCCGGGCACACGATCGGCCGCTTCGTGGTGATTCGATGACTCGTTGCGGGCCGACGTGGGTCTGGGGATGCGCGGCGCTGATCGTGCTCGGGGGCTGCGGCCGCCGGCAGAGCTCGCCGACCGCGCCCGCGCCGCCTCCGCCGCCCGAGATCGAGCAGGTGTACCCGCCGGCGCGGAGCGTGGGCGTCCCGGACGAGACCGAGATCTGGGCCCAGGTCGCGGAGCCGCTCGATCCTGCCACGGTGAACGAGCAGAACGTGCGCCTGCACGTGGACACGATCCGGATCACGGCGGCGGTCTCGTGGGAGCCGGAGACCCGACGGATCCACGTCCGGCCCTCCGGGCCCCTGAGGGTCGGCCGCACTCATACGGTGGAGCTGCGCGCCGGGCTCACTACCGCCGACGGGCGAGCACTGGGGCACACGTACCAGTGGCAATTCACGACCTTCAGCGTGCGGCGTCCGGCCAGGCCGTTCCCCGCCGACGGCACGGCGGGGGAATCGCCCTTCGTGACCCTGTCCTGGGACAGCACGGACAGCAACGGGGCGACGATCGCTTACGAGCTGTTCGCCGGAAGTGATTCCGCGCAGGTGGCCGCGAGAGGGCTGCCGGCCGTGACTCTCGACCGTACCTACTACCTTCCCCGCGCGCGCTGGCCGAACGACTCGACCACCTACTGGTCGGTGACCACCGTCAACCGCTCCACCGGGGACTCGCTGGAGGGACCGGTTTGGAGCTTCCGCACCCTGCCTCCGGATGCTCCGATCCAGACGATCGTGGTGCCGATCTCCGACTGGGGCTACTTCGACGGCTTCACCGGGGAGACGCACTGCTTCGAGTCGACGGTTACCAGCGGAGGGGGGCGGTACTATGCGGCGGTGCGCTGGAAGACGGGACCCCTCGGCCCGCGCAAGCTGGCGGGCGCGACGATCCGCCTCCAGGTGGTCTCCGCGATCCCGAGGTCGGCCGTGCCGACCTTGTGGTACGCGACCGGCTACTGGAGCGCGTGCGCGATGGGGGGCCCGGGCCCGCCCTTCACCGAGCCAAGCGGTCAGCTGACGACCAACGCTCTGCTGGGAGTCGGCGTGTTTGGCTCCGACTACCTCACCGCCCACATCGAAGCGAGCCTCAGACGTCCGGGCTTCTACGGTTACGTGGTCAAGTCGAACGTCCGGCTCGACTACTGGGGACCCTCCGCCAGCATGACCCTCGACGTCTATCGCGAGCCGGCCATCGCCCCGCTGCGGTCCGGCGTGGAGACGATCTCCGCCCGGCGAGGCGGCGTGCTAGATTCTCGCCGCACCTGGCTCCGTCAGGCTCGTCGATCCGTGACCCGGAGGTGATCCCCTTGCTCGCCTCGAGGACTTCCGCCCTGGCGCTCCTTGCCCTCCTCCTGCTCTGGGTCCCGGGAGGAGCGGCGGCAGGGCAGGGCCTCGACCTGAGTGGCCGCGACACGACCTGCTCGCCGTGCAAGGATTTCTTCAAGTTCGCGAACGGCTCGTGGGTGGCGAATACCACCATTCCCAGCTCCTACCCGGGATATGGCAGCTTCCAGATGCTTCGCGACCGGAACCAGGAGGCGCTTCATCGCCTGCTCGAGAACGCGTCGCGGAAGACCGCATCGCATGTCGACGACAACCTGACCCGGCTCGGCACCTTCTACGGCTCGTGCATGGACTCCGCCGATGCCGAGGCCGAGGGGGTGAAGCCGCTCGAGCCCACCCTGGCCGAGATCGCGGCGATCCGGAGCCTCGACGACCTCACCCTCGAGACCGCGCGACTGCACGCCGAGGGGGTGAACGTCCTGTTTCGCCTGAACGCCCTGCCCGACCTCAAGAACAGCACGGTGATGATCGCGGTCGCGAGCCAGGCAGGGCTCGGGCTCCCGGATCGCGATTACAACACCCAGCAGGACTCGGCCTCGAAGGCCATCCGCGACCGCTACGTCGAGCACGTGGCGAGGACCCTCGAGCTGACCGGCGAGCCCCGGGCCGAGGCGCGCGCCCACGCGGACACGGTCATGGCGATCGAGACCTCGCTGGCCCGGGCCTCGATGACCAACGTCCAGCGCCGCGACCCCAAGGCCGTCTATCACATGATGAAGCTCGACGAGCTGCGCGCCCTGATGCCCGCTTTCGGGTGGAATTCCTACCTGCGGCAGGCCCGGCTCGCCGGTCTGACCGAGCTGAACGTCGCCCAGCCCGACTTCTTCAAGGCGCTGAACGAGAGGCTGTCCGGCGTGACGCTCGAGAGCTGGAAGACCTACCTGCGCTGGCACGCCGCCGAGGAGGCCGCGCCGTTCCTGAGCTCGGCGTTCGTCGACGAGGTCTTCCGTTTCCAGCGGGTGCTCAACGGCATCGAGGAGTTTCCGCCGCGCTGGAAGCGCTGCGTCCTGGCCACCGACGATGCGCTCGGCGATGCGCTGGGGCGCGAGTTCGTGAAGGAGAACTTCGGCCCCCAGGCCAAGGCGCGCTCGCTCGAGATGGTGAAGAACCTGGAGGCCGCGCTGAAGTCGCGCCTCGAGGCGCTCGACTGGATGAGCGACTCGACCCGTGCCGAGGCGCTCGGCAAGCTGGCCGCCTTCGCGGAGAAGATCGGCTATCCCGAGAAATGGCGGGACTACTCGACGCTCCGGATCGAGCGCGGCTCGTTCCTCGGGAACTTCGCCCGTGCGACCGAGTTCGAGACCGCGCGCCAGCTCGGGGAGATCGGCAAGCCCGTCGACCGTCGAGAGTGGCGCATGACCCCTCCCACGGTGAACGCCTACTACAACTCCTCCAACAACGACATCAACTTCCCGGCCGGGATCCTGCAGCCGCCGTTCTTCGATCCGGAAGCCGACGACGCCGTCAACTACGGGGGAATCGGAGCCGTGATCGGGCACGAGATGACCCACGGCTTCGACGACCGCGGCCGGCAGTTCGATGGAGTGGGCAACCTGCGCGACTGGTGGACCGCCGAGGACGCGCAACGTTACCGGGTCAGGGCTTCGAGAGTCGTGGATCAGTTCAATGGCTACGTGGCGGTGGACACGCTGCACGTGAACGGCAAGCTCACGCTGGGCGAGAACATCGCCGACCTGGGCGGGGTCGCGGTGGCGTACCAGGCGCTCGAGCGGGCGCTGGCAGGCAAGCCGCGGTCCCTGATCGACGGCCTGACACCCGAGCAGCGCTTCTTCCTCTCCTATGCCCAGGTCTGGCGGGCCAAGTTCCGCCCCGAGGCGATCCGGCTGCGCATCGCCACCGACCCGCATTCCCCGGCCCGGTGGCGGGTGAACGGACCGCTATCCAATCTGCCGGAATTCGCGAAGGCGTTCGGGTGCAAGGCGGGGGACCCGATGGTGCGGCCGGACAGCCTGCGCGCCCGGATCTGGTAGGGGGAGACTCAGGCTGCGGGGGGCGGCGCCCTGCCCCGGCCGGCCGGGCGATCGCAGCCCGGTAGCGATCCTCGGCCGCGTAGTCGAAGTAGCGCGCGAAGAATTCGTCGTCGAGTGGCGGCCGCGCGGCGACGAGCGCGCCAGGCATGTCCCGGAGTCCGGCTATTCGTGCTTCGTCAATGCGGGTTCAGCGTGAACGTCTGCTGGATGGGCGCCGGCGTTTCCCGCAGGTCGGGGCGCAGGATCTCGATCTTCACGGTCTTCTTCTTGGCCTCGATCCAGTCGTTGTACTTCTTCGTGAGCAGCTCCTGCGTGATCGCGGCGCGGTCCTTGGCGAACGAGGAGCCCTGCTGGGTCTTCCTCTCCTCGGTGCGGAACCACGCCACGCCCTGAGCGGTCTTGAGAGTGTCCGACGCCGTGCCCGGCTTGAGCGCCATCGCCCTCGCCACGAGGCGCGGCTCCATCCCGAGGTAGGGCACAAACCCGGGTGACTCGCTGAGGAGCCCGCTGTCCTTGAGCCCGCCGTAAGGCAGCGCCACCGAATCCAGGGACGCGCCCGTGGCCAGAGCGGCGCGCACGGCCGCCACCTTCTGGGCCAGCAGCTCCTCCTTCCGGGCGTTCTTCATGTCCTGGACCGCCTCGGCCTTGGCGTCGTCGAACTCGGCTGGCCGCGGCGGGGCGTGACGGGTCGGCCGCACCAGCACGTAGAGGTTCGAGATCCGGTACACCTTGGGCCCCCACTTGCCGAGCGGGAGGTGCTCGAGGTCCTGGGCGAGCTCGGGCGAGTAGCCCAGTCCCGGCACCGGCTCCTGGGCCGCGAACTCGGGCGAGGTGACGAAGGCGCCGGCCACGTTGCCGAGAGTCCTGGGATCGCCGCCGCGCGCGATCTCCCGCCGGAGTGCCAGGGCCCGGCGCTTGGTGGTGGAATCGCCGCTCGCCTGGGCGAGCCGCTGCCGAATCTCGTTCCGCACCTCCTCGAACGGCCGGACGCCGGCGGGCTTCTTCTCGTCCACCTTGATGATGTGGTAGCCGAAGCGCGTCTTCACCGGCTGGCTCACCCGCCCGACGGGCAGCGCAAAGGAGGTGTCGGAGAACTCCTTCACCATCCGCTCGCGCGTGAAGAACCCCAGGTCGCCCCCGTTACTGGCCGATCCGGGATCCTGCGAGAAGCGCCGGGCCAGATCGGCGAAGTCGGCTCCTCCCCGGAGCGCCTTGACCAACGAGTCTGCCCGCTGGAGCGCCATAACGTCGGCCTTCGCTCCCCGAGCCGGATCCGGCGATATCAAGAGGTGCCGGGCGCGGACCTGCTCCTCCTGCTTGTAGTCGTCGAGGTGGGCGTCGTACTGCTTGCGGATGTCCTGGTCCGGCACCTTGACCGAGTCGGGCTGCGGGATGCGCAGGTCGACGAAGTCGATCACGTACTTGTCCTTGGTCCGGTACTTGGTCTTGTGGGCCTCGAAGTAGGCCCTCGCCTCGTCCTCGTCCTTCTTCCGTTGCTCCTCGGCATAGGCGATCTCGACGCGGGCCTTGACGGTCTCGAACGGGGGGACGTAGGCGGTGTCGACCGCCTCGACGCGCCACAGCGCGGCGCGGCCGCCGAACGAGCGAGGTCCCTGGACCGGCCCCGGGTGGGCCGACGGGTCGGCGAAGAGCGAGTCGACCACCGGGGACGGGAAGATCGAGTCGGAATCGACCCCCTTCACGAACTCGCGCGTCTCGACGGCGACTCCCGCCGTCCGCGCCACCTCGCGACCGGTGCGCCACGAGGTCGCCATGCGCTGGAGCGTCTCCGCGGCCTTGGCGGCCCGCGCCTCGCCCTGCAGGCGAGCCCGGACGACCTCGCGCAACGAGTCGTTGAGCGCCGGAAGCGCCAGGGTATCCGGCGTCGCCAGAAGGGCCCTGCCGTGGGCCGCGTACCAGGTCGCGACCTCATTGAGCAGCGGCGGCCTGACGCTCATCTTCTCCTCGGGCAGGATATCGCGCGTCACCCTGGCCTTGGGTGCCCGGTAGTCCTGCCGATGCGCCTGGTAAAGCGCCAGCGTCGCGGAGTCGGCCACGGCGCGGCGCTTCTCGATGTCGGCGCGGCGCTTGACGTCGGCCAGGACCTCGCGCATCGGCGGCACCCCGTGCGGATGCCGCTCGGCGACCACGCCCACGATGATCGCCTCCCCGGCGACCGCCGGACCCACGAAGCGGAGGGTGGTGTCGGAGTCGGCGTGCGCCAGGGCGCCCAGGATCTCCGGGGCGTTCGGGATGCCGGGGACGGCCACCGGCGGGAGGTCGAAGAGGCCGGTGTCGAGCGCTCCCCCAGGGAAGCCTGCGGCGAGCGTGTCGATCGACGCCCCCGCACGCAGCGAGTCGGCCAGGCGCCTCGCCCGTCGCATCGTCGAGTCCTGCACCGCCGCCCGCGTGGTGTCTCCCACGGGAGGGATGGCGAGGCGCAGGTAGCGCAGCCGGACGCGTGCCTTCTTCTCGAACTGATCGGGATGAGTGGCGTAATAGACCGCCTGCTCCGCCTCGGTGGCCTCGGGATCGAGCGAGATGTCGCGCGAGGTCAGAGACAGGAACTTGAAGCGGACCTGGTCGTTGCGCTTTGCCCACTCGGCGCGCACCGCGGCGGGCGAGGGCCCGAGCTGGACGTGCACGATGCTGTCCAGCTTGGAGGCGGCCACCAGCTCCCGGACCTTCGGCAGGACGGTGATGTAGTTGGTGCCGGGGTTGATCTTGTACTGGATGAGCTTCTGCGGATCGAACTTGCCGTTGGTCAGGAAGAACGGGTCCTGGCTCAGGAACTTGTCGGTCTCGGCCTCGGTGACGGCGATCTTGCGGCGCTGGGCCTCGACCACCAGCAGCTCGCGACGGATCAGCTCGTCGATCACGTTCTTGTTGGCGAGCTTCTGCACCTCCGGGGTGAAGCCCTTCTTCATCTCGGCTCGCAGCCTCTCGAAGTAGGGCTGCCCGATCCGGTCGAAGTCCTGCTGGGTGATGGGGCGGCCCTCGATGCGCGCGATCACCGGCGAGGGCGGCGGAG
>Ga0066710_100006276_pt1 | contig 11055 bp, 12 predicted proteins | sample GraSoiAngelo_159_FD_79666 | JGI IMG/M metagenome (GOLD analysis project Ga0066710, IMG submission 79666) | Grasslands soil microbial communities from the Angelo Coastal Reserve, California, USA - 14_1009_16_40cm | ecosystem: Environmental > Terrestrial > Soil > Grasslands | place: USA...
CAGGTATGATCCTTTTCATATTTGCGAATGTCCGCAGCAACCGCGCTCTCGCGGAAATTCGTTCGCACTGCTTACGCGTAAGCACATTCCAGCGAAGACAAATTGCCGAAGAATCGATTGTGTTAACATGGAAGGACCTACTCCTTCGACGGAACTTTCTTCCTTTGAAGTGATTTGGAAGTTGCCGGTCTTCTCATCAAATTTCGCCGTGAATCGGTACGTAGCGTCCCCGCTTCCCCCGCGAAAGATGTCGTATTGCTCAAGCAACAAGACACCGGGTTTCACCCAGCGGATAGGGCGAACGTATTCGTTCCGAACATCACCTTTTGCATCGACCCGTAGCTCGTCAGTCTTGAACTCCACAGAGTTTTCGCCCGAACGGTGATAAACAGAGGTATCACTAAAGCGTACGGTGGAAAAAGAAACCGCGAACCAGTTCGAGTCCTGCGACCAAACCGAACGCTCATAACCGGAGATGACTTCAGTATTTTTGAAAAGCGTTATCACATTTTTTTCGATGGAGGCGAAATGAGTTCGACTGCCATGATCAGATTAGGATCGATGTATTTGTCAGGATCTTCTGGTTCGGCGGCTGCACAAAATGCGCACAGCGAATTTTCCATCTGGCGAGGTGTCCCGAATCTTCTCGAACTTCACCGACTCCTGGGCACAAATCGCCTGCGTTGAAATTATAAGGAAACCCAGCAGGCCCGGTAGCCGGAGCGCTTTCAGACTGCCAGATTAAGAAATTCGAGCGTGCACTGTCAATGCCCGCTTTGCTAACATCATCCCGTGAATTGCAGGCGAATGGCCGCAGTGATGATGACGATGTTGATCGCCGTTTCGGGATACGCGGTAAATCCGTTTCTGGACACACTGGATGGGCAGCCTATCTCCGCCAAGTTTCGCGGAACGGAATGGAGTGACGATATCGGGGAAAAAGACATTCCGCTCACTGCACGAGTAATGACAACGCGCATCGCAAAAACGCCGTGGGGCGCCATCTACAAAATCGAATTCACGGATCTAAAATCGAACGCCAAAAAACAACGCGAAATTCGACCTGACTACTTTATTGTGACTGACGATCGCATCGTTCTGTTGAACGAAGAAGATAACGATGCTGCAACTAAGAAGATTTCGACGCTCGACAAACCGCCGGAATTCGAACCGAACGACATTTACGGCATCACCAGCGGTAGCTTCGCACACCAGGAGGGCGAGTGGAAAACGACAATCAAATTGAAAGGAGACCTCTGCATTTTTGACGCGACCCATCCATCGGGTCATTTTAAAAAAGTTGTTTGGAAAAAAGGAGTCGGATTGGTCGAATACGCGAGTGGCTACGGCGCCCACGCCGACGGCTATCGATTGAAACGCGTAGCAAACCGGTAAGATTACCAATCCGCGGCAGCTATTTGAGAGAGAGACGCTGATGCAGAACCTGCTTTACCTGCCCGTACCGATGTCGTTTTTCGTCGCGTCGGCGATTACTACCGTCATTGCACTAGCAGGGCTTTACCTCGTGCGAAAAAGGTATTCGGCGGAGGTCCTAAAGGAGAATCACGAGGTAGCGGCAATCATTTTCAACGCCTTTGGCCTGTTTTACGGCGTAATGGTGGCTTTCGTTGTGTTTGTCACCTGGAGCGGGTACTCCGACGCCACCAGAAGTCTGCAAATGGAAGCGAATGAGGTCGCCGACATTTTTTACAGCACCGAAGCATTCCCCGAACCTGCGCGCAGTGTGATTAAGAAGGAGTTAATGAATTACATTAATTCGGTCTATTACGATGAGTTAAAGAAGATGGACGGAGGCGAGGTGACTCTTCATGCCGGCGGGCCGCTGCAGCGCCTGATGGATGTGTTCTACGATACCGATGCTCAAGCGTTTTCCAACAGGGAGCTCTACGCTGAAACACTAAGGAGGTTAAACAATCTGGCCCAGGACCGCCGGCTCCGAATCTTTGCAGCCAATGATACCGTGCCGGAAGCGATCTGGCTCGTGTTACTTGTCGGTGGCGTATTCACCGTTTTGTACACGTTTTTCTTCGGAATGAAAAACATCAGGGCGCAATACGTCATTACCACGACGCTGACGGTGACGATCACGCTAATTTTATTTTTGATTTACGTGCTCGACCATCCCTTTACCGGAACGAGCAAGGTCAGCGCGGAACCATTGAAAGAAGTGATCGGCGTAATGCAAAAGGAATGAGCACTCCCGCTTCTGCCTCGGTTTGGGGTGATTTTAACGGCGCATTTCCTGCCGAAGACGTCCGACAGGTGTGTCGATTATCTCGCGCGACCCACAATGTCAGGTTTACTTCTTCTTGCGCTTCCGTGTCGGCTTTCCCTTGCGCTCGGTCTTGGCCATTCTGCGCAGCTCCGCTTTGCTCATCGATTTGTACATTCCTCGCGAAGCACCTCTTAGTGATGACTTGGAGCGTTTACCACGCTTAGCCGCGAGGGCAGCCCCGGCAGCCATTTGCTGTTTCTTCGATTTTGCGGGCATACACAATTGATTCGCGGGCCGAGCCTAGAACGGACTGGGACGCCGCACGGCGCCCACCCGCCAAACGAAGTAAGCCGGCACGCCGGTTAACACGATGAGAATTCCGATTCCTGAAGTCGCGGGCGCTAGCCACGCAAGATCGATAGTCAACAGTGCCGATAGCCCGATCGAGACTATTGGCACAATTGGATAACACCACGTGCGATATGGGCGCTCCGCATTCGGTTTTTTGCGCCGCAAAAGAATTACGGCCACCACCATCAAAAGGTAAAAGACCAAGTCCGCCGAGACGATGTATTCAAGCAGTTGATTGTAAACGTTCCCGTAAGTCACCTGCTGTGTTGCGACATTTGTTGTAACCGTGCGCGGCAAAACCAGGAGGGCTGTCCAGATTCCCTGCGCGACCAGCGCGGCCGCGGGAACATGAAACCGGTTTGTGGTTGCGATTTTCCGAAAGAACAAGCCATCACGCGCCATGGCATAGTAAACGCGGGCGCCCGCGAGAATCAGCCCGTTGTCGCAACCGAAAGTGGAAATCATGATCGCTGCGGCCATGCACATCGCGCCGGAATGGCCGAAGACGGCGTTCATCATCGCCACGGCTACGCGATTTTGTGGCGCGTGCTGGATTTCCGGAAACGGCAGCACCGCCAAATAAGCAACGTTGGCGAGCAGATAAAGTACGACTACCATCGCGCACCCTCCGACAAGCGCGCGTACGAGATTTTTTCCCGGATCCCGCACTTCGCTGCCGATAAATGTCACGTTGGTCCACGCGGTCTGAGCGAAGAGCGGGCCGACCATGGACCTTCCAAAAAGGAGTGCGAGAGCGAAGCCGCCTGTGACCGCGAGACCAGGCTGCGCCACCTGCGGGTCCCAGCCGTTAACCCACGAGTCCCACCATGCTGAGCTTAGTGCGGCAGAATTGGCTTTCCAGCCTGACGACAAACCAATCACCACCACGGCAGCCAGCGCGGCTGTCTTCGCAAACGTAAATGTGTTCTGGATAATTTTGCCGACCTCAAGCCCGCACGTGTTCGTCCACGTGAGCAAGGCGATCAACGCAATCGCAACCAGTTGTTCCGTTGATAAGCTAATCGCGTAATTGCCTAACGAGATTGGCGCGACCAGGTAATTATCGGGTGAAACTGCTGTGACAAAAACGCCGAGAAACTTTGCGAACGCGATCGCTACCGCTGCGATCGTCCCCGTTTGGATCACGAGAAATAACGTCCAGCCGTACAAGAAACCAATCGATGAACCGTACGCCTCGCGCAGAAAAACATAAACCCCGCCTGCGCGCGGCATCATCGTCGCCAACTCCGAGCAACACAGCGCGCCCGTGATCGTTAGCAAGCCGGCGAGCGCCCATGCGAGCAACAGCCAACCCGGCGCGCCACTCAATCGGGATGTTTCTGCCGAGGTGATGAAAATTCCCGACCCGATCATTGAGCCGATGACAATCATGGTCGCGTCGATCGGCCCAAGTGCGCGGACTAAGCTGGATGGCTGTTGGCTGGCAGCGTTGCTTCTCATAAATGAATGACGAAGCACAACTGACGAATGACGAACGAAATCGATAATGACGAAGTCCGAACCGAGCATCGACTGGATCGAGGCATTAATTTCGTCATTCGAGCTTAGATCATTTCTTCGTCATTCGGCATTTAGATTTCGTCATTGTTTGCGAGGCGCCCTTATCGTAACTCCTTCACGCTCGAGCCGTGCTCGCAATTCGCGCGCGAACTCGACCGCCCCAGGTGTATCTCCGTGAACACAAATCGTTTCGCCGCGCACATCGACATCGCGGCCTTCGACCGACCGCACCTTCCCTTGGCGCAACATCCGCAATACACGCTCGGCTGCTTCCTTCGGGTCGTGAAGCAGTGCATCGGGTCGCGTGCGCGGAGCGAGCCAGCCGTCATTTAAGTAATTGCGATCGGCGAAAATCTCCCGCACGATTTGCAAACCGTGAGCCTCGCCCGCACGGGCAAGCTCGCTCTTGTCTGGCGCGAACAGGATCAATTTCGGATCGATCGATTCGATCGCGCGCGCGATTGCGTTGGCTAGATTCGCATCGCGTACGGCCATGTTGTACAGGGCGCCGTGTGGCTTAACGTGATTCGGTTGCACATCCAGTGCGGAAGCGATCGCTTGAAAAATTCCTAGTTGATAAGCCACCGCGTCGAACACTTCCTCGGTGGGTATTGTCAGCTCCTTGCGTCCGAAATTTTCGCGATCGAAAAAACTTGGATGCGCGCCGACGTCTACTCGTCGCTTCTTTGCCGCGGAAATGGCGGCGTGCATTGTGTCGGAATCGCCGGCGTGAAAACCGGTCGCGATATTCGCCGAGCTGATCAGCTCGAACAGCTCGGCATCGTCGCCTGAGCCTTCGCCCAGGTCCGCGTTCAGATCGACAGATAAGTTCATGGCCTTTGGAGACTCAGGCCGATGCGGAAACGTTCCAAGTCACGCTCGCGTTCCAGTAGCAGCCGATGCGCATCTTGTAGCGAGACTTCGAAAAAACGAACGGCATCACCGGCACGAAGCTGCGCCGCAATGCCAAGGTCGACCGTGATCACGTGAGCTATTTTTGGATACCCGCCGATGGTTTGGCAATCTCCCAAAAGCAAAATCGGTTTACCGCTTGGTGGAACCTGGATCGTGCCGGGCGCGACCGCTTCGGAAATAAGATCGGTTTCGTCCTCGCGTTTCAGTTCGGGACCATCAAGGCGTACACCCATGCGATCTGAATCCGGTGAGACGCTAAACTCGTGAATCGTGAATCGTTGAATCGTTACATCGTCGAAGCGACTCCAATCTACGCCACGAACGAAGCGCAAAACGGGATACCGCTTCGCCGGACTCACCCAATCGTGCGGTCCTGCCCACGAGGAAATATGTTCTGTAGTGGCGGTCTCCGAGCGCCGAAATTCTCCCAATGAAAGTGGCTCGCCATTACGCAAAGTACGCCCCTGAATTCCGCCGAAATTGGCGCGCAAATCGGTCGAGCGACTACCAAGAACAACCGGCACATCGATCCCGCCGGAAATTGCGAGCCAGCATCGGCAGCCAATTTGAGCGCGCCCAAATTTCAATTCTTCGCCACTGTGCAAATGCGCGACATGCCCGGCGGGCAATGCACGTGATCCAATCTGCACGTCAAATTCGCCGCCGCACCAGGCGACGATTCGCTCGACCTCAAACCGCAGCTGCACACCGCCGAGCGTGATTTCGAGCCCAGCCGCGTCTTCATCGTTTCCAACGAGCAGATTCGCTACGCGCAACGCGAACGAATCCAGCGCGCCGCTGGTCGAAACTCCAAACCGGCGAAAGTCCGTGCGACCCAGGTCCTGGACGGAGCTTAGAAATCCAGCGCACGTTACAATCGCCTTCATTACAGTGTCATCCTGAACGGAGTGAAGGATCTTTGATTATTTCTTTCGGCACGCTGAGATGACAATCAGAGATGTTTCGCTTCGCTCAACATGACGAGGATTCGCGCCATAATGCTTCAAGAAATTAGCGAATCGAATTCTTCCCGCGTGATTGCGCGAAAGCGCACGCGATCGCCGGGATGCAGCAGCGTCGGCGGATTTTTGGTGGCTTCGAAAAGCTTAAGCGGAGTACGGCCGATCAGATTCCACCCGCCTGGAGAACGCAACGGATAAATTCCCGTTTGCGCACCGCCGATGCCAACCGAACCGGGAAGAATTTCTTTGCGCGGTACGTCGCGGCGCGGCGTCGCCAAATTCTTCGGCAAGCCTGCGAGAAATGCAAAACCAGGAACGAATCCAATGCAGGCTACGCGGTACTCGGCTGTGCTGTGAACATCGACGATTTCGCGCTCGGAAAGCTTTGTGTGTTCAGCCACGCGATCCAGGTCTAACCCAAACGCCGAATCATAGCAGACCGGAATTTCGATCAAACGCGGAGCACTCGCTGCGGTCCGGCGGCGATGCCGCCGGGAAGCAGCACTAACCACGTTTCGAATTCTTGTCGCGAGCTCGTCAAACACTCCATTCGCTGCGCCATTCGCCTTGGGAACGGTGACAGGATCGAAGAAAATGGCCACGCTGGTGTATGCCGGCGCAAGTTCAATCACACCCGGAATCGCCGCCCGTTGAAGCAATTGAAATATTCGCATCACTTCGTTCAGCGTTTCTTCAGGCGCATCCTCAAATTGCTCGCGCACGCGCACGATCAGCGCGGAATCTCCGAGGGGAATGATTTCCATCAGCTTACATGGAATCGCGCATCTACTCTGCGCGCTTCGCTTCGATCTCAATATTGATCGCCACGGTCTGGCTGATGCCAGACACCGATTCAGCCGCCGGAGCAAACATCAAATTGAAGTCACGCCGCGTGATCGGATCGGTCGTCACAGACCAGCGCGTCCGCGCCGTTTCGTTAATCGGGGTCACCAGTTTCACGTGAAGCGTCATCGGCTTCGTCACCCCGTGCATTGTTAAGTCGCCCAGAATGTCGCCACTTTGGGGGCCGGTGCGTTTTACGCTCCGGCTTTTAAACGTGATCCGGGGAAATTTCTCGACATCAAAAAATTCCGCGCTGCGTAGATGATCATCGCGCTTTTTGATGCGTGTATCGATGGTCCGCACCTCGATCTGGGCTGTGACCGACGAGTTCTCCGGACGTTCGCGATCGACTTCGATCCTCCCGCTAAAGTTCGTGAATTTGCCGCGAGTCGTGCCAAGGAATTGATGAACAGTGAAACCTATCGTCGAGCCAGATGGATCGAACCTGTAGCTCTCCTTTGCGAAGGCGGTGGTGCCGAGCCCGGCGATCATGAGCGCCGCCATAAGATTGCCTATTTTCATTTCGAGATCTCTTTCGCCTCCCTCGCCAGTGTTTTCAAGAGTGGCGTGCGGGAAAGTGGGAGTCGCCCGAACAAATTCCCCAGCGCAAACGCCGGGTCGGCTTTGAGTCGTCGCTGATCGTGCACGCCGGCGATACGCGCCAGCTCAGTCTCGAAATGCGCGACCACACGCGGCGTCGGATTGTTTACGTCGAGATAACCGAAAGCACGGCGCAGTAACCCAAATAATTCCGGTTCACGGTGATCGCGCTCGGTGCAAAGCTCAATCAGCTCGACAAAATACGCCGCAGTCTGCGTGCGCAGATAATTAGTCCGAATTCCTGGAAAAGGATTTTTCAGGACGACTTCCGTCAGTGTATGCAGATCGGATTTGCGGCTTAGCACGATGGAAATTTCAGCCTCAAAAAATAAGTCCAGTTTTCCGCCAAACGGGCTTTTCGGGCGCCGTGCGCCTTTGGCCATCGTCTGAACACAGCCAAGCGATTCCGTACACCACGATACGATCAAACTCGTGTCGCTGAATTTTCGTTTGCGCAGCAGGATGGCAGCGCTGGTTTCCACGTTTCATTGTTAGCGCGATTTTCTGCGCGTGCGAATTAGGCAGGCAATCCTGTTTGACGAATCCAAGGAGGGTTGATCTTCAGATGCCCCAGCGGCGGACTGGAGACCGCCAGCTGCCAAGCGCTACAGGCTCGCGGCCTGTGCTCCCCAGATACAGCCCTTGCACGCATAAAGCTTCGGCGAGAGTCTTGCGCCCGATGAAGAAACTGCTCGTGGTCATTCTTTCGCTGGCCAGTTCTGCATTGGCCCAGAACGCCAAACATCCCTTCACGTTCGAAGACATGATGAAGCTCAAGCGCGTGGGCGTGCCGGTGCCGTCGCCGGATGGCAAATGGGTCGTGTTCGATTGCGTAGATGTCGATCTGGAAGCGAACACAAAGATCTCTCGTTTGTGGATTGTGCCAGCGAGTGGCGGTGAATCGCGGCGATTAAATCCAACGCCAAATCACGAGGAGCGGCCGCGGTTTTCGCCGGACGGGAAACGGTTGATCTGGACGTCGAAAGCGACTGATCCAACGCAAATCTGGATGTGCGATTTCGACTCCGGAAGCGGAGTGCTGCTTGGAAAACCGCATCAAATTACAAACCTATCGACTGGCGCGGATGGCGGGATTTGGTCACCCGACGGCAAGAACATCGTGTTCGTGTCGGCGGCTTATCCGGATTGCAAAGATGACGCGTGCAACAAACAACGCGACGAAGAGCTGAAAAAGAGCAAGGTGAAAGCGAAAATCTTCACGCGCTTGCTTTACCGGCACTGGAACGCCTTCACTGAGTTTAAGCGGAGTCATTTGTTTGTGGTTCCAGCAGACGCAACTGTAGAGGCAGGCGTGTCGCCTGCACCATCTCCAGAGTCGCAGCCGGCACGGCTGCCACTACAGAAAAGTGCGGAGGCACGCGATCTCACGCCGGGCGATCACGATGTGCCGCCGTTCAATCTCGGTGGTCAGGATATGTATGCCATTTCGCCCGATGGGAAGGAGGTCGCCTACACGAGCAATATCGACGAGGTCGAAGCGACCAGCACGAACTCGGAGATTTTCACAATGCCAATTGCTGTAGAGTCCGCTGTCCCCAGCGGAGGATCCCCGAATGCGCTGAGGACAGCGCACGCTACAGCGCCAAAGAAAATTTCAACCAGTTCGGGCGCCGACACGACGCCGCTCTATTCGCCGGACGGAAAATATCTTGCCTGGCGCTCGCAAGCGCGTGCCGGGTTCGAAGCCGATAAATGGCGGCTCCTCGTGCAAGATCGACAATCAGGGAAGACGTGGGAGGAGACGCAAAATCTCAATCGCTCCGTCGGCAGCTTTAGTTGGGCTAACTCTGCCAAGGACGAGGGACGAGTTGTTTTCAGCGCAGAAGATCAGGGCGAGTCGCCAGTCTACATGCTGTCTCCGCAAGATATGTCGCTCCATGTGACAAAGCTCGGAGGAACGCACGCTGATGATTTGGTGTACGCTAATGGTTCCGTTTTTCATAACCAAATGTCCATCGCTGCGCCGAACGAAATTTGGCGCTACGATTTGCCCGGCGATGCGGACGTCGGTGAACCATTCAAACGCGTCACGCACATGAATGACGCGCTGTTGTCGCAGATCGATATGCATCCGTTGGAATCGTTCACGTTCAAGGGCGCAAATGACGAAGAGGTTCAGGGTTTCATGGTGAAGCCGCCGGGTTTTATCCCGAACAAGAAGTATCCGCTGAAGTTCTTGATCCACGGCGGGCCGCAAGGGGCATGGGGTAACGAGTGGACGTACCGCTGGAACGCGGAGTTGTTCGCGGCGACCGGAAATTACGTGGTGGTAATGATCAATTTCCACGGTTCGACCGGTTACGGGCAGAAGTTTACCGATTCGATCAGCGGCGATTGGGGCGGGAAACCATATGTAGATCTGATGAAGGGGCTCGATTACGTGGAGAAGACCTACCCGTTCATCGACAAGAATCGTGAGGCGGCGCTCGGCGCGAGCTACGGCGGTTACATGACTAACTGGATCCTCGGTCACACAAACCGGTTCAAATGCATCGTGTCGCACGACGGCATGTTCAACGCGGAGTCGGCCTATGGCACGACCGAGGAGCTATGGTTCCCGAATTGGGAATTTGGCGGTCCGCCGTGGAAAAAACGGGATGTTTATCGGAAGTGGTCGCCACACGAGTACGCGGCGAATTTTAAAACGCCGACGCTGGTCGTGCACGGACAGCTCGATTACCGAATCGATGTTTCACAAGGGTTCGATCTGTTTACGACACTGCAAGTGCTAAAGGTTCCGTCAAAGTTCTTGTACTTCCCTGACGAAGGCCATTGGGTGCTCAAGCCCCAGAACTCGCGCCTCTGGTATAAAACCGTGAATGATTGGGTGGACCAATGGTGCAAAAGGTGAACGCGTTGTAGTGGCGTTCGCCGCGGCGAACGCCGAACCACTGACCAGGCGCTTGGCACAAGCGCCTCTACAAAATTTGACGAGCGTCGCCCCCCTCTTGACTTTTTGCGCGTGTTGCGCATTAAAACGCCGTCGAAAATTTATGGAACGTTCCTTCCTTTATCTGTTGCATGGAGTTCTCTCTATTGGGCTGGTTTTACTCGTCACTGGTTGCGGCGAAGATCCGCGTTTTTCCGGTAACACGCAGTATTTGGGCGGCGTTTACGGCGGCGAGCAAGGCGGCGGTCCACCGCGCGACACCGTCTCGTATTGGGATGGCGATCAAGCCAGCGGTAGTCCTTCCATCAAAATCAGCCTCGGAGAACAGCGCGCCTATTTTTATAAGAGCGGCGTTCTCGTCGGGGTTTCACAATTGTCCACTGGTCGTGAGGGACTCAACACTCCGACTGGCAGTTTTAAAATTACTCAAAAAGACAAGGACCACGTCTCGAGCTTGTTCGGGGATTATGTGGACTCGTCCGGCAAAGTGGTCGTCCCTAACGTCGAGGTAAAGAAGGATCCAAAACCGCCGGGCACACACTTCCAAGGCACACCGATGCCATACTTCATGCGCATCGTGTCGGGGACAGGATTGCATGCGGGTTATTTGCCGGGCTATCCGGCGTCCCACGGCTGCATCCGCATGCCTGAATTCATGGCGGAGAATTTCTTCAGATCCGTTTCAGTCGGAACGCCGGTCACGATCACGCACTAGG
>Ga0066710_100006277_pt1 | contig 11054 bp, 4 predicted proteins | sample GraSoiAngelo_159_FD_79666 | JGI IMG/M metagenome (GOLD analysis project Ga0066710, IMG submission 79666) | Grasslands soil microbial communities from the Angelo Coastal Reserve, California, USA - 14_1009_16_40cm | ecosystem: Environmental > Terrestrial > Soil > Grasslands | place: USA...
GTGTGCGTGGTGCCGCTCAGGTTGAGGCCCGCGCTCAGGTCCGCGCCGCCCACACCGGTGGCGGTTCCGGTCGCCGTGTGCGCATTGCCATCGTAGGTCCCGCTGTAGGGCGTGACGCTGATCGTTGCGTTCGCCTTCGCGATGCTGTCATTCACTGTGCCGCTGGTGTTGTTGTAGTTGCCTGCGGCGTCGGTGAACGTCCAGGCATCGCTGTTATAGGTTCCAGCGTTGGTGTGCGTGGTGCCGCTCAGGTTGAGGCCCGCGCTCAGGTCCGCGCCGCCCACACCGGTGGCGGTGCCGGCCGCTGTGTGCGCATTGGCATCGTAGGTCACGCTGTAGGCTGTGACACTAATATTCGCGTTCGCCTTGCCGATACTGTCGTTGACCGTACCGTTGGCGTCGTTGTAGTTGCCCGAGGGATTCGTGAAGGTCCAGGTGTCACTGGTATAGGTCCCGGCGTTAGTGTGCGTGGTGCCGCTCAGATTCAGGCCCGCGCTCAGGTCCACGCCGCCCACACCGCCGGCCGTGCCGGTGGCGGTGTGCGCATTGCCATCATAGGTCACGCTGTAGGCCGTTACCGTGATGTCCGCGGTTGCTTTGGCGATAGTGTCGTTGACCGTGCCGCTGGCGTCGTTGTAGTTGCCCGAGGGATTCGTGAAGGTCCAGGTGTCACCGTTGTAGGTCCCGGCGTTGGTGTGCGTGGTTCCGCTCAGGTTCAACCCCGCGCTCAGATCCGCGCCGGCCAGGCCCGTGGCCGTGCCGGTGGCGGTGTGCGCATTGCTATCGTAAGCCGCGCTGTAGGGCGTGACACTGATGACCGCGTTCGCTTTGCCGATGCTGTCATTGACGGTGCCGTTAGCGCTGTTGTAATTGCCCGCAGGATCCGTGAAGGTCCAGGCATCACTGGTATAGGTCCCGGCGTTGGTGTGCGTCGTGCCACTCAGGTTCAGACCCGCGCTCAGATCCGCGCCGCCCAGACCCGTGGCCGTGCCGGTGGCGGTGTGCGGATTGCCATCGTAGGTCACGCTATACGGCGTGACGACGATCGCTGTCGCGTCCGCCTTGGCGATGCTGTCGCTGGCCGTGCCGCTGGCATTGTTGTAATTGCCTGTGTTATCCGTGAAGGTCCAGGCATCACTTGCATAGCTTCCGGCGTTGGTGTGCGTGGTAGCGCTCAGACTCAGGCCCGGGCTCAGGTCCGCGCCGCCAACGCCAGTGGCTGTGCCCGTCGCGGTGTGCGGATTGCCATCGTAGGTCACGTTGTACGGCGTGACGGCGATGACCGCGGTCGCTTTGCCGACATTGATCGTGACGTCCTTAGAGGCACTGTTGTAGTTGTCCGTATCCGCCGGCGTGAAGACGACATGTAGCGTCTGACCAGTACCTGCACTCAAGACGGCGCCTGATACGGGGGTGTATACGAAGCCGTCGCCGGCGGCATTCGCTGTAGCGTTTAACTGAGTGCCGCCGAGCGCGGTGCCGTAGGTGATGGCGGCTGGATTATTCCACGTAATCACAGGCGTCGCCTTACTGACTGTCAGTGTGGCCGCGTTCGAATTAACGGTGCTGCAGCTATTTGTGAAGACGGCTCGATACTGAGTCCCACTTTGCGAGACCGCAGGTAACGTCACGGTCAGCGTCGCGCTCGTCGCGCCGGAAATGTTTACGAAGCCCGCGCCTGTGTTCTGCTGCCATTGAACGGTTGGGGCGCTGCCAGTCGTTGCGGCGGTAAAGGTGGCGTTTTGACCATAGGTGATGGTTTGGTTGCCCGGCTGCGTCGTCACAGCCAGCGAAGTGCAGAAAGCACTGACCGTCGTCGTCTTAGACGCCTGTACTTGAGCCGTCTCCGCGGAATTCATGTACCCGGTATTCGTGATATTTCCCAGGGGCGTGGTGGGAGCAACAAGCGCCGTGAAGCTCACGCTGCCGGATGCTCCGGGCGCAATGACGCCGACGTCGAATGTCAATGTGCTGCCGTTGCCGGAAAGCCTCGGGCAAGTCGCCGTTGCCGGGTCACAAGTAGTACTCGTAACGGTAACGTTGGGGGGCAAGGGATCGGTGATCTGTACGCCGGTACCGCTGTTGAAGCCCGGAGGGCTACCCGCTGGGCCTGATGTCGCGATGTTGGTGTACGTCAGCGTGTAGATGATGGAATCGCCCTGAGCCGCAGTGTTCGGACCATCCTTCACCAAAGTCAGTATCGGGGTCCCGTTGTCTGTCTTCACGTTGGGTTTAGCAATTTGGAGATTGCCCATGCTCGACGGGCTGCCGCTTATCGCAAGCGAACTGCCGCCAAAGTCGTGCACGCCGGAAGACAAACGCGGTTCAAAGTAAATGTAGCCGGCGCCGGCGGTCGAGCTAAAGGTGAACGTGTAGGACCAATCGGCACCCGAAGAACTGGTGAGCGCCGGGGCAGAAGTAAACGTCACACCGCTCGAGGTTGAGAAGTTGAACAAGTCTTCTATTCCCCTCTTAATGGCGCCGCCTGTTGTCTTCGTATGAGGGAAAGTAAGTACGATGGTTTGGCCGGCCACCGGGCCGCCGCAGAATCTCACTCTGGCGGGAACGTAATCGAGTTCCTTCCAACCCATCAAATTGCCGGCGATCCAGGCGCTGCTACCAGCGGACTGGCCTTCGAGTTTCGTGCCGAAGCTTGAGCATGTTGCCAGCACGTCCAGGAAGAACGTTCCAAAACTGCTGCCGTGCGTGGCATTGCCGGCATAAGTCGCGGTGAGCGTCTCCGAGCCGCCGGCCGAGGCGGTATACGTTACGGAGCAGGACTTGCTATTGCTGCTAAATGCGCTGAGGGTACAGCTCGTGTTTGAGAAACTACCACCGGCTAAGGTCGAGAAGCTGACGGTGCCGGCGGGCGGCGTCGTGCCCTCTCCGGCCGTATCGGTGACAACGGCGGTGCAGGTGACGCTGCCCCCCTGGGTGATCGACGCCGGCACGCACACAAGGCTTGTGCTTGTGCCCCGGTTTACGGAAAACGTCTGCGAATTCGATACGCCGCCGCCTGGCGCGGGGTTGACGACGGTTATCGGAAAGTTTCCTAAAGTGGTCAGATCGGTTGCCGGGATCGCCGCCGACAACTGGGTCGCGTTCACGAGAGTCGTTGTGCGCGGCGAGCTGTTGAAGTAGACGATCGAACTGGAGTTGAAATTGGAGCCGGTGACCGTCAGCGTGAAGGCGAGATCATCCTTGGCCTTGCTCGTTGGCAAGATACCGGTCGTCGCCGGGAGCGGATTGTTGAGCGCGAACAAGGCGCTGTCTGCCGCCGTCAGGCCAGTGGCGGTCGCGTGCAGCCGATATCCCACTCCAGGCGTATTGATCTGGCAGCCGGCGAAGGTAGCAACGCCTGCAGTCGCGGCCTTCGACAGGCCCCCCGTGCAAGTGAGTACGGCGCCCGCGGTGCCCGTACCGGAAGTAATCGACAGCGTGATGGACGCTGTGGAGCCGGTGACGGTGTTTCCATTCACGTCTTGAACCGTGACCGCAGGCTGAGGTGTGAAGGCAGTACTCGTGGCGCTATCGCCTGGCGAACTCGTAAAGGCGAGCTTCGCCGCCGTGCCGGCCGTGATGTTAAAGGTGGCACTGTCAGCGGCCGCCAGCGAGGCATCGACGGCATGCAGCTTGTAACCAGTTCCAACAGTGTTGACGGAAAGGCCGCTAAAGGTCGCAACACCTGCAATGGCATTGACTGTGACCGTGCCGGACAGTGTGCCCGGACCACCCGAAGTGGGCGTGGCTGCCGCGATCGACAGCGTCACGCCACTCGTGTCACCCGTAACTGTATTGCCAATGGAGTCCTGGATTTTAACGACCGCGCCGAAGGCGGCGCCAGCGGCTGAGTTGCTTGGGGAAGTGGTAAAGGCGAGTTTGTTTGCCGTTCCGCCGACAGTGAACGCCGCGCTTGCGCCGGCGCTCAGAGTGTCATCCGAGGCCAAAAGCTTAACACCAGTCTCGCCCGCGGCATTGGTGTAAGACACACCGGAGATTGTCACGGAATTGGTACCGGCAGCGATTATCCCCGCGACGGTTCCACCGATAGCTCCCGTTCCAGTGTTAACAGTGAGCGTGACGCTCGTGTCCGCCGTCACATTCGCCACCAGGCCGCCCGTGGACTGGGCCTGGACGGCGACGCTAAAGGGCGTCCCGGTCGTGACGGTCGCGCCACCGTTCACGGCTGTGATCGCCAGCTTGGCGGCCACCGGCGGGTCCAGGTTGACCGAAGGGCTCCCGGCAACCAGATTGGCTAGGGTGCTGCCCGATCCGCCCACCCTCGACTGCGCCGGAAATGTGTTTCCGCCAAGCGTCGTGCCCGCGGTGACATTCGAGTAGTTAACGGTGATCGTTTGGCCGGCGTTGCAGCCGCTAACGGTCGTGATTGTGATGAGAGAAGTGCTGACGCTCCGCGTAGGGGTGCCCGCACAGGTCTCACTCGCGATTGAAACGTTCCCCGTGCTGAAGGATGTCCAGCCGCCGCTCGGGAGCGCGATGGTGATCGTGCCCGAATTGGAGAAGTTTGTAGAGCCGGCGGTAAACGTGAACGTGAAATTATTGCCCGTGCTCCCCGCGACTGCAGTCGTAGGCGAAACCGATAGCGTGCCGCTGCCGTCTCCTGTCGCTGCCACCTTGTACGGCCCCACAAATGGGCCGCCGTCGCCCACTGGCGCGGCGCCGGCCGGCTGGATCGCGTCAGTGCTGGTATCCGCGAGGGCTCGCGCAATGTTGAGGCGTCCATTGCCGGTCTGATCTTGTGTCCCCGCCGGATCGGCAGTGCGAGCCATGCGGTTCACGATAACGCCGTTCGTCAGCGACGGGTCCACCGCGCGCATCAAGGCCGCCGTGCCGGCAACCATGGCGGCCGAACCGGATGTTCCGCTCCACATGACATAGCTATGATCCTTGTAGGTCCCCAAGATATCCAGGCCGGGAGCTCCAAGGAAAACCGAACTGCCGTAGTTACTCGTACTAACGAGGCTGTCGTTCTGGTCGGTGGCAGAAACGCCGACGACTCCTTTGTCGCCGGCAGGGAAGGCCGGTGTGCTGCTGCCATCGTTTCCTGCAGCCGCAATCAGGACCACATTTCTGTCCCACGCGTAGTCAATCGCATCCTGCAGGCTCTGGCTGAAACCCGTATTGCTGAAAGCCATCAAGATGACAGATGCCCCGTTGTCAGACGCCCACACGACTCCCGCGATAATGTCACTGTCCTGGCCGAGACCGTCAGCATCCAAAACCTTGACCGGCATGACCTGGACATGGTCGAAAGCCACGCCTGAGATTCCCTCAACATTATCGGTGCGAGCCGCGACGATGCCGGCGAGCCACGTTCCGTGACCGTTGCTATCCGTCAGTCCGTTGGAGTCGTCGATCATGGAGGCGCCTGGCCCGATCGAGCCGATCAGGTCGGGATGGGAGGCATCGACGCCTGTATCCAATATCGCGACACTGGCCAAAAATTGCGCGCTGACCGTGCCGTACACCTGGTCCCATGCAACCTTGGGGAGCGCCCACTGATCGGCGTAGTAGGCGTCTGACGGGGTGCTTTGCCACCTGCGCGTTAGGTTTTCCTCAACCCTCAGAACCGCTGCGTCACCCTGGAGGTTTTTCATGATCGCGTCGGCCGCGACTGCCGGTACTTCCACGATCTGCAGGTCCAATTTTGCAACGGAGGCCTTCGCTGTGCCGCCATGCCGGTTCACTACTTCGTGCGCCTGAGCCAGAGTCAAACCTTTCGCCATCTTGACGATCAACGTTTTCGTTTCTGGTCTCTGCATTGGTGCCACTGCGCCTGTTGCAATCAGAGATACCGCGCCTTTGATTAGTGCGCCGGCAAATATCAAAACCAAGACAGCCATTACGGCTGTGAACCGCGTCCTGCTCATTAAAATCCCCTTCGCTCTTCCTGGGCGTCATAGCCTGGTGAGCAGTGTGAGCGTAGAGGAACCCTGGATGCTTGAGAAGAGACCGTAGGTATGTATAAACGTAGGTGCTACGGTCCGTGGTAGGGTTTTCAATGACAAACGAGATTGGAATAGGGCGATTCCCCTCCTTGCGGTGATGCAAGGAGGGGAATAACGCTTGATTCCAATTTATTCACAGCTCCGTGACCGCGCCTACAGTTGAACAGAATCTAACTAGCTCGCCTCAGGAGTCCGGCGAGGATGGAGACAAGTTCCGAGAGGGCAATGGGCTTGCTGACATGTGCCTGAAATCCCGAACGCAGCGCGCGTTCTTTATCCGCCGGAGTCGCATACGCGGTCAGAGCAACGGCGGGAGGGGGCTGTGGAGTTTGGCCATGTATCATCTCCAGCAATTGATAGCCGTCCGTCTCCGGCATGCCGATGTCGGTGACAAGAATGTCGGGCGTACTGGTCACGAATTCGCGCAGCCCTTCGGCAGCAGATGAAGCCTGGGCGACGGATGCACCGAATTCTTTTAACCCACAAGCGATCATTTCCCGGGTATCGGGTTCATCTTCAACCAACAGCACCTTGACGCCTTCGAGCGCGTCACCGGCCGGCTCGCCGGCCAGGGGCGTTCCGGCGGTTCCGGACCTCACAGCTTCCCCCGCCACCGGCAACGTGATTGTAAAAGTGCTGCCCTTATGGATTCCGGCGCTCTCGGCGGTGATGGTTCCGCCGTGCAATTCCACCAATTGCCGGACTAAGGCCAGGCCCAACCCCAAACCGCCATGCCGGCGAGTTGTTGAGGCATCGGCTTGACTGAATCGATCGAAAACCTGAGGAAGGAACTCCGATGAAATGCCCTCACCCGTATCGCGGATCATAATCTGCAGTTCAGTGCGAAGATGCCTGAGGCCGACAGTAATAGTGCCACCTCTTGGTGTGAATTTCACCGCGTTGGACAGAAGATTCCAGACGATCTGTTGCAGGCGGGCAGGATCGGCAGAAAGCGCCGGTGCGCGCCCTTCGTTTTCGAGGTGCAACGCGATCTGCTTTGCATCGGCCGAAGGCCGTATGGTCTCGATCGTCGTTTTTAACAACTGCAAAGCATCAGCAATGATTTCGCGGCGGATTTGCAGCTTGCCCGTGACGATTTGGGAAAGATTCAACAAATCGTCGATGAGCTGAGCTTGGACGCGTATGTTGCGTTCGATCACTTCGAGAGCTCGTGCTCGGGTTGCAGCATCGACGGCGCGGTTTTGAAGCATCTGTACCCAGCCGAAGACGGCAGTCAGCGGCGTTCGCAGCTCATGCGAGAGTACCGCCAGGAATTCGTCCTTCATCGTGTTGGCCGCTTCAGCCTGTCGCCGGGCCTCGATCTCACTTGCCACCAGGCGGCGCAACTCCGTCTCGCTCTTCGCCAACGCCTCCTGAGCGTCAGTGCGTTCCATGTATTGGCCCATCTGATGGCCGATTGTCATGAAGATGTCGAGCAATTCCTGGTCCGGCAATTGAATCTCGGTGCTGAAGAATTCCATTACGGCTATCACTTCGTGGTGAGCGATGATCGGAAAGGCCGCTCCCGAGAGTAATCCGAGCCGTGTGGCGGATATCAGCCTTGGAAAATTCAGATCTTCGCTGAGCTGCAAGATCCAGGCGGGCTCTCCGGTTGCCCAAACCCGGCCGGGCAAACCAATGCCTTTCCTGAAATTAAAGCGCTCACTCTGGCGCACAAATTCCGATAACTCCTCACGCTCGCACCAGCTTGCGGCCAGACGCAACACGTTAGCCACTGTGTCTGTGTTCCAGAGTATGGCGAGCTTCCACCCCAGAGCACGACAGATCGCGCTCAATGTTTCCTGCAGAACAGAATCGGACGACGGATGTTCCGCAAGTATACGAACGGCGGCAGTGTACGCGGATTTCAAGCGCTGCTCGTGCGTACGTTGCGTAATATCACGAGCGATGCCCGTAAACAGGCGGTGGCCATCAACAGCAAATTCTCCAAAAGAAATCTCCAAGGAAATAGTTCTGCCGCTTTTATGGAGTCCCGGCAATTCAATACCTCCCCAAGTGATGTGCCGTTGTCCGGTCTCCACGTATCGACGCAATCCCTTTTCATGAGTGTGCCGCAGATATTCGGGCATGAGCATCGTCATGGGCTGTCCCAGCATTTCCGGAATGGAGTAGCCAAAAATGCGCTCGGCGGCGGCGTTCACGAAGATAATCGTGCTGTGCTGATCTATCGTGATGATTGCGTCCGACGCGGTTTCCGCGATGACGCGGAAACGCGCCTCAGGATTTGAGGAGATGTGATTCATTTCGCCCGTAGAAGGTACTTGCACGGCATCCGAATTGCAACCTGTAGCGGCGCTCTATGGAGCTGTGAATAAATTGGAATCAAGCGTTATTCCCCTCCTTGCGGTGATGCAAGGAGGGGAATCGCCCTATTCCAATTTATTCACAGCTCCTATGACCGCCGCTACAGCAGAAACAAGACGGCTACAGCGATTCAATGGGCATGGCCGCGATCATCGTGGCCGGAGTGATCCTCAGGCGCGGCTCGTGGCTGGAACGTACGCGCTTGGATTTCCGCGTCCGTAGGAGAGAGGAGGAGTCCGCAAATAGTGGCGACGATTAGAAATGCGACGCCGATAACAATTTCCATCATTCAACCCCTAGGTTTCGCATGGCGTCCGTTTGAGCGCCGGTAGCATACCACGATCCGTTGGCAGGTATGGCCTTGAAGCGTACCTGGGTCCGTGGCGCAGCCGTTCCCGTTTCCCCCTGTCCCCGATTTCTTGATACGATGATCGCGCAGAGCCGCTCGGCGGCTACACATTTCAAAGGAAGGCTATGATGCGCTCAACGATCGTATTTCTGTTGCTTGTCACGGTGGCTGTGCCCGTATATCGGGCTCAGAATCGCACAGCCAAAACATTGGACATCTATTTGGTCGATGTTGAGGGCGGAAATTCCACCCTCTTCGTATCGCCATCCGGCGAATCGCTGCTCATCGACACGGGAAATGGCGGCCCGGCGGCCGCTCGCGATGCCAGCCGGATCATGGCTGCTATTCAGGACGCGGGGCTACGGCAGATTGATCACCTCATCACCACCCACTGGCATGGCGATCATTTCGGAGGCATGGCCGAACTCGCGGGCCGGATCCCGATTCGCGAATACATCGACCATGGCGCGAATGTTCAGCCCGCCGAAGCCGCGGATACATTTCTACAGAAGACCTACGTGGAGCTTTACAACAAGGCGAAGCACACGGTGGCAAAGCCGGGCGACAAAATACCGGTTGCCGGTCTAGATGTGCGTGTGGTGGCTTCGGCAGGTGAGGCTATCAAAACGCCATTGCCGGGCGCGGGCAGGCCGAATCCCTATTGCGCCGCGTTCAAGCCGCAAGAGGTCGATCGGACGGAAAACGCCCAGTCTGTCGGGAGCCACATCACGTTTGGAAAATTCCGGGCTCTTCATTTAGGGGACCTGACGGTGAATAAGGAATTCGATTTAATGTGTCCGAATAACCGGATTGGCACTGTGGACCTGTTTGTGGTCTCGCACCATGGGCAGGCCATCTCGAACGCGGAAGTGCTGGTTCACGCCATTCAGTCACGCGTTGCGATCATGAACAATGGCAGTCGCAAAGGCGGCCAGCCCGACGCCATGAAGATCATTCATTCGGCCCCTGGTCTGGAGGATCTCTGGCAGATTCACTTCTCGCAACTCAGCGGGCAGGAGTACACCGTGCCTGGGATGTTCATCGCCAACACCACGGACGAACAGCCGTCTGCCATGCCGATCGCGGCAATGCCTGCCCCGCAACCCGGGCCAGGGGCCCCTCCTGCTCCGGCGCACAATGGAACCGCCTATTGGATTAAGGTGTCCGCCCAGCAGGACGGTTCCTTTACCGTGACGAATAGCCGGAACGGTTTTAGTAAAAGCTATAGGGCACGTGCGTCTTCGTGAGATTCAGCGTAGGGGACGTCCAATGGCTCACCTTTGCCGAATTGTATTATTCACGTTCCTGCTCAGCGCGCCCGCCGCTGCGCAGATCAATCTAGGCGGCGTTTGGGAGAATCTCGGGATTCTTCACGAGGATCAGCCGGAGCGTCTACCGGGTCCCGAAATTGGCGACTACCTCGGAGTTCCGTTGAATGATGCCGCACGTTTTCTGGCGGACAGCTGGGATGCATCGCTGCTGACGTTGCCCGAGTATCAATGCAGGGTCCATCCCTCCGACTATGTGCCTAGCTTTGCAGGCATTCGAATCTGGGAGGAAGTCGATACGGATTCGCAGCAGCTGATCGCGATTCACACGCATCATTTTGCATGGGGAACCGAGCGAACGATCTGGATGGACGGACGGCCGCATCCTCCGGATTATGCGCTTCACACTTCTCAGGGTTTTTCGACCGGGAAATGGGAAGGAGATATCCTCACGGTCACGACCACGCATCTCAAAGAAGGCTGGATTCGGCGCAACGGTATTCCTCGAAGCGACCGGGCTACGGTGACCGAACACTTGATTCGCCATGGTGATCACCTGACGCTCATGACCGTCATCAACGATCCCGCGTATTTGACAGAACCATTCGTTCGCACGCGCGACTATGTTTACGCGGTGGACGAGCAGATCGGACCGTATCCGTGCGAGAGTGTGGATGAAGTCGTCCGGCAAAAAGGTGTGATTCCACATCACCTGCCGGGAACGAACCCCTTCCTGACGGAGTTCCCGGCGAGGCATGGAATTCCCCCGGCGGCGGCAAGAGGTGGCGCCGAAACGATGTATCCGGAATACAGATCCAAAATGGGTGGCAGGTAGTGCCAAATTTGAACATCTCACTGTAGAGGCGGTCTATGGAGCTGTGAATAAATTGGAATCTGTGAATAAATTGGAATGGGCGATTACCCCTCCTTGCATCACCGCAAGGAGGGGTGGCCGAGCGATCAAAAATTATTGCGAAGCCTCCGCTGACCGCGAGGCCGGGGTGGTTTTCCGATGAGAACAAATGGAAAACCACCCCGGCTGCGTCAGCTTCGGTGGCTGCGCGAAATTTTCTTGATGACGCAGCCACCCCTCCTTGCGGTGATGCAAGGAGGGGTATAACGCTTGATTCCAATTTATTCACA
>Ga0066710_100006278_pt1 | contig 11053 bp, 10 predicted proteins | sample GraSoiAngelo_159_FD_79666 | JGI IMG/M metagenome (GOLD analysis project Ga0066710, IMG submission 79666) | Grasslands soil microbial communities from the Angelo Coastal Reserve, California, USA - 14_1009_16_40cm | ecosystem: Environmental > Terrestrial > Soil > Grasslands | place: USA...
CGTCCACTCGGTCGCTCTCGACGTCGATCAGCCCGACGACCTGCCCGGTCGCTCGCCTGACTGGAACGACGATCTCGGTGCGCGTGTCCGTGAACGTTTCCAGATATCGCCGATCCTTCGAGACGTCGGAGACGAGCACCTTCGACCCGCTCGCCGCGGCCGCGCCGCAGAGGCCGAGCTCCTTCGGAAAGCGGGGGTGCGCCGGCGGCTCGGGTCCGCTCCACCCGATGACCGAGATCTCGCTCCGCCCGACCGCGTAGATACCGACCCACCGGTAGCGTCCGGCCTCCCGGATCCGATCGGCGAAGCGCACGATTTCCGCTTTCACGGGGTCAGACCTCCACTTGCCACTTTGCTTCGCAAAGATGGCAAGGGCAGAGAGGCAATATCGAACTTGTCGCGGTTCGTGAAGGTCTGACCCCAACCACTTTGCTTTCGCAAAGATGGCAAGGATAGATCGGCAAATTCCACAGTATCAGTGAATATCTGACCCCTAGTCCGGAGGCGCCACTGGTTCCGGCGGAGCGCCGGTCAGCGTCCGCCAGGCGATCGCGCCGAGGACGACGAGGCCTCCGGCCAGCGATGTCGCCTCCGGCTTCTCTCCCAGGAAGAGGAACACCCAGATCGGGTTCGCGATCGGCTCGAGCATCCCCACGAGCGACGCCTCCGTCGCCGTGACGTGCCGGATTCCGCGAACGAAGAGCGCGTACGCTCCCGCGAGTTGAAAAACTCCGAGGAAGAGATAGACCGCGGCGGAGCGCGGGGTGAGTGTCAGGTCCGACGCCACGAACGGAAGGACGGCGGCCGAGGTGACCACGTTCCCCCAGGCGACGACCGCTTCGGCGCCGACGCCGCGCTCGCGCCGGAGCGAGAGCACGAGACCCGCGAAGAAGAGACCGGAAAGGAGCGCGACGGCGTCGCCGGCGCGGCCGCGGGGATCGAACTTCCCCACGAAAAAGAGCGCCATCCCGGCGAAGGCGACCGCGATCGCGGCGACGTCACGTCCCTTGAGCGGCTCCCGGACGACGAGCGGGGAGAGCAGGAGCACCCAGATGATGCCGGTGTACTGCAGGAAGATCGCGTTGGCCGCGGTCGTCCACTTGGTCGCGGTGACGAACGAGACGAGGCACGCGGCATAGCAGGCGATCCCCGCGAGGAAACCGGGAGTCAACCGCCGAAGCCGCGGCCGGAAGTAGAGGAGAAGCACGACCGCCGCAATCGCGGACCGGAAGAACACGACTTTCAACGGAGGGTCGGCGAGCGCTTTGATCCCGACGCCGGCGGTGGACCACAGCAACGCCGCCGACGCGATCAGCAGAACGCCGACGCGCTCTTCGGACCGGTCGCTCAACGCCGGCGCCCGACGGACGCCGGCCGCGCGCGGAGCGGCGTCGTCACCGGTCTGGTGTTCCCGGTCCCAAGCGACGCAGGCGCACGCGGCGCAGGCGCGAGGGCCGTCCCGCGCGTTCGCACCGGATGCAGTAACGCGCCCCGCGGATCAGCCGGTATCGGCGGAAGAGGTATCGGCAACCCTCGCAGCGGTAGAAGATCTCGTTGCGGCGGCGGTGCTCGGCGAGCGCCTTCGTCAGCGGAGCTTTTCGGGGCGTCGCCCCGAGGTCGCGCGCCAGCCGCCGGAAGAGCGGACCGTGGCCGGCCCGGACGCGTTCGAGGGTGAACGCCCAGGCGTGGGCGGCTTCGTGGCGCAGCGTGTCCTCGCGCTCGGCCGCCGAGAGGTGCGAAGAGATGGTGATCCGGTGCGGCCGGCCGTAAACGATCTCCCCGCCGGTCAGCTTCCGGTCGGAGAGACGAACCTCCGCCACCCCGAAGTGGAATCTCGCCGCGAGCCGGTCGTAGAGGAATTGAAGAAGGTCTCTCTCGTCCGCCGGTTCGTCGGGGAAGAGAGAGCCCACGCAATAAGATTAACCGGAGCGGAGGAACGAACGATGACGAAAACGATTGCATGGGGGTTGGCGGGGATCTTCGTCGCGGCCGGATCGGCGGCGGCGACAACGGCAGGAGGGAAGACGGTCACGTACCCGAGCGGAACCGCGATGACCTCGGGATATCTCGCGATTCCGGAAGGGGCGGGACGGAAGCCCGCCCTGGTGGTAATCCAGGAATACTGGGGCGTGAACGACTTCATCAAGGGAAAGGCGGACGAATTCGCGCGCAAAGGTTACGTTGCGCTGGCCGTCGACCTGTATCGCGGAAAGGTGGCGACCGACCCGGACACCGCGCACCAGCTCATGCGGGGATTGCCGGAGGACCGCGCGATCCTCGATCTCAAAGCCGCCTTCGACTACCTGCGATCGCGTGACGACGTCGACGCGGCCCGCATCGGCTCGATCGGCTGGTGCATGGGCGGCGGCTACTCGCTGCAGCTCGCGCTCGCGCAGCCGAAGCTCGCGGGAGCGGTCATCTACTACGGCCGCCTCGTCACGGACGACGCGACCATCAAGGGATTGTCCGTCCCGCTGCTCGGCAACTTCGGCGGCCAGGACAAGGGCATCTCTCCCGACAGTGTGCGGGAGTTCGAAACGAAAGCAAAGACGGCGGGCAAGAGCGTCGACTTCAAGATCTACCCGGAGGCGGGACACGCGTTCGCATCGTCGAAGGATCCTGCGGTGTTCCGAGCGGACGACGCGAAGGACGCCGACGCCCGGGCGGATGCGTTCCTCGAAAAAGTCCTGAAGAAGAAGTCGCCCTAGGCGGACGGCCCCCGCTACTCGTTCAGGCCTGGCGGTTCTTGTACCAGTCCGCGTTGACCTGGAGGTAATGCTTCCACTTGTCCGGGATCGTCTCCTCGGTGAAGATCGCGGTCACCGGGCAGGCGGGCTCGCAGTTGCCGCACTGGATACAGACGTCCGGGTCGATGTAGAGCATTTCCGCGGTCTCGAACTCTTTCTCGTCCTTGCGCGGATGGATGCAATCGACCGGGCACACGTCCACGCAGGCCGTGTCCTTCGTGCCGATGCAAGGCTCCGCGATGATGTACATCCCCATCGATTCGTTCCTTCGCGGCGCTGCCGCGCCCGGGATTGTAGTCCGAAGGGCCGGCCGGGACTAGCTTCGCGCCACGCTGATCTGATGGGCGAGGTTCTGGCCGTCGGGGAGAGTGGTATAGCGAACGGTGACCCTGGCGCCGGGCGCCAGCGTGCCGTTGATCTTCGTGTCGGCCGACCAGACGAATTTCGTCTCGGGCCCCTCCGCCACGGCGACGACGATGGTCCGCTCCGCCGCGTCGAGCTTCGAGACCGTGCCCGTCGCGGTCAGAGTCTTCTCGGCGGCGGCTGCGTTCCCCGCGACGAGAACGACGGCGAGCGCCGCGCCGGCCGCGAAGAGAAGCGAAGCCTTCCAGCTCGTTTTGGACATCGGTGCCTCCGGGAAGAGAACAACGCTTCCGGCGGGGTCATTCCGCCGCAGTCGAGGCGCTTCGATTGACAGAAAAGGGAGCGGTCCCTACAATACGCCGTTTTTCTCACGTCTCCGGAGGCAAGTCAGAAATGGCAAAACGCTGGTCGGAAGCCGAGCTTCGATTCCTCAGGGACAACTCCTCGAAGATGAGCGTTCAGGCCCTCGCCGACGCGCTTTCGGTACGCGTCGACGACCTCGAGAAGAGACTCGGAAGGTTAGACGGAGCTTCCGCGGCGGTCGAGGCGCCGAAGAAGGCCCAGACCATGAAGGAGCTCTCCCGCTCGACGGAGAACGCGCGGAAAGAGTACGACCGCGGGGTCGCGGCGCTCCAGCGGCGCAAGCTCGACGAGGCCGAGCGGCACTTGCTCGACCTCATCCAGAAGTATCCGGAGGAGAAGGAGCTCGTGGACCGCGCGCGCGTCTATCTCGCCGTCTGCGAGCGCCAGAAGCCGGAGGCGCGGCCGTCCCTTTCGGAGCCCGAGGACTTCTACTACGCCGCGGTCCTCGAGAAGAACCGGGGAAACGTCGACGAGGCGATCGAGCACTTGAAGCGCGCCGCGCGCAAGAACGGAGGGGGCAAAGTCGACTTCCTCCTCGCCTGCTGTTACGCGCAGCGGGGCGAGTCCGGATCCGCTCTGGAGCATCTCCGGCGGGCGATCGACGAGGACCAGCGCAACCGGATCCTGGCCCGCAACGATCGCGATTTCGATCCGGTCCGCGATTCGCCCGAGTTCCGGGAGTTGCTCGCCTCGTAATCGGCATCTTCGCCCTATACTTGCAGGCTCTCGCCCGAGACGGGCGATGAGTGATCCATGAAGGCGTCCGCGAAGAGAAAGCGCAACGTTCGACCGCGGAGCCGACCACGCGATACCGAGCCTCCGCCGCAGGTCGTCGTCCTGGCGGCGGGAGTCGGCTCCCGCATGCGCTCGACCCTGCCCAAGGTCCTGCACCGGGTGGGCGGCCGGACGCTGCTCGACGCCGTCCTCGACACGGCGCGGGGGGTGTCCCCCTCTCGGGTCGTCGCGGTCATCGGCGCGGGCCGGGAGAAGGTCGAGAGCGCCCTCGCCGGGCGCGACGTGACGATCGTGGTCCAGGATCCGCCGCTCGGCACCGGAGACGCCGCCCGGCAAGCTCTGTCCGCGTTGAACGGGAGCGGCCCGGTCGTCATCCTTTCGGGGGATGCCCCCCTCCTGACCGCGGCGACCGTGGGCCGGTTGATCGAGAGGCGACGCGAAAAGGACCTCGATCTCGCGTTCCTGACGTTCCGGCCGCCCGACCCGGGCGATCTCGGACGGATCGTGCGCGACTCTCGCGGGCGCGTCCGCCGGATCGTCGAAGCGCGCAACGCGACCGCGAGGGAGAGCCGGCTAGCGGAGGCGAACGCCGGCGTCTACTGTTTCTCGGCGAGCGCGCTCCGCGGTGCGCTCGCAAAGCTGGTTGCGAACCGGTCGACGAATGAGTTCTACCTGACCGACGCGGTCGAGATTCTCGCGTCGGCGGGAGGCGCCGTCGAGGCGGTGGAAGCCGACGATTGGCGCGAAGGCTGGGGAGTCAACACCCGGCGGGACCTCGCGGCGGCCGAAGAGATCGAGCGCCGCCGGTGCCTCGAGCGCGCGCTCGACGCGGGCGCCACGATCGTCCACCCCGCCACGACCCGCCTCCGCCCGCAGGTCCGGTTCGAGCCGGACGCGATCGTGCATCCGTTCGTCTGCCTGGAAGGGACGACGGTCGTCGAGGAGGGTTCAGAGGTCCTGGCCTTCACCCGCGTGGTCGACTCGAAGATCGGTCCCGGCGCCGTCGTCGGCCCTCACTGCGAGATCGAAGGGGCCGAGATCGGGGCGCGGGCGCGCGTCGGACCGTTCGCCCGGCTGCGGCCCGGCTCCGTGCTCGAAAAAGACGTGCGGGTCGGGAACTTCGTCGAGACCAAGAAAGCGGTGCTGCGGGAGGGCGCAAAGGCTTTGCACCTCTCCTACCTGGGGGACGCCGAGATCGGCGCGGGGGCGAACATCGGAGCCGGCGTCATCACGTGCAACTACGACGGAGTGCGCAAGCACCGCACGTCGATCGGTGAAGGCGCGTTCGTCGGCAGCGACTCGCAGCTCGTCGCGCCCGTGACGGTCGGGAAGGGCGCGTACGTCGGCGCGGGCTCGACGATCACGCGCGACGTTCCGGACGGCGACCTCGCGGTGACGCGGACTCCGCAGAAGAACCTCGCGGGGTGGGCGGCGAAGCGGCGGAGGAAGGAACGGGGACAGACCTAACGATGTGCGGAATTGTGGGGTACGTCGGATCTCAGGAAGCAGCTCCGCTGCTCTTAGACGGTCTGAAGCGGCTCGAGTACCGGGGCTACGATTCTGCCGGAATCGCCACGTTGTGCAACGGCCACTTCACGATCCACCGTAGCGCCGGCAAGCTGTCGACCCTTCTTGAGAGGCTCGCCGGATCGAGCTCGCCCGGATCGGTCGGGATCGCCCATACGCGCTGGGCCACGCACGGCCGACCGACCGAGGCGAACGCGCACCCGCACACGGACTGCAAGGGACAGGTCGTCGCGGTCCACAACGGCATCTTCGAGAACTTCGCCGAACGGAAGGCGGAGCTCGAATCCCTCGGCCACCGCTTCACGAGCGAGACCGACACGGAGGTTTTCGCGCACCAGGTCGAGCAGGGTTTCCGCGGCGACCTCTTCGACGCCGTCCGGAGCGCGACGAAGAAGGTGACCGGCGCTTACGCCGTCCTGGTCTCGTCGAGCGCGGAGCCGGGCGTGCTCGTCGCCGCCCGCTCCGGGCCTCCGATCGCGCTCGGGCTCGGAAAGAACGAGAACTGGGTGGCGTCCGATCCGGTCGCGCTCGTTCCCTGGACGCGGGACGTGGTGTTCCTGGAAGACGGCGACGTCGCCCGCGTCGACGCGAAGAGCGTGAAGATCTCGGACGCGGAGGGCCGTCCGCGCGATCGCGCCACGCACCGGATCCTCTGGGACGCCGTCGCCGCGGAAAAAGGGGGATACCGGCACTTCATGGCGAAGGAGATCCACGAACAACCGACCGCCGTGGCCGAGACGCTGGGCGGCAAGGTCTCGCTCGAGACGGGCGAGCTCTTCCTGGATCTCCCGTTGCTCGCGCCGGAGCGCGTGACCGGGTTCGACCGGGTGCTGCTGCTCGCGTGCGGGACGTCGTGGCACGCGGCGCTGATCGGCAAGTTCCTGATCGAGGGCATGGCCCGAATGTCGGTCGAAGTGGACTACGGCAGCGAGTTCCGCTATCGCAGCCCGGTCGTCGACGGCCGCACCCTGACGGTCGGGGTCTCGCAGTCCGGGGAAACCGCCGACACGATGGCCGCGCTCACCGAAGCCCGCGGGGCCGGGTCGCCGCTGGTCGCGATCGTGAACGTCGCCGGATCGCAGATGGCGCGAACCGCGGACGCCGTCATCGAAACGCACGCCGGCCCGGAAATCGGGGTCGCGTCGACCAAGGCGTTCACCACGCAGCTCGCCGTGCTCTTCCTGCTGGCGGCGAAGCTTCGCGAGTCACGGGCGCTCGGCCGCGGGTTGACGGCGCAAGAGCGCGCCGGCCTCGTCCATCTGCCCTCCGCGATCCAGCGCGCCCTTTCGCTCGAAAGGAAGATCGAGAACCTGGCGCGCGACTTTCACTCCGCCACGAACTTCCTGTTCCTGGGTCGGGGGCTCCATTACCCGGTCGCTCTCGAAGGGGCGTTGAAGCTGAAGGAGATCTCGTACATCCACGCCGAGGGATACCCGGCCGGAGAGATGAAGCACGGCCCGATCGCACTGGTTGACGAGAACCTGCCCGAGGTAGTGCTCGCCCCGAACGACGCCTGGCGCGAGAAGACCCTCTCGAACCTGCGCGAGGTGAAGTCGCGCGACGGCATTTCTCTCGTGGTCACGACCCGTGAGGACGAGGAGATCGCATCGCTCGCCGATCATTCGCTGGTTATCCCCGAGACCATTCCGGAGCTCCAGCCGATCGTCTCGGTCGTGCCGCTGCAGCTCCTCGCCTACCACATGGCGGTGCGCCGCGGCTGCGACGTGGACCAGCCGCGGAATCTGGCGAAGTCGGTCACGGTGGAGTAGTCCCGGTAGTCGGTTCTCTTCATGCCGGAATCTCCGTCTCTTCAAGGGTTGAACCCCGAACAGAAGACCGCGGTGCTCCACGAGCGCGGGCCGCTTCTCGTGCTCGCCGGTGCCGGCTCGGGAAAGACCCGGGTGATCACGAACCGTCTGGCCCGCCTGGTCGAGACCGGGGCCGATCCGCGCACGATCGTCGCGGTGACGTTCACCAACAAGGCCGCAGACGAGATGCGGGAGCGCGCGAAGCGGCTTCTCGGGGGACGGCCGCTCGTCTCGTTCGTCGGAACGTTCCACTCGTGGGCGCTGCGCTTCCTGAGGCGACATGCCGCTCTCGCGGGCCTGCCGCCTCGCTTCTCGATCGCCGACTCGGCCGACCAGCTCGCGCTCGTCAAAGAAGCGATGGAAGAGCTCGGGGTCTCCGAGCAGGTCCTGCCTCCCGGCGCGGTGCGCTCCCGAATCTCGCACGCGAAGAACGCGCTCGTCAGCGCGCAGGCATTCGCCGACTCCCAGACGGACTACGCGGGCGAGAGGATCGGGCGCGTGTTCCTGCTCTACGAGAAGAAGCTCGCGGCCGCCGGCGCTCTCGACTTCGACGACCTGATCGTCCGCGCGGTCCGGCTCCTGCGCGACCGGCCGGACGCCGCGGCGGCCGAGCGCGCACGCGTGCGGCATCTCCTGATCGACGAATACCAGGACACGAACACCTCGCAGGACGCCCTGGTGAAGCTTCTCGGCCAGGGCGCCGACTCCCTCTGCGCGGTCGGCGACGAGGACCAGGCGATCTACCGTTGGCGCGGCGCGGAGGTCGAGCACATCCTGCGCTTCGACCAGGATTTTCCGGGCGCGCGGATCGTTCCGCTCGAGCGCAACTACCGGTCGACGTCCGGAATTCTCGACGCGGCGTCCGGGCTGGTCGCCAACAACCGACGCCGCCGGCCGAAGAGGCTGATCGCCGACCGCGGCGCGGGGGCCCGGATCCGTCTCTGGCGTTTCGACGAAGACCGCTCCGAAGCCGAGGCGGTCGCGCGAGCGGTCGAAGAGCGCCGCGGCGAGGGGGGAGACGTCGCGATTCTGTACCGGACCAACGCGCAGTCACGCTCGTTCGAGGAGGAGCTCGTCCGGCGGCGGATTCCGTACGTCGTGGTCGGCGGGATGAAGTTCTACGAGCGCGCGGAGGTCAAGGACGCGCTCGCTTACCTGCGCCTCGCGGCGCGGCCCGAGGACGATCTCGCGTTCCGCCGCGTCGTCAACGTGCCGGCTCGCGGCATCGGTCAGGCGACGCTCGACCGGATCGGGAGAGCGGTGCGGGAGAGCGGAAAGTCGTGGTGGGAGGTTTCCGCGAACCCTCCGCCGGAGCTGGCCGACCGCGCGCGGACCGCGCTCTCCCGGTTTCGGGCGCTCGTCTCGGAGCTCTCCGATCGGGCTCAGAGCGAGCCGCCCTCCGCGTTGCTCGAGCATCTCCTCGAATCGACCGGCTACGCGGCCCTGTACGACGCGTCGTCCGAGCCCGAAGACGTCGCCCGGCGGGAGAACTTAGCCGAGCTCGTCAGCGCGGCGCGCGAATTCGAGAGGCGCAGCGGGGAAGATGCGACGCTGGCGGAGTACCTGGATTCGGTCGTGCTCGCGACCGATGCCGAGGCGGCGCGCGGCGGGCGCGGCGTGACCCTCTCGACCCTGCACGCCGCGAAGGGTCTCGAGTTTCCGGCGGTTTTCGTGGTCGGCCTCGAGGAGGGCTACCTGCCGCACGGGCAATCGGGAGAGGAGGAAGACGAGCTCGAGGAGGAGCGCCGGCTCCTCTACGTCGGGATGACCCGCGCGAAAGACGAGCTGACGCTGACTCTGGCGCGCCGACGGTTGGTCTTCGGCCGGGTCCAGCCCCGGATGGAGTCGCGTTTCGTCTCCGAGATCCCGCCCGATTCCACGGAAGAGCGGTCGTTCGGACTTTCGCGCCCCGCGGCTTTCGCGCCTCTCGCTGCCGAGGACGAATCTCAGGAGGTCGAGCTTCCCGGGGCCGGAGACTTGCGGCGCGGCCGCCGCGTCCGCCATCCGCGCTACGGCTACGGCGTGATCCTGTCGCAGGAGGGCTCGGGCGACGAGACCCGCCTGACGGTCTACTTCGACCGAGCCGGCAAGAAGAAGTTCGTCGCGCGCTACGCGGACCTGACGCCGGCCTGATTCGCGGCCTCAGCTGCCCGTCGGGAACCGCGCAACGAGAGCGATCATCCGGCCGGCCCGCGCGCCGTCGCGCCGAAACGAGGCGAAGCGTTCGCCGCCACACATCGTGCAACCACACGGTTGCATAATATTGTCCCGGCGAATCCCCGCGGCTTCGAGCTGGGAGCGCACGACCGCGCGAAGGTCGAGCCGGGGACGTCGGTCGCCCGCCTTCGTCACGAATGCTCCGGCGAACCGTTCCGCCACCTCGCTTCCGACCTCGTAGCAACAGGGGCCGATCGCCGGTCCAAGCCAGGCTCGCGCGCCGTCGGGATCTCCCGCGAGACGCAGGAAGATCTCGGCCGCCGCGCTCGCGACGCCCGAAGCGGCTCCCCGCCAGCCCGCGTGGATCGCGCCGATCGTCCCGCGCGACGAGAGCAGAACAGGAACGCAGTCGGCCGTCTGGACGACGAGACCGACTCCGGCGAGCCGGGTCACGAGCGCGTCGCACGGACCCGCGTCCGTGATCCCGCCCGGCGGCGGCGCCTCTTCGACCACGGCGACTTCGCTGCCGTGCACCTGCGTGGCGCGCACGAGAGGAAGATCCGGCAGGCCGAGGCGACCGACGAGGCGGCGGGCGAGAACCTCCGTGGGCGACGGCGTTGCCTCCGGCGCGCTGCCGCGTTCCGAGACCGCGACGAGCGCGCCGTTTTCCGCGTCGCGCGCGACCAGCAGCGGGAGTCCCATCGCGCGATTGTCCACAGAGCGCATGCTAAGATTTTTTCGCGGTGTCCTCCTCTGAAACAGTTGAGAGAACGCGGGTTTTTCCGGTCATCGGGCTGGAGGTCCACGCCCAGCTCCTGACGAGATCGAAGATTTTCTGCGCCTGTCCGGTGACCGTCGGCGCGCCCCCCAACTCCGCGACATGCCCCATCTGTCTGGGCTTCCCCGGGACCCTTCCGGTCCTGAACCGCGAAGCCGTCGCCCTCGCGATGCGGCTCGCGCTCGCGGTGGGCGCGACCGTCCACGAGGACTCGCGTTTCGCCCGGAAGAACTACTTCTATCCGGATCTCCCGAAGGGATACCAGATCTCCCAGTACGACCGGCCGTTCGCGACCGGCGGAGGGATCGAGATCGACACGCCTTCCGGCCCGAAGAAGATCCGCCTGGTCCGCATTCACCTCGAAGAGGACGCGGGGAAGCTCCTTCACGAGAACCCGTTCGACGACGTGCCGCCCTCGCTCTCGCTCGTGGACTGGAACCGGGCCGGCGTGCCCCTGGTCGAGATCGTGAGCGAGCCGGACCTGCGCGCTCCCGAAGAGGCCGCGGCCTACCTGACGGAGCTGCGCCGCCTGCTCCGATACACCGGGGTCTCCGACGCCGACATGGAGAAGGGAA
>Ga0066710_100006280_pt1 | contig 11053 bp, 6 predicted proteins | sample GraSoiAngelo_159_FD_79666 | JGI IMG/M metagenome (GOLD analysis project Ga0066710, IMG submission 79666) | Grasslands soil microbial communities from the Angelo Coastal Reserve, California, USA - 14_1009_16_40cm | ecosystem: Environmental > Terrestrial > Soil > Grasslands | place: USA...
CCTCCACATCGGGCTCGAGGAGCAGCTCGCGGAGGCGGGCCGCCACATCCCTTCCCAGGCCGACAACATGTCGAAGGAAATCCAGGACCTGGCGGCCCACCACGGCGCGAAGCCCCTCGTCGTCCTCGGGGGCGTGAAGCACTTCGTGCCGAAGATGGCGAGTCGGGCGCGGCGGGACGTGTACGTCCTCTTCGCGCGCCTCCAAGCGAAGTTCGACGCGATCTACGTCGCCCAGGGCAACCACGACGGCATGCTCCGCCACGTCCTCCCGCGCTCCGTGAAGTTCCGGGGCCCCCGGGGGTTCGTGATCGGGGACGTCGGGTTCTGTCACGGCCACGCGTGGCCGTACCGGAAGGTGATGGCGTCCAAGGCCCTCGTCATGGGCCACAACCACCCCGCGGTCGCGTTCCGGGACCCGATGGGCACGCGGGCGATCCAGCCGTGCTGGATGCGGATCCCGTTTCGTCGACGGCACAATCGGTACGCCAAGCTCCCGAAGGAGGCCGTCGTCGTGCCCGCCCTCAACGAGCTGTGCGGCGGCGTCCCGGTGAACGACCTGCGCGTGAACTTCCTCGGGCCCCTCTTCGACCCCGCGCTCCTTAAGACGGACGACGCGGACATCCACCTCCTCGACGGCACCCACCTGGGGAAACTGCGCGACCTTCGGTTGGACGCCAGCTTCCGATCCGAGGACTACCGACAGTGAAAGCGTAGCGTATAGGGACGAGAAACGCTCATAGCCGAGAACTCCGATTGTGGTTTCAGTGTCCAAAGAATCCAAACGCCTCGGGGCGGAAGAGGCGACGAAAATCGTAATGAGGTTCCTCGACGAACTGGCGATGACGAACCCGCGGCTCGACGCATACGTGATGATTCGGAGCGCCGCCCGCCGAGGGGGCGCCTGGGTCGTCCACGTCGACACCGGTGCCGCCGTCCCCTCCGTCATGGAGTTCATTGTGGATGCGTCCACTGGGAGAATCCGAAGGTACTCAGCCGTGTCGCGCAACGTCTCTAGGAGAGCGCGCAGACTTGGGATGTCGCTGGGGTAGACGTTGATCGAGGACGTTCGCCGGTTCGAGGAGAGGGCCGACGTCTACCTGCGGAACTTCTGGGAGTTCTACCGGCGGCGGGAGTACCCCAAAGCCGGCGAGCTGCTCTGGGGAGCCTACGCACAGGTCGTCAAGGCGACCGCGGCCCGAAGGGGAATCCCGCTGCGATCGCATGAACGTCTCCGACGGTTCGCCCGCGACATAGCGCGGGACTTAGGACACCCATTCACGGCCAGAGGCTGGCGCGACGACTTCACGATCGCGGAGACACTCCACCAGCGCTTCTACGAAGGCGACCCTGACCCCAGAGATCTCGCACGCTTGGCTACCTCCCTTCCCGTTTGGCGAAGGGAGATCCGGGCGCTCCAGGCTGCATTTCAATCCTAGTCCCGAACGCTCCTCAAATGCGACGTCCGGCCGCGCATCTTTTAAGCGGGCCCACCCGCTTGCGGGCGCGGGCCGGTGGTCTAGCGGTCATGATCCGATCCTTACAAGATCGGGGTCGACGGTTCGAATCCGTCCCGGCCCATTAGGGCCGCTTCCCCCGGTCCTCGGAGGGCGACCTCCCCTCGATCTCCGTGAGCCGCTCGTGCCACTCCCGCGTCTCCGCCTCCAGGGCCCGCTGGCGCCGCTGGGTCTCCGCGGGCGGTAGGATCCGCTCCCCGATCGCCCGCCCGACGACGGTCCCGAGGAGGACGAGCGGGAACAGCAGCACGGAGGAGAACGCGCCCTGGTACGGGGGCGGCCCCACGGCGACCCCCGCCACGGCGGGGGCGTACATGAACCCGAGGATGAGCCCGATCGCCACGAACGTCGACAGGAGAGCGGCCACGACCGTGTGGACGAGCTCGTAGTCCGCGAGGAGGAGGCCCAGGATGAACGCGGTGAACACGGGCATGAACAGGATCACGGTCCCCGGGTCCGCGAGGCGGACGGGGCCGTAGTCCCCGAAGAACGAGGTGACGAAGAACGCGGCCACGATGACGCCGGCGAGGAAGGTCCAGAGAAGGAACAGCCCGGCGCTCCGCACCCGCGTCCACGCGAACACCGCTCAGAACCCCCCGTACGAGGGCACCGCGTCCCCGGGGATCCGCGCGTTGACGTCCGAGACGTAGTACCAGACGCGTCCCCCGAGGACCCCGATGTAGAACTTTCCGTCGACGGGGTCGGGGGCGATCTTCGCGACATCGAGCGGGTCCGTGACGCTCACCGTCCACGTGTGGGCCGCCGTCCCCCCGAGAGGGACGACGGGGCCCGTGTTCCGGTCCAGGTTGAAGGAGAGGAACATCCCGTATTCCGTCGCGAGCTTCGCGGGGTCGTCCCATGGCCGGCCGGTGTCCGAGCGGTTGTCCACCACGGACTGGAACTGGAAGATCGCGATCGTGATCGGGAGCCGGCCCGGGTTCTCGAACCGCCACCGGAGGGTGATCGTCCAGCCGCTCGGAATCCGCGTGAACGTCGCGTTCTCGAGGCCCCCGGCGGAGAACACCTTCTGGGTCTGGGAGTAGTCCACGAACTTCGTCACGGTCGCCGCAAAGATCCCCGCGGAGACGAGGGCGAGGCCCACGTACCCGATGGCGATCAGCATCGCGACCCGGTTCAGGGACCCGCCTCCTCAGAACCGCTTCTTGCAGATCGGGCACGCGCCGAGCTGCACGGCGTGCTCCTCGTGGTAGATCCGCGGGCAGTTGCACGTCCGCGACGGCATCTCCGGCGTCACGTACTCGTGGCACACGTCGCACGTGCCCTCCTCGATCGGGATGTCGTCCGGCTTCCGGGTCTTGATCTCCCCCGCGAAGTGGCACTGGACCCAGTGCCCGGGGACGACCTCCCGGAGCACGGGCTTCACCTCCCGGCAGATCTCCCGCCGGTACAGGCACCGCGGGTGGAACGTGCACCCGCTCGGCACGTTGATCGGGCTCGGGAGCTCGCCCTTGATCTCCACCCGCCCGTGCCTCGCCTTCGGGTCCGGCACGGGCACCGCGCTCAGGAGGGCCTCCGTGTACGGGTGCATCGGGTTCTTGATCACCTCCTCCGCGCTCGCGAGCTCCACGATGTTCCCCAGGTACATCACCGCGATGCGGTGGGACATGTACCGCGTGACGGAGACGTCGTGGGAGATGAACATGAACGGGATCTCGTACTGTTGCCGCAGGTTCAGCATGAGGTTCATGATCCCCGCGCGGATCGAGACGTCGAGCATCGACACCGGCTCGTCCGCCACGACGAACTCCGGGCGCAGGACGAGCGCGCGGGCGATTGCGACCCGCTGCCGCTGCCCCCCGCTGAGCTCGTGGGGGTACCGGTACATGTACTCCTCCGCCGGCTTCAGCTCCGCGCTCTCGAGGGCGCGCGCGACCATCTCCTCCCGCTCGTCGTACGTCTCGCCGACGCCGTGGACGATGAGCGGCTCGGAGACCGTGGCGAACACGGTGAACCGCGGGTTCAGGGACTCGTACGGGTCCTGGAAGATCATCTGGACCTTCCTCCGGAACTCCCTCAGCTCCGGCCCCCGCAGGGTCGCGATGTCCGTCCCGCGGAAGTACATGTGGCCGGACGTCGGCGTCTCGAGCCGCACGAGGAGGCGGCCCGTCGTCGTCTTCCCGCACCCGCTCTCCCCGACGACCCCGAGGATCTCCCCCTCCCGGATGTCGAAGCTCACGCCGTCGACCGCGTGGACGTACTGCTCCGGCCCGAAAAGGGACCCGAGGAACCCCGCCTTGATCGGGAACAGCTTCACGAGGTTCTCGACGCGGTAGACGACGTCCCCGGTCGCGGCCTCCGGCGCCGCGGACTCCGTGATCATCTCAGCTCTCCCTCAGCGTGCCCTCGTAGATCTCCTTCGCGAAGTGGCAGAGGGACAGGTGGCCGGGCGCGACCTCGACGATCGGCGGGTCCTTCGCGCGGCACACCTCCTGGGCGAATCGGCACCGCGGGTGGAACCGGCACCCGGACGGCGGGTCGCTGAGGTCCGGGGGGCTCCCGGGGATCGCGCGGAGCCGCTTCCGGTCCCCCTTGATGCTCGGGAACGCGGACATCAGGCCGAGCGTGTACGGGTTCGCGGGCCGCTCGAACACCTCCCGGATGTTCCCGTACTCGAAGAGCTTCCCCCCGTACATGATCCCGATCTTCTCCGCGACCTCCGCCACGACGCTGATGTCGTGCGTGATGATGATCATCGCGATGTTCAGCGTCCGCTGGAGGTCCCGGATCTCCCCGAGGATGCGGTCCTGCATGATCACGTCGAGCGCGGTCGTGGGCTCGTCCGCGATCAGGAGCTGCGGGTTGCACGCGAGGGCCATCGCGATCATCGACCGCTGCCGCATCCCGCCGCTGAACTCGTGCGGGTAGCCGTCCACCCGGCTCCGGTCGATCCCGACGAGGTCGAACAGCTTGAGGACCCGCTCGTGGGCCTGGTCCTTCGTCATGTCGGGGAAGTGCGTCAGGAGGGCCTCCGCGATCTGGTCCCCGACGCGGTAGACGGGGTTGAACGCGTTCATCGCGCTCTGGAAAATCATCGAGATCTGGGACCAGCGGATCGCGTTGATCCCGCTCTCGATCTCCCGCTCGATTCGCCTCCGGCGGCGGCCGGACCCCCAGGCCTTCAGGTCCGTGTCCACGAGCTCCTCGATGGCGGTCTTCATCTCGGGGGTCGGCTGCACCCCCGGGGGGAGGATCGCGCGGACGGCCTGGAGGAGCTCCGCCTCGTGCTCGAGGGCCTCCCGCGCCTCGATCACCGCCCCGCCCGACGCCGCGGTGGCGAGTTCGGCCTCCTCCTCCGCGAGGATCGACTGGATCTCCTCGAACCACGTCGGGCGCTTCAGGGCCTCGCTGAGTTCCGCGGGCAGGTGGGCGCGCCCGACGAGCATCCCGTTGAACAGGATCTCCCCGCCGACGATCTCGCCGTTGTTCGGGAGCAGCCGGGTGACCGCGTACGCGGTCGTCGTCTTCCCGCACCCGCTCTCCCCCACGAGGCCCATCGTCTCCCCCTTCCGGAGGTCGAACGACACGCCGTCGACGGCCTTCACGGTGCCTTTCATAATCCGGAAGTAGACCCGGAGGTTCTTCACCTCGAGCAGCGGCCCGCCGTTCCCGTCGTTCACCGTTTCCTCAACCTCGGGTTCACAATCTCGTCGAACGCCCGCCCCACGAGGAAGAACGCGAGCGAGATCATCGTGATCGCGAGGCCGGGAGGGAGCAGCCACCACCACGCGGTGAGGGCCTTCGACTGGGACACGTCCTGGAGCATGATCCCCCAGCTGATCGTGTTCACGTCCCCGAGGCCGATGAAGCTCAGCGCCGCCTCCGTGAGGATCGCCCCGCTCACCGCGAACGTCATGTACAGGAACGCAAGGGGGGCGACGTTCGGCGCGATGTGGCGGAACATGATCCGCACGTTGCTCGCGCCGGTCACGCGCGCCGAGTCGATGAACGGGCGCTCCTTCAGGGAGAGCACCTCCGCGCGGATCACGCGCGCGACGCCCGGCCATCCGACGATCGCGATCACGAGGATGATGTTCCCGACCCCCGCCCCGAGGACGGCGGCGAGGATGATCACGAGCGGGAGCCCGGGGATCACGAGGATGACGTCCGTGAACCGCATCAGGATCGACTCGACGCGGCCGCCCAAGTACCCCGCGACGAGGCCCACGATCACGCCGATCGCAATCGTGAAGAACGCGGACGCAAACCCGACGAGGAGCGCGATCCGGCTCCCCCAGAGGAGCTGGCTGAAGATGTCCCGCCCGCGGGCGTCCGTCCCGAGGATGTAGAAGTTCCCGCTCGGGTACCGGCCGGGCACGCAATCGGACGGCGAACCAGGAGGACAAGTGTGCGCCCAACTCGGAGGGAGGGGCGCGAGGTACGCGCCCGCGATGCTGTACGAGTAGAAGTCGCCCCGTCGGGTCCCGAACCAGACGGCTGGGTACGTGTGCTGCTGGGCGCCCCCCGGGTCCCTCCATGCGACCGGCGTCGAGAGTATCGCGTACGGGAATGTGCGCTTCCACGTCAAGCGGCCCGAGGCGGTGTCGAGCACATATACAATCCCGAGGTCATCGGTAGGGTTCGTCGTGCCGTTGTTATATCCGCCGCCCGCGACGACGTAATTATTGTTGTCGAAGATGTGGGGACCAGACCGGAAGTACGTCTTGAGGGTCGCGTTCTGCCGGATCGTCTCGTCATGGAACGCCCACGCGACCTCTCCGGAGTCCAGCGTGATCCGGTTGCTCGCCCCGAGGATCGGGTCCCGGTTGATGTTGTACAACCACCCACTGCTCGAGGTGATGAAGATGTTCGCCCCGAACACTGCGGGCGTGTACAAGACGCCGGTATCTGGTTGGCCGATGACTCGCGGATAGACGATTCGAAGACCTCCCGAAATGTCACCGGCCGCCGCGACCCACGAGGGGAGGGGTTTCCCCGTGTCCGCGTTGAGGACGAACACCTTCGATTCGTCCGTCGCTGCATATACGAGTGGGGGCGTCCCCGGAAGTTCGGCCCCGATGCGGAGGACCGGGGAACTGGACCAGGTCGTCTGGCTGAGCGGGTTCTCCCACTGGAGCGTCCCGTTGGAGGTCCAGAGGGACACGACGTACCCGTCCGAGGTCCCCAGGACGAACGACCGCCCGTTCTGCGTGTCGTCTCCGACCCCCGAGCGGTAGAAACACGGCGCGAACTGGGGGACCGAGTCACCCGCCTTGATCATCGCGCCGGCGAGATGGATCGCGGGAGGGGTGGGCGCGCCGGACGGGTTGATAGTGTCGTTCCAGAGCTCCCGGTAGAATCCCCCCGCCGTTCCGTTGACGGTGAACCCGAAGAGGCGGCCGTCCTGGGTCCCAACGACGAACCGATCCCTGGACGTCACTCCGAAGTACTGGTCTCCGTTGAACGCGGCCATCCCAGTAATCGGAGACCCGAGGTTTCGAGTCAGGGGGACGGGGCACCGCGCGTTCCCAACGTTGTCCTGCATCACGTAGACCGTCCCGTTCTGCGTGCCGAACATCAGAGTGATGTTCGCCACCATCGGGTCCCGGGAATCGCCGTAGTTTATGACGATCGGATCGACCGTAATCGTGTCGTCGGCCTTGAATGCGTACGGGTACTCGCACCCGAACCGGACGTCGGTCCAAGCGTCCTGGGAGTCCAGCGTGCTCACGGCGAAGAGGTACCGCCCTTCCGCGATGTAAATCCGATCCGCACGGGCATCGCCTGCTTCGGGCTTAATCCGGAAGCCAATCGTGTGGTCCACGGAGGCATTGGATCCGTAGAGCGTGGAACTCGGGGTAACCAGCTTGCCCCAGAACTCCCGGACGGAGATCGTGTCGGACTCCGGCGCAAGCCAGTAAAGGGGGTCCCGAAGGCCGATGAACGGCACGGTGAACGCGATGAGCAGGAACGCGATCATGATCGCGAGCCCGACGACGCCGATCCGGCTCGCCTTGAACAGGGTCCAGTTCTGGAGGAAGAGCTTCTTCCAGCTGTCGTACTTGTCGCGGAAGCGCCGGCGCGAGAGCATCTCAGAGCCTCACGCGGGGGTCTAGGTATGCATATAGGACGTCCGCGACAGTGTTCGCGAGGATCGTGAGGACCGCGAGGATGAAGAACGCCGCCTGCACGGAAGGATAGTCCTGCTGGAGGGTCGCGGCCACGAGGTAGAAGCCCATCCCGGGCCACGAGAAGATCGTCTCCGTGAGAACCCCTCCGCTAATCACCCCGCCGATGGAAATCGCTAACGCCGTCACGACGGGAAGGAGGGCGTTCCGGGCAGCGTGCCTGTACATAATCCTCCGCTCGCTGAGCCCCTTCGCCTTCGCGGTGAGAATGTAGTCCTCGCCCATTACCTCGAGCATGCTGTTCCGCATCAGCAGGACGTGTCCCGCGAGGCCCAGAATCACGAGGTTCCCCAGCGGGAGGGCCATGTGCCACAGGATGTCGCCGACCAACGCGAAGCCGTTTAGGGCCAAGCCGGTCTTCGGGTCGAACCCGCCGATGCCGCCGAGCGGGAACCAGCGTCGGTCGAACGCGAAGAACCAGAGGAGGACGAGTCCGAACCAGAAGACGGGCATGGAATAGAAGAACAGGCTGACGACGATTGCCGACAGCTCCATCTTGCTCCCGCGGCGCCAGGCAAGGATCGCGCCGAGGAGGACGCCGAGGAGGTACGAGATGACGACCGCGGACCCGAACAGGAGGAGCGTCGGCCCGATCCGCACCGATATCTCGTCCATCACCGGCCGCTTCGTGTAGAACGAGTTGCCGAAGTTCCCCGAGAGCATGTTGATGAAGTAGAGCACGAACTGCTCGGCGAGGCTCCTCCGGGCGACCTGGAGCGGGTGGCGGAGGTGGATGTCGACCTGCGGGAAGCCGCCGGGCGACACGAGGTTCGCGGTCACGTTCCGGATTGGCGCCGCGCGGGCCGTGACGTTCACGCTGAGGACAGCGACGTTCTGCGGGAAGGACGGTCGGATCCCGTAGAACTTCCCCTCGACGAGGTCGAAGCCAGGGACGGGGGGGCTCGCCGCGAAGCCGAACGTGAAGTTCTCCGTGAGCGTTGCGTTCCGGGCAGTGATCACGCCCCAGTAGGTTCCACGGTCGGGGGCGACGAAGGTCCAGTAAAAGTACCTGGGCGTCGAATCCGTCTGTGGCGCGCCAAGGAAAATCCACGTCACGTTATCCGGCTTCAACACCCTAAGGGAGGACGCCGGCATCGAATCGATGACTATCTTCGCCCTGACGGTAATCGTGTCTCCCGGGGCCGCATCCGGGAGACTGGGCCTGGCAATCCCACCCGCCTTCGCAAGCGTCACCTCGGTCACGACGACCCCGGGATGGCCATTCCTCTGGTCCCTTTCAAGGGGGAAGTTGTTGTAGACGAAGGTGTAGTTGCAAGGATTCGCTCCACACCGGGTGCCCGCCGTGTCGTTCACGAAGGCGGTCACATTGTACGCGCCGTCCGCGCCTGCCTGGATCTGCCCCTGATACCCGTTCCCGGGGGCGCTCACCCATTTGCACAGGCCGAACGACACGCAGATCTCGTCCCGCACCTGAGGAGGTTGGCCCGGCGCGATGAAGAACCGTGTCGGGTCGCCGGGCATCAGACGGAAGATCACGAACAGCAGCACGAGGACCACGAGTAGCGTGATCACCGTGTGAATCGCCCTTCGGATCAGGTACGTCCTGAGCCTCATCGCTCCCCGCCCCGGAACCCGGGTTTCTGTCCCCTATACGCGCGTGCCCTATACAAAAGGAAAAGGGAAGGGGGCCTAGGCCCCCTTCTTCCGGTTCCGCACGATGCCATAGATCACGGCGGCGGCCGCAATCGTCGCGAGGACGGGCAGCACGTCAAGCGCGGGCACGAGCGGGCCACCCTGGCAGGACGTCCCCGCGGGCACCACGCGCCCATCCGGGCACGTGACCGTGTTCGTCAGCTGGACGACCGTGAAGTCGAACGTCGACGTCGCGGCCGTGCCAGTGCCCGTCGCGCGCGCCGTGACGTGGAACACCGTCGGGCTCGCCGAGATGCTGCTCGGTGCCTGGAACACCACGCCCGATTGGACCGTGGAGGCCGGGCACGGGCTCACCGTCGTGCAGCTTGGAGACAAGGTGGGCCCCGAGGGCGACACCGTCATCGTCACGTCCGAGCTCGGAGCCGAGTTCCCGTCCTGGTCCCTCACGTCCACGCCGAACACCAGACTCTCGCCCGTGGGGACGAGGTCGCCCGTGTTCAGGCGCGGGGTGATCGACAGGAACTGCGTGCCGAGCGCGAAGATCGTGACGACCGCCTTCCGCTGATCGATCGGGTAGCCCGCGGCCTGCGCCGTGACGGTGATTTCAACGTCCGGCGCCGCGGGCACCGGCGTCGGCGCCGTGTACGTCGCGGAGAACGTCCCCGTGGCCGTTGTTACGCCGGTACAGGTGTTCGTCCCGGTGCACGGACCGCCGCTGAACGTCCCGCTGCCTGAGATGACGGACAACGCCACCGTCGCCCCGCTCACCGCCGCACCGTCCTGGTCCCGGACCGAGACGCTGACGGCCGCCGACCCGCCCTCCACGATTGCGGAGGGCGCCGAGGGGACCGCATGGATGAACAGGTTCGTCGGCCGCTGGATGCTCATCACCGACCAGAAGTTCCATATCGTCCCCGACGACACGGAGTAGTTCACGAACCGGTCGTTCCGCTCCGCCTCGATGTTCGTCCGGTAGTACAGAACGTCGTACGGCAGCCGCTGCGCGAGGATGCCCTGGGCGTACTTGATCTCCTGCTGGCGCTTGCTCTCGTCGAGCTCCTTCCGGCTCGCGGAGATCGTCGCATCGAACGCCGAGTCGTAGAAGCCCGGATAGTTCTGCCCACCGTTCGCGTTCGAACTGTGGAAGAAGCTGAACAGGTAGTCCGGGTCCGTGCCGCTAATCCGCCAGCCGAGGATGAACATGTCGAAGTCCCCGGCACCGATCGCGCTCGTGATCGCGCCAAACGCGGTCGGTGCCGACCTCACGTTCACGCCGATCGACTGGGCCGCGGCCGCAATCATCGCGCCCGCGGAGGCCCGGATCGGATCGTAATCCGCCTGCGGCGTCAGGATGTCGAACTGGCTGTCCCCGAGCCGGGGGAACTCCCGCCAGCCGTTCCCGTTCGTATCGACCCAGCCCTGGTTGTCCAGAATCGCCGCGGCCTGGGCCGTGCTGTACGCGTACTTCGGCAGCGTGCCGTTGTACCAGAACGTGTTCGCGGGGCTCACCGTGCCGTCCGCGATCACGCCGTAGTTCTGCAGGAGGACGCGCACGATTTGCGCCTTGTCAATCAGGTGCGCGAACGCCTGGCGGAACGGAAGTCCGGTGTCGACCGTTGGATCCCGGTCCATGCCCGCCGGAGGCGGCCACGTCGTGTACCCGAAGGGCTGGCGCCGCATGTTGTACGCCATGTAGAAGAACCCGGGCTCCGCGTTCGCCCAGACCCGCACGTTCGGGTCGTTCAGGAGGTCCGGCACGAACTCCGGCGGCAGCGCCCA